>Ga0209753_1000101_pt1 | contig 30580 bp, 21 predicted proteins | sample METZYME_3_550m_FD_187550 | JGI IMG/M metagenome (GOLD analysis project Ga0209753, IMG submission 187550) | Marine microbial communities from oxygen minimum zone in mesopelagic equatorial Pacific - METZYME_3_550m (SPAdes) (version 2) | ecosystem: Environmental > Aquatic > Marine > Oceanic... | reverse complement strand
AAAACTGAGGTGTCCACGTGTAAGTTAAAGCAAGCGGATCATCTCCGGCTATGGCAGTACCGAGAGTTCCCTGACAAAATAACAGTATCAGGTAAAGAACTGAACTGAGCTGGATATTAAATGTATTTGGAGCCTTGAACATGAATCACAAGGATTTTCAAAAAAGGATAGGAATAGAGAGAAATTAGAATAATTCTCTAGAGTATTTTGAGTTTTCTAATAATGATTTTTGATGATTTCGTAAAAGCCATAAACTGCCTGTAAATTCGTTTTAGCACATGGACAAAGAAACCTGTTAATATACAATGATTGCTAAGTGATCTGTGTGTACAAGTGCTGGTTATTTGTGATCACGGACCTCTTACGACTGCAGTATTAAAGACTGTTTTATTTTCTGCAAAGTTGATTTTGGGAGATGAATCAGGTATAAGTAAAAACGTATATTTCATAAACGGAATCTATAGTTTCTTGTTCAATATGTCAAATTAAATCTAAGCTGATGCATATTGTTGAAAATGGTTTAGCAACCTGTTAATACTTGACTAATATGAATCTATTTTTACTAATTGTTTGTTTTGCTGTTGTCATCTGGTCAGCCATTAATCATCTAAAATTCCTCGGTATCAATATTGAATATTTTCGGGATGGTTGGCGTAGATTACTCTCTCTTTGGTGATGACTTAACTCAGTTTACACTAAAGTCTTGTCTGTTTCTCTGCATGGTCGGTAACGTGATTACTGAAAAAATTATATTCTAATCTTAAATACTGTGTCTTCAATTATTGGGCACGGACTTATAATTATTAATAGGTATTTTATAATGGAACTGAAAATTGTATACAGCAATATCCCTCTCAAAAACGAAAATCTGGAAGCAGTGGTTGTGTTTGTTACTGAAGACTCGGATCTACTTGGAAGCGGACTAAGAGCTCTTCCGGATGCTCTAAAAAAGAATCTGAGTACTTCACTGAAGCTGAGGGTTTTCACAGGCAAAAAGGGTAAAAGCCAGCATTTGTTTTCAGGATATGCAAAAATCCCGCAAATTTTAGCGGTTGGACTGGGTAAAAAAGATGAACTGGATGCTGAGACACTTAGACGTGCTGCTGGCAAAGCAGGTAAAATGCTGACCGACCTGAAAGCTAACACTGTGGGATTTGTTGTAACTTCTCTTCTTCAAGATGCTGTTGAAACAGATGCGGGACTGGTCCTGGCTGAAGGATTAACCTTGGGTGCATATGAGTTCAATGCTTATAAAAAAACTGATAATGAAAAATCTAAACCTAAATCAGTAATAATTCAATGTTGTGACCCAGATAATTTGACTTCATTGAAAGCGTTGAAAGCAGGAAAAATTCGGGCTGATGGAACAAACCTGGCTCGCAACTTAGGAAACACGCCGGCAAATGATTTGAAACCAAAAGACCTAGCTGCTGAAGCAAAAAAGATAGCCAGACAACACAAAATGGAATGCACTGTTTTGGAAGAAAAAGATATGAAAAAGCTCGGCATGGGGATGTTACTTGGTGTGTCTCGCGGTTCAAGAGAACCGGCGAAATTGATAATTATGGAGTACAGTCATCAGCAGGCCAAACAAACTATTGCAATAGTTGGAAAAGGCGTAACGTTTGATTCAGGTGGGATTTCCCTTAAGCCTGGAAAAAATATGGACGAAATGAAGTTTGACATGTGCGGGGCAGCAGCAGTTATAGGTGCGATGGAGGTCTTTGGACAGGTCAACCCAAAACTAAACATTATCGCAGTTATACCAACAACAGAAAATCTACCTGGCGGCGAAGCTCAGCGTCCAGGTGATATAGTTACGGCACATAATGGGACAAGAGTGGAAATCCTCAATACCGACGCAGAAGGTAGACTGATTCTTGGTGACGCACTGAGTTATGTTGTAAAAGAGTTCAAGCCTGATGCAGTTCTAGATCTGGCAACTCTCACAGGTGCCTGCATAACTGCTTTAGGGCATTTTACAACCGGAGCAATCACTAACAATGATGCCTTAATGGAACAAGTCCGGAATGCAGGGAATATTAGTGGCGATCTTGTTTGGCAACTGCCGAGCTATCCAGAATACGGTGAATCTATTAAGGGCAAATATGCTGACTTACAAAACATTGGCGGTGGAGATTCCGGAACTATTATAGGAGGTCTTTTTTTAGAGCATTTCATTGATAAAACACCTTGGGTCCATCTTGATATTGCAGGAACATCCTGGAACGTAAAACACATTGGTTACCAACCAAACAACGGAGCCACAGGTGTTGGCGTGAGACTGCTTGTAGATCTTGTACAAAAATGGAAACCGCTCAGTTAAGAACGGAATAAGCACAACTGGTAGAAAACAGAATCATGACTAATAGTAGAGATACTCAATTTCATAAGCTGGTTAAAAAATTAATCAGCACAGAACGGATTCAGTTGCTGAAAAGCGTGCTTGAACCGCTTAAACCTATAGAGATTGCCAATATTATACTGCAGTTAAAACTACAGAATCAGTTACTGGTTCTGGAAAATCTGGATAGAGAAACATCTTCGGAAGTACTTAAAAATTTGCAGGGTTCACCCTCTATTCTTGGTGACATCGTTCAACAAATAAACCCTGACCGTCTGAGTGACGTAATCGAGGACATGCCACAAGACGATGCAGCAGACCTTGTCGGTCTTTTGGAGGAAGATAAAGCGGAAGCTTTGCTAGAAAAACTTCCAGAAAAAGATCGTGAAGAACTGACCCAGCTGCTGCAGTATGATGAAGAAAGTGCCGGTGGATTGATGACGCCCTATGTAGTGGCGATTCGTAAAGACCAAACTGTTGCAGCTGCAGTCAAAGAAATTCAAAAATTTGTAAAAAAAGAGGGTTTCGAATTATTTTTTACTGCCTATGTAGTCGACGAATATGATCACTTGATTGGCACAATAGGTACGACTGAACTGTTATTGGCGGAGCGTAACATTTTGATCGAAAATTTGATGAATCCTGAAGTTGTTGCTGTTGACCAAGATTTGGATCAGGAGGAAGTAGCTAGAATTGCGCAGGAATACGATTTGGTCGTAGTTCCTGTAATAGACAAGCATTTACGATTAATTGGCCGAGTCACATTGGATGATTTGGTGGATGTGATCGTTGATGAATATAACGAGGATTTGGGACACATTGCCGGTACAGGTGATGAGGAAGTCAGTGAAAAATCTGTTTTACGTGCATCAGGTGATCGATTGCCATGGCTGCTCGTCGGCCTGTTCGGAGGATTATTGACCGCGATTGTGATGAGTTATTATGAAAATGCACTCATTTCGCTTCCGGATGTGATTTATTTCATTCCACTTGTAGCCGCACTGGGAGGAAGTATCGGCATCCAGTCATCCTCAATAGTGGTGCGCGGGCTTGCCACTGGTGCAATACAAACCACAGATATTCTAGTTCGTCTCTGGAAAGAGTTGAGAGTAGGTTTTACGAACGGAATTGTTTGTTCTATCATCCTGGCGGGAATGTCTTGGTACTTGACAAATGATTTGGGGAGAGCCTTTACTTCCGGGATATCGCTGCTGGTCGTCATTTGTTTTGCGGCAATAGTTGGTTCTACAATTCCAATTATACTCAAACGAATGAGTATCGATCCTGCGATAGCAACAGGTCCGTTTATCACTACAACTAATGATATCGTCGGCATTGCCATTTATCTTGGTCTTGCTTTCAATGTCAGTTTTCCTCCATTTATAAGTTCCTAATTTCCAGATGCCTTTTCGCGATATTTACGGACAAGAGCATGCAATAGACCTGCTGAACGAGGCCATTCACAGAGACAGGATGCCGCATGCATGGTTGTTCACTGGGCAGTCAAATATTGGAAAATTCAAAACAGCAGTTGCAGTTGCGCAAAAGCTTAATTGTAGAAAATCTGGAGAAGATGCTTGCGGAAAGTGTGATTTTTGCCTGCAAATTGCGGCTCAGAGTTTTCCTGATTACCAGGTGCTGATACCTGACGGCAAGCTTATTAAAATAGATCAAATCCGTAATTCGTTGAATTGGCTCTATCTCCATCCGGATCAGGCAAAAAAGCGCGTGATGATTCTTGATGGAGCACAGTATTTGGGACGGGAAGCAGCCAATGCTTTTTTGAAAACCTTGGAGGAACCTGCGCCGCATACCTTGCTTATTTTAATTGCAGAATCAACGCAACAGCTGTTGGAAACGATTGTATCACGTTGTCATCAAATACGCTTTCGACCTTTGTCTGTGGAAATTTCTGAACGCATTTTGCGTGAGACCACAGATCTGACAGATGATCGGATTCAACTATTGAGTGCATTCGGCATGGGAAGTGTGAGCGGAAATCTTGTCGCAAGTTTTGAACTGATGCAAATTGTGCAGAATACGGCTATTCGTTGGCTAACCACTTTTTCTCCGAAAACACTGGAAGAAATGCTCAGAACGTGCGAAATATGGGGTAAATCAAAAAACGAAGAATGGCGTTTGCTGCTTGATTTTCTTGAAACTTGGTTTCGTGATTTAACTTGGCTTCTACACGGTCTCCCGGAAGAAAATTTAATTAACCGGACAGCAAATTCTGAGGAAAGCCGCATTTCGGCATTGAGGAATTGTGGAGAGTATTTTAATCTCCAGCAAATTTACGAGATATTCGGTCGAATAACAGAATTACGTAGAGCTATTGATCTGAACGCAAATAAGTCTCTGGCCATAGAATCACTGTGTTTGCACCTGTACCGTACGGCAGCATGAATTTTGAAGTAAGAATTTTGGACCCATTGATGGCTGCAAAGAGGATATTTATAATTTTGGTTATTATGTTTTGTTGGTTGAACTTTTTTTCAGTTCTTCCTGCAGCAAAAACACGTCAGCCAACACCTGCGGAACTGGATGCTATCCGCAAAGAAACCTTGGTTGTCTTTCAGGACTTTCTTCAGTTGTGGCAGGAAGAACGTTATTTTGAGCTGTATAAATACGGGAAAAAACACTCCAGAGATCAAATTACTATAGAGGAATTTGCGACTCGGATGGTTGAGTTGGACTGGGTCCCAGTTGGATTACTCTCGGATAAAAAGCCTGAGATATCATATCATTACCGGACATTAATTTATGTGAATGCTGCCATTGTTTTTCGGCACAAAAGTTTTTTTGATTTGCAGCTCACCAAGCAGCAATCATTTCTGTTGCTGAAGGAAGCAGGGAAATGGCGTTTTGATTTGCTTCAGATGATTCGGTCTCCTTTCTATTCGCCGCAAAACTAGACAGATTTTAATTCACTAACTGCCTGAAATAGCAATGGCCGAAGACCTAGTTACATTAGTCGGCACTCTGGAAAAAATATTGTATACCAATCCGGAAAACGGCTTTTTGATCGCCTCATTCCTAATCGAAAATTCAATACGACCCGTCACTGTTAAAGGCATTGTCTACAACACAATGGAGCATGAATCTTTACGTCTAAAAGGATACTGGGAGAATCACAAAATATATGGTCGGCAATTTTCGATTCGTGAATTTATGCCTGTTGAACCAAGCTCTGAAGAAGGAATGGTTCGTTATCTTTCTTCTGAGGTATTTAAGGGTATTGGTGAAAAAACTGCGCAGCGTATAGTTAAACAGTTTGGAAAAGATACTTTCAAAATTATAGACGGCTCTCCTAAATTATTGTCGAAAATAAAAGGAGTCGGCAAAAAGCAGCAAAAGACTTTGCTGGATACATGGGATGAGCAGAGAGGTCTCAGGGATGTGATGACTTTTTTGCGTGGTGTTGGGATATCACACGCCTATGCTCAACGCATTGTTGCTAAACACGGTATGAACAGCATTCCATTGATAAAAGCTAACCCCTATCAGCTGACCGATATTTCAGGGATTGGTTTTCTCACTGCCGATGGCATTGCGCACAATCTGGGCTTCGATAATAACTCGCCGCATCGTGCGACTGCAGGTTTACTATACATGCTGGAACAACAGGCGCTCAACGGTCATACCTGTTTCCCGCGGCAGGATTTGTTGAAAAAAACTGAGGAAGAGCTTAAGATCGATTCAGCAATAATGGAATCGTCAATCCAGCAGTTGCTGGAAGATCATTTGTTGAATCGTGAAACAATTGATGATGCTGCTGCTGTTGCGCAAGAATTGATTTTCCGATCGCGTTTTTACAAGGCAGAACGGCGGGTTGCAGAGAATATTTATCGTATTCTCAACAGCGAAGCATTTACGAAATTTGAGGGTGAAACGTCACTAATTGAAGAACAGGAACGAAAAGTTGGACTGGAGTTAGATCCAGCCCAAAGAGAAGCTGTAGAGGCGGCCCTTCAACATAAAGTATTGATCATTACCGGTGGTCCTGGAACAGGAAAAACAACCATAGTGCGCTTTATGCTTGGTCTGATGCGGCCCCGAATTCCTGCTATCGCCCTAGCAGCACCTACCGGACGTGCAGCCAAACGCATTACTGAAACTACTGGTGCAGCCGCTTCCACAATTCATCGTCTGCTGGAGGCAAGCAACATGGGTTTTCAGCGTGATCGCGAAAATCCGCTGGAGCAGGAATTGCTGATCCTTGATGAAACGTCGATGATTGATACACTTCTGATGGACAGCTTACTTGAGGCAGTGCCTTCTGCATCACGCTTGATCCTGGTCGGAGATGTGGACCAGTTGCCATCGGTTGGCGCAGGGGCCATTTTGCTCGATTTGATTGAGTCCGGATCAATTCCTGTTGTGCGCCTGAATCAAATATTTCGACAGGCAGCCGACAGTTACATCACTGTCAATGCACATAAAGTACGTCGAGGTGAACTGCCGGATTTTGGAAGTTCAAGCCCACAAACTGATGTTGATAATCAGCTGCTGGATTTTTATTTTATAAAAGAGTCAGATCCAGAAAAAATTGTTAAAAAAATATTGTTGATGAACTCTGAACGCATTCCACAACGTTTTGAGCTGGATCCGATGATGGATGTTCAGGTGCTGACACCGATGCACCGCGGAATAACCGGTGCAATACACCTTAACCGGAAACTCCAGGATATGTTGAATCCTGATGCTAAAGGGCTGGAACACCGTGAACAGTGGTTACGCATTGGTGACAAGGTTATGCAGCAGCAAAATGACTATGAAAAACAGGTTTTTAACGGTGATCTTGGAATAATTGTAAATTGTGATCCGAAAACCAAGGAGTTGCACGTTCAATTTGAGCAGGATATTGTCCATTATCAGGCAAATGAGTTAGACCAATTAACTCTGGCTTACGCGATTACAGTTCACAAATCTCAAGGAAGTGAGTACTCAGCAGTGATTATGCCGATCACTTCTCATCATTATATGATGCTACAACGTAATTTGCTTTATACGGCAATTACCCGTGGGAAACAGTTGGTTGTTTTGATTGGAACTGAGGCTGCTATTCGGAAGGCAGTTAAAAATGAAGAGACAACGCGGCGTTTTACCGGCTTGCTGCATCAATTGTCAGAGTTGGGAGCAAGTCCATTATTTTGAGTTCTAATCTAAACTCTATGGAAAATATACATGCGAAAAATATGAATCTGTCTCGCCCGGCTGGAATACTTGTCTTGTTGCTTTCAATTACAACTCTCTGTTCCGCAGAAACCGGAATATTTCAAAGAAACATTGTTCTGGCAACACATCAGCCCTTGAGCGGTCCGGCACAGGAATATTCTGTGATTGGGAAAAGTTCACAGGCATATTTTCAATATGTCAATGATCAGGGTGGAGTACACGGCCGTTCCATTGAGTTGAAAATAATTGATGATCAGTTCAAACCACACAGAGCTAAAAAGGTGTTTACGGAACTAACTGTAAGAAATGATATATTTGCTGTTTTTAGCGGTATCGGCAGCAAAACCCATCAAGCGGTTTATCCTCTGCTGAAACAGCAAAGAATGCCAAGTTTTTTTGTTGGCTCAGATTTGCCGGAATGGACACAGCCCGTTCGTACAAATGTATTTGGCTTTATGCCTACAGCAGATACTGAGGCACGAGTTTTGGGAAAGTATCTCACTCAAAAACACTCTGGAGAAAAATTAATCATTTGGTATGCAGAAAAGCCTGTATATCTTAGGGCTGTGAAATCTTTGACCAGTGAATTGTATGGTGTATCAGCCAAGTTGCTGCCGGGGAAAACCGGACGGCTTTCCGCAGAATGGGAACTGATTCGTGAGCGGTATCCGGATTTACTGGTAGCTTTGGGAAGTTTCGGTGACCTGTTGGATTTCTTGAAAGCCTCTCCTCAGTTAAATATTCCTGTGTATACAGGACACGCACTTGCAGACAGCCGTCTTCCGGAGTGGTTGAACGGAAAAGATTCTGAGCGAGTACGCGTTTTGACTGCTTATCCATTGATAATAGAAACCGAACATCCTGGCCAAAAATTACATCAGCTGATACTCAATGAATATGCACCGCATCTGGCTCCTAACCGCTGGACTCTCTATGGCCATGCAGTAGCAGAATTGATGGTTGAAGTGTTAAAACGCTCTGGACGTGCATTGAGTAGGCAAAAAGCGGTTTTGTCAGCCGAAAATATAAAACAATGGGAGGGTAAGCTGTTACCACCGGTAAATCTCGGTTCGCGTAATCATCTGGCTCTGACCACTTTTCGTGTTTCACGTATTGCACACGGGAGGGTCAACCACATGTCAGAATGGATTGACGGCCGATGAGACAAGAATCAAGGTTCTCAGACATGACAGGTCTGGATTACATGTCTGTCAAGAGAGGGATTACAAGCCGGCTCGAGGGGCAAGGATGGGAAATATAGCTCATTTGATTAATTTCCCATTCTCAAATGTAAATGAATTCTTGGTGAAAACTGCTCTCTCAGAAAACGGGATTCTGGCTTTTCCAACTGAAACTTTTTATGGTTTGGGTGGAAATGCACTCTCAAAGAAAGTCGTTGAACGTGTTTACAATATTAAGGAACGTCCCCGGAATAAGCCGCTGCTTGTGTTGATATCTCCGGAATGGCTGCCACGTCTTTGCCAGTGGAATAATTCGAGGATTAATGATTTAATGGAAGCCTTTTGGCCGGGCCCGCTGACGCTGATTTTAGCGGGGAATAAGGAACTTCCGCAACATCTGCAATGCGCAGATGGTACTTTGGCTGTGCGTTACAGTAGTTCTCAGGCCACACAGTGTTTGATTAAACTGGGAAATTGTCCAATAATTGGTACCAGCGCTAACCGGACAGGTATGCCCGCTTGTTCATCTGCTATAAAAGTTGCAGATCAACTAAACGATCAGCTTGATCTGGTAATTGATGGAGGTGAAACTATCGGGCTTCAGGCTTCGACTATAGTCAGTTGTCTGTCCGAACCATTTAAATTATTGCGCCATGGTGCAATTCCTCTGACAGAACTAAAACAGGTCTGTAAAGTACGGTGATGCTCCTTCCCTCTTTTTTCTATGTCCAAAGATTTAACAAATCCTGTATCTTTTTGATCGGTCATCTGAATCCCTGATCAAGTCTGGGATGAAAAAAGAAATATTTTTCAGTAAGCACTGAATAGTGGTTATAAATTAATGTAATCTGGTGGGGGATAAATTTTCTGTTTTACCAACTGATACGAGCGTTTGACTTTTACAGTCCTGAGAGCTTGAATAGATTTTGTTGGCCACGGGGTTTTACATCTTGAAAATTGATTTATTCCTCTACTTCAGCAAACATATTTTAGCGAAAATTGATGCTGGCAAATTTGACTCATAATACTAAGATAAGATGTGACCTTTATACTTTAATTAGCAGACACAGCGTTCACATATTTCGACGATACTTCCCGCCCAGCCGATAAAGTTTTTGAGTTATTTGACCCAACGAGCAAACTTGTACTGCTTCCATCAGAACCTCAAAAAGATTGCCGTTTTTTAAAGCTGTCTCGCTGAGGCGTTCCATAATGCTGTCCTGCTCAGATGCGTTGAATTGGTGAAATTGCTCTAGATCACGAATTTGCATAGATTTTTCTTCATTGGTGGAACGTGCTAATTCGATTTCAGCACCTGCATCAGGTGGATTGGGGTTGAGAAAAGTATTTACACCCATGATCGGCAATTCTCCGGAATGTTTAAGTCTTTCGTAATAAAGCGACTCCTCCTGGATTTTGTTGCGCTGGTACATGGTTTCCATGGCCCCCAAAACTCCGCCACGGTCAGAAATTCGTACAAATTCAGACAAAATCGCTTCCTCTACCAAATCAGTTAATTCCTCAATCAGAAAACTGCCCTGCAGCGGGTTATGGTTGTAGGCTTGTCCTAACTCGTGATTGATAATCATTTGAATTGCCAAAGCGCGGCGTACTGATTCACCCGTAGGTGTAGTTATAGCTTCGTCGTAAGCGTTGGTGTGGAGAGAATTGCAATTGTCGTAAATGGCATACAAGGCTTGCAATGTCGTCCGGATGTCGTTGAAATCCATCTCCATGGCGTGCAGGGAACGCCCGGAAGTCTGGATGTGATATTTTAGTTTTTGTGAACGTTCATTGGCTCCATATAGATCACGAAGGGTCACCGCGAAAATACGTCGTGCTACCCGTCCAATCACCGCATATTCCGGATCCATTCCGTTGCTGAAAAAGAAGCTCAGGTTGCGTGCAAAATCATCAATCTGTAAACCCCGGGCTAAGTAATATTCAATCAGTGTGAAGCCGTTGGCAAGAGTGAAGGCGACCTGGCTGATTGGATTGGCTCCGGCTTCGGCAATGTGGAATCCGGAAATGCTGACAGAATAAAAGTTACGAACATCGTTTGCAGTGAAGTATTCCTGCATGTCTCCCATCATCCGCAACGCAAAATTTGTGGTAAAAATACAAGTGTTTTGTGCTTGATCTTCCTTCAAAATATCTGCTTGCACCGTTCCACGCACGTTTTTCAAAACATCTGCCTTTATTGTGCCGTAAGTTTCCGCATCAACAAAATATTTGCCAGACATTCCCAACAATCCCAGGCCCAAACCATCATGATTTCCAGGGAGTTCCATTCGATATTCCGGAGGTGCAAGTCCTTGTTTTTTATAACGTTTATGGAGTGTTTTTTGTGCGTCCTCAAAATTTCCCTTTTCGTGCAAATATTTTTCAATTTGCTGGTCGATGGCGGCATTCACGAAAAAAGCAAGCACTACCGGTGCAGGACCGTTGATTGTCATTGAAACGGAGGTGTTGCTCAAAAGCAGATCAAATCCAGAGTAGAGCCTTTTTGCGTCATCCACAGTGCAGATAGAAACACCGGCATTACCGATTTTCCCGTAAATATCCGGACGCGAATGTGGGTTTGAACCGTAGAGCGTCACCGAGTCAAAAGCAGTACTCAGGCGAGTAGCAAGTTGACCTTGGGCCAGCAAATGAAAACGCCGGTTTGTACGCTCAGCGATTCCTTCACCTGCAAACATGCGGGTCGGATCTTCACCTTCACGTTTAAACGGAAAAACGCCGGCAGTAAAGGGGAAATTACCCGGAAAATTTTCCAAGCCCAACCAGCGAATTATTTCACCCCAATCTTCAAATTTCGGTGTGGCGATTTTCGGAATTTTGAGTCCGGAAAGACTGGTTAGATAATTCTCCACATCCAGCGCTATGTCACGTACATGAAAACTGAATTTTTCGTCCAAATAACTTTGCCGCTTTTCCTTGAATTCCTCCAATTGTTTAAGTAGCGATTCCGGAAGTGTCGCTAATTTATCATTGTAAAGTTCTGCCACAGAACGTAAATTCTCTGGAACTTCTGCCAAGTGTAACTTGGCAATCTCGGTGGTTATCCCTTCCATTTGTAAAATTGTTCCGTAAAGCTGTCCGCATTCAGAGGCAGTTTTAGTATTTTTAAGAACATTTTTTTTGTATGTGCGTACATTCGACGCAATTTGCCGCAGATATTCTTTGCGATCAGAAGGAATCAACTCTGTCATTTTGGAAACAGCAAACTCAGCTTTGTGTTTGCGTTTCCAGTTGAGTGATTTTTTATTGATGAGCATTCCAATTGTTTTGTGATAAAGCCAATTTGTACCGCTATCATTGAAACGGCTGGCTACCACGCCAAAAACGGGGATGCTTTCTGGTGTTGTTTCAAATTCTAGATGACTGCGTTGGTATTGTTTGCGCACGGCAAGTAAAGCATCTTCGGCTCCGGGTTTGTCGAATTTGTTGATCACAATACAATCAGCAAAGTCAATCATATCAATCTTTTCCAACTGCGTTGCCGCCCCGAATTCAGGAGTCATCACATAAACGCTCAAATCAACAAAGTCAGAAATTTCCGAATCACTCTGTCCGATGCCTGCAGTTTCCACAAATGTTATATCGTAAGCACAAGCGCGCAGTAAACGCACTGCACTGTCTAATGCAGCTGAAGTCGCTAAATGTGAACGGCGCGTGGCCAACGAACGCATAAAAACTCTTGGATCATTGATCGAATTCATACGCATCCGGTCACCGAGCAATGCGCCTCCAGTTTTGCGTTTGGATGGATCAACGGACAAAATCGCTACACGCTTTTCCGGAAATTCCGTAAGGAAACTTCGTACGAATTCATCCATCAAACAAGACTTCCCCGCGCCGCCTGTTCCAGTGAATCCGATCACCGGAAGTTGCGAATTCTCCGCTGGAACGCCCTGATCGGAAAGTTTTGCCAAAACATTTTGAACTGCTTCCGGACGTTCCACAGGCAGCGGACCTTCCTTATTTTGCTCAATCCAAGTCAAACTTCGGGCAATATGCTGAACATTTTCCGGCACCAATTTGTCCGCTTGCGGTTCAAAATTTTCAGGCAATACTGAAAAATCAGCACGTTCAAGCATATCCGCAATCATGCCCTCCAAACCAAGTTCGCGTCCGTCTTGTGGAGAGTATACTCGGTTTACACCGTATTCCATTAATTCCTGCATCTCAGATGGAATAATTACACCGCCTCCGCCAGCAAAGACCTGAATATGTCCGGAACCTCTTTCATTTAACAAGTCCATCATGTAGCAGAAAAATTCCATGTGTCCGCCTTGGTAGGAACTGACTGCGATACCCTGCACGTCCTCTTGAATGGCGATGTCCACGATTTCCTTCACGCCGCGATCATGACCAAGATGAATAACTTCTGCACCTTGTGCCTGCATGATACGGCGCATGATGTTGATGGCGGCATCATGCCCGTCAAACAAACTAGTGGCGGTTACGAACCGGACGTGATTCTGGAGAGTTGTGGATTTTTTTGGCTGAGTTGAGTTCATGTCAGCTACTTTGTCTATAAAATTCTTTTAAAATGTTTTGAAGATAGTCGTTCATTAATTAGGTTAAATTTTGTATTTCAGTCTTTGAAAGCCCAAGTACTTCAGCCCCGTCCAAAATCTGCTTCCACGTGGCATCATCAATCGGAATGCCTTTTGTTTGTCGTGTTTTTATGAATTGACGTTCCGGGTCTCCGGCAACCAGAACTGGTTCTTCCGGATTGGCGGGAGGAGAGGCTTTGCTGTGTGAGACAATCGCTTCAACTTCGTGCTGCATCCATGGTATATCTACCAATTTCGCAGGATCAATGATCAAAGTGAACATGTTGTTGATGATGCTGTTTTGGCGCGGATGTTCAGGCAGAATTGTTCCGCCTCCGCTGAGCAGACCGCCGAACAATTCACAAAACAAGGCCAGACTGTAGCCTTTGTAATCTCCGAAAGGAGTCAGTGCACCAAGGGGTGGATTGTCCGAACGATCCGGGAAAAGGTATCCTGCCATCACTCCTGGGTCTGTGCTGGGTTGTCCTTGATAGTTGATGACCAGACCTTCTTTAAGAGCTTCTCCTTTATTTAGAGCGACCCGAGTTTTTCCAAGTGCGATGCAGCTTGTTGCCATGTCGAGTAAGACCGGAGGCTGCTTTTGGCTTCCGGGCATGGCGAGGCAAATCGGATTGGTAGAAAAACGTGCATCCGAACCACGAAAAGGTGCTACCAGCGGCGGATGATCAGTGACATTTACAAAATGCAGCGAGACCATTCCGGCGGCAATACTCTGTTCACCATAAGTGCCGATGCGTCCCAGATGATGTGTGTTCCGGAGCGTCATCAAAACCAATCCGGATTCATGGCATTTTTCAATAGCTTTTTCCATCGCCATTTTACCCACTGCTTGTCCGTAACCGCGCAGGCCGTCAAACATCAGAATTGAGCCGTCTGCTTTGACCAGTTCTGGTTTTTGGTTGGGATGCAGCAAATCCGCTTGCAGCATTCTCATGTAAAACGGCAGCATGCCCACTCCGTGGCTGTCGTGTCCTGCCAAGTTGGAGCGTACCAAGTGATCAGCAACAATCTGCGCTTCTTCAGAATCGCTGCCACCTTTTTTGAGGATGGCAGCAACAAAAATTTTCAGTTTAATTTCCTTGATCAGCATCTTTCACCCATGATAAATGACGCATTAGTCAAGTTTAACAATCAATTTTGAGAACAGGCCCCAAATTTATTTGGTGGATCGGATTAGCACAGTTCGTAGAAACCGTTTTAAAGGTTTTTTGAAATGCTTGCACAGAAAACCTGAAATCGATAAATTATTTTGGATTAGTTGATTTTTTTCATCTACATATTTCATCGAATCAGCAAAACGCCTGTATACCTGTCTGCGCACGTCCTAGAATCAACGCATGTACATCGTGGGTACCTTCATAAGTATTAACGGTTTCTAGATTCATCATATGACGAATGACGTGGAATTCATCGGAGATACCGTTAGCGCCGTGCATATCACGAGCGAGGCGGGAAATGTCCAGGGCTTTTCCGCAATTGTTGCGCTTCATCAAAGATATCAGTTCCGGTGCACACTTGCCGTCATCCATCAAACGCCCCATTTGCAAAACTCCCTGCAGACCAAGAGTTATTTCTGTTTGCATGTCTGCAAGTTTTTTTTGTATTAACTGATTTGCGGCTAATGGTCGTCCAAACTGGATCCGGTCCAGCGTGTATTGACGAGCCTGCATCCAGCAATATTCTGCAGCGCCTAATGTTCCCCAGGCAATCCCGAAACGAGCGCGATTTAGACAGCCGAAAGGTCCCTTCAGTCCGGATACGTTGGGCAATTCATTTTCTGCTGGAACAAAGACATTGTCCATTACAATTTCACCGGTAATGGATGTTCTCAGTGATATTTTACCCACAATCTTAGGTGCACTAAGCCCTTCCATGCCTTTTTCCAGGATGAAACCACGAATTACACCTTCGTCGTTTTTTGCCCAAACCACGAAGACATCAGCAATCGGTGAGTTTGTGATCCACATTTTGTTGCCTGTCAGTCGAAATCCTCCATCTGCTTTTCTTGCGCGTGCCTCCATGCTTCCAGGGTCTGAGCCGTGATTTGGCTCAGTCAATCCAAAACAACCCACCCACTCAGCACTTGCCAGTTTTGGTAAATATTTTTTGCGTTGTTCCTCGCTGCCGTAGGCATAAATTGGATACATCACCAAACTTGACTGTACGCTCATTGCAGAGCGGTATCCGGAATCAACCCTTTCTACTTCACGGGCGATCAAGCCATAAGAAACATAGTTTGCTCCAACTCCGCCGTATTCTTCAGGAATGGTTGAACCTAAAAATCCGAATTCACCAAATTCATTCATGATTTCACGGTCAAAAACCTCGTTACGGTTGGCGTCCAAAACCCTCGGCATTAATTTGTCCTGACTGAAATCACGGGCTGTGTCACGTATCAGGCGTTCCTCTTGAGTAAGTTGGTTATTAAGCAGCATTGGATCAGACCAATCGAAGGCTGCTCCGTGGTTGGTTTGTTTCATGACAAAACCTTGAAAGTAATTAGAATTTAGAGTGCTAACTATAGTGTATTATTGGTGTAAGTTGCAATTTCAATCTGAATTATTAAGAAAATTGTGCTATCATCTTTGAAAGAATTTTAAGTAAATTTCAGCTTTCTGCTGTAGTAAGTTCACAGTTTAAATAGATTTTATCTGAACTCAAAAAACATCAATGCAACAACGTAGAAAAAACACTTCTGGTTCTCACGGACCGGCATTGGATTTAGATTTTAAGGAACGCTTGGGTGCGCTCAGGAATCTTCCTGAATTTTTCAGTCTTATTTGGAGTTGCAATAATTGGCTGGCAGCCTTGAATATTTTGCTACGTGTCATCCGGGCCTCTTTGCCGCTCGCTATGCTTTATGTTGGCAAACTCATCATCGATGAAATTGTCCGGATTTCAGTAATTGCTAGCGGACCTGCCGTTGAAAATCCGGATATGTCGATTGTAACCATATATGTTTTGATCGAACTTGGTCTGGCTGTTTTCTCAGATTTGCTGGGACGTGGCATAGCATTGTTGGACAGTTTGCTCGGAGATTTGGTCTCGCATGAAATTTCTTTGCGTTTGATGCATCAATCGGCACGACTCGATTTGGAATGTTTTGAAGACTCTGATTTTTATGACAAACTTGAACGTGCACGACGTCAAGCATCAAGCCGGATTTTACTGATGTCTCAGGTTTTGGCACAACTGCAGGACAGTATCACCGTATTTTTTTTGGCAGCAGCATTGATCACATTTAACGCTTGGCTTTTGCTACTGCTGGCCATAACGCTTATTCCCGCATTTTTGGGTGAAACGCATTTTAACAGTCAAAGCTATTCGTTGATGTACGGCTGGACACAGGAACGCCGGGAACTTGATTATTTACGTTTTGCAGGGGCCAGTGACGAAACAGCTAAAGAAGTAAAAATTTTTGGTTTGTCTGATTTCTTTGGCAGTCGCTACAAAAAGTTGGCAGGAGAATATTACCGTGCTAACAGGGATCTTTCGACGCGTAGGGCTGCATGGGGCGGATTGCTTTCAATGGTTGGAAGTTTTGGTTATTACACAGCCTATGCAGTGATCATTTATAGAACAGTATACGGAGAATTGTCTCTTGGTGATCTGACATTTCTTTCAGGCTCTTTTTTGCGTTTGCGCTCATTGATGGAAGCCATTCTGATTCGCTTTTCAAGCATTGCCGACAGTGCTCTTTATCTGAGGGACTTGTTTGATTTTCTTGAAATGGAACCACGGATAATCTCAATCGATAATTCGTTGCCCTTTCCGGTTACTATTCGTAAAGGATTTACTTTTGAGAATGTGGGTTTCCGTTACCCGCAAATGAAACAGTGGGTTTTGCGGGATGTTTCTTTCACATTGCATCCCGGAGAAAAACTGGCTCTGGTAGGTGAAAATGGAGCAGGTAAAACCACACTTGTCAAACTGCTGACACGGCTCTACGATCCTGTCGAGGGGCGTATTATGCTGGATGGACACGATTTACGGAAATATAACCTGGATGGATTACGGGATGCGGTTGGGGTAATATTTCAAGATTATGTTAAGTATCATTTAACGGCCACAGAAAACATTGCTGTCGGGCTGATAGATGAAAGAAACAATGAAACTCGTATTAAAGAAGCCGCCCGGCAGAGTTTGGCTGATAAAGTGATTGAAAATCTTCCAAACGGATATCAGCAAATGATTGGACGCTGGTTCAAACAAGGTACTAATTTATCGGGAGGAGAATGGCAAAAAATAGCTATTGCTCGTGCCTACATGCGTGACGCACAACTGCTTATTTTGGACGAGCCTACTGCATCTTTGGACGCAAGGGCTGAAAACGAAGTTTTCCGGCGTTTTGTAGAATTGACGTTTGACAAGTGTGCTGTCCTGATTTCTCATCGTTTCTCTACGGTACGCATGGCCGACCGGATTGTTGTTTTGCATGAAGGTAAGTTGTTAGAACATGGAACGCATGACGAACTATTGGCTGTAGGAGGGCGATACAGCGAATTATTTCAAATGCAGGCCGCTGGATATTGTTGACGAATGTATGGTAATTTTCGTCTACAAAAACCCTCAGGAGAATTTTGGACGTTTTTCTGCACAATCCATAATTTTCCGGACATGTCTTGAAGCTTCAAGGATTTTTTGAGAAGGTCTCTGCAGAGCATTCGAAAGACGGCGGGTAGTGAATAGAATTTTTAATTTTTGAGAAGAAAGTTTTTGAAAGTCCAGCAACGGGAATTCATTTTTGAGATTGATCAAAAATCGACGTACTCCCGTCTGTCCGTGATTGTATGCTGACGAGGCCAGTATAACTCTTGCTTCCGGAGGTATATCAAAAACCTGTTTGTTATTACGCCATTGATAGCGGTAATAATGATTGAAGAGTATTGTAGACAAAAGAATATTTGTTTCAATGTTATAGGCACTTGCTTGTGAGCTTGCATATTCTTTTTCAAGCATCTGTGAAAAGACTTTGTGCATGTGTGCATGATTGCCGTAGAGAATATGCCCTCGTCTTAGCTTTTTGCTTAATAACCACAGTAAGCTGGTATTTTCTCCATATGACTGTCCCTCTTTTACGAGCTCTTTCCCTACTTCCCGCATGAAAGCAGAGGTAATTCGTGTAAATTTAACTTCTTCAGGAATAGGGGAAATTTTAGCAAAATCTATTTTGAAGCCTAGGTTTGCCAGCCATTTTTGTATTTGAGGGTCAGTATAAACTTGATTTAGATGATTCGCTGTTCTTTGTAATTTCGTCTCCATTTTTGAAGAATTCCTTAAGCGCCGCACTTCTTCTAACCCTATACTGGTGAGTTGTCCAATGCCTTTTGCACCAGTTGCACTGTTAGCTAGGAAATCAAATTTTGACTCCTGAAAAAACAAACAGAAAAGTGAAGGGTAGGGTATCTCAAAAGAATTTGCAGCTACCTGAATGGACATTAAAACCCGAAGTAAACGTTCCTCGGAAAACCCGTAAGCATTATTCGAGGAAAATCGCTTAATTACTTCACGATACCAGCGGCTATCAATGATGTGGTCTGCTAATCCTTCTAAATCTACTTGGGTGGGCAAACTTTCTGTGCCTCGATTGAATCTTCTTCTGCTGATCTCCTCGAACTGTATAATCATCATGATTATCCTACGCATACTATCGTTGATGTGTTTAAACTTTTTCTTATCGAAGTAAGATCTATCCAGATTCCCAGTGAATTGCATTTCTTGGATTTTGCTTAAATCCTGTGAGGATTTCAGTATTTCTATAGGTGTCTTTGAATTTGGACGATAATCTTGGTCTCTAGGTTTGACCAACACATATGGTAAATGTTTAGGTTGAGGATTTGGAGGGAGGGAATAATCTGTGATTTTCTGTAATCTGCTAGTTTCTGGGATGATCAGGGGAAGGAAGAGAAATATCAAAAATGAAAAAGGCAATAATACAGAATGCCTCAATAAAGTCAGAATAATAAAAAATTTTCGATTAAACCCCATCTTTTATATGTCGCAAATCCATTTGCTGTTTTTCTTTCGCACAAATTCTCTTAATTTATTGGTTGAGATTTGCGAAGAATTTTTCCTGTCCATGGAAAGGCTTCGGTAGCAGACTCGCTGGTACATTGTAATGTAATTCGAAGTGTAAAATCAACAAAAAAACACCAATAATATGTATAAGTTCATAAATATATGATAATAAATATAAATAATTATCATAAATAAAAGTTTTATTGTATTTATGCAAAATTAATTAGGAACAAAGTTGTTTAACATTAAGCAACTAAGGGATACAAAAAAATGATATTAATTTTTTATTTTAGATATCGGGAAAAATTTTTGTAGAAAGCAAAATATGAAAAAGTCTTTAAATCAACTTGCTTACACAAAAGAAGAAAGTCTGAGATATTTGACATAATTCTGAATACTGTGTTTTTCAACAATAGATGAGGGTAGATGGTCTTTAAGTTGTGACGATCTTTTTGTGTTCTATGAAAGCAGTCATATTTATATCAGCGCTTTAGTTGTTCAAAATAGCAACCTTATCAATGGTAAATGGGCTTTAATCACGTACATTGAACTTGAAGAGCGGTCTAATGCCAAATTAAGGATATTTCATCAAAAGTTTTAGAAAAATTTATCAAATTTCTGGTGTACGGGCATATGAGTTGTCGAATATGTCTGCGTAATTTGCAATGTTAAATTTTCAAAAAACAACTACAGGTAGAGCCTGATGAATGCATTGATTATGGAGTATTTTCGGGATTTTCTTGACAGGCCAGATTCCTAAATAATTCTTTTTTTCATGACGATGGCGTCGTGAAAATAGCCTCAATTATTTCTATTTTGTGGCTAATAAAATAGAAAGAAAAATTATTAAAAAAATAAGCAAAAACATAGAATGACTCAATGAAGTCGGAATCATCAGAAATTAAATGGGGGTTTTGCCTTTTTCGAACTCTCAAGCTTATTAATTTACCTCTCACCAGTTTGTAAAATTATAAAGTAAAAGTTTGAAAAACTAAGGAATCACCTTGTAACAGTAGCAATGATCAGGTTAAATCGTAATAGTATATTTGGCTTAAAAAACCATTTTTCTTGATCCAACAAAACAATGGTCACTTCAAAGTCACGACCGTTTCAGCTTTTTTCATATTTAAGGGATAAAATTCGATGGAATCAAGTAGTTCTCAAAATCAAAACTTCAATCTGCAAAGGCTTTATTGAATAATACACAAAAATCCTCTCGTAAGGTAGATGTGGCCGTTATTGGTGCCGGTTCTGCTGGACTACCCGCTTTTCGTGCAGCAAGAAAATATACTGAGAATATTGTACTCATCGAAGGAGGAACTTACGGGACTACCTGTGCCCGTGTAGGTTGTATGCCAAGCAAACTTTTAATTGCGGCTGCAGAAGCAGCACATTCTGTTGAAGCTGCTTCTGGATTCGGAGTTCATGCTTCAAAACCAACAATTAATGGGGAAGAAGTCATGGGACGTGTTCGCAGAGAACGTGATCGCTTTGTAAGTTTTGTCCTCAAAGATGTAGAAAATATAGATGAAAAACACCTTATCCGCAAACACGCGACGTTTCTAGACGACCGCACTCTTCAAGTAGGCGACTCTACAATTGATGCAAAAACAATTGTGATTGCAACTGGTTCTTCACCTATAGTCTTGCCTATGTTTGATGAAATAGGAGACCGTCTGATTGTCAATGATGATATATTCGAGTGGGAAACTCTTCCGGAATCAGTTGCTGTTTTTGGGTCAGGTGTTATTGGACTAGAACTCGGGCAAGCAATGCATCGACTCGGAGTTCGTATAAGGTTGTTTGGACGTTCTGGATCAATTAAACCTCTGAGCGATATGGCTATCAGGGATTATGCTGAAAAGGTGTTTAAATCTGAATTTTTCTTGGATACGAAAGCCAACTTGCTCGGATTGGAGCGTGTAGTAAATAAAGTCAAGATTCGTTTTGTAGATAATGAAGATGGAATTGAAAAGGCTGAAAAATTTGATTACGTATTAGTGGCAACTGGGCGTTCTCCCAACGTCAAAGGTTTAGGGTTGGAAAATACGAGCCTTAAGTTGGATTCAAGAGGAGTTCCAATCTTTGACCCTGCTACAATGCAATGTGGTAACTCATCGGTATTTATTGCCGGAGATGCAAATAACATATTGCCATTACTGCATGAGGCAGCTGATGAGGGATACATTGCAGGTGACAATGCCGGACGCTTTCCGGAGATTAAACCAGGGCTACGCCGGTCTCCATTGGCGATTGTTTTTTGTGATCCACAAATTGCCATGGTTGGCCAATCATGGAAGGAAATTGAAGGGCAGAAAGACGTGGTAGTAGGAAAAATATTTTTTGAAGATCAGGGCCGAAGCAGGGTAATTCTCAAAAACAAGGGGTTGATGCATATCTATGCAGATCGAAACTCTGGACTATTTCTCGGTAGCGAGTTCATTGGCCCGCAGGCGGAACATCTGGCACACCTGCTGTCATGGGCGCACCAACAGAAAATGACAATTCCACAAATGCTGCAAATGCCATTCTATCATCCGGTAATTGAAGAAGGTCTTCGCACTGCACTTCGGGATGTCAGTGCGCAGTTGAGTCTGTGATTATCTGAGCCACAGCAAGGTGTACGTTAAACTGTTTGAAATTTCAGCTGTATGACATAAATGCACGAAAAATACTATGACGTAATCATTATCGGAGGTGGACCTGCTGGATTGTTTGCTGGTATCGTTTGTGCCAGAAATAATCTAAAGACATTGATCTTGGAAAAGCAGGTATATCCCATTGACAAAGCTTGTGGAGAAGGAATTATGCCTACCGGAGTTGAGCATCTCCGGGAGTTGGGAATTGCTCCTTTTGTCGAAAAGTATCCGTACCATTATTTCAAGGGAATCCGTTATATTTCCGGAAAAGGTAGAACGGCAGAAGCTAATTTTGCAGAAGGTTCAGGATGGGGAATCCAGCGTGTTGTATTTTCTTCAGCATTGCTTGAATGTGCCGCTACTTTGTCGAACCTGGAAATTCGAGCAGGAGCATCTGCTGTTTATACTTTGGGGGAAAATCCGAAAGTTAACTTAAATAATACAGTTTTGTGTCCAAAGCTCTTGATTGGCGCAGATGGTTTGCACTCGCAGGTTCGAAAACTGGCAAATCTGGAAGCATTGTTTCCCAAACTTAAACGCTGGGGGGTACGGCAGCATTTCAATGTTGAGCCCTGGAGCGTGTTTGTTGAAATTTACTGGGGTCCCGGACTTGAAGCCTATGTGACGCCGGTTTCTGTTTCCAGTGTGAATGTGAGTTTGTTGTGGGACGCAAAGCGCTACAAACCAGAGCATGGAGGCAAAAAACTGTTTGCCTCACTGCTTAAGGAATTTCCGGAATTGCAGGAACGCATAAATAAAGAGGATGTTATGGACGAGTCGATGGCAGCAGGTCCGCTGTATCAGAAAACATGGAGTGTCGCGAATGGAAAAATTTTGTTGATTGGCGATGCTGCCGGCTTTTTTGACCCTATTACTGGAGAGGGTATCAGTCTTGCGGCAAAGCAGGCTCTTTTGTTGGAAAAAATTGTAATACCCATTTTGCAGAAAAAAAATGAAAATCTTGAAAAGAGACTTGCCGAATACTCACGGGAATTCACACAAATATACCGTCCGTATCATGCCATGACCAGACTGGTGCTTTTATTTCGATTGTGGCCGAAGTTGACAGATCGTGTGATTCAGGTTTTGCACTCTTTTCCTGCATTATTTCAAAAACTGCTGTCTGTCAACATGCGCTAAATTAGAAGAGCTGGTTTGCGAAGCGTAACACGGCATCTGCGTATGATTTTAAACTATTGTAGGTCTTTAAGCTGGAATTCGAACTGTTAATTTGGAAACAAAACAACGAGTAGTAGTAACTGGGCGAGGAGTGATTTCACCAATCGGCAGTTCGATATCTGATTATTGGGAAAGCCTCCGCATGGGGGTATCTGGTGTACGTAAAATTATAGAATTTGACCCGACCGGATCTGCCTGCCAAATTGCAGGAATTGTTACAGATTTTGATTCTGACGCTCATTTTAATCTTCGAGAAAAAAAAAGCTATGAGCGTTTCACTCAGTTTGGTCTGGCTGCGGCATTTCAAGCTGCTGAAGAAGCAGAGCTTCAGGAGTTGGAAGATGATTCCGGAGAAATTGGCGTTATAATGGGAACGGGAGTGGGTGGAATAACCTCTTATGCAAAAGCGTACGATGCACTTTTTGCTGGACCGGAAGAACGGCCAATTGACGCTTATACCATTCCTCGCATAATGAACAGTGCGGTTTCTTCTGCCATTGCAATAAGTTTGGGATTGCGAGGACCGAATTTTACACTGAATACAGCTTGTTCTTCCGGTGGCAATGCAGTCGGTCAGGCAATGCAGTGGATTCGAGAAGGGCGAACACGTGCTGTTATCTGCGGTGGTACAGAGGCTCCTGTCACTTACGGGCTTCTTCGCGCTTGGGATGCATTAGGTGTACTCTCACGCAAACATAACGGAACTCCAGAAACTGCCTGTAGACCTTTTGATAAAAATCGTAGCGGCTTTGTACTGGCAGAAGGAGCGGCAGTATTAGTGCTTGAATCATTGGAATCTGCCCAAAAACGGAATGTTCCGGTACTAGGTGAAATCGCAGGCTTTGGTTCCAACTGTGATGCCACCAGTTTGACAAATCCGGACGAAAATGGGGTGGCAGACGCAATTAGGTTAGCTCTGGATGATGCTGAACTAAATCCCGAAGACATTGGATACATCAATGCTCACGGAACAGGAACCCGTCTTAATGATCCGCTTGAATGTAGGGCTATACACCAAATATTTGGTGGTAGAGCAGCAACGTTGCCAGTCAGTTCTAACAAATCCGTTTTTGGTCATTCGATGGGTGCATCTTCCGCGCTGGAGGCTCTTGCTACCCTGCTGGCAGTACAGAATGATTGTGCTCCGCCAACTCTCAATTGCGACTACCAGGATCCTGAGTGTGCTATTGATACTGTATCCCACAATTCGAGGAAAGTAACCATAGATGCTGCACTTTCCAATTCCTTCGCCTTTGGGGGAAGTAATGCTGTCCTTGCTTTTAGAAAATGGAAACCATAACACGCAATACAATTGAACAAACTTGTCTTGAAGCCATTGCAAAGGAAATGGGCTTGAAATCAAGTGATCTCAATGCAGAAATGAATTTGCGCGATGATTTGGATATAGTCTCACTTGATGCCATGAACATCATCATGGCACTAGAAGATGAATTCAAAATTGAGGCTGATATAGAAACAATCTTAGAAATGCAGAAAGTGTCTGATATTGTAGATCATTTGTCTGAACGTATTAATGTTTGAAAAAACTTTGTTCTGCTAAAAAAAACTGATATCTCATTTTGATCAATATCCCTGATATAGCCCATTCCAGCCGATGCCCCAAATAATCAGTACTGCCACAGCTTTCCCGGTGCACTATCACTCACAGGATGAAATGAGTTCTGCGTTAAGGGCGGCATGGATCAAAAAAGGTTTAGATGTTGCGGTCTTTGACCGTCTGCAAAAAGCAGTAACAGTTGAAGGCAGATATCTGGCTTTGCCCATGTCTGAATATTACAAGCTGGACGGTTTTACTGACTGTAACCGTGCATGGCTGAAAGTGGCTTTAGAACTAGGCGAGAGCGTTATTTCGGATTTACTGGAAAAAACGAGCTTGCCTGCGGAAGAAATTAAGCTACTGATGAGCACAACAGTCACTGGAGTGGCAGTGCCTTCATTGGAAGCGCGATTGATGAACCGGATAGATTTTGCATCGGATTTAAAGAGGATTCCTTTGTTTGGTTTGGGGTGTCTCGCTGGAACTGCAGGTATCGCCCGTGTTGCTGATTATTTGAAAGGTTATCCTGATGAAGCAGCCATTTTGCTTTCTGTAGAGCTTTGTTCATTAACTCTGCAGGCGGAAGACCTTTCGGTTGCAAACATCATTTCCAGTGGGCTCTTCGGTGATGGTGCAGCAGCTGTTTTACTGGTTGGTGATAAACATGCGCTAGCAAAAGAAGTTGAGGTACAAAGAGTAAAAAACACTGAGTTTCAACATTTCAATGGTTCAAGTGAGAAAAGCCAAAAGCAGGCTGAACTTTCTCATCCACAGGTTTTAAGCAGTCGCTCCATTTTCTTTCCTGATTCAGAAGAAGTCATGGGATGGGATGTCACAGACCGTGGATTGAAAATTGTCTTGGGGCAGGGTGTTCCCGGTTATGCATCTCAGTTGCGTCCGCATGTGGAAAGTTTTCTCTCAGAGTTTGGACTTGCCTTGACTGATATAGCTGTTTGGCTGACACATCCTGGAGGACCGAAAGTGATTGATGCGATTGAGTCCGGCTTGGACTTGCCTACAAAAACCCTGGATAGAACACGTAAACATCTTCGTGAAATAGGTAATCTTTCTTCAACTTCAGTCTTAGTTCTACTTGACGAATGTTTGAATGGTCCATTACCGGAAATAGCAGGAAAGTCTTGTGTGTACAGATATGGAATGATGCTGTCAATGGGTCCGGCATTTTCCGCTGAATTAGTATTGCTGAAATGGTGAGCCTTTGGGGATTTTCGGTATTGGTAGGTTTGCTTGCCGTACAGCGATTGTGGGAATTGAACCTGAGCCAACGTAACGAAATCCTGATGCGAAAACAAGGCGGATTTGAGTGCTTCCCTGATCATTATCGTGTAATGGTGGTGCTACACATTTCCTGGTTTGCGGCAATGCTGGCCGAAGCCTGGTACTTTAAAACATCACCGACTCTGTGGTTAGTGATAGTTGGTATTTCAGGGTTAGTATTCGGACAAGCCTTACGCTATTTAGCTATCAGAACACTTGCTGGGCGTTGGTCAACTCGAATATACGTTGTTGCGGATGTACCATTGATTAAACACGGTATTTACCGTTTCATGCGCCATCCGAATTATTGGGGTGTGATTTTAGAAATAGCTTGTGTGCCCTTAATTCACGCAGCCTATGGTACAGCTCTAGTTTGGTCACTGGCTAATTTTGTAATGCTTCGTTACAGAATACGTTTGGAGGAACATGCTTTAAAGGAAATTTAGCGGTTTCAATAAATGCTTTTAAACTGGCTGAATAAATCGAATAATGCATCTTTATAGTAACTGATGCTGCAATCGAAAAAAGTACATAATTGTAATATGCTGACTTCAGAGGATGCAGAGAAATATATACAAAAGCAGTTCTCTGCATTCTAGGTATTTTCAATGATTGATTGGAAACATCGGAATATCTGACTTTTTACGCAACTATCACAGATGAAATTACACAAAGACCTAAAAAAGTTGGAATGAAATTCAGTCTGCACTTTGATAAAGGGACTATCCTGATTTATGGAGTGGAGGAAGAGCAACTGCCACATCTTGAAGGGATTGTATGGGATGAACGTACAAGTTGTTACAGAGCCCCTGCTGCAAATTACCGTGGTATTGTTACTGCTTTGCGAAAGCATAATATAACCTACCAAGATCATGCCCGTAAATTTTCTCCACTCAAATTAAATCTGAAAAAAAGTATCAAGCCACGTTCTTTTCAGCGTGAGGCTGCTGATTCATGGTTATTTGAACAGCGTGGAGTAGTGACCTTGCCGACTGGAGCAGGGAAAACTATTTTAGCTGTAATGCTGATCGAGAAAACTGGGCGTCCGACGTTGATACATGTGCCCACAATTGACCTGATGCGACAGTGGAAAGAGGTTTTGAGTGAATATTTTGACTCTAACATTGGTTTGCTAGGTGGTGGGATCAATGACATTCAGACGATTACAGTAGCCACCTACGACTCTGCTTTGATAAACGTTTCCTATCAGGGCAATCTATTTGGTTTGTTGGTTTTTGATGAATGTCACCATTTGCCCGGAGAGCAATATCAATTTGTTGCTCTTGGTTCGATTGCGCCATTTCGCTTAGGATTGACTGCAACTCCGGAACGCGCTGATGGAAAAGAAGAAGTGCTTTACGATCTTTGCGGTCCACTTTGCTACGAGGTCCACATTGATCAGTTGAGCGGACGCACCTTAGCACCTTACGTGGTGGAAACGATTGAGGTGGAAATGCGCCCGAATGATCGTGAGCAATACGAAATATCACGTGAATGCTACACAGATTTTTTACGAAAAGCCCGCATCAATTTCCAACATCCAAATGGCTGGGCAATATTTTTACGCAGTACTAGCGAAAGTCCGGAAGGCCGGGAAGCATTTAAAGCTTATTTATTGCAAAAAAAACTGAGCCAAGCATCCGAAGCAAAAGAAGAATGTTTGTGGGATCTGATCCTCAAGCATCGAGGTGACCGGATACTGATTTTTACACAAGACAACGAAATGGCCTACCGTATTGGCAGAAGGTTCCTGTTGCCGGTGCTTACGCATCACACTAAACTTCCTGAAAGGGAGGCTTTTTTAAAGGCCTTCAGAAAAGGAGAATATCCTATTTTAATCACATCAAAAGTTTTGAATGAAGGAGTCGATGTTCCGGACGCAAATGTTGGTGTAATAGTTTCCGGAAGTGGCAGTGTTCGTGAGCATGTTCAGCGCTTGGGACGAATTCTGCGTGCTCGTCCAGGAAAACAGGCAATGCTTTATGAACTTGTCTCCCTCGATACCGGAGAATATTTTACTAACCAACGACGCAGACAACACCGTGCTTACGAAGGAACTGCTTTGCTTCAGGACGAATAAGGGCAAAATACTGCCAAAATTAATTGAACCTGAAGCACCGAAACTTTTGAGAATTGCAAATGAACTGGTAGCGGCGTTTTCCGAAAGTGTGGGCGAAGTACGTGAAACACTTGAGTGGCGCACAAAGCAAGTTTTGGACAGGTACCCGATGAACGCTCTGGTGGGCAGAGGCTTAGAAAAACTTTTGCTCGACCGTACCGAATTTGACACCGAAGCAAAAATGGAACTGACCAAACTGAGGGAAAAAATATTTTCCAGTTCTGCTGCATTGCTCAGTGGTAAAGAGGAGATCCGGCTTCGTGGTTTCGAGATGGGGGTTGATGTTGATTTGGAATCTTATCAAAGAGAAGTAGCCAGATCAATGGGAATTTCTGCAGAGGAGTTGAGCCGGCAACTGTACGGAGATTTACCGCCTTTTCAGCAGGTACTGCACTTCCGGGGAATGACCGCTACAGGATTGTTGCATCGTTACAATTGTGCTCAAATTCAGGGCTTGTTGCTGCGCTGTGAGGGCCTGACTGTTTATATGCCTGAGAGTGGAGCCGCCAAGTTGCGACAATTGCTTAAATATTTGCGTTTTAATAAACTGTTGGCAAAGATCAGTTACGATCAAACAAGGAAAAAAACGATTTTGCTGGAAATTGACGGTCCTCTGAGTTTGTTTGTGCAAACTCAGAAATATGGTATTAATCTCGCTAATTTTTTTCCTGCCATCCTACACCAACCTAAATGGGGCTTGGATGCAGAAGTCAGAATTCGCAAAAATCAGGTTCACAGCCTGCACCTAGATCAATCATGCGGAATTCGCTCCCACTATCGTCAGTTTTTAGCTTATATTCCAGAAGAAATTCAGTTGTTCAGTCAACAACTTGCTAAACAAATACCAGGCTGGGAACTTACTTCTTCACCTGAATTTGTAACTTTGACTGGAGAATCTCTGTGTTTTCCAGATTATTTGTTAACGCACTGTTCCGGAAAAAAAGTTGCCTTGGAGCTTTTTCATACATGGCATGCAGCTCCTCTTCGGAGCAGGCTGGATCAGCTTGACGCGCAAAACGAGGCTCCCCTTTTGATCGGCATTAATCGCGGCTTACTTAAAAATGTGCAACTGGCGGAGCAAGTTGAAGCCTCCGTGTATTTTTCGCACTACGGTTTTTTCTTCAGAGAAGTCCCAACAGCCGCAAAACTGCGTCCATTACTTGATGCCTGGCTTAAGAACTGAAAATAAGAATGTGCCAAGTAAACTGTAATTGTATAGATTGAAGAGAGTGGGGAACGTGTTAAATAAATAAGAACAACTCAAAACGAAGGTAAAACACAAAAGGCTTGTGATTTTTACATCAAATATTATTAAATAAGATGACTTTTTTTGTTTCAGGCAGTCTTTGTGGAAAGGTTGTCTTCATCTGCTCGCATAATTTATTTCCATGGAATCCATCGTTGAAGAGCTTGGCAAACTGAAGTATTCGGTTGCTCTCGAAATTTCACTTGAAGAAATTAAACCCACTTACAATGCCATTTATAGGGAACTGAAAAATACACGTCTCAACGGCTTTCGTCCTGGAAAACATCCTAAAGGCTGGTTAGACAAACGGTTTATGTCTGCAATGCAGAAAGAAGCAGTGAAGCATATAATTCCCAGATATATGGATGATGCTCTAAAAGAACATTCCTTGCGACCGGTTACTGTGCCGGTTATTCAGAAAATCGACTTTAACCGGGAATCACCTCTTTCTGCGACACTTCATTTTGAAATTTCACCGAAGCTCCCTCCTCTTGATTATGGTAAAATATTACTTGAACGTAAGGATATTGAGGAAGTTTCAGCAAAAGACATTGCTGAAGAATTAGATGCACTTTTACAGCGTGAAGAGGTACTTGTTCCAAAAGATGGAGTTAATGCTAAAGTTGAAAACGACGATTGGGTTTTGATTAATTTCAATGGAACGATTGGTGGAGAGGAATTTGTTGATTCAAATGCAAATGACATGCAGATCAAAATTGGTGGTTCAGATTTGGCAGAATTTCATGCTGGCCTGTTGGGAATGTCTTCCGGGGAGGAGAAAGAAGTAGAGGCAGAACTATCAGAGCGTTTTGGTGAAAATGCAGGTAAGAAAGCTAATTTCAAAATTCTTTTAACAGAGATTTCAACGGTAAAAAGACCGAAAATGGATGAAGACTTTTTTAAAAAATATGGTGTTGCAGGTGAAGATGAATTGAAAGACAAAGTTGGAGAGAACATTAAGTCTCGAAAAACAGCAGAACTTCAAAGTGAGTACCGCATTTCTGTTCGTTCACAACTTTCTGGTTTGTTTGATGAATTTGATTTACCTGAAGAATTGGTGAAATTTGAACAGGAGCATATAGATAAAGACTTGGAAAAATCCGTGTCTGACAAAGAAATTTCATCAGAAGAAATAGAAAAAAAACGTCAGGATGGTTATGACAATGCAAAGCTGGATTTGCGCATGAAATTTATTCTGGACTCCATTAGTGGGCAAGAAGAGATGCATTTTGACGAAAATGAGGCTGCCAGTGAATT
>Ga0209753_1000098_pt1 | contig 31222 bp, 21 predicted proteins | sample METZYME_3_550m_FD_187550 | JGI IMG/M metagenome (GOLD analysis project Ga0209753, IMG submission 187550) | Marine microbial communities from oxygen minimum zone in mesopelagic equatorial Pacific - METZYME_3_550m (SPAdes) (version 2) | ecosystem: Environmental > Aquatic > Marine > Oceanic... | reverse complement strand
TAAAGATTGCCGTGCCGCCCGCCAGAGCAGCCGAGAGCAGCAAGGCAGCCTCCACCATCAAGATCCCTGTTCCGCCCAAGACCGCAGCGACGGGCGTGGGAATTGCCAAACCGGCTGCGCCCGTAGAAAAGGAGACCCCGACGGCAATGGTAGAGGAGCCGGTCGCTGCCGCCGTTGAAGAGGAAGCTGTCGCAACGGCAACGCTCAAGCGGAAAAAAGCCCGCGTCAAGAAGGCCGCTCCCGCAGACAACCCGCTCGACACCGCCGTGGCTGCCGTTGCCGCACTCGGCGCGATTGGTTTGGCGGCTTTCCTGGCCAGCCTTGGTGGGTTGTTTTAATCCACGAAGCATTCGATTACAAAGAAATGGCCTCCGACAAAGTCGTTACCCTGACCGCGGACAACTTCGACACCGTGGTACTACGGTCCTCTACTCCCGTGCTGGTTGATTTCTGGGCTGAATGGTGTGGCCCCTGCAAAATGATCGGGCCGATGGTTGATCAACTCGCCGATGAGAACGACGGCAAGGCGACCATAGGGAAGGTCGACATCGACGAGCACCAGCAACTGGCCGTCCAGTACAACGTGCAGTCCATCCCCACCCTGCTCGTTTTCAAGGGCGGCGAGGTCGTTGAGCAGGCCGTGGGCGCCCGGAGCAAGGCCGACCTGCAGGGCATGCTCGACAGTCACGCCTAATCACGCTCTGCTCCCCGGGAGGATATGGCCTCCCTGATCGAGACCCCCCGCAGCTTCCGGCGCCGCTCTGAGTTTTATCATCAGCTCAGCGTGTTGCAGCAGGCCGGTATCGGCGTGACCCAGTCACTGGAGCAGACCCCACCACCAAGCCAGCGCGACTGCCAGCACGTTCGCGAAACCATCGACCGACTCAACGCCGGCGAGACGTTTTCCGAGTCACTAAAGGACCGTGAGAGCTGGCTGCCAGCGTTCGACCGGATGATGATCAAAGCCGGAGAGGCCGGCGGGCGGCTCGATGACACCCTGCGCACCCTCTCCGACCATTACGCCCAGCGCTCGGCGCTCATCCGCGATGTGCTGCTGAGGCTGGCCTACCCGGTGTTCATCGTTCACTTTATCATCCTGATGCCCGGCATCATCTCGTACGGGGCCAGCCTGCTGGGCAGCGGCGGTGCCAGTTTTCTCGGCGCGTTTTCACCATCGCTGCTCACGGTGGGGGCGCTTTATGCCGCCGTGTTTTTTGTTCTCTACCTTGGCCAAGCCAATCGCGGGTTTGCCCTCCGCTATTGGCTCGAGAAAATCTGGCACCGCGTGCCGATGTTCGGCCCGGCGCTGAAGGAACTCAAACTCTCCCGGCTGTCGTTCTCGTTGCATGCCCTGCTCAATGCCGGGGTCAACGTCCGCGAGGCTTGGGAGAGTGCCGCCAGCGCCTCTGGTTCGCCCTGGCTGGCGAGCAGTGTCTACGCCTGGCTGCCGGATCTGGATCGCGGCCTGCTGCCGTCCGAGGTACTTAGAGGGCGTGAGGATTTTCCCAGAACCTTCCGCGACCTCTACGCCACCGGCGAGGTCTCAGGCCAACTGGACGACTCACTGCAGCGCCTGGCCAAACTGTACCACGAGGATGGCACGCGACACCTCAAGAGCGCGGCCGGGGTGGCCACAGGGCTGGTTTACGGCGGAGTGGGGATCACGGTGGCCATCATCGTCATCCGGTTTTGGACGAACCACTACAGCTCCATTCTTAACGCCAACTGATATTCGCGCTTGGCCAAGCGCTTGGCCAAGCAGTATCTTCACGGCCATGGATGCGCTGCTAAAGTTACTTCGGGAGAACGCCGCCCTGTCCACCGTGGATTTGGCCGGCATGTTGGAACTGTCCGAGGAGGAGATTCGTGACAAAATCCGCCAAGCTCAGGCTGACGGGGACATCCTCGGCTATCAGGCAATCCTCAGCGACGAAGCCACCGGCAGGGATGGCGTGCAGGCGGTGATCGAGGTCAAGCTGACACCGGAGCGCGGCGGGGGATTCGACCGCCTGGCTGAGCGCATCTCTAAGTACAACGAGGTCAACTCCTGCTACCTCATGTCCGGCAGTTATGACGTGCTGGTGATCGTCGACGGCAACAGCCTGCACGAGGTTGCCTCGTTTGTGGCGGAAAAACTCGCCACCATTGAGGGAGTCACCTCCACCACCACACATTTCCTGCTCAAGCGCTACAAGGAAAAAGGCGTGATGATCGGCAGCGCCGAGGAGCTCGAGCGACTGGCCGTCAGCCCGTGAGTCCAAGCGCGCTCACAGTCGCGCCTTGACGATCTCGATGTAGTTTCGCTTGCGCTTGTTGAATTGCTCATCGTTGTACGTCTGCTCGAACAACCAGCGCAGCCCCGTCTCCAGTTCCTCGACCGACATTCCACTTGGCTTGTAGTTCACGTCGAAGAGCGTGCATCGATCCCAGTAGCGTTCCTGCAGCAAACGCCCCTCGTTGTGGAGCCGTTGATACAGCGGCGTCCCCGGAAACGGCGTCATCACGGTGAGTTGAACTTCCAGCAGACCGGAGCGCTCAACGAATGTTTTGACCTCCTGAAAAATATCCGGCGTGTGCCCGTCCAGCCCGAGGATGAAGCAGCCGTTGACCGAGACACCGCGGGACTGAATCCTGTCGATGGCCTCGAGGTAACGGTCGCTGCGGCTTTGCTTCCAGTTGCCGGGATCCACCTGGCCAAGGTCACTTCCCGACGGACTCTCGAGGCCGATGAGAATTTGGCGGCAGCCGCTCTCGGCGAGCAGGTCCAACAGTTCGTCGTCGTCCGCCACGGAAACATCGGTTTCGGTGAACCAGTTCAGCCCAAGCGGTGCGATGGCCCGGAGAAATTCCCTGCTCCATTTCTTGTTGATGAACGTGTTGTCGTCTGCCAACTCGAGGAACGGCTGGTCGGTGACGCTCACCGCCGCCTTGATTTCCTCGGTGACACAATCAAGCGGCTTTTGCTGGAACGCCGAGGTAATTCGCAGGCTGGCGGCGCAAAACTCGCAGTTCAGCGGGCAACCACGAGAGGTCTGTACCGTGACGCGGTTGTACGGCCGCCCACGAAGCAGGTCGAACCGGGGATGGACGTAGTTGGGCGCCTTGAACACGCCGGACCGAAGCCCCTCGTAGCGCGGCTGCAGTTCGCTCCGCCGGATGTCCTGGACCAAGCTTGGCCAAGCCCCTTCCGCGCCATTAATCACCACGGCATCAGCGTGTTGAGCTGCCTCGTCTGGCATGAGCGTGACGTGCAAACCGCCCAACACAACCGGCACTCCGGCCGCGCGATAGCGATCCGCCAACGCATACGCTTCGTCGATCTGCGCCGTAAAGGAGGAGATGCCGACTAGGTCGAACATCTCGAGATCGTCCTCTGGTTTCACGTCCTGGATTTCGCGGTACACCACCTCCACATCGTCTGGCGTCAGCGCCGCCACGGTCAACAGGCCAAGGCTTGGCAGTGAGGCGACAACTTTCCCGCGATTGACAAACTGCGGCAGCGTGACGCCCAGTTCGGCCAACTCCGGCGTCCGGACACGGATACCACTCATCGCGATCAGTCCAATCTTCACGATGCTTCCTCCTGTGCGGTTGCAATAAAATTGATCAGTCGTTGCAGCGTCCGATACTCGCCCAGTAAGTGGTCCGGGAATCGAATGTCGAACCGTTTCTCTACCACCGCCAACAGTCGCAGGCTCGCCATGCTGTCGAGTTCCAACTCGTGCACGAGGTCGGTCTCAAGGCCGATGGAGCCCAGTTCCTTTTGGCAGGCTTCCGTTAGCGCCTGCCGTAGTTCCTGTTCAATTGTCGTCGCGTTCATTGTTCGGCTTTCTTGTTGTTAAATTGTTCCACCAAAAATCGGCGGCGAACTTTTCCCGTGAGTGTGCGAGGCAATGGCTGGTCGAGACAAATCACGCCTTCGGCCTTCAGCCGTGGCGGTGCGTTGTTTCTCAATTCAACGAATGCCTTATCCACCGCACTGCCGTTTTGGACACCCTCCGCCGGCACGACAAAGAGCGTTGGCAGATCGTTTCCATCCGTGCCAACCCTGGGCGCGACGCACCATTCCGCGAACAGCGGGCTGGCGTAACATGGTTCTATTTCCTCCGGATAAATCGTCTCACCCGCGGCAGTCACCATGGCCTCTTTGATGCGGCCGGTGATGTACAAAAAACCGTCGGTATCAACTCGGCCGCGATCACCGGTTCGCAGCCATCCATCCACGAACGACTCCGCAGTCGCGGCCGTGTCACCGTAATAACCTCGAGTCACCATTGGGCCGCGAATCAGCAGTTCCTCGCCGGCACCGATTCGCACATCGATCGTCGGCAGCGCTCGCCCGACCGACCCCGGCGGACAGTCTTCAGCGTAACCCGTGCTCACGACCGGCGATGCCTCGGTCAAGCCGTAACCCACCTCGGCACGAATACCGATCCCCTGCAGTACCGGCGGCCAATCGGGATTCAGCGCCGCGCCGCCCAGTGCCAGCGTCTGCAGTGAGCCGCCGATACGCGCCCGGACCCCTTCGCGGATCTGCGCCAATACGTCGGGACGAATGTCCTCCCTCAGCCGACGCGCCGTTTCGCTGGCCGATTGTCCGCGCCGCTCCGGCCCGATCACCCCGGCCGCGATCAACTCGTCCAGCAGTTCATCATAAAGACATTGCAACAGCGCCGGGACGCAACAGGCGTGCGTGATGCGATCTTCGCGCAGCGATTCCACCAGCCGGTTCGGCAGGCGCGTCCCCGGATAGACCACCTTGGCACCGCAGGCTAGTGGCCCGATTTGGCCGACCATGAACTCAAACAGGTGTGCCGGTGGCAGGATCGAGAGAAACGCATCGCCGGGCTTGGCATCGCGCACTTCCAGCAACGCCGCCAGGTCCGCCAGCAGGTTGCCGTGCGTCAGCACCACCGCCCGGGGCTGCTGCGTGCTCCCGGAGGTGAACGCCAGCAGGGCCACGTCGCCGCTAGCCGAGGCTGTTTCGCTCAGCACTTGGCCACCAGGGGCCAGCAATTCGTCCACGCTGAAACGAAACTGGATGCTGGCCACTGCCGGCAACTCGGAATGGGCATCCCTCCCCCCAACAAAGCCGCGTGCTCCGGCGTGAGTCGCGATGGAGGCCACCATCTCTGGCGGCATGCCCTGCACCACCGGTACGGCGACCAGCCCCGCGTGCATGATGGCGAACAGCGCCGCCGGCCACTCGGGCCGAGCCTCGAGGCAAAGCAGCACGCGATCCCCCTTGGTCAAGCCGGTGTCGACGAGCCGGATGGCCCCGCGCTGGACACTCCCCCAAAGTTCGCGGTAGGACAGGGTGGCTGCGCCGGAGTTGCGCGCTTGGCCAAGCGCGCAGCGATCGCCGTGGCGCTTGGCTAAGCCGGCGATCAGCCCTGGCAGAGATTCCGATTCACGGAGGAGTTTCATCGCTCGATCTCCGCCACTCCTTGGCCGCGCCTAGCGCCGCAATTACCATGGCCACAAAAACAGAGACCGCAGGCAGCGGCATGGTGTATTTCAGGGGATGCCACACCGCGGCGGCGAATAGGGTGAGCGGCAGGAACATGTTACCAAAATTCATCGCCCAAGCCGCAACACGCTTTTGGCCATGGCCAAGATTGAAACCGGGAAGCTCACGGGCGAGCAGTATATTCAGTATCCCCAGCCCAAAAAACGCGATGTGCCCCAACCGAGCCAGACGCCGGGGTACGTCACTGTACTCTCCAAGCATCTCGGGCACCGGCACCGGCCCGGCAAACGACCATAGGCCCATTACCAAACCGGTGGCCACGCCAAGCGCCATGGTGGTCCAACCGATGGTGCGGTTTATGTTCCAGTCTTGTTCCATCTTGTGTTCCTTTCAGGTCTGCATTCCGTCTCTGGACAGAACTATAACACAAGAACGTCACAAATGAATCATCGACTGAATCGGTACATAAAACGCCACGCTTGGCGAAGCGCCTGCCGGCTTGAAACAAAAAAGACCGCCCCGATTGGAGCGGTCAGGCTTGAATCTCAGGCGGTGCAGCCTTCCCAAGACACCAGTCATCGGGCGGAATTGAGTATCAAAACTGGGCCTCGATGCCGAACAGGAACGATCGTGGCATACCGGGGCGCGGCCCCTGTGGCAGGCGACCCACGACATATTTCTCGTAGAATAAATTCCGCGCGGTGGCGAACACCTTGGTGTTCTCGGTCAGTCGATATTGCACCGTGAGGTCGGCGATGAAGTAGCCCGGCACTTTGCCGTAGCGTGAGTCGTATGCGCCGGATTGATTGTATGGGCCGGAACCATTCGCTCCCGAGGCGTGCGTATCATCCACATAAGTACCATCCAAGGCGACACGATACTTGCCGACATCCAAACCAAGGCCAACGTGGAACTGCACTTCCGGAACATACGGAACGGTGTTGCCCGACTGCGCCCCGCTGAAGATGCTCTCGCCGTCCGCCGAACTCGCACCACTCTCAAACTCTGCCTTGGTCAACGTGATGCCGAAGGTCACCGGTAGGCTATAGTCCGCTCCGTTTGCCGCACCGAAGTCGTAGCCAAGCTGAAGTTCCAGACCCAGCGCGCTGATCTCGCCGTCGTTCAGACCATTGTCGACCACAACCGTTTCGCCGCCTTCAAACTCCTCGAAGCCGGTACCTAGATTATCCGGCACAATAAAGTCTTCCAGATCCGAGTAGAACAGGGCACCTGTTGCAATGAGGGCCTCATTTTGGTAGCGAAAACCCAATTCATAGCTGTTGGAGCTTTCTTCATCGAGCGTCTCCCCACTACGAATATAGGATCGGGGGCCTGGCAATGATGCCCCGTGATATACTCCTCCGAAAAGATTCAAACCTTCTTGAAAATCGTAGGATAGGCCCACGCCCCCTGTGACGACATCCATGTCCCCAGAACCGTCTGCAGGAGATTTATCCGATGTACGAGTGTTATGGTCATATGAGCAATCCAAAGACTCATAACGAATACCCGGAATTACAGATAGTTTATCATTAATGGCAACACGATCCTCCAGGTAAAAGGACCAAGCGCCTGTTTCTTGGTGGCGATCACCGGCCGCTCCACTCGGGGCATCCGGTCCTGCCGATGACCAACCTCCCGAAGCATCTTGATCATATTTATGATACCATTGGTAACGGTCAATATCATCGTTATGGTAACGAACGCCTAACTGGATTTGGTTTTCCAAAGAGCCAAGCGCCAAATCATAGTTTAAGATAGATTCAATGCCTTGGGCTGAATAATCTCGGTTATTGGCTTTTAGTCTTATAAATCCAGCACTATTGCCTTTGACTACACTTAGGTAATTATTATTATTCCATACCTTATATGCGCTTTGCCCTGCTTTCCCATCGGCCAAAGTACCAACTTTATCCAACTTGAACCAGTTACGATGGAACTTTGTGAAGTAAGCGGTGGTTTTCAATGAAGCGTTGCTTCCCAGATCAACGAAGTGACGCAGATACCCACGCGAAGCATAGGTGTTAATCATATCGTTACGGGTGGCCGCATAGCGGGCATATGGGTTGGCCTTGAAATCTTCATCGGTTATACCCAGATAAGTTTCATTGGCATCAAAATCCGTGCTGCCCAATTTCAACTCCAATGATTGGTAGTTCGAAGTGTTGGGTTCCCATGACAATTTGAGCATAGGTTCACTACGCGTGAAGCCTGTTTCAGCATTTACGCCCTGCAATTCTTTAAAGCCTTCCGTGTTACGGTAATAACCCTCAACAAGATAACCGATTCGACCAGAATCGGTGTCTTTTTTACCACCGTGATAAATATGGCCTACCATTTCATCAAACTCACCGTAATAAATCTTTGAGTAAGTAGTAACCTCTTCTGGAATCGGAGTGGAAAGGTAATTAATCGCACCACCGGTGGTGTGTGGACCGTACTTAACCTGGCTCGACCCCTTGATAACTTCCAATCCACTCATCCGCTCCAAGTTCGGGCTGTAGTATGCCGAAGGTGCAGAATAGGGAGCAGGAGCCGCAAGGATCCCATCCTCCATGATCGTGACCTTTGAACTTCGGCCCATGTCGATGCCGCGCAAACTAATGTTCGGAAAATTCCCGTAACCATCCTCAGGTCGAACATAGACACCAGGCACGCGACGCAACGCAGAGTTGATATCACTGATCGAGTGAACTCGTAGATCATCTATATCCAGATAGGTTGCTGAACCGGTAATTTTGTTGACGCCTTCTTTGGACCCAACAATGGCACCACTAACCAAAACTGGATCCAACTCCTCGGCCTCATCTTGTGCCGAACCAACAGTTACTCCCAACGAACAAATACCAGCAACAACAGCCGGCACCGACTTTTTGAATTTGAGACTCTTTCTCATTATAAGATTAAATAAATTGCGCGGTTTTACGTGCCGTGCAGGGATAATGGGATTCATTCTCATATATGTCGAGCTGTTTTTCTAAGAAAATTAAATCACTTGTTAACGTAATATGAAGATCTAAGGGATGAACTTAAATATGTCAGTTGGTTGTTTTTAAAAATTCGAGCAAATCTGCAATGTTTTGGTGAGTTAATCCGGTCTCCAATCCATTGGGCATCAGTGACTGATCGAGGCTAGTTAAAGAGTTGAGTTGCTTGCGGTTGATCGACTGATCCCCGACACCCGGCACATTTATTTGCAGGCTCTCTCCCGATTCAGAGCCGATAATGCCCACCATCGCTCGGCCGTCGTTAAACACCAATGTATAGGCAATGTACTTCGGATCTACCTGGCGCGACGGGTCAATGATGGAGGCGAGCAAGCCCTCCCCTGAACGATCGGTGATCGATCGCAGATCCGGGCCAAGCTGCTTTTCCGGCGCGTGGCACTCGGCACAGAGCATTGTATAAACCAAGCGGCCCGGTTCAGCGTTGCCCTTTAACTTGAGCGCTGGCAAAAACTTAGCCAAGGCCTCAGCGCGATCCGAAGAAACAACGGAATCGAAAATGCGCTTGGCCCGTTCTGCCGTTGGCTTGTTGCGACTCTTCAACAAGCGATCCCGATGCACCGCTGAAAATCCATTTGCGGAAATGCGCCTGGTCTCGAGCGCCCCAAGCAACTCCCCTTGCCAAGCCGAACGACTCAGCAACATATCCAACGCCTTAGCCCGCTCATCTGCCTGTAAGCTTGGCCAAGCGCCAAGCAACATCCTGGCTGAATCAAGCTGCGACATGTTTCCTACTGCCTTGATGGCATCATAACGCACGGCAGGATTTTGAGTCGGTTGAATCAGCTTGGCCAAGGTGGTCAACACCCCGTCGTGCAACGCGCTCCCTCGACTCAGCGCTCCGATCGCCGCAGTCCGAAGCCGGAGACTTGCACCCGAATCAAGCGACACTCGCTCGGCTTCTTTTAAAATATTTTTAAGCTTAGCCGTTTGTTCAGGAAATCCACCCTCCTCCAGGCTGGCCAAGCCCACGCCATCTTGGCCAAGCAAACTCATCCAAAGCTTGGCCACACGAAATGCATCCTCCGACTTGGCCTTCTGCCAGATAGAATCAAGCTTTTTGCTTAGAACAGCTTGTTTTTTTTTAATGCCCATCCGCATCAATTGTTCAAAGACTGTTCCACTCGAAGACGACGCCCGGAGCACCAGCTCGTAATGTGCATCAGCCGAACTCAAAAGTGCCGCCTCAAAATATGGAAAACGAATTTCCGAGAACCCTTCGGAAATAAATCTTGCAAGCGACCTGCCAATATTTTGATTTGAAAAATATCCCGCGCTAAACAGTTGCTGGAGCACCACTTTGAGTTCGCGTTCGTTCAATTGACGAACCGATCCAAAATCAAAGAAGGGAGCAAAAAATTCCCCTTCGTCGGGAAATTTCTCGGCCAAACGAAACGCCAACCGTCGCACGTAAGGATGCTTGTCACTCAACGCTTGGCCAAGCGTATCGGCGTCCAATTTCCCCAAGCCGTCCAATGCAGCCAAGGCGTGCAATCGGGCCTGTGGCAACTCCGCTTGCCCTAGTACCTGATTGAGTTGGTCGGCAACCGAACCATCACTTGATTCTACAATCAATCGATGCGCCATGTCGCGCACAGTCCCATTAGGCGATGAAAGAAACCCGACCAAGTCCGCTGGTTTTTGTCCACTGAACTTGGGCAACATTCGAAGCGGCTTGGCCTTGGGCACGATACGGTAAATTCTTCCAAACGATTCTCCACTGCGGAAGTGCGGACGCAACTCATCCTGACCGTTCTTCGGCAACCACTCCGGATGCTCGATCATATATCGGTACATGTCGGCAATCCACAGCGCACCATCCGGGCCGGTGCGGGTGAACACCGGGCGACTCCACCTATCCGCTGAGGCAAAGAAATCCTTCTCACCGTCGTTTGCGCGTTCGCCCTCGAAGGAGGCAATGCTATCGCGAAGCACGGAATGCTGAACGACGTTGTGAAACGGTTCGCAAGTGAAGGCATGCGTCATGTCGCCATCTCCGAATAACAATGTATCCCGGTAAATCGATGGACCGCAGGCGGAAGTGTAACGTCCACTTTGCTCGTAGCTGTGGAAGCGCTTTTGCGGTGGTTTATTAGGATACACTTTCGGGTTGCGCGGCGTGCGAACCTGATGCCTCGAATCGGGATAGGTCACATCACTGTTCCGACGAAGGTAGCGCACCGGCAAAACGTAGTGCCAAAGCGGATGACTGTTTTGCACGCCGAACCAATTGCCCCAGTCGTCCCGAACGCGACCAAACTGCGACGGTCCCGAGGTAGCCTCTATCCACCCAGTGTCGGGGTCGAATCTAAAGTCACCACTATGGATCGCCACCGATTTACCACTAACCAACGACTTGATGCTGTTGGCTCCACCATAGCCCATCACATGGGCACCCGCAGCGCAGTGCACCGTGTTGTCCAATCCCCAGCATAGCCCGTTGATGCGTAGCTGCTGATTGCCTTCGTGGAATCCTTCAAACAGCGTTTGGCGAATGTCCGCCCTGCCGTCGCTGTTCGTGTCCTCGGCATAGAGCAACAGCGGTGCAGCGGCCACGAGCACTCCCTTGCGCCACGGCATCACCCCGGCAGGAAATGACAGTCCGTCGAGGAACACAGTCGATTTGTCATAACGGCCGTCACCGTCGCTGTCGGTCACCAACCGGACGCGGCCGCCATATTTGCCTTTATTGTCCATCCCCATCGGGTAGTCGGCCATCTCTGCCACCCAGAGTTCGCCGTCCGGCCCCCAATCGAACGCCACCGGATCGCGCACCAGTGGCTCGTCTACGACCAACTGCAATTCGAAACCCTCAGCCACATGCGTCACCGCCATCGACTCCGCCGGCGATAGCGGCTTCACCTCGATGCTGCCACTGGCCTGCTTTTGGTTTGAGGGATTGGCGGCTCCAAAATGTTTTTGAATTTCCGTCTTCGATAATGCCCGGTTAAAAAAGGCGATCTCGTCCAACTTGCCGCTAAAACCTATAGAAGCATCATCCCACCCTCCGAAAATTAATTTTAAGTTGGGCTGCTGTTTATTCTCGCGCGACGGTGCCCGTTTCTCATCGAGTTGAAGAATCCCATCGAGCCAAAGCTGATAGTTGTTCTTCCGGCAAACCGCCGTAACCAGATGCCACTCTCTCGGAGACAACGAAGCCCTTCCCACTTGTCCCGGAATGATCGTCAAATTGGGGCCGCCCAAAAGTGGCTCGTCCAAAATTCGTAACCGGAATTTCCCAAACTCAGCGACGTTGATGCCATGAATCAGTGGCGTTTTGATCACACCGTTCCATAGCCAAAACTCGACCGAAAACTCCTCTGACAATGGTGCTTTTGCAACAACTCGGCCTCCAACAAAGTGCGCTGCACGGGAGGTGTGATTGGTTTCGGCAAATGGATGCCGATGGCCGGGTAGATGAAACGTAACACCTGGTTCGTATTGGGCGTGGTGGCCGTTTCCGGTCGCATCTGCAGCGATTGGACCGGCCTGTTCGCCCAAACGCCAAAACGCAGTCGGCTTTGAATCGATCACCGTCTTGGCATATGACGATACCGGCTCGACGTATTTTTTGCGTTTCCAGCCGGAGGCTTGCTCTAGTAGTCGGGTGGTCTCCTCAACAATGCGCGGCTCGGCATTCACCTCAAGCCCGGCGGTGCGCGCGGGCCAAGTAGTGTAGCCGCCAATCGCGTGTTGTTCCGGCGGCGGGATGTAGCCGCTCGCCCCGTTGGCCAGGCTGATGTTGAACGTTAGCGGCAGCGGGCTGGCCGACTTGAGCTTGAGGCCAGTCAGCGCGTAAACTTCGCACGGGATCGCCGTGATGCCCAGATCTCCAATGCGCACTGCCTGCAGCGGCACTTGCTCTACCGGGTTTTCATGTATCCAGACCGCCTGCTCGGCGTAAACCTCGGGGCGGTTTCGAGGCCGCTGGCCATTCATTTTTGCAAGCATGCTGCGAGCCCATTTGAGGCGATCGTCATCCGGGGTACGCCGGAAAAATTCCGGGCGCGCCTCAGCCATGCCAAGTGGCACATCCGGCGTGTGCTCTAGCTTGGCCAAGCGCTTGGCCACCAGGTCCACCAGTTGGCCGGTGTATTCCTGTATCGACCAGGCGCGGCGCTTGTCGCGGCTGTAATCGCCCCACCACGAGTCACCACTGGTGCCCTGCGACATGATACCAACGAACGACTCGTCGCCCGGCGCGAGCCGCTTGGCCAAGCTCTCCGAGAACAGTCCGGCGTAATCGGCCGACACCCCCGGGTGGCCGCTGAAGTAATGCATCGAGAAATTGGCCAGCACCGACAGCGGTTTGCCGTCGGCAGTTTGCACGCTCAGGAAACTCAGCCACGGATCGGCCGGGCCGGTCGGGCCGGTAGCATTGTTGTTACCGTAGCCAGGGTGCATGTTGGCACGCACGGTCTTTTTGCCGAACGGATCGACCAATTCGTTCCCCTGCAAAAACGACCAACGTCGGCAGGCGGTAAACTCGGCGGCATCCACCCTGCCCCACGTTGCTCTGGCTAGTTGCAGCCTGTCATTTGCAATGACGATCGCCTCAACGATTTTGCCCGGCAGGAAAGCGCGGTAGCGAGGATCGACCCGGCTGCCAAGACAGTAGCTCATCGAGCTGGGGGCGCTGTGGCAATGCGTGGCGGAAATCAGAATGCGATCGAACGGGATGCCGGTTTTGCCGGAAGCCAGTCTCTTTGCCTCGTCGCACAAGTCACGCGGCAACATGCAACTGTCCACCACCACGATGGCCAGGCGTGTCACACGATCGTCCAGCACAAGGCATCGCGCGTGCAACGAATCGACCACCTTGTTGTCACTCGCCTCCAGAAAACCGCCGTTGCGAATCACCGGCAGTGTCCGCGGCGTGACGTCAACCTTGGCCGCGCCGGCCCTAAGCTCCGCCCGCGTCTCGGCCGGCAACAACGACACGATGGATAGTACAGCGATGAATAACAGCGGTTTCATGATCGGCATCCTGGCAGGTGCATAGTATGGATACCGACCGGCGCTTAGCCAAGCGGAGTTTATTTGGCAACCACCCATTTTGGGATTGACCGCAGCCAAGCGACCGGACTAACATGGCCGTGCTTTCCACTTGTGGATTAAACCAAGAACAAACTAGAAATATGAGTGATAAAATCGTCCCCTTAATCAGTTCCGGAACCAAGGGCCCGCTGGGTGTGCTGCACCTGCCCCGCCTTTGGCAGAAAGTTTCCCTCGAGGCCGCCGGCAAAATCGCCGACGGCTACCCGGGAATTGGCGCGGGCTACGACACCATGGTGATCAACGGCCTCGGCCTGAACGCCGACGCAGTTCGTGCCTACATCACAAACGACAAGCCGACTTACCCGCAGTTCGAGGCGTGGATACAGGGGCAGGATGGTGCCACGCTGGACGCCGATTCCATCGGCACGCTGAACGACTCCATCACGGGCTACAACCACGACGATACCACGCGCCAGGGCATCCTGAGCGCCAATGGCCTGCCGGACGGCGACCCACAGGACGCTGTCAACCTGAACAACCTCGATGACTGGCTGGAGTTCCACAGCGCCGAGATTGCTTGATTTCAAGCTATTTTACCCAAACCGCAGCCCGCAACGGCTGCGGTTTTTTTGCGTCCACGCACCTGGCCAAGCGTGAAAATAGGGGTTGTGCCGCGGCGTCCCGGTGAGTAGGTTGCCCTCCGTTACCAGCCAAGCTAGGGCCAGAACGAAGCAACCTTAAAACCAAGCACTTATGAGCAAAATCAAATACACCCTCATGGCTGCAGCCTTTGCTGTGGCATGCAACACCAACGCGCAGGCTGACAGCCTGTCCGATTCACTGCCACTTGGCAAAAGCCTAGCGGCCGGTCACGAACTCCCCCTGCCGCTAGGCATCAGCGCCAATGTGTTTTTCCTGGAGCAGGACATGGAGGCCCAGTCAATTGCGATCGACATCCCGCCGCTGCCGCTGCCCACCGGGCCGCTTCAATTACCACCCGGTCTCCCGGCCGAGTCGGCCAAGCTCGAGAGCCGCGCCACCTCTACCACAGCCAAGATTGACGCCTGGGTGCTGCCGTTCCTGAACGTGTACGGCGTCGCCGGGTATGTGGATGGTGAAACCACCGCGAGCGGCTTCTCCGTCGGTGGTTTGCCACCGGAACTGGCCAGCCTTTTGCCCAACTCATTCGCCATCTCATACAGCGGTCCCGTTTACGGTGTCGGCGGCACCCTGGCGGCAGGTTACAACCAGTTCTTTGCCTCTCTGGACGCCAATTACACCGAGTCCGACCTCGACATTGGCGACTCGACCATCGAGGCATTCGTCATCTCTCCGCGCATTGGTATAACCGGCGATCTCGGCGACTTGAGCGGCGCCCTTTATGTCGGTGCCATGTATCAGGATGTCGATGAGCAACAAAACGGCACGGTCAAGTTCCCGATCATGGGAATGGCAGTACCAGTCGGGTACGATGTCATTTCTGCGGCCAAGGAAGAGTGGAATTACCTCGTCGGAGCAAACCTCAAGGCGAGTGAAAGCTGGAACTACGGCATCGAGGTCGGCTTCTCCGATCGAACGCACGTAATGGCCACGCTCAACTACCGATTTTAAGCCAAGCGCCGTGTTGATTTCGAGGACGGGCCAAGTGCCCGTCCTTTTTTTGTGTCGCTTGGCCAAGCAGGGGGTTGGGATGGCTCTCCTCAGCCCTCCTACCCTGTGGCGTGAGAATCGCCAAGCGATCGCCCTTGCCTCCTCCTCTGCTTGCCCTCATAAATTGCCGGTACCATGAAAGCATCAGCAATACTCGCCTCCGCCCTCACTGGCCTGGCCGCGATCGCTGGCAGCCAAGCCGCCGACTTACCCAAGTTTCGACATGTCACCATCGACACCCAGGTGAAGATCGGCTACGGCACCGCCATCGCCGACATGAATGGCGACAAAAAACCAGACATCGTCCTCTGCGACGCCCGCAACATCGCTTGGTACGAGAACCCGTCGTGGAAGAAGCATATCATCGTTGAGAACCTCACCCAGCGCGACCACGTCTGCATCGCCGTGCGCGATATCGATGGCGACGGCAAGGCCGAGATTGCCGCCGGTGCGCAATGGAACCCCGGCGAAACCAGCGACGCCGCCAAGTCCGGCGCCGTGTTTTACCTTATCCCTCCCGCCGACCGAACGCAAAAATGGACACCGGTACAACTCGAGCACGAGCCGACAACCCACCGCATGCGCTGGTTTGAAACACCCACCGGCGGGCACGACCTCGTCGTGTTGCCGCTGCACGGCCGCGGCAACAAGGGTGGCAAAGGCGACGGTGTCCGCACCCTCGCCTACCACATGCCAAGCGACCCTAAAGGAATCTGGGGCACCACCTTGTTGGACGGCAACATGCACATGAGCCACAACTTCGACGTTGCCGAGTGGGATGGTGACCAGGCCAACGAGATGCTGCTCGGCGGCCTCGAGGGTGTGTTCCTGTTGAACCCCACCAAGGATGGCACCTGGAGTCGCCGCCAGATTTCCAACAACCCAACCGGCGAAGTCCGCCAGGGAGCCGGTGCAGAAGGCAAAAACTTCGTCACCGCCATCGAGCCGATGCACGGCAACCAGCTTTCCATTTATACCCCGGTTAAAGGCGCAAAACTTTGGAACCGCAACGTCATCGATGAGTCACTCGACCAGGGCCACGCCCTGGCCACCGGCGACTTCATGGGTTCTGGCAGCGACCAAATTGTAGTTGGTTGGCGCGGCACTCGCCGTACCGGAAAAGTGGGTGTGAAATTTTACTACCCCACCAACGAGCAGCGGTCGGAATGGAAAAGCATGATCGTCGATGACAACGAGATGGCCACCGAGGACATCCGCATTGCCGATCTCAACGCCGACGGCAAAATCGACATCGTCGCTGCCGGCCGCGCCTCGCACAACCTGAAGATTTATTTCAACAAGTGACCGCTTGGCCAAGCGCATTCACCAACTGCTGAATATTCTCTGCCGTATGATTGGCAGTCAGGGTGACGCGCAGACGGGCCTTGTTGCGGGGGACAGTCGGGTAGCGAATCGCCGGTATGAAAAATCCTGCCTCGCGCAAGCGCTCCATTGCCGCGAAGGCCTTGTCTTCCCCGCCTAGGATCAGTGGAAGGATGGCGCTTGGCTCGGCTGGCGTTTTCCAGCCAAGCGACTCGACTCCGCGCCTCAACTCGTTCACCCGCTGCCAAAGCTGCTCGCGCAGCGTCTCCCCTTCCGCGCCCTGAATGAGTTCCACGCCGGCCCGGGCGGCAGCGCTGACAGCTGGACTCGGGGCGGTCGAAAAAATAAAACTGCGTGCCTTGTTCACCAGCAGGTCAACGAGTTGGCGACTGCCGCAGATGAAGCCACCGGCCGCGCCAACCGCTTTGCCCAGAGTGGCCATCCGAATCTCGATGCGCGCACCCAGGCCATCGGCCGCCGCCAGCCCCTGGCCATGCGCCCCGTACAGCCCGACGGCGTGCGCCTCGTCGAGCATCAACCAAGCGCCGTAACGCTCCTTCAGTTTAACAATCCCGGCCAACGGCGCACGACTTCCATCCATCGAAAAAACGGTCTCAGTCGCCACCAGGACCCGCCCTCTTCGGTCGGCAGCCCACTGCAATAGTTTCTCGAGATTCTCCAGGTCGTTATGTCGAAAGGTGCGCATTGTCACGCCGCTCAGCCTGGCAGCATCGATCATTGAGGCATGCGCTTTTTTATCGATGATCACCACGTCACCTTGCCCAAGCAGCGACGTCAGCATGCCCTGGGCCGCCGCGAAGCCGGTAGAGAAAACCAAGGCCGCCTCGGTATCGAACCACTTGGCCAAGGCCGCCTCGAGTTCGTGGTGCGGTTGCAGTGAACCGCAGATCAACCGTGACGCGCCGGAGCCAACGCCGAACTGTTCAACCGCCTCGCACGCCGCTCGGCCAATCGCCGGATGCGCAGCTAGGCCAAGATAGTCGTTCGAGGAAAAATTGATAAACTCTCGGCCACCGAATGTGATGCGAGTTGCTTGCGCCGACTCGATCTCCCGCAATTCTCGCCACAAGCCGGCGTCACGGATCTCATCGAGGTCACGGCCCAGTTGTTCCCCTAGAGCGGCCATCAATCCTGCTCCACCACCAACCGGTAAAACACCGGCTTGCCGTTGTCGATCCGCAGGTCGGTGTGTTCAAGCGTGTCAAGCCGTGCGGTCAGTCCCAGGGTGAGCGGCTTCCACTTGGACAGGTCGCCGTTGCTTTTCTCGATGCGATAGCGCCGGCCGGGCACGCTTTGCCAGCGCAGCACAACGGTCTCGTTGTTGACCTCTATCGGTGTCTTGAAGTGGAGGTACGAGTCATTGTCTTTCGGGTCCGTCCCAGCCCGGTACTCGGAAACATCCGGAAAACCGTCACTATCAAAATCGCTGGCGGCATCGGCAATGCCGATGCCGGAAAACTGCCCGGCTTCCCAATCGTCTGGCATGCCGTCGTTGTCCGTGTCCGGCCCCGATTGAGCCAGTTGTACGACATCGAAACGAGCGCCCGCCTCGTTATGATGAAACAACAGGAGCAGCCTGGGTAGCGTGTTGTTTTTGTACCCGTTACCCGACAGGGCGTCGTGGTCAATGGCGAGCACCAGAGGCGAATTCGCGGCGTGATACGGCGAGTGCCCGAGTGACGGGTTGGCGGTGCGCAACGCCGGTTGGGCGGCGTCGAACACGATCCAGCGGGTGTTCTCGAGAACGTTGTGAAAGCGATATTGAATCCGCGTGCTGCCCTTGCCCAACCCGAGGTCGGCTGCTCTGACCGAGTAGATCATCACGCTGTTGTTGAGCAGTGACGTTTCCTGTTCAGCCGACGGGAAAACATTCAGAATGCCACCCAGCATTGGTTTCTCTAAATCAATTGAATCGATGATGGTGTAGTAGGCGTCGTCAGCCAATTCGCGCTCGGTGATGTCGCCGGTAACCAGCACGTCACCGGAGGAGCCGTGCGTCAACTCGTAGTCGATGTCGCCGTCGAGGTCGGTGTCCACGTCGATGCCGATGTTGGTGAGAAACGACTGCGGCACGATCCACGACCCGTCCATGGCGATGCCGAAAAACAGGGTGGCCCCGTCGATGCCGCCCAGTTCCGGCGCGTTGGACGCCGCCCCCACAGCGCGCAAATCACGGGCCGCGCGTTCGCGGTCTCGGTAACCGCGCGAGGGACTTTGATAGCCAAACTGAAACACCGAGACCAGCGGGGCGCTGTGCGGATTGTTACCGGCTACCGGCAGAGCGACCGGTTCTACCCCCTCCGGTTGCCGAACCGCCACGCTCCCGGCTTCCACGTGATGATCGCCCACCGGACGCAGCAGCATGTGATACGACACATGCACCGAGCGCGACTCACCGTGAAACCAAACCTGGCCGGACGCCTCGTGAGCGATGTGCCGCGGCCCGCCCTTCACCTCCGGCGGCGTGGTCGGATCGAACAGCAACTGCACCCTGGCCGGGTCGATGGCCAGTGTCAGCTCAACTGTGGCCTTGCCCTTGGCCGGAACGGTGACCGTCGGCTTGGCCGGAGTGAGTGTCACGCCGGCGTTAGCCAGCGTGTTACTCACCACGATGGAACCGGCCCATGGCTGAGCGCCCAGGTTGGTCAACTCGATGTTGCGCTTGGCCAAATACGGCCCTGAGATTTCCAGCAGGCCAAACGACAGTGACACCCGCTCCGGAGCAGCGGCAGCGGCAGCGATCACCGGCGTGTCGATGGCCATGTGCGGATTCACCCGACCGGCCCCGGTGCGTGTCTCGGGGTACGGCTCCCCATTTTCATCCCGCGTTTGCGAGGCCGTATTCATCAATGCCGCCTTGATGACGGAAGGCGACCAGTCCGGATGCCGCTCAATCAACAACGCCGCGGCACCAGCGACGTGCGGGGCCGCCATTGAGGTGCCGCTCATTTGTTGAACCCCACTCCCAGCCCATGCTGAATGGATATTGAAGCCGGGCGCAGCAAGATCCGGCTTGAGAAAGTGCGTCTCGTACACCGGCCCGCGCGAACTGCCAGGTGCCAGTTGATCGGCCAGTTCCGGCCCGCCAATCATGACATCGCCGCCAAGCTTTACATGCAGGCCGTCTGTCAAATGTTCCTTCAGGTTTTCGCCCGCGCGACGGGTGATCATCATGGCCGGGATATCCACCTTGCCGCCGGGTGTGCCCATCGCGATCGGTGGTCCACCCTCGTTGTTGACCACGATCACCGCGAGCGCGCCGGCGTCCCTCGCCCGCTGAACCTTGTCGAGGAAGAAGCAGACGCCGCGGTCCACCAGCGCGATGTTTCCCTTGAGCGCGCCGGCGTTTTTCAGCTCTTCGCAAGCTCGCGGCGGGTCAGTGTAAACCACCCGGCCGGCAATCTCCCCAGCATCCTCAAGTTTCTTTGTAAATGCCGCTTCAACCGCCCCGTAAAAACCCCGGACCACCGGCGGGTCGGTGACCTCGATGCTATTGTTCTCGATCCCGTCATCCATCGAGTTGGCGACGGTGATCTCGCTGTCATCATACGACATCAACGTGTAAAAATTGTTCCCGCTATTCCCAGCGGCCCTCACCACGACACAGCCCAGCTTGGACAGACGGGCGCCGGCGTTGTTCTCGAATTCCGGATGGGTGTACGAGTGGCCTAGCGAAAGGTTCACCACGTCGAGCCGGTCGCTGAGGTCGCCGTCTGCGTCCGGGTCGGCCGCCCATTCCATCGCGTCCACCGACAGGCCGGTGGTGCCCTTGCAACCGAACACCTTCAGGGCGTACAGCTTGGCTTCCGGCGCCACGCCGGGGCCGATCAGGAACTTGCCCATGTTCAGTTCCTTCCCATAACTGCCCGAGTACTGCAAACCGTTGGTCAGCACGCCCATGCCCGCCGCGATACCAGCCACGTGTGAGCCGTGGCCGTTCTCCTCGCAGTCGAGCGGATCACTGTCCGCGCGCGGAGTCTGTGTGCCGTCGTACTCATCGCCGGCGAAGTCATAGCCGCCGGCCACTTTCTCGGTGGGAAATGTGCCTGACTCGATGCGTGCCGGGTTGTTCTTGGTGTAGTCGGCCACGTCGCCACTCCCGCCGAACATCGCATGGTTGTAGTCGATGCCTGAGTCGATGATGCCAATGCGCACCCCCTTGCCGGTGGCGGAGAGCTTGCCGCGGTTCCAGACATTCGTCGTGCCGATGAACGGCACGCTCGTCGATGTCAAGGGGTGAAATTGCGCCACCGGACGGACATCGATGACGCCGTCGAGTCGTCGAAGGCTCTCCAGTTGGCCAGGCGGCAGGCGCACCTTTAGCGCGTTGACCAAGCGGCTAAACCGTGCCTCGACCGCCCCGTCCACTTTGCCCAGCCTGGCCACGAGCGCGTCCTGCTGGGTAACAATTTCGCTGATGCGCTCTCGGGTGGCCTCGGCGATTTCGTCCCTGGCCAAGCCCTGCCCCCGAAGCCGCACAGCAACGTCCGCCGCCGGTTCGCTGGCGAGTTCCACGTAAACTAAGCGCGTCCCCTCCACCTTCTCAGCACCCAGCGACTGGCCTAGCGGCAGGCAAACACCGGCCAAGCCAAGGGAAAACCGGAAAAAAAACCGGCCCCATCCGAAGCCCAACATCATGGCCGGAACATGCCAGTTTTGAGCAAAAGCGGCGAGCCTTCGTCACGAACGATCAACTGGGATCGTAGTTGAGATTCGGGGCGAGCCAGCGCTCGGCATCGGTGAGGGTTATGCCCTTGCGCTTGGCCCAGTCCTGGATCTGGTCGCGGCCGATTTTGCCGACGCCAAAATACCTGGCCCGCGGATGCGCGAAGTACAGCCCGCTCACCGAGCTGGCCGGCCACATGGCAAAACTCTCGGTAAGGTGGATGCCGGTGTGTTTCTCGGCGTCGAGCAACTCCCACAGCAGCCGCTTCTCCGTGTGATCCGGGCAGGCGGGATACCCGGCGGCGGGCCGGATGCCGCGATATTTTTCGCGGATCAACTCGTCGCTGCTCAGGTTTTCGTCCCTACCAAAGCCCCACTCGCGGCGGGCGCGCGCGTGCAGGCATTCGGCGAACGCCTCGGCCAGGCGGTCGCCAAGCGCCTTGGCCATGATCGCGTTGTAATCGTCATTGTCCGACTCGAACGACTTGGCCAACTCCTCCACCCCGTGACCGGCCGTGACGGCGAACGCGCCCAAGTGATCAGCCAGGCCGGTTTCACCCGGCGCAATGAAGTCGGCCAGGCTGTGGTTTTCGCCGGAAGCCTTGTTGTTTTGTTGGCGCAGAAAATGGAACTTGGCCAAGCGCTTGGTTCGCGAGTCATCGGTGAATAATTCCACGTCATCGCCGATGCGGTTGGCCGCGAAAAAACCGTACACGCACTTGGCTGTGAACAGTTTCGCGCTGACGATGCGATCGAGCAATTCCTGCGCATCGTCGAACAACTCCCTCGCCTTGTCGCCAACGGTCGCGTCGTCGAAAATTTTCGGGTAACGCCCCTGCAACTCCCACGCGTGGAAGAACGGCGACCAGTCGATAAATTCAACCAGCTTCTCCAGCGGGAAGTCGTCCTCCGCGCGGACTCCGGTGAACTCCGGCTGCGGGATGTCCTCTGCGCACCAGTCGATTTGGATCGCGCGCGCGCGCGCATCGGCGATCGGCAGCAGCGGCTTGGCTTTCTGTTTGCTGTAATGCTTTTCGCGCAGCTCGTCTTGCAACGTTGTGTTTGCTGCAACAAAATCGTGACAGCCGCTTTCACTCAATAATTTGCCGACCACACCAACCGCCCGCGAAGCGTCGAGCACGTGGAGCGTCGACCGCTCGTAGCCGGGCGCAATCTTCACTGCCGTGTGCTCGCGGCTGGTCGTCGCGCCGCCGACGAGCAGCGGCAACTCGAAGCCTTCGCGCTGCATCTCCTTGGCAACGTGGCGCATTTCGTCAAGCGACGGCGTGATCAAACCGCTCAGGCCGATCATGTCCACGTTTTCCTCGCGGGCGGTTTTCAAAATCTTGTCGCACGGCACCATCACGCCAAGGTCAATTACCTCGTAGTTATTGCAACGCAGCACCACTCCAACGATGTTTTTACCGATGTCGTGGACGTCGCCTTTGACGGTGGCCATAAGGATTTTGCCCCGCGATGACGCGCCGGTCTCGGCCTTCTCATCCTCCATGAATGGCTGCAGGTAGCCGACCGCTTTTTTCATGACACGCGCGCTCTTGACGACCTGCGGCAGGAACATTTTACCCGCACCGAACAGGTCGCCAACGACGTTCATGCCGTCCATCAACGGCCCTTCGATAACGTGAATCGGGCGGGCAAGTTTTTGCCGGGCCTCCTCGGTGTCGGCCTCGATATGTTCGACGATACCCTTGACGAGCGCGTGGCTCAGCCGCTCCTCGACTGTCCCCTCGCGCCAGGCGTCGGCGACTTTCTCCGACTTTCCCTGTTGCTTGACGGTCTCGGCAAACTCGACCAGCCGCTCGGTGGCATCGAGCCGGCGATTCAGCAAAACGTCCTCGACGCGCTCAAGCAAGTCGGTCGGGATTTCCTGGTACACTTCGAGCATGCCGGCGTTGACAATGCCCATGTCGAGCCCGGCGCGAATCGCATGGTAAAGGAACACCGAGTGCATGGCCTCCCGCACGCCGTTGTTGCCGCGAAACGAAAACGAAATGTTGCTCACCCCGCCGCTGACCTTTGCCAAGGGCAACGCAGACTTGATGATGCGTGTGGCCTCGATGAAGCTCACCGCATAGTCGTTGTGCTCCTCCATCCCGGTGGCAACGGTAAGGATGTTCGGGTCAAAAATAATGTCTTGTGGAGGGAATCCGACTTCCCTTGTCAGTAGCTCATACGAGCGCGTGCAAATCTCGACGCGGCGATCGGTGTTGTCGGCCTGGCCCTGCTCGTCGAATGCCATCACCACCACAGCCGCGCCGTAGCGGCGGATCAGCCGCGCCTGCTCGAGAAACTGCTCCTCGCCCTCCTTGAGGCTGATCGAGTTGACGATACTCTTGCCCTGGACACACTTGAGCCCGGCCTCGATGACTGACCATTTCGAGCTGTCGATCATGATCGGCACTCGCGAGATATCCGGCTCGGAGGCAATCAGATTCAGGAACCGCGTCATCGCCGCCTCGGAGTCGAGCATGCTCTCGTCCATATTCACGTCAATGATCTGCGCACCGTTCTCGACCTGCTGCCGGGCGACAGCCAGCGCTTCCTCGTACTGGTCGTTCTTGATCAGGTTCGCAAAGCGCGGCGAACCGGTGACATTCGTTCGCTCGCCGATATTGATGAAATTGGACTCCGGCCGAACCGTCAGGGCCTCCATGCCGCTGAGCCTCAGCCACGGCTCCGGCTTGGCCAATCGGCGCGGTGCGCAGTCACGGATCGCCGCGGCGATACGGCGGATGTGATCCGGCGTTGTGCCACAGCAACCGCCGACGATGTTTAGCCAGCCGTTGACCGCCCACTCGCGCAACTGCGGCGCAAACGATTCGGGCGTCTCGGGAAAACCGGTCGGCAGCAGAGGGTTCGGCATGCCGGCGTTTGGGTGCGCGCTGACGTTGACCGGCGCGATACGAGCAAGCTCGTCGATGTGCGAGCGCATCTCCTGCGGGCCAAGCGCGCAGTTGATCCCAACGCTCAACAGGTCGATATTCGATACAGTGTTCCAGTATGCCTCTACCGTCTGGCCGGAGAGCGTGCGTCCGCTCTGATCGGTGATCGTGAATGACAGCATCACCGGCAGCCGTCGGCCAAGCGAGTCAAACAGCGACTCGAGCGCGAACAACGCCGCCCGCGAGTTGAGCGAGTCGAAAACCGTCTCGACCAGCAGCACATCCACCCCACCCTCAACCAGACCCTTGGCCTGTTCGATGTACGCCTCAACCAACTGGTCATACGTCACGGCCCGGAAAGCCGGGTCATTGACGTCCGGCGAAATGGAGGCGGTGCGGTTGGTCGGGCCAAGCGCGCCGGCAACAAAACATTGTCGACCGTGTTCCGCCGCCATCACATCGTCAGCGGCGCAGCGGGCGACCTTGGCGTTGGCCAGGTTCAACTCGTGGACCAGAGACTCCATCCCGTAGTCGGCCAGGGCAATGCGTGTGGAGTTGAAGGTGTTTGTCTCGATAATGTCCGCCCCGGCCTCGAGATAGGCCCGGTGGATGGAACCGATCAACTCCGGCCGGGTGATACCCAGCAGATCGTTATGGCCCTTGAGATCACGATCCCAGTCGGCAAAGCGCTCGCCGCGAAAATCTCTCTCCTGCAGGACGTTCTGCTGAATCATAGTGCCCATCGCGCCATCGAGAATGACGATGCGCTTGGCCAAGAGCTCGGTCAGGGCATGATGCCTGTTATTGGACTGATTATTGCCCACAAAGAGGCAGGCTATCGATCGCTTTCACAGGAGTCAACATACATATCAACATATCAAGATATGTTGATATATGCTTTTTTATTAGTCAATTGAGCCGTTTGTGGTGTCCTATTATAGATAATGGGGGAAACCTTGGATAGGTGCCGATTCGCGGCAACCGGCTGGTGGAGCTCGATAAAGTGCACCATCTTGGTCAATTGATGACATTGGTTTGGCTACTGAAACAGAACCAAAAACATCGCTATAGAGCCTCGCACCTTAACTCCACCTGATTTTGACCCTTTCGCCTGACCGGGCTGTGCCATCACTATTGGAGCGACCGCGACTGCGCCAAGATTGGCCGCCACCTTTCCCGGCGCGGGATTGCGCACACGTCCGCCGCCATCACGGAATTCTGTCTCCCCCACGGCTCAAGTTACGTTGACCTAGAGTGCATCCTCGAGAGGCAGCGCTGCGGAAGCCTCGACCTTGCCCTTCATTTGTCCAGGTAGCTTGATCGACTGACCATCGAAAGCGCAAAACAATGAATACCGGTCATGCCGATTGTTGCGGACATCCGGAAACCATTCGAGCGCACTCCTACCGCAGGGCGACCTCAATGGGCATCAGGCGGAGGGTGAAGTCGAGGGCGTTTTGAAGCTCGTTGCTGAGTGAGTCGAGTTGTTGTTGGTAGGGCTTTGTGACCATGTCATTCAACACCCGGTTCGAGATCAGGCTGGCCATTTGATCATCGCTGTTTGCCGCTAAAACAATCCACTCGGATACTTTTTGGGGAGAGTCCACAGCCACCGGTTGAGGGGCCGGTTTCAGGGCCAGGGCCAGGGCGACACCAGCCATGCCACCGGCAAAAGCCCAGCGCCACACCTTGGCCAAGCCAAGCCTTGGCCGTACCTGTCTTACAGCTTCCGCACGGACGGCGGCCATGATTCGCTGATGGAGGAACGGAGGAAACTCCGGCACATCCCGCTTGGCATCGTCGCGGAGTCGCGCCTCGATGCTTGGCCAATCGCTTGGTTGTTTTTCATCTTTCATGATTCGCTTGTTTCGCCGTCAAAAACCGGCGCCTGTGGGCAATACTTCAGCGAGCTTCCGCCGGGCACGATGTAGTAGCACCTTCACCGAACCGACACTCTTATTCATTACGCCTGCGGTTTCTGAAAGGTTTCGCTCTTCGCCATAAAAATGCCACAGGGCGGTGAACTGGCTTTCAGGGAGAAGCTCCCTGACCTGACTCCAGATTCCAATGGCCTTTTCGCTGGCGATCAATTTGCTGCGTGGATTGGTCTCAACGGCCCGATCCGCGTGCTCCATCTCGATGGGTTGCTTCTTGCGAAAGTGGTTGATGGCCAGCCTGGATGCGATGGTGTAAATCCAGGTCGTGAAGGCGTATCGCGGGTTGTAGAGGTGCAGTTTTCGGTAGGCCGTGACGAAGGTGGATTGCAGCAAATCCTGCGCGAGATGATGGTTGCCTGTTTTCTTGTAAAGAAAGGCGAACAACCGGCCCTCGAACCGGGTAACCAGTTGCTCAAATGAATCCATGCAGCCCCCCTTTGCAGCAATGGCCAGGGCGAGTTCCTCCGCCCTGGACTGATCCCGCTCCGTGTTGTCCGGGGCCGGGGCAGGCTTGCTCCCCGGCGTGGGCCGACTCTCTGCCGGAACCGCCATCACAGAAGCTGTAGCATAGAGAATCAAGGCTTGGGCAAGTCGATGTCGATCTCCTTCAGCGCCGGGTCGATCAACTCGAATAATTTGTTCACGCCGACGGAAAAATGAACTGACACGTTCTCCTCGTTCCGCGTTACCTTGAGGCCCTTGAGGATGTCCTTCACCTCCGGGTTCTCGTCCTGATTCAACCTGGCAAAACCGATCAGGCCGTTGACCATGTTTTCCATGTTCTCGGCGGCATCCGCATCGAGGGCATCGACGCTGATGGACAGGATGAACTTCTCATCCGACTCACCCATCACGAAGGCGACCCGCTTGGCCATTTGGTTCACGGTCTCGTTGTCGATGTGCTCCTTGAGATCCTCGACATTGGCATAGGCAACGAGAAAGGCGTTCTTTGCTTTTTTGTCGGCGCTCACGAGGCTGGTCGGGATTTGTTTCACGGCGGCACCCTTGCCGTTGACGAGGTCGATGCCCTCGGCGGCCAACTCGCGGCTGGCAGCCAGCACTGCGGTAGTGGCATTCACAAAACTGATGTAACCACGCTTGCCGTCGCCCCGATCGCCGGCACCGTGAATCTCGTGTTTGCCATGCTCGGTTTTCCGGTAATACTCATCGAGCTTCATGAAGGCCAGCAGCTTGGTGTTGTCCGCCTTGTGCTTCACGACGAGGATGCCGTTGTCCTCCTCCCCGTTGCCGAACATCGTGGCCCCGTGGATAGCGCTCAACGGATCGAAGCCGATGAGCTCGGCCAATGCGTTGAGCTTCTCCCCTCCCTCGTCCTTGCGAATTTTTTCGAGGAGGGTGATGCCGATTTTCGAGGCCCGAAAGGCGTCCAAATCCAGATGCACCACGAACTTGGCGTCGTTGGAGATATTGGCCTTGTCAATTTTTGCCGCCTGCACGGCGGCAACTGACATGGCCAGGGCCACCATGCTGAATAGAGTTTTCATTGCACTTGTCTTACATTGATGTCGCTTTGACGCTTCATTGTGAGGTTATACACATAGATAATTCTGAAAGTTACGCCCACTGCAAAAAAAGTCACCTTTACTGCCGCATGATGGTGACAAAGCCGGCGTCCTGCGTTGGTGCAATGTAAAGGCTCATCGTTTTGCCGTTACCGGCGACGCTGGTCTTGTTGAGCGAGCCGCCCGGCGTGAGGGAGAACCTGGCCGTCGACGAGTCGCTGCCATTCACGGTGCTACGAACCTGCACCGAGTAATCCATCCCGGAAAGAGTCTCAAACTCCAGCTTCACCCGGCCATCCGCACCAGCCTCGAGCAGCTCCGTTGCCACCGAGTAACCGAGATTCGGGAACTCGACACTCACGGCGTCGCTGCCGTTGTACGTCGCCTTGTATGCCTTGAGCGAGCTGCTGGCAGGCCCTTTTACCTTTTTTCCGTGGGCCTCGAACTGCGAGCCGTGGGCCGGGCAGCGCAGTCCGACCCCCTTTTCGAATGGGTCCACCGCAAAACCTTTGTGCGTGCACTTGGCCGACACGGCGTAAAACTGGTTGCCCGGCATGCGCGTCACCACGATTTGGCTGCTTGAGGACGGGATACCCGGGACGCGCAGCCGCACCGAGCCGTACGAATTCTTGAGCTGCGAAAAGTCATCGAAACGCATTCGGAACAGCGCCGTTTCCCCGGCCTGCACTCCGGACAGAAACCACCGCCCAGGCCCCGCTCCGCAAGCCCCACCACACACCGAGGCGAAAGCCAATGTCCGTAGAGCACCGCGCCGATTCATTTGTTTCTCCATCGATGTCATGGCTCCAAGTACTTGGCCGAGTCTGCGCAAAATCAAGTTCTAGGAAAACCAAAAACTGCGTTAGGCCAAGCGGAAAGTTTTGCCGTTTGACAGCCGCCCCGGATTCGGGCTTGCTCCCGCCGGTGCTTGGCCAAGCCGAGACCGGCTCCCCTCCATGACAAACGACCCCGACCAAATCGCCCGCATCGAGGCGTATCTGAACGAAAACCTGTCTCCCGCCCGGTTCAGGCATGTGATGGGCGTGCGCGAAACGGCCCTGACCCTGGCCAAACGCCACGGCGTCGACAAAGCCCAGGCCGAACTGGCCGCCCTGCTCCATGACTGTGTAAAGGAACTCCCTGACGACGAGCTGCTCAGCTTGGCCAATCGCCACAGACTACAAGTGGACGAGCACGAGCAACAAACACCCGACCTGCTCCATGGTAAAGTGGCGCCGTTTGTCGCCGCAGAACTATTCGGTGTGAACGACGAAACAGTGTTCGATGCCATGCGCCGCCACTCCACCGGCTCAGTGGAGATGGGGTCGCTCGACCAAGTGCTGTTTGTCGCCGATTTTTGCGAACCAAATCGCGCTTACACAGCAGCGGCAGAAGTACGCGAGTTGGCCGAACACGACCTTGAGGCGGCCGTGCTTGAGGTGATGCAGTTCAAGCTTCGCAAGACACTGCTCAAGAAACAGCCCGTACACCCCGACTCGTTTCACGCCTACAATGCATTGGTCGATAAACGGATTCAAAATAGAACCGACTGACATGGTTTTTCTTTTCCCATGAAAATTTGCGATCTCAATCCTGGTCCCGGCATCGGTGCCAGCGCGTGGCACGTGGAGATGGATGACCATGGCCTGCTGATGGATGCCGGCACCCATCCCAAGTTAGAGGGCGCGCCGGCGTTGCCGCTGTACGACACGATTCGTGAACGCCCCGTGGACGCCATCGCCTTCACGCACTGCCATCACGACCACGTCGGTTCTCTGCCGGTGGCACTGCGGCTCTTCCCCCGGGCGCACGTGATGATGACCGAGTTGAGTTACTTCATCATCGAGCGAGTGCTGCACAACTCGGTCAACGTGATGAAACGACAGGCTGACGAAAAGGGAATCGCCGAGTACCCGCTCTACACCCACCGCGAGGTGGATGAGCTCGCGCCGGTGTTCCAGGGCTACCGCTACAACAGGGAGATCGAGTGGGGCGCATTCGAGAAGGCGGCCAGGGGCCAGACTTCCCCTACACTCGAGTTCCATGACGCCGGCCACGCGCTTGGCTCGGCCGGCATCATGGTGCGCGGCAAAAAGGAGACCCTTTTTTACACTGGCGACGTCTGCCTGCACGACCAGACCATCCTCAAGGCCGCCCGGTTCGGGGAGGTGCAGGCCGACGTGATGATCATGGAGACCACCCGGGGCACCCGCGAAACGCCAGCCAAATACTCACGCGATGGCGAGATCGAGAAACTCGTGAGTGCCATCGAGGCCACGTTCGAGCGCGGAGGCAGTGTGCTAATCCCCACCTTCGCGCTGGGCCGGACGCAAGAAATGCTGGCTATCCTCGCCCTGCTCATGAAACAGGGACAACTCAAGGAGCAGACTGTTTTCATCGGAGGGTTGGGCCGGGTGTTCACAGAGATTTACGATTTGCAATCTCACCGGGCCAACCGGCAGCACACCAATCTTCAATTGAACGAAGCGCTGGACCTGCAGGTGCTAGATCGCGATCACGCAGCCAAAATCAAGCTCAACAGGGGACGCTTGTTCGTGATGACCGCCGGCATGCTCACCGAAAACACCACCGCTTACGACCTGGCCAGGCGCATGGTCGAGGATCCGAGGCACGGCATCTTCTTCGTCGGCTACGCCGATCCCGCGACGCCCGGCGGCCGACTCAAGGCGGCGGCAGCCGGGGAGACTTTTCATTACAGCGACAGCTCGGGTGACTTGGCCAAGCGCTGCGACGTGCGTGACTTCGACCTCACGGCTCATGCTAACCGCGAGGCCCTACTGGAACTGGTCGGCCAAGTAGAGCCACGCGCGCTCATCCTCGGCCATGGCGATCCCGAGGCGCGCACCTGGTTTGAGGAACAGGTTCGGAGTCGCTGGTCAAAAATAAAAATCCTACAGCCGCAACCAGGCGAAGAGGTCGAGGTATAAATCCAAAAAAATGGCGGTGAAGAGTCGCTTGCATGCCTCTTCACCGCCTGGAGAAACGCAGCCTGAGCAAAACTGCCTGCTTCCCGCTGTTCAAGACCATCGATTCAACCTTTTAGAATGGTCGATCCGGATCCTGATCGCTGGTCACAGCATCGGCAGAAATTTGATGACTACAGAACTGGATCCTGCTTTGTCCTCTACCCCGAGAGCATGGGGAGAAAAAGGAACCCTTGGCCAAGTGGAAGCACTTGGCCAAGGGCACAAAATCGGTTTACGAGCCGTAACCTGCCTCGCCGTGACTGTTCAGATCAAGACCTTGATCCTCCTCGTCCTCGCCAACACGGGCGCCCCCGGTCACAAGATCAGCGACCTTGAAGGCAATCACTGAAACTACCCCACTCCAGATGATGGTGACGACAACTGCCTTTATCTGAACCCAAAGGCCGCCCAAACCAAAAGACTCAGCACCGCTCGTTGCATCAATTGCCAGGCAACCCGTTAGCAGGGCACCAACGATCCCGCCGATGCCGTGCACACCGAACACATCCAAGCTATCATCATAACCCAGAGCCTTCTTAAGTGAAGTAGCGCAGAAATAACATACCACACCAGCCGCAAGACCAATCAATAACGCCCCCATTGGTCCGACACTTCCTGAGGCCGGCGTAATAGCGACCAGACCCGCAACCGCACCGGTGGCAATGCCCACCGCAGTTGGCTTTTTAGTCACCAACCATTCCACGACCATCCAGGTAAAGGCTGCCGTAGCGGTGGCCACC
>Ga0209753_1000097_pt1 | contig 31406 bp, 22 predicted proteins | sample METZYME_3_550m_FD_187550 | JGI IMG/M metagenome (GOLD analysis project Ga0209753, IMG submission 187550) | Marine microbial communities from oxygen minimum zone in mesopelagic equatorial Pacific - METZYME_3_550m (SPAdes) (version 2) | ecosystem: Environmental > Aquatic > Marine > Oceanic... | reverse complement strand
ATGTCAATTACAAGCATTAACGCGACTACTTTTTGCAAGACGTTGGGATTTCTGCTTTTGCTGGGCCTTCCTTTTATGGCCAACGCTCAAGAAGAGCAGTTTACTTTCCACGAGGATATTGAACCTATCCTGCAACGAAGTTGCCAGCATTGCCACCGACCCGGTGGTGTTGGCCCAATGCCACTGGTGACTTTTGAGCAGGTCGCTCCGTTTGCTGGACTCATTGAATACAAGACCGGGTTACGCAATCGTGCGGGTGCCATGCCACCTTGGTATATGGAGAAAGACATCGGCATTCAGAGTTACAAAGATGATCCTTCTCTTAGTGATGAAGAACTTGCCGCTATTTCCAGTTGGGCTCGCAGTGGCGCCCCCAAAGGTAATCTAGCTAACGCCCCAGAACCCCTTGTTTTCGACGACAGCATTAAATGGACTGCGGGTGGCCCTGACTTAATTGTCAAAACAAACGATGTGACTAAACTAGCGGGAACACCGGACTGGTGGGGCGAAATTGAACGGGTTCCTGTAGGGCTGGAAGAGGACCGTTACGTTAAATCGGTGGAAATCATTGAAGTTAATGACGTCAATAATCAGATTGGAACTGGTCGGGCTACGGTAGGCGGTCGCTACATTTTTCACCACATGATCTGGAGCACGGCAGAATTGGATGAGAACGGACAACGCGTCGAAGGGTCCGTCACAGGATGGCCTGTGCATGAAGTTGGCCGTAATCCTGACCTATTCGATGAAGATGGGGGCCGACTGCTGCGCGCCGGAACTTACATATATTCTGACTCGGTACACATACATTCCAATGGTCAGGACACTACAGGCCATTTAGAAATAGGATTCCGTTTTCATCCTAAGGGCTACGAACCAAAGTATGAGCGATCGATACTAGGACTTGGTAATGGGGTAGACATAAGTATAGCAGGGAGTGAAAACGATCAAGAATTGCACGCATACAAGGTGCTTGAGGATCACACAAAGATTGTCACTTTTGAGCCACACCTGCATGCACCAGGAGAACGTATGTGTCTGGAAGCAATCTGGGGATACACAGCAGAAACCCTTTCCTGTGTCGGTTATGACCATAACTGGGTAAGGGGATATGCCTACGAAGACCAAGCTGCTCCTTTGCTGCCCAAAGGCACTATTCTGCATATTGTCGGATATATGAATAATACGGATACTAATCCCAACGTGCCCGATCCTAGGAATTGGCAGGGGTCAGGCAATCGCTCTGTAACCAATATGTTTATCGATCTCGGAATGCGCGTAAAGATGAATGAGGAGCAGTTCTTTGCTGAGATGGAAAACCGACGTCAAGTTTTAAACTTGGGACCGAACGATCATGTAATCGGCTGTCCGCTGTGTGGTGCCCCTTTAGTGGCACCGATGCCAGAGCAGTCTCCGGCGTCTGATTGATCGAGAAACCAGTCCTAAAACGAGAGGCTGAAAAGTATGAAAGCATTTGAACTAACAAGAAGTAGGTTAGTGATCAAGGTAATTGCCGGGATCCTGTTGACCGTTTTATGCGCACATTCTGTGTTTGCGCAGACTTACAGCAAGGGCCGACATGTAGAGCCAGCATTTGAAGGTTGGCGCCCAAATGATGACGGCACTTTTAGCATGATGTTCGGCTACATGAACGAGAACTGGGAAGAAACTCCGAATATGCCCGTAGGAGAGAACAATAATTTCTCTCCAGGTGACATGGACCGAGGCCAACCTACCCATTTTTTGCCGCGCCGTAATCGCTTTACTTTTGAAGTTGCTGTTCCTTCTGATTGGGGCGAACGAGAATTGGTGTGGACGCTCAACGTCAACGGGGTAGAACGCAAAGCCTATGCCACGCTGAGACCGGATTACCTTGTCGACAATATGATAATTGCTTCAGAAACAGGGTCACTCGGTGCCGGTACCTCAAGCCCTGAATCTCGAGCCAATGTAGCTCCGGTAGTCACAGTTCAAGGTGACAGTATCCGGGCAGCGGCAGTGGGTGAGGCACTCAATTTACGTGCTCAGATCGCCGATGATGGTTTGCCGGAGCCGACGGACCTGGTTGAAGAAACGCGTCGGTTTGTCGAATTAACTGAAGGAGGTAGTCTGGCAGCCGCTTTCATTACGGCTGAAACTATCCAGAAACGGCGCTTGATGACACCGCCGATAAATGTGACTGTGAACAAAGTCAATGGCCTATTTTACTCTTGGAACAAGTGGCGTGGCCCCGGCGATGTTACATTCGATCCTCCCCAGGTAAAGGTCTGGGAAGATACCCGTACTAGTGCCAACTCACCTTGGGGTGCACTCTGGTTGGCACCTCCTATTCCGGAAGATAATCTTTATGAAGTGACTGCTATGTTCAGTGAACCCGGTGAGTACATTCTCTGGGGCCGAGCAGATGATGGGGGTCTCTACCACGATGCCTGGGTTACGGTAAATGTGTCAGAATAGGCTAACCAATGAAAATAGGGCGGATTGACCGCCCTTTTTTATGCTCGGGAAAAAGCAATAAATCCCGACAGCTGAAGGGAACCATTCTCCTAATGTAATGCGATAGTGATTATCGCTATATCGTTCTTTGCCGTTTTGTCTTCTTATTTACCGGCTACTCAAATTTTTTGTTTCGGGTAAAAGACAGGAGTTAGTCCAGATTTCCTTTATTACCGACGCAATGCTAGATTTTGGCGCTACCCTCCTGTCCGCTGTCTATCAGAATAGTTCGGCAGGAATACCACGACACTGGTCAAATCGAGGTTTGAGATTTCTGCTGATATGGTAGTATCCACGTTCTTTTTGACTCGTTAATCAAACAATTTCGAGAGTTATTCTATGAGAAGTTCCTTATTTCGCAGGCTTCCCGTGCTCGTCTTCCTTCTTGTTAATGGGCTAAGCGTCGCCCAGGACAGCGAATTTGTTTTTTACTCGGACTTGGCAAACGACTGGTATGTTGGTGGAGATTACTTCGAATGGACATCGACTACAGAAGACAATAACGCTGCCAAGGTAAATGTTTTCTACAGGACCTGGGGAGACGAATCTAAACCGAAATTGGTGTTGATCCACGGCTTCCCTAATTCTAGTTTCGATTACTACAAGATGATCCCCTATCTTGAAGACGAGTATCATATTGCTGCGTTGGATTTTCCCGGTTCCGGATTCTCCGATAAGCCGCTTGATGGCTACAATTATATGCTGGCTGAGAATGCTGAGATTGTGGACCATTTCGTTCGCGAGGTAGTCGGGTTCGAGGATTTCGCACTCTTTACACATGATCGTGGTGTGAGTATCGGCCTCGCTTTTCTCGGGAATTACCTGGATAACCCCAGCCCGGGCTACACGGTTAATTATCATTTTTTATCCAACAGTGGCATGTTTCTCCCACTCGCCAACCTAGTGCCATTTCAATTGTCTTTACTCGATGCCGACGCCGGTGAGCGAATGATACAAGCGCGATCAGCTCAACCGCGGCGCACAGAAGGCGAACCGGAATCACTGGCTTTTTCCGATATCTTCGCTTTCAACCAAGGTAACATCTCACTGCTCTATGTTGGCCGCTACTTGTTAGAACGCCAGGTAAATGAGACCCGTTGGCTGGAGAATCTGCTACGCAGCCCAGTACCCGTAGCTTATCTGTGGGGATTGACGGACAACGTCAATCCTATTCGGATTCCCAACCATGTATGGGATACCTATCTAAACGATCGAGAGGTTGAGAGTAGCTTCTGGATTCTACCGACGGCAGGCCACTATCCTCAGCGCGACAACCCCGAAGAAGTCGCCAAAATTGTTCGTATGGCACTGACAGGTCAAATACCAGACCGTGAAGCTGAAAGTGAGTTTATGCGCAGATATGGTGGAAGCAGAGCAGCTGAAGATGCAGTCTTTGTGGGGCGGTCAAAAATTGAGGAGTTGGATTTCCCCAGTTCGATCGAGTACACCCCTTCGGGCTATCGCCTGATAGACTAGTGGGCCAGAAACCTAAGGGGCAGAGTAATTTGATTCAAATTTTTACGAAACCCATTACACATCCATCGCACACCCAAAGGGTATAAATAGGGCTACATATTCCTGCGATACTGACCGCCCACTTCGAAGAAAGTATTAGTTATTTGGCCCAATGAACAATAGCGGACGGTGTTCATCAATTCGGCAAAGACGTTCTCATTATTGTTAGCGGCGTTACTTAGGTTTCGCAGAGCTTCTTCTGAGTGTTTTGCGTTCCGCGATTTGAATGCCTTAAGCCTAGAGATCTGGCTCTTTTTCTCTTCCTGCGTTGATCGGGCAAGCTTGATGTCTATCTTTTCATCCGGTTCGGCATTCAGAAACGTGTTTACACCAACGATAGGCAGGCTGCCATCGTGCTTGCGGTGTTCGTAGTACATAGACTCATCCTGAATTTTGCCACGCTGGTAGCCTGTTTCCATAGCTCCCAACACTCCTCCTCTGTCGGAAATGCGTTCGAATTCTTTGAGTACGGCCTCTTCAACAAGATCGGTGAGCTCTTCGACAATAAAGGATCCTTGGTTTGAATTCTCATTCTTAGCCAAGCCCCACTCCTTGTTGATGATGAGCTGGATTGCTATAGCCCTTCGGACCGATTCTTCGGTCGGTGTAGTGATGGCCTCATCATAGGCATTGGTGTGGAGGCTGTTGCAGTTGTCATAGATGGCGATCAGAGCCTGTAGTGTCGTACGTATATCGTTAAATGACATTTCTTGGGCATGCAGTGAGCGACCCGAAGTTTGAATGTGGTACTTAAGCTTCTGGCTACGCTCGTCTGCGCCGTAGCGAAAACGCATTGCAGTAGCCCAAATACGCCGAGCCACTCTGCCCATGACTGTATATTCCGGATCCATTCCATTAGAGAAGAAAAACGATAAGTTTTGGGCAAAGTCATCAACTTTCATGCCTCGTGCAAGATACGCTTCAACTAATGTAAAGCCATTAGAAAGGGTAAAGGCCAGTTGTGAAATTGGGTTGGCACCAGCCTCGGCAATATGGTAACCAGAGATTGATACAGAATAGAAATTACGTATTTTGTTGGCAGTAAAATATTCTTGTATGTCGCCCATTAGTTTCAGGCTGAAATCGGTGGAGAAAATACAGGTGTTTTGTCCTTGGTCTTCTTTGAGGATGTCTGCCTGTACCGTCCCACGCACATATTCCAATGTGTGGGCTTTGATCTCATCCCAGTCTTTCTCATTTGGTTGTTTATTATTTTCTTCAACAAAGGCATTAACACGCTGATCGATAGCTGCGTTCAGATACATGGCCAGGATAGTGGGTGCCGGTCCGTTAATCGTCATTGACACAGAAGTAGATGGATTACATAGGTCGAAGCCGTCATATAGAGCCTTCATGTCGTCAAGTGTGGCGATGGATACGCCGGAATTTCCAACTTTGCCGAAGATGTCAGGTTGGATGGCGGGGTCGAAGCCATACAGAGTCACAGAATCAAACGCTGTAGATAATCTTTTAGCATCGGAATGTTCTGATAACTGCTTAAAGCGACGATTGGTTCTGAAGGCATCACCCTCGCCCGCAAACATGCGCGTGGGATCTTCAGTTTCACGCTTGAATCTAAATACTCCTGCAGTAAAAGGAAATTTACCTGGCACGTTCTCCAGTAATATCCATTTCAGTAGCTCGCCGTGATCTTCATACCGAGGTAGAGCAACCCGGGGGATAGGAGTGCCTGATAGAGAAGTTCGGGTTAGAACTGTATTAATCTCTTGGCCTTTAACATTCATTACATGCTCGTTGCCAGCGTAGTCTTTTTTTACTTGTGGCCAGGTTTTTAGTATTTGTTTAGCACCAGTATCCATTGCTTTTTCTCTTTCATGGATAAGATCATCTAGTCCGGAACCGTCTTTGCCTGTTTCTTCAATCATGTGCTTGGTTGCCAACAGTTGTTGTCTCTCCCGAGCAAGTTTTGATTGCGTGTCTACATAGTGATGATAGCGGCGAACTTCTTCGGCAATTTCGGCCAAATAGCGTTGTTCTCGTTCAGGAATAATCAAGGTGCGTTGGGTGGATGTCTTGGTCTTAACCTCCGCGAGGAGCGATTTAAAATCACGCAAGCCTTGAGTTTTTAGATGGGGTAACAGTGCCTGGTAGAGTGCTGTGATTCCGTCGTCATTAAAATTTGAAGCAATAGTCCCAAATACGGGCATGTCTGATGGTGTCTGTGAAAATAATTCGCGGTTTCTTTGTACCTGTTTTGCTACATCTCGCAGTGCATCTTCGCTTCCTTTCTTTTCAAATTTGTTAATGGCAAAGAAATCGGCGTAGTCTAGCATGTCGATTTTCTCTAACTGGCTGGCAGCTCCAAATTCCGAAGTCATGACATAGAGAGAAGTGCCCACGAAAGGAACAATACCTGCGTCGCCCTGACCAATACCGGGAGTCTCGACGATGATAAGGTCAAACCCTACAAGTTTGACTGCGTTTAGAATTTCATTCAGGTTTTCCGGGATTTCGACTGCTACATTACGGGTAGCAATGGAACGCATAAAGACGTTCGGATGATTAATTGCATTCATCCTGATCCTGTCACCCAATAGAGCACCACCTGTTTTTTTTCGTGTGGGGTCAATAGCGAGCACCGCGATAGTTAGGGAATCGCCACTATCCTGCCGAAATCGCCTAATAATCTCGTCTGTAATGGAAGATTTTCCCGCGCCACCAGTTCCGGTGATGCCGAGAATGGGCGTCTGTTTTGTCTTTTTACTTCTGGAGGTAAGCTCATCCATTTGCGTTTGAGAGTAGTCTCCATTCTCAATTGCTGAGACAACTCGGGTAAGTAGCAGACTGTCACCTTCGGTCAGTTCAGCTGGGTCAACTGGAGGGGGACGATGCGCACCCATTTGGCAGTGTCGTAGTATGTCATCGATTATGCCCTGTAAACCCATTGCTTGACCGTCGGAGGGGGAATATATACGGGTCACTCCATAGGCTTGGAGCTCTTCGATTTCTGCAGGAACAATTACACCGCCGCCACCGCCAAAGATCCTGATGTGGGATGCTTCCAGTTCTTGTAGCTTATCGACTAAGTACTTAAAGTATTCTATGTGTCCGCCCTGATAAGAGCTTATGGCAATGGCATCAACATCTTCTTGGATGGCCGCTTCAACGATTTCATGTACGGAGCGGTTATGTGCGAGATGAATAACTTCGGCGCCACTCGCCTGCAGAATGCGGCGCATAATATTAATAGCTGCATCGTGCCCGTCGAATAAGCTTGCAGCGGTGACGAATCGCAACCACTTCCGTTTTCTGGCTGGTTCCGGCGCTTTAGTAGGCGGTCTTTTAAATTTGATTACACTCACAAGTTATCCAAAGGTTCCTAAAGATGGTCCGACAAGCTAATTTTTCTAACATGCCTCGAAACTTACCTAGTTAGAGGATTTTACAAGAACTGCTGACCAATAGTCTGTATATTCTTGCCAAAGAAGTGTTAAAGGTATTTGGAATGAAAGAAAACTATGGTGACATTTCAGTTACTTCATTACCTGGATACGTGGTTCAGTGTGAAATTCATCGGGCGCCCAACAATTTCTTCGATCTTGAGTTGATCACAGATTTAGCGGATTGTTTCGACGACCTGGACGCAAACCCGGGCTGTCGGGCAATCGTACTTTGTTCTGAAGGCAAACATTTCTGTGCAGGGGCTAATTTTCAAACACCCGATGGCAAGCCGGAAGGTGATGTGATGGCAGCGAAGTCCGCCCGCGAAAGTAATCCGCTTTACACGGAAGCAGTGCGCCTGTTTGGCAATAAGAAACCTGTGATTGCGGCGGTACAAGGGGCAGCTGTTGGTGGAGGGCTTGGACTGGCGATGATGGCGGATTTCCGTGTTGCTAGCGAGAATACAAGGATGACTGCCAATTTTGTAAAACTGGGTTTCACACCAGGCTTTGGTCTTACACACACCCTACCCAGACTAATAGGACAGCAGAAGGCCAACATGCTATTTCTAACTGGGCGACGTATCAATGGAGAAACAGCAATGGAATGGGGCGTCGCTGATGTATTCGCTACAGCCGAAGATATTCGAGATAAAGCTGTCGGGCTCGCTCGTGAGATTGCGGAGAACGCGCCGCTTGCACTTATTTCTCTCCGTGAACAAATGCGCCCAGGTCTAGTTGAAGCAGTTCGTGTCGCTACAGATATCGAAGGTAGGGAGCAATTCTGGTTGACTCGAACCGAGGATCACAAGGAAGGAGTGAGCGCTGTGGCCGAGCGCCGAGTCGGTAGTTTTACCGCAAAATAGTACACTTATCGAGAAAGCGGGAGTTAGGTTTTCTGCATTGCCAAGTGGTAGCAACTTTTGCAGAAGTCGATTACTCTAGAATCCTAACAAACACCCTGGGATTATTATGTTTGTCTGGCTGGAGACTACACCGATAGCACAATTGGTGGCGCTATCACTTTGGGCTTATCCCGCTCTGCTGAGTCTTCATATAATCGGGCTCGCGATTGTGGTCGGCATTTTCAGTATGCGAGATCTCCGCCTCCTTGGTATCGCTCATGGTGTTGAACCTACTGCTTTTATTTCATTGGGCAAATTGGCATGGATCGGCTTTACGATCAATGCACTCTCGGGGATTCTACTTTTCACTTCGCAGGCAACGATATTTATTACAAGTATTCCCTTTTTGTCGAAAATCAGTTTTATTACTGTGGGTATGGTGCTAGCAGTCATCATTCAGGCACGGTTAAGTAATCTGCTGGTTGATGATAGATACGTAAATAGCGTCGATCGCACGACCAGATTTCTTGCGGCAATCTCAATGTCATTGTGGATAGGTGCTATTATCGCCGGCCGGCTAATTGCCTACTTTTAAAAGAAAAAAACCATGCTGGAGTCACTCACATCATTGATTATCGATAGTCCGCTGAACCAGTGGATTCTAGACACATACTGGTTGTGGCCAGTCTTGGAAATCGTCCACTTTTTCGGGTTATCGCTGTTGTTGGGCGGACTGATCATTATCGATTTACGATTGATGGGCTATTTCCGGTCGCTGAATCTCGAAACAATTAATAACTTGGTTCCCCTAGTTATGTGTGGGTTTAGCTTAAATCTCGTCACTGGTATCTTATTTTTCATTGGAGATCCGATGCGTTACTCTGTCAATATCGGCTTCCAGATTAAGATGGGATTGGTAATACTTGCTGGGCTGAATACGTTGTTTTATTCCTGGAAAATAAAACCAGCGCTAGCAAATTCGAGTGTCAGTTCAGACACTCCAATTTCAGTGAAGATTGTTGGTCTCATTTCTTTATTAGCTTGGACTGGCGTACTAGTGCTAGGACGACTAATTCCTTATGTTGGAACAGGATAGACTTAAAAGAAGCCAAATTGGATCGATGATAAACACCCTGGCTTCTTTCGTTGGACAAGTGCTCTTACTTGTATTTCGAAGGATAGAATCGAACTGATGCTCTGGCCGCTTCGGGATCGCAATCATAAGCTTGTAACTGATAACCTTCTCTAGCTGGAAGCCAGCGCGTGGTGTAAGACGTTGGTTCGCGGAGAAACATCGGATCTTCTATTGTCAGCGTCATGCGTAGTTCGCCTTCCTCCAGCCAGTAGCGTTCCGTCACCTTTTTCTGGGAAGAAGAGGGGATACCGTTATAATCATCGAATCCCGCCACATCAAATACAAAATGGGTGGTGGTGACATACAAAGAATCGTTCTCGTAGTGACCCACAGAAAATCCTTGGACGCCGAAATCGGTGGATTTTGGCTTGCGACCGTCCAGCCAAACGGTCCGCAGTTGATCGTCTTTTTCGTACCGAAGTAGCACCCGGTCGGGCCATTGGGTAACCTTCATATGGTAAGGATCATATTGAATTGCAGGCGAACTCGCTGGTTGGCAATCGTACTTTGGCGCCATGATTTCTTCCCATACTTCCTGATAGGCAAGCGCACGTTCGTTCAGTACCGGGAAATTATTTTCTCCCCACGGGACATTCTCACCATTCACTGGACGTACTGAGAAACCACCATTCCAGATACCATCGAATATGGGAATATCAGTCTCAATGCTTTGGCTACTTATTTGAGGATTAGCGTATCCCACTACCAGCGCAACTACAGCCAAAATTGTTATTTTCCCTCTTAATAGCGGATTCATAATTCCTCCCACAGCTCATAATGTTTTCTGACTCTTGCTATTTTTGTGGATTTAGCGGCGCGCAGGGGGCTCTTCCACCCGGCCACCTTCGATGATGGGACTGCCATCCGGTTTAGTCATCCGAACGCAACACACGCCGTAGGAGCCTTCCGCCCGTGACCGTTGACCCGATACCTTTACACGTTGACCCACTTGCAGAGTGTCAGGTGACCATCCGGCTCTACGGATACTGACTGGTGCACCCAGTTCCACTTGCCATTCAATGACTTCGTCGTTTCCCTCTGTGACATTAAGGAACAGGAAGGCGTGGGGATTTCGGAATACCCAACGGGTCACGGTTCCTTCGAACTCGACTCGGTTCTCGGGATCATAAAATGGAGCGCTTGAATGGTGAGCTATTGCTTCAGCAACTAGAATCGCGAAAGCTGCAGTGACTGCAGCTGCTACCCATCGGCGAATGCTCATATTTCTCTCCTGTAGTTCGATTGGCATCGGATTATCTTGTCCCAGCGAGAATAATCAGTATCTGAGCAGTAGTCAAAGGAGAGGACGAGTGTGGTGGGCCTGGAAGGATTCGAACCTTCGACCAACGGATTATGAGTCCGGTGCTCTAACCAACTGAGCTACAGGCCCTTACACTTCTCTCTAATTCACATGCTTCGTTTCAGGTCCTTTCAAATCAGGTAGTGCCCACCAGAGCACAATACCTTGTTTCCAGACATGTCTGGAATTTATCTTCGTAGTAGCTTATAAAAAGGCCCAGAAAAAACAGCTTGCCCGTTTTCTTAATATTATGACAATTCCCTCTTCAGTACTTTTCCAGTGGCATTTTTGGGTAGTTCGTCTATGAATTGCAAATACCTTGGCACCTTAAATTTCGCCAGTTGCTGGGCACAGTGGCCGAACACGTCTTGTTCGAGTAGGGCTACACCCGGTTTAGTTACTAAAAATAGTTTTCCTACTTCACCCCATTTATCGTCTGGAACCCCTATGACCGCCGCCTCGATGATGCCTTCCAACTCGTATACTACTGATTCCACCTCTGCTGGATAAACATTTTCCCCACCGGAGATATACATATCTTTCCAGCGGTCTACAATATAGTAAAAGCCATCATTATCTTGGCGGGCTGCATCACCGGTGTGTAACCATCCGTTTGTGAAAGAGGTCTGATTAGCTTCCGGGCGATTCCAGTAACCAGGACAGATAGTTGGCCCCTTCACCCAAAGCTCGCCGATTTGTCCGGGTGTCACATCGACTCCCTCATCATCTACTATACGCGTCTCTGTGTGTAACACTGGCAACCCGACAGATCCTATTTTTTCAATGAGTTTGTCTTTCGGTAGGGAGAGGCAAGAAGGACCGGTCTCGGTCATTCCGAAGCCCTGTTTTACAGGAAGCCCTTTGTCTGTCCAGGTAACAAGCGTGGCTAAAGGTACGGGAGCTCCACCTACCGTAGCATGCTCGATATGGTCGAATTTAGCCGTATCAAAGTCCGGTGTTTGCGCCATGAATTGGTAAATAGACGGTACTGCCAAAAAATGAGTAACACCGAGATTGGGGTCGACAATTTTTTGTAGGCAGTCCGCAGGTTCAAAATCCCGGATAATGATATTGGTCGCTCCGGCATGGACCGCTGGATTTGCGTAACAATTGAGGCCGCCTGTATGGAAAAGTGGGAGTATTACCAGATTCGCGCTTTCGGTAGACAAGCCGAGCGGTATAGTGGAATTGATGGCATTAAACAATGTCATGTTATAAGTGATCATGGCTCCTTTCGGTTTGCCAGTAGTACCTGAGGTGTACATGATAGTTTGTACATCAATTAGGCGAATCCGATTTTCGGAGTTAAATACGAATTTATTTGAATGTCTCAATAGAACATCTTCGTAAGGATTGTCAGCAAGATCACGGCTTATGCGCAGAGTATGTTCGATATCGTAAAGTTTACTAAGTTCGCTTACCTGTTTCTCAAATTCGCAATCGAAAAAGAGCCCGCGCGGAGCAGAGTCTTTAATTATGAATTCAAGCTCTGGAACCGATAAGCGCCAATTCAAAAGCACTGAAATGGCGCCTATCTTGCTGCAGGCGTAATAAAACTCTAAATATTCGTTTCCGTTTTTAGCCAGGATAGCGACGCGATCACTTTTCTCTATTTTCCACTGCTCGCGCAGGTAATTGGCAAGTTGGCAGACCCGCTCATTGAATTCTCTGTAGTTGAAGACCTTCTCTGAATCAAGATCGATGATGGCACAATTATTGCCATTGACATCACTATGATATTGAGTCCAATCATACGCCGATATAGGCCTGTATAACTGAGAATCATCGTTAACAAAATCTATGCTCATCGCTGGGTTCGCCTAGGTTTCTTCTAATTTTGAGGATATTTGCCCAATGCTGTCCGGTGATAACCTAAAGTCCGGCAGCCCGCTTAAAAGCCGGGCGTTCCTTGAGCATCGAATAATATCTTTCCGTATTTGGTTTAAACGAGGCTGAAAGCCCTAGAGATTCGGCCAACACTAGCGCGTATCCGATGCAAACATCGGCGATAGTGAATCGTCCCGCACAGAGATATTTTCGATCACTGAGCGTCTCTTCCACACAACGTAAACGCGAGAGAAACCAGCGTTGGTAGTCCTCGGCTACTTGTGGAATTCGTCGTTCTTCCGGTTCGAGGCGAGTATAGCGGAGCACCAGAGTCTGTGGAAAGGTTAGGGTTGCATCGCTACGGTGCAGCCAATTAAGATAAATGCCATAGTCCTCATCGCTAGGGTTCAATCCTAGATCGGTCGGACCATAGCGATCGACAAGGTATTGGGAAATGCCAGCAGATTCGGTCATAGTTACTTCACCATCAATCATTGTTGGCACGGTCCCTAATGGATTGATTCCCAAATAGCCTTCATAAGTGGCGCGAGGCGGAAATTCCATTACGATGAGCTCGTACTCGAGCCCCATCTCTTCTAGGGTCCAGAGGGGTCTCATGGATCGGGCCCGGGGGCAGTGATAGAGTTTAATTGTCATTTTGCCTTCTTCGCTGTTTTCAACTTAAGTCGCGGTTCAACCAAGACTATCCATTTTTCTACTTGTTTGAGATTTTCTGATGGTCTTACACCGTAGCGCTCTTGAATAATCAGGCCGCCCAAGAAGCTCCGCGTCATAGCCATCAGTTGCCTAACCTCTTCGTCGCCATTAACCGAGTAATAGGTCTCAATCGCTTGTTCATCTAGGGTATTGTTCCAATCCTTTAAGGTGAGAGAAATGCGCTTTTTTAGAGCTGTATCTGTTCGGGCGGCGGTGAGTATTTCTAGTAAAGCCCGATAGGGCGGCGTATTAACTAGCTTATTCCAGGAATAGAGAATTGCATCTGCGACAGTTTTAATTGTTCTCCATTTTTCCGTGCGAGAACGGATTGTACGTTGCAACAACCGATTAGCAGTCGCCGTTATCAGGTCTTCTTTACTTGGAAAGTGATGCTGCAAGGCGCCTTTGGAAAACCCAGCGCGGGCAGCCACCAGATTCAGAGACGTTTTGGCATAACCTATCTCGATCAGGCAATCGATAGTGGCCTCGCAAATTGCAGCCCGGGCTTTTTCGCTCTTGCTTTGTTGTTTTCCAACAATCTGCTCAAGTGCCATAGTTTTTACAATCGCGTTTTAGGAACAATTCCCAAGTGCTCTGTTGTGTTAAATAAGCTCCCATGGAGCCCCACAGCAGACTCAGCCTAACATAGCGACAAACAATCAACCAAGAATAAAACCATCCGGATGGCTTTTATTTTTGAATTTGAGTATGCTTAAGAGACGGTTTGCAGAATTATAGATATATCGAGGTAACCGATGGAGATTAAATTCTCTGACAAAGAACAAGCCTTTAGAGATGAACTGGATGAATTTCTGCAGCGTGAGTTGCCCAATGATTGGGCTGAAAAGCCAATATCTTGGCCTCACGACTATGCACGTAGCGGTTACCAGGATGAGGGCGATAGTGTCATAGCTAGCGCATTTATTGAAAAAGTCACAGAAAAAGGCTGGTTCACTTTATTTTGGAGAAATGAAGAAGGTAGTCCGGCCTATTCTTATATGGAGCAAGCTATTTTCGATGAACGCATGAGTTACTACCGAGCGCCGCGCCAAGATAATATCGGCACAGGTATCGTTGCACCAATGTTACTCCGAACAGGAACAGACCAGCAGAAACAGAAATGGCTGCCAGATATTGCTGCGGGCAAGATACATTTTTGGTTGGGCTACAGTGAACCCAATGCTGGGTCAGATCTGGGAAGCGTTAGAACTCACGCAGTGGAAGAAGGAGATGAGTACATTTTGAATGGACAAAAATGTTGGTCGAGTGGTGCTCACCTAGTTGACTATTCTTGGATGATTGTCCGCACTGATCCCGAAGCCAGAAAACACCAGGGCCTGAGTTTTTTCATTGTGGATAATAAAACACCTGGCATTACCATGGATCCGGTAATCAATATTTTAGGGGACCACTCTTTCAATAACGTTTTTCTAAATAATGTAAGAGTTCCTAAAGAAAATCTTGTCGGTGGTAAAAACAGGGGGTTTTACAATCTAATGACTGCTCTGGATTATGAACGCATTACCTTGGTAGGGGTAGGCGGTTTTAAACGGATGTTTGAAGAGTTGTTGGACTATGTGAAATCAACTAAATATAACGGTGAGTTGCTAGCAAAGAAGCAGTCAGTTAGGAATAAAATGGCCAGGATTGCTACCCGGATTGAGATAGGGTACATGCTGTTTTGGCGAACAGCAGAAATGCTGGATCATGCTCAGGATCCGAATGTGGAGTCCTCAATTCTTAAACTAACGGCAACTGAGTTGGCACGTGACATGGCTGAATTAGCCATGGAAATATTGGGGCCTTATGGCCAGCTGACCGGGAAATCGAAGTGGGCTCCAATAAGGGGGCTGGTTGCCCGGGGGTTTTTAGAAAGCATCTCCGCCACCATTGGCGCAGGAACTTCGGAAGTTCAGCGCAACATCATCGCCCAGCGTGGCCTTGGCCTGCCAAGGCATTAGAGCTTGCATGAGATGGAGATAAAGTAGGGTTTTAAAAAGACGTATTGCCTAGCGTAATTGCTAAAAAACACAAGGTTGCAAGAATGAACATGGATCTAACCGAAGAGCAAAAAATACTGCGTCAAGCAGCGGAAGAATTTTTGCGTAAGGAATGCCCGAAAGATTTAATGCGCCAACGCAGGGATGATAGTAGGGAATTCGATAGCGCGCTATGGCAGAAAATGGCCAATTTAGGCTGGATGGGGGTCGGTATCAAAGAGGAATACGGTGGCTCTGGTGGAAACTTTAGCGATTTAGCAGTATTAATCGAAGCTATGGGAGGGGTGTGTTTGCCGGTACCCTTCTTCTCTACAGTAGTGATTAGTGCCGCCACATTGGAACAGTCTTCGGCCAGTGACCTGAAAACAAAATTGTTGCCACGGATTACAGCGGGGGAGCTAGTCTGTTCCTATGCTGTAACAGAACCAGGGAATACTTATGGCTTGGTGAACATCCAAACCAAAGCTATACCCGATGGAGATGGCTTCAGCATAAATGGCAGCAAATTATTTGTGGAATACGCAAGATCAGCAGATTACCTACTCACTGTTGTCCGCGAAGGTAAGGATTTACTAATTTTAATGGTGGACTCTAGTGCCCCGGGTATAGAAATTGAATCCTACGACACTCTCGACTACGCCGACCAATGTGAAGTGCGCTTTAACCAGGTAAAAGTGCCGGTTTCTTCTGTTATAGCCCGAGGCGGTGAAGCCACAACCTTGTTAAAGAATTTAGAAGAACGATCCGCCGCTGGAAAATGTGCTGAAATTTTGGGCGGAATTCAAGTTGTTCTGGATATGAGTGTTGATTATGTCAAAGACAGGGAACAGTTTGGGCAGGTCGTGGGCTCATTTCAAGCTGTACAGCATCACTGCACTAACATGGTGGTCGAGGTCGACAGTTCCCGCTACATTACTATGCAAGCAATATGGAGAATCGCGCAGGGTTTGCCTGCTACAAAAGAAGTAGCCATGGCTAAGTCGTATACCAGCGCCGCGGCTATTCGGGTTACCAAGTTGGGGCATCAAACCCATGGTGCCATTTCGTTCTGTGATGAACTCGACATGCATCTCTACCTTCGCAAGGCCCATGCGGCGTCTGTTGCTTTTGGGGATGAGGAATACCACTTAGAAAAAGTAGCGAATGAGCTTGGGCTTTAGCTTTTAAGCCTTGGAAAATTCAAGAGCTGGTTTAGTTGATTGAGAATTAGCAATAATTTTAGGGAGGTTACATGCCCGCACTAGAATCGAATCTCGATGTCAGTTCAGAAGCCTTCGAGAAGAATCGAGCTGACATGCAGGACTTGCTGGAAACCATGAATGGCTTGCTTGCGGAAGCGGCTGAAGGTGGGGGCCCGGAGGCCACGGCCAGGTTACGTTCGCGAAACAAGATTCCAATTCGAGAACGTATTGCTCATGTACTGGATCGGGATTCTCCCTTTTTGGAGATTAGTCCGCTGGCAGCTTGGCGTTCACCTTTTGCGGTGGGTTCTGGTTTCGTTGTGGGTATCGGCGTAATTAAAGATGTGGAATGCGTGATTCTTGGGCACGATCCCTCAGTCCGCGCAGGAGCATTCAATCAATTCAACTCCAAGAAACTCATGCGAGGTTTGCAAATTTCTAGGGAGAATCGCTTACCCTATATACAGTTTGTGGAATCGGCTGGTGCCGATTTGCGGGGTCAAGGTTCTGACGAAGACCCGGAGGAGGCTATTCAACGTGAGATAGGACATTTTGCTGAGTCCGGTCGGCTGTTCTACGAAATTACTGAGTTATCCAAAATAGGCATACCGACAGTGTCGCTTGTTTTTGGGGCCTCCACGGCTGGCGGAGCCTACCAACCGGGCATGAGTGACTACAACATACTAATTAAAAACCAATCGCGAGTGTTTTTGGGTGGTCCTCCTTTGGTGAAGATGGCTACGGGAGAAGATGCCGATCCGGAGAGTCTTGGAGGCGCTGATATGCATACCACTATTTCTGGTCTCGGTGATTATTTGGCTCAGGATGAGATGGATGGTATTCGAATGTGCAGGGAAGTAGTCTCGCATCTGAACTGGCGAAAACGAGGCCCGGAGCCAGCGCAAAAATATTTGGAACCAATGCATGATCCAGAAGAATTGCTAGGAATCGTGTCTAAGGATTTACGTTCACCCTTTGATATGCGCGAGGTAATTGCTCGAATTGTTGACGGTTCTGAGTTCGAGGATTTCAAACCCCTCTATGGTCCTACGTTGGTTTGTGGTTGGGCGACTATCCATGGATATCCGGTCGGTATTCTCGGGAACAATGGAGCGCTGTTTTCCGAGTCATCAGAAAAAGCTGCGCAATTTATTCAATTGTGTAACCAGATCGATGTACCTCTTCTTTTTTTACATAACATAACCGGCTATCTGGTTGGAACAGATTTTGAGCAGGGTGGTATTACCAAAAATGGCTCGAAGATGATTAATGCCGTATCCAATTCCACAGTTCCCCACGTTACTGTCATTATTGGCGCATCATATGGCGCGGGTAATTTTGGCATGAGTGGCCGGGCGTTTGGCACTCGCTTCAATTTTATTTGGCCCACGGCGAAAATCGCAGTAATGGGTCCCAAACAGATGGCGGGGGTCATGACGATAGTGGGGAAAGCGGCTGCGGAAAGAAGAGGCAAGAAATTTGATGAAGAAGCAGATGCCAAACGTGCCGCCGTAGCCGAACATTGGGCAGAGGAGCGTTCCAAAGGCTTGTTTGCTACTTCTCGAGTTAGTGATGATGGAATGATAGACCCTCGAGACACGCGTACGATAGTCGCAATAGCGTTATCGGCTTGCCATTCCAATGAGGTGAAGGGTACGAAGGAGTTCGGCACGTGGCGCATGTAAGGAACAAGACCAATCAATCCACAATCAAACCTATTAGCCGTTTATTAATCGCTAACCGCGGAGAAATAGCCAGACGCATAAATCGGACTGCCCATCAAATGGGTATTAGCACCGTGGCTATCTATGCTGATGGTGACGTTGATGCTCCCTTTGTACGCGAAGCCGATTTCGCCATTGCATTAAGAGGTGAAACCTCTGTCGATACCTACCTTCATATGGAGAAAGTTGTGGAGGCTTGTAAAACAAGTGGTGCTGACGCGATCCATCCGGGTTATGGGTTTTTGTCTGAGAATAGTGGGTTTGCTGAAGCGGTGGGTGCAGCGGGCATTGTCTGGATTGGGCCATCACCTGAGGCGATTGCCAGTATGGGAGATAAACTCTCAGCTAAGCGCTTGATGGAGGAGGCCGAGGTTCCTATCTTACCTGGCAGGCAAATACGTGAAAATGAAGATGCTACCGCGCTCGCTGAAGAAATCGGCTATCCGATATTGATCAAAGCTTCTGCCGGTGGTGGCGGTCGTGGTATGCGCGTGGTAGAAAGCTCAGGAGAATTAGCTGGAGCTATTGAGGCAGCTAGGCGTGAGGCACTTAGTGCCTTTGGCGATGATACTTTATTCATAGAACATTGGCTGGCCTTTTCGCGTCATGTTGAGATTCAAATTCTGGGTGATCACTATGGCAACCTGGTGCACTGTTTCGAGAGAGAATGTTCCATCCAGAGACGCCACCAGAAAATAATAGAGGAAGCGCCATCTCCAGCAGTTGATGAAGATGTTAGATGTCGTATGGGTGAAGCTGCATTGAAGGCAGCTCGTAAAATTGGTTATTCATCCGCTGGTACTGTTGAATTTTTGTTAAGTGGTTCTGATTTTTACTTTCTCGAAGTGAATACCCGCTTGCAAGTTGAACATCCTGTTACAGAAGCTATAACCGGTCTAGATTTAGTGAGGGAACAAATTCGAATTGCTGAAGGAGAGACACTTTCTTTCAAGCAGGAAGATCTCTCCATTTGTGGGCACGCCATAGAAGCCAGACTCTATGCCGAAGATCCAGAAAATAACTTTTTGCCATCTCCTGGCAAATTATTGGCGTGGCAGGTGCCCACGTCTGAAACAGCGATGAATTTAAGCCCAAATGTAGTTGCTACTCGCATCGATTCGGGGGTCGAAACCGGCAGTGAAGTGAGTATGATCTTTGACCCTATGTTGGCTAAATTTATAGTGCATGCTGCTACTCGCCGGGAAGCTGCAAGCCGACTGTCCAGATTGCTCGAGAAAACAAGAATTCAGGGCATAACGAGTAACCGCGATTTCCTTGTGGCCACCTTGCGAACGCCGGAATTTCTAAATGGCGCAACTAACACGGACTTCATTGCGAGGGTTAAACCTGCGAAAAAACGCGAGCTTTCTAAAGAAGAGTGTATCGATGCGGGTGTCGCTGTTGTAATGGAGGCTCAGGCCCAGCAACGGGCGTCGGCAAGAGTGTTGAAGTCTATTCCCAGCGGCTGGCGTAATACAGAAATGCCTTTTGAAAAGCATGAATTTCTGGTTGATGAAGAATCCCTTATTGTTGAATATCGTATTGAGCGTAGTGGCAAATTCAGGGTCAGATGTGAAGAAAAAGAGTTCCTAGTAACTTTATATAGGGCTGGGAGGGGTAAAGTAGACCTTGAATTCGAAAATCGCCGTAGTGCGTTTAATGTCGATCAGCATGGAAATCGGTGGCTAGTAAACGGTCCCCATGGCGACCTCGAGCTTATCCAGTTGCCAAGATTTGCTGATACCAAACTGGTAGATGCTGAAAGGGGCTTGGTGGCTCCAATGCCAGGGATGGTAGTTTCAGTAGAAGTTCAAGTGGGTGATGCCGTGGGAAAAGGTCAATTACTTATGGTTCTAGAAGCCATGAAGATGGAGCATCGCATCACGGCACCAAGAGACGGCATCGTAAGCGAAATTCATGTTGTAACGGGTGACCAGGTCGCTAATGGTGAGTTGTTAGTGCGATTGGCTGAAGATAGAGAGGAGTAGTACTCAAATCAATAATCAAATAGGGTGAAACGTAAAAGAGAAAGAGAATTGACCTGATGACAGATGATCAAGCAACGCTATATAAGGTGAAGCAAGGAGCAGCCTGGATAACACTGAATAGGCCAGACAATCGCAACGCATTGTCTGCAGCACTAGTGACAGGACTGTATGATAACTTGTTGGCTGCCAACAAGGATAACGAAGTGCGATGTATTGTTCTCACTGGGGCTGATCCTGCTTTTTGTGCCGGGGCTGATTTAAAAAGCCCGCCAGGCCAAAGCATCAAAGGGGGCCGTGCCGTTCCCTATGCAGATGTTCTTACGGCGATATTAGAAAGTAACAAACCCGTAATCGGAGCCATTAATGGTGCTGCGTTTGCAGGAGGTCTGGGTCTTGTTGGAGCGTCTGATATCGTCATCGCTGCGCAGGAGGCTATTTTTAGTTTTAGTGAGGTACGGATAGGAGTAATTCCAGCTGTGATTTCCGTAGTCTGTTTGCCGAAATTAGGCGGCCATCAAGGCATGAAACTTTTTCTCACTGGTGAGCGCTTTAACGGCAAACAAGCTGTGGATTTTGGGCTGGCTCATCGCGCTGTACCCAAGACACAGCTATTTGAAGCTGTACGGGAGGAAATCGAGGCGATAAAGCTAGGAGGGCCTAATGCTGTTGTTGAGTGCAAGAAGCTTGTGCGCCGAATTCCTCAGCTCGAGGTCAAAGAGGGATTTAAGGAAGCTGCAGAATGGAGTCTCCGCATGTTTAAATCTGAGGAAGGTAGCGAAGGTATAGCGGCATTTAGAGAGAAACGCAAAGCTTCTTGGGCTGCAGACGATTAGTAACTAGTTAACTTACGAGTAGATAAATGAGCGACATAATACGTATCGGCAATTGCAGTGGCTTCTATGGTGATCGTTTGGCTGCAGCTAGGGAAATGGTCGAAGGAGGGGGCATTGATGTCTTAAGCGGCGACTATTTGGCTGAACTCACCATGGCCATATTACATAATCAGCGCGAGACACGTGGGTCGCACCTTGGTTACGTTGGTACCTTCCTAAAACAGGTACGCGAAGTAGCTGCTTCCTGCCGCAAGCGGAATATTAAGATTGTATCTAATGCTGGTGGTTTGAATCCAAAAGGGATGGCAGAAGCTATAGAGAAAATTCTTGCTGAACTTGGCGTAAATTCTTTGGTTGCATATATCGATGGTGATGATTTAGTAGGTGACATAGCAAAATTACAGAGCAAAGGAGAAGCTTTCATGAGTACTGAGAAGCAAATCCCGCTTTGTGAATCTGGCCATAAAGTAGTAACAGCCAATACTTATTTTGGCGGCTGGGCTATTAAAGAGGCGCTCGATCAAGGAGCGGACATTGTAATCTGTCCGCGGGTTACGGATGCGGCAGTAGTCATTGGTCCTGCTGCCTGGAAATTTAAATGGGCTCGGGATGACTATGATGCCCTGGCAGGGGCTTTGGTGGCAGGGCATATTATTGAGTGCGGAGCGCAATGCTGTGGTGGCAACTATGCTTTTTTTGAAGAAGTGCCTAGTTATCGAAATGTGGGCTATCCTATCGCGGAAATAGAAGCCGATGGATCATTCACGATTACTAAACATTCTGGTACCGGCGGTTTGGTTTCAGTGGGCACGGTTACGGCGCAACTGCTTTACGAAATATCAACCCCGGAATACTACAATCCCGATGTGATTGCCCACTTTGATAGTATCAAGATCGAACAAGCAGGAGACGATCGGGTCCGAATTAGTGGCTGTAAGGGTAGCAGTCCGCCTCCCTCTCACAAAGTCTGTATCAATACTATAGGTCCATGCAAACAAACCGTGGAGGTGTTGCTGACCGGACTGGATATTGAAAAAAAAGCGGAGATTTATCTGGATTCAATATTTCACAATCTGGGGGGAAGGGAACAATTTGATGATATTGATATTCAGTTGATCAGGAGTGACAAGGAAGATCCGGTTGCTAACGAGGAAGCTCATGCGGCACTACGCTTAACGGTTACCAGTAATGATTCACGCAAACTCGGCCGCCTTTTCCAGGCCAAGATCACTGAACTAGGTTTGGCAAATATTCCCGGCAACACTTCTCGTGGGGCGACAGGCAACGATGGCAGTCCGGTCCTGGTTTACTGGCCGGCTTTGATAGACAGTAAACATGTTAGCGAACTGGTGCACTTAGGAGCTAATTTAATTGAAGTGTTACCTACTCAGCGGTTGGATTTCAACCATGTTTATTATGAGAACGCTCCGGTCGAAATAGATAAAATACCGATTGCTGAAGTCGCTACCATCGCATTTGGTAGACTCTTTGGTACCCGTTCTGGAGATAAAGGCGGTTGTGCTAATTGCGGCGTTTGGGCTCGAACAGATGCTGCCTATAGTTTTCTCTATTACTTTCTCACGGTGGATCAGCTGAAGAAGCTACTCCCGGATATGAGAAAATTTGACATCGAGCGTTATGAACTACCCAATATGCGTGCCTTGAATTTTTATATTCATGATGTGTTAGGTGATGGAGCGTCTTCCAGTCATCGAATCGACAGACAAGCAAAATCATTAGGTGAATATTTGCGAGCGAAGATTATCGAAGTGCCACAAGTGCTTATCGAAGAATTAGGTGTTGAGGTCTAGAATGCGGACATGGATATCAGTTTGACTTTAGCATTTGTCATGCCATACCATCGCGGGGTTTTGACTGCGTAGAATGCAATATCTGCTAAGTAGATAACGAAGCAACTCAATATTCTTGCATAAAATCCGGGCAACTGGTTATTTTGAAATTCTAAAACTAGAATTGATCATGCGAGCTAATATTTTCGTGGGATAAAGGACTCTTATTTATTACCAATTCAGCAGTAAGAATAAAGAGTGTCTAGGGTTTTTCTGGAAAACACCATAGCAAACTAGCTCATAGCTCAATTATCAGTATAAAAAAATGCAGGCATCGATATTACGGATACTAACTTTACGGTTTCACGTATTAATCGCATTTTCCGGTTACATGCAGGCTCAAGACACGCCCGCTTTTTTTGAGGAAATCGTTGTCACCCCAAACTTGGTTCCAATTACTCTGCGCCGGATAGGCAATTCTGTTTCGGTCATTTCGGAAGCAGAAATCGAAGCGTACGGAAACCTTTCCCTCGTCGAAGTACTGCGTCAATTGCCATCCATAGCTAGTAGCAATAATGGTGGCTCTGGTAAAACTACTACCTTAAGAATTCGGGGTGAAGAGGGGTTTCGTACGCTAATCTTATTTGATGGGATACGGTTATCTGACCCAAGCAGCACTCAAATAGGCACGCCGCTTGAGCACTTACTCAGTGACGGCATCGGGCGAATCGAAGTATTAAGAGGCCCCCAAGGCCTGGCCTATGGCGCTGATGCGGGTGGTGTTGTCAATATTAGTTCACATTCTTTAGAGCAAGGGTTTTTTGCCAACTTAGATGCTCGCTCTGGAGCCTACGGTACCCAAAAGATTACTGGGAATATAGGAAGTGCTAACGAGGTTTTCGATTACTTTTTGTCGTTAACCGACGCTGAAACTGACGGCTACAATACCAGTCAAGCTGATACTGTTTTAAGAGACAATGATGGTTACGTTAACACTTCTGTGCATGGCCGACTCGGGGTCAACCTATCGGAAAATATGCGTCTTGATGTAGTACATCGTGAAGTCGATGGAGATTCCGAATTCGATAGTTGTTTTTCCGTGACTACAGTACACAATTGCTCATCTAATTATGAGTTGAGTGCATCAAGAGTTTCTTTGAAATATAGTTCGAATAACTTTTCTCATTCGATATCTTATGCATCAACAGAAACAGAGCGAGCAAATTTTGCTCTTGATATTTCGGCTTTCTCAGCCAATGGCGGGCTGGATCGATGGGAATACCTAGGCACTACCAACGGTCTGCCAGGCTTTAATTTTGTATTCGGCGCGGACTACGAAGAGGCAAAAAATAATGACAATGCTCGGGATAATTTGGGATTTTACCTAGAATATCTCAGCGATTTTTCAGACATATTTTTTCTCACCGCAGGTGTGCGTTATGATGACAATGATGATTTTGGCACGAATACCAGTTATAGGATTAGTAGTGCCTACCTAATTGATCTACCAAATAGCGCTAAGCTGAAAATCAAAGCCAGTCAGGGTACCGGGTTTAGAGCCCCGAGCCCTTTTGAAATTGGTTATAACGCTGGCACCTTTGCTTTTCCTCCTGCCTCCATGAGTACTTTAAAGCAGGAAGAAAGCGAAGGCCATGAAGTTGGTCTGGAATACGTGTTAGGGAATAGTTTGCATTTGGAAGCAGTTTATTTCAATCAAGAAGTAAAGAATGCAGTCTTTTTTGATCTCGCAGGGTTCAGTGGCTACTTGCAGGACGTTGGTACTAGTAAATCTGAAGGCGTTGAGTTGGCCATGGATTTTACTTTGACCGATAGCTTGCGCTTAACTTCAAATTATACGTTTAACGAAACCGAGCGACCCAATGGGTTGCGGCGTCTGCGCCGGCCTGAAAGGCTGGCTAACGTTGGTTTGTTCTATTCAGGAGTGGGAGAACGGCTAAAGCTTAACGCTTTCTATCGCATTTCACGCGACTCAATTGATGATCTTAACGGAACACTTATGAATCTAGATGACTTTGAGGTATTAGACTTAAGCGCTAGTTACGATATTAATGACAGCGCTCGGATTTATGCGCGGGTGGAAAATTTGCTTGACGAAGACTATCAGGAAATCACAGGGTTCTTTTCGCCTCAGCGCGCGATCTATATAGGCATTAAACTGAATTTTTCTCAGCTTTAATCAGGAGCGTCATAGACGACAGATTCCAAGGATTTATATTTCGACAGCCCAAATCGAGGACCAATGAGATATATGTAAAAGATGGTGGGCCTGCCAGGGGCCGACGGGTTATGAAGTGACAGAACGGCCAGCAGCTATCTTGTCATTTTCAGCTTTTTTTACTCTAATTTTATTGTCATCTAGCTGGCTACCGTTGAGGTGCTTCATTGCCGCTTTGGCTTCACCTGCTTTTGGCATCTCGATAAAGGCGAATCCTTTAGATCCACCAGATTTCTTGTCCAACACAAGGGTTGTAGATTGTACGGCTCCCCATGCTTCAAACGCGGCTTGAAGCTCTGCTTCCGTCGTAGTTCTTGCTAAATTTCTGACTAATATTTTCATAGAGTTTTCATTCTGCTATGCCAGGACCAAGGGACTCTCAAAATCCATAGTCCGTCTCTCCAATTCATAACTTGATGATTTGCAGGGGAAGTTGGTGGGCCCACCTGGATTCGAACCAGGGACCGACGGATTATGAGTTCCTCTCTGACCGTTTCACCCAACTTCTCACAACCTAAAACGAAAGCTAACTATCTGTATTATCAGCTTTTATGCTAAATAATCAATTGTAGTGGTTTGTCCTGATTTGTTGCTCAGTGTCCCATGAGTGTCCCACGAGGTTAGACCCTACCCCCGGGGCATCCCCCACTTGTTCTATTTAGTTCCATATTGGACTATTACATATTATTCTGGAGGAACGATTAGTTACTTTTTTAGATTTATCACACAACAAAAAGCTCGAGACAAACTAAAAAGACAAGCAGGAAAAGGGGAAATTATGCTAAGAAAAGTATTATCTTTATTGACTGTAATTTATACGATGACACTCTGCGCCACATTATCAGCGCAGGTGTCCGATGAGTGGAAAATAATTCACGCGGGAACCTTGTTATCGGATGCTAGGGAAGAAGCGCGAATCGAACAAAGTGTCATCGTTAGGAACAATTTAATTTTTGAAGTGCGCGATGGCTATGTCGAACCCGACGAGGTTGGTGGTACGGCTAACGCGAGAGTGATTGACCTGAAAGACCAATTTGTTATGTCTGGTCTAATTGACTCTCACACTCATATTCTCAGTCAGCAAGAATCTAATCGTCGTGAGATTCGGGTGACCCGCTCTTCTGAATTAAGCACTCTAATGGGTGTTGAGTACGGTATGAGAACATTGCGCGCTGGATTCACCACTATCAGGAATGTGGGTGGCGATCGGAATGCTATCTTCGCCCTGCGAGATGCAATCAACCAAGGCATTGTTATGGGGCCGCGCATAAGAGCCTCCGGTCAAGGAATTACTCCAACAGGTGGTCATGGAGATGGGGGCGGATTCCGTGATGATATATTTCCGCTTCCCCATTCGGGCGTTTGTGATGGAGTTGCTGAATGTCGCAAAGCAGTAAGAACTCAAGTTAAGTATGGTGCGGACCATATTAAGTATGTGGCAACTGGCGGCGTTTTGAGCATGACAGCCACCGGTATTGGCCAGCAATTCACCGACGAAGAACAAATTGCCTTAGTGGAAGCTGCCCATGCGATGGGTCGCAAAGTCGCAGCTCATGCCCACGGTAAGATAGGTATGGAGGCTGCGTTGCGTGCAGGAGTTGATTCTATAGAACATGGTTCGTATCTTGACGCTGAGACAGCTGACCTATTTGTAGCAACTGGCGCTTATTTAGTTCCAACTTTAATTGCAGGCCATACAGTGGAGCGAATTGCAACCGAGCAACCTGATTTCTATGTTCCTGAAGTACGACAAAAGGCATTAGAAGTAGGGCCTATTATGAAAACTGCGCTCAGGATCGCTTATGAAAAAGGAGCCAAAATTGCTTTTGGTACTGATGCCGGTGTTAACGATCACGGCACAAATGCTTATGAGGCAGTGCTGATGAATGAAGCGGGTATGCCAGAACGAGCAATTTTGATTTCTGCAACAATAAATGCAGCCGAACTTATTGGTATAACCGATATTACCGGCACGATCGAAGTTGGTAAGGACGCCGACATAATTGCGGTTAGCGGTAATCCCTTGGAAGACATTTCAACACTGCTGCAGCCGAGCTATGTTATGGTGCGCGGGAATGAAGTTGACTTGGATGTTCCTCCAGTAAATTTGTTTCCTTGGCCCGATATTTAAGGGTCCGGTCGGTAGTGCATTGCAAATCATGAAAACCGACATCTTCAGCAATGGTATGGCACGGGATTCCGTGGGTAAAGGTGATCCAGTAGTGATTGGTAATCCTTGAGGTAGGCAGTCAGGATGAGCGGGATTACATGAGCTGGCAAGTTGAAACTGTCTCTCTGTATCGTTGGCACTTTATGTTCTCCTCATTCTTGATCTTTGTCGGAGCGCGATAGGTACACGCGCCGACCCACTAAGCTCTAGACACACTGCATTAGCCAGGCCGATCAATTTCCGGGATCAGGACTTCCGCTAAATCGGTATGCAATTCCCGGCTACCTCATTGGTCGCGCATGGGCCGCACCCCGAAAAATCGCGTTCATCAGCATCACATTGAGTCCGTCCATATAGGCTCTGACCGTTGGATCCTGGGTAAAGGCAATCACCTGCCCGGCGCCCTGAGACTGTGACACTAGGAACGGTTTGTATGCCAATTGACGCCGGTTCTCTTCCCAGATGTAGCCACTGGCAAGCAGATCATCGGGGCCCTGAAATCTGGCCACATTGAAGCCATCGTTTAGCCTGATCGGTGTATATACATCGGTGCCTCGCACCAGCACGTTCACCACCGGGGCGACACCGGCGGTCAACCAGTGCTCCTGATCGACATCGGCCCGCACCAGCACGCCGGCTACCGCGTCCGGGTCATCATCCAGGGGAACAATCTGCTTTTCGTATTCTTCCAGTTCGGTCAGATATTGGCCGTCAACCGTGGCTTCTTCGGAATCCTCATCGTCTTTTTCATCTTCTTCCACTTCAACCACGGCTTTCTCTCGCCTGATAGCGATCAGATCTACATCCGGATCTGCCAGGAATCGAGTCGCATTGCCAAGACTGATGAGCACACCACCACGCTCTACCCAGCCTTTGAGATTGTCGATTCCAGATTCCCCTAGAGCCGCCTTGTAACCGGCACCGTTCATCAGCGGTAGGATCAATACCTGGTAACGGCTTAGATCGGCTGTGCGTAATTGATTAACGCGGATTGGTGTGACCGGAAAATCGAATTGCCTCTCGATCACGAATCGCGTGTTGCCCGCACTATAAGACGCAGTGGGCCGGTCCCAGGCCATGGCTATTTTTGGTATGTTGAAGCGAACTACATTGGCGCTACCGAAACTCGGACCATCGGTTACCCAGCTGTCGTTAACCGACACCACATTGGCTCCAGTCTGCGCCGCGAGTGACTCGACTATCCCATGAATATCAGGTGGATTATCAGTCACATCCAGGATCAGTGTGCCTGCAGGATATTCGGCTTCTATGTTAGTAAAAGCCTTGTCGTTGCTCTTCACGGACAGGCCGGCGCGCAAGGCCCCCGCCAGAAAACGTACCGCAGGTGCCGAACCCCAAGGCACGAGGTAAGCCACCGATGCCTCGCCTCCGCTGATGCTGCCGGGTTGAAACAGGTCAGTACCGATTAATTCAAAATCACCGAAAGGAAGACGATTACAGGTATGGGTTTCGATATTCATCATCAAGGGCAGTGACCAGGCGGTCACATCGTAGATTTCATCGGGCAGATTGCGCGCGCGTCGACGTTCCTGTTCGGCAAGAAATTCCGCCTCCATCGCGACTTCCACGTCCAACAGCGTGCGAATGAATCGTTTGGCCGGCTGGTCTGTTCTGATTACAAAGCTTCCCGCTTCATAGGACTCACCACAGGCACTGAATTCAGCCTGGGCACGACTGACTTCCACATCCTGCCGGCTCAACAGACCCGCAAGCTTGTTAGCGGCAGCCTGATCATTCTGGGTCGGCAAGATGTAGGCTCGAATGTCTTCATCCTCACCTTCTTCGATCGCCGAAACGCGGAAATTGTAAAAATCGGTAAGAAATTTTTCTCTATTGTTGGCGACTGTTTCAGCCGTGGACAATGACGTAACAAAATGGTTCCTCACTGTGTAGCGGTAATGTAATTCGTTGCCATCATATTGCCTTACTATCAGTCCCCGGGCCGAAGCCTGCTCGTAGGTCATGGCGATACTGCCAAAATAAGAGGGCCAACTGGCACCGTAGCCGGGATAGAAGGCATCGTAGACTTCGCGGGTAAAGTAGTCGAAGCCATACATATCGAAATAACGTGCATTATTGCGACCGAACAACTGCAGACTGGCGCGTTGATCTTCTGCCAGGTGTGGATTGTAGGGAATAGCCTCCGGAGCGAAGAAATAGGTGCTATCCGAGCCCATCTCATGAGCATCCACATAGGCGACGGGATACCATTGCAGCATCACCGCAGCGCGGCCCTGGGTTTCCGGTTGGGTTTGGATGAACCAGTCCCGGTTCATGTCGAACAGATAATGATTGGTACGACCGCCGGGCCAGGGTTCGTCATGTTCGGCAGCGAGTCGATCCGAGTCTGGCACCAGGCCCTCGGCGATTTCAAAATTGTGGATGAACCGATCCCGCCCGTCGGGATTCTGCATAGGGTCGATGACAACAACGGTGTTGGCCAAGATGTCTGCAATACTTGCATCATTTTGCGAGGCGAGCAGATGGTAGGCCGTTAACATGGCGGCGTCGGTGGAGGAGATCTCGTTGCCATGCACACCGTAGGATAGCCAGGTCACCGCCGCCTGTGACTCGATAATCTGCGCCGCGACATCCCCTTCGGTGATACGGGGATCGGCGAGGCGCTGCATATTGGATTTAATCGCATCGAGATTTGCAATATTCTCAGGGGCCGAAACCACGGCAAGAATCAATTCACGATTTTCCCAACTTCTTGCATATTCGGTAATCATCATTCTATCCGGAGCCGCCACGGCTAGGGCCTCAAAGTATCGAATTACGTCACGGTGCCAGGTAATTCTGTCACCCGGCGCGTAACCGAGCACGGCTTCCATGGTAGGGATTGCCGGGTCATATTGCGCATCTGGCCAGTACACAAACTTTTCCTGCGCCAAAGTTGATGAAACCGGCATCGAGCTGAACACCAGCGTCAGCAGCATGGGAAGCGAACATCGAAGTGAAGTGAATTTTATTTTCATACTGGTCTCTTTGCGTTTCTGTTTTCCTGGGTAATAAACATATCTGGATTGTCATTACCCGCGAATTGCTCCGGATCGGTGTGCGATGGGGCATAAATCGGAGATGAAGCGCGAAGACTAGCGTTTTTTGGCGCTGCCTTCTACTTCAAACTTATCCATCATTCTGTAGCCTGAGAGGCTGACATACTCGCCTCACAATTAGCTGAAGGATTACAAGTATCTTGTTATAAGCGAACTTTAGGATCGGAGGAGAGGGGCTCAGATTCGCGAAGGTCTTCCTGGGGTTGGTGCTCGTTCCTCTTGGCCTTGTGCCGGTGCAGCTGGTATTCGGTTTCTGGATGATTCTCCTTGTTCTCCTTGGGCTGGCACTGATTCGTTGGTTAAAACAAAGGCTATGGTAGAACATAGCATCGAAACTCTTTCCGATTTACCAGAGTATTACAAAAAAGTAATGAATAAATGACCACATTCTTAACATAGGTGGGCGTGTGCAATGCACTCAATGCAGGGCCATGTCCAAGCGCACCAGACTCCGTTGCAGAGCCCCAGCAATCAAGGGAAAGGCCGTATGCCGGTTCCACGAATGGCGAGAACCCTGTTAGATGAACAGGTTCTCCTAGTAGATTACATCGAGCACCAGTTAGCTCATGTCGTCGGCCTGCCTGTGCAACTGCCCATTACTGTGGCCCTTGCTTGTTAATTCACTTACCTCGAGGTTAGCTGATCTCCCTTAGTTCCATCAGTTTGAGCCTAGCATCGAGTTCGGCAGCACTATTTAATGACGGTTTGTGAGGTACCTGCCCCTCCCATTAATGGCGACCAGTGCGCGGCACGAATTTTCCAGCCGCCTTCTTCTTTGACAAAAATCTGTGTCACTCTGGTGCGGTAGTTGGGTACAGCGGGCAGTCCTGTAGGTTTCATCATGGCTTCTTGATAAAAGTGCGCCACCGCCGCTTGACCTTCGACCAATACCACCACCTCGATATGCTTGATGCTGCCTTCGAACATCTCAAACGTATTTCCGCCTGAGGTTCTTTCGAGATGATTCAGCAGACCACCGCTAGAGTTAAACTCTTTTGAGCCATCCTTCGAAAGACGCATAGGATCTTGGCTCAATTCCTGATTCAAGTGAACAATTTGGTCTAAGACCACCTGACGGACCTCGCTGGCTGTATCTGCCATAACGGTTGATGACAGTACGCAGAGGGTAAGGGCTAGTGCTGAGGTTAATCGGTTTTTCATAAGGATT
>Ga0209753_1000092_pt1 | contig 31574 bp, 23 predicted proteins | sample METZYME_3_550m_FD_187550 | JGI IMG/M metagenome (GOLD analysis project Ga0209753, IMG submission 187550) | Marine microbial communities from oxygen minimum zone in mesopelagic equatorial Pacific - METZYME_3_550m (SPAdes) (version 2) | ecosystem: Environmental > Aquatic > Marine > Oceanic... | reverse complement strand
CTCCAAACCTGACACATGGAAAAAAGCCTGGATGGCCTCTCCCGGCCCAGGGACATTTTCCGATCACGCTATCCTGTTTTTAAAAGGTGTGTGCATGGGAACTGCGGATATTGTACCCGGGGTTTCCGGAGGAACTGTTGCGTTTATAACAGGTATTTATCATGCACTGCTGACAGCAATCTCTTCCTTCAACTGGAGAACATTTCTGCAGGTACTGCGCTTCCGCGTTAAAGAAGCGCTGTCAGGGCTTCATCTGCGTTTTTTAGTTACACTCGCTGCAGGAATTGCCTTGGCAGTGGTCAGCACTGCCCACCTCATGCATTACCTGCTGACCGAACATCCTGTACAGACATGGTCCCTATTTTTCGGTTTGATAGCAGCTTCAATCATCGTAGTCAGTCACTCAATTAAAAATCGAATTTCCAGTTTTCCCACCTTATTGTTAGGCACACTGCTGGCTTACGGAATAACCGGACTGATACCTCTGCATACTCCGGAAGAGCCCTGGTTCATCTTCTTCTGCGGAGTTGTTGCAATATGCGCCATGATTCTTCCGGGACTGAGCGGTTCATTCATTCTGCTTGTTTTGGGAAAATATGCTTTCATTACAGCTGCATTGAGAAATCCATTTATGCTGGAAAATACTCAAATTCTTCTGATTTTCCTTGCCGGATGCGTAGCAGGAATTTTGGGATTTTCAAGGATCCTGCGCTACGGACTGATCCGCTGGCATGATTTCACGATAGCATTCCTTACCGGACTGATGATCGGAGCAATGCGCAAAGTCTGGCCCTGGAAAGTTGCTCTTGAAAGTCAAATTATTCGTGGAAAGGAATATGTGATAAGGGAAGAAAATGTCTGGCCGATGATGGACGGCGACCTGGTGATTGCACTGCTGCTGATGTCCACAGGTTTCGCGCTGGTTCTGTTGCTGGAGAAATTTTCCGGAAGGAGTTCTGCCAATTAAACTTTTTCCTGCAGTCCTTTAAGCAACTGTTTTACAGAGCCAATCAATATTTCACGCATCACAAGCTGCTCCTCAGGATTTTCACAGTCAGCGAATTTCTCAAAATAATCAGTTACTGTTTGCAAAGACTCCTTGATTTTGTCAGGAGACATTCTGTATGTCTCCACTGAATCTTCTCTACCTGTGTTCAGTTTTGAAGAGCCATTTTGCTCCAGCAACTTCCTTTCACGCACACGTTTAAGTGTTTCCCTCAGTTCCCTGATGCTAGGTGCGCTTTTTTCTCCTCTAGCTTCCTGCCAAATCTCTTCTCTCTCTTCCGGTGTGTTGCAGGTGCTCAGTAGGTATGCCCCGGAAGCGGTGTAGCGGGTAATCAGCTCAGGATTTGATGCATAAACCTCAGCCACCTTTCGGCATTGCATAGCAGATGAATACGGCATATTTATATTTTCAGCATACCAGGATTTAATCTGCTCAGTAGTAAGCTTTGATTCCCTGAGCAAAGAATGCAGGGAAATTAAGTGAAGTCCAAGTAAAAAATAATCATCAGCTATATTTTCAATGTACTTATTTATCCTGTTCACCACAGTCTGTACCTGCGGATATCCCTTTTGCAGGGACTCATGTGCAGAATCAATATTTAATTCAGGAAGAAAAAACTCCTTTTTTATCCTCCCTATCGGCAATGATGAACTATCCCTGGTCACATAATTTTTATGAAAACCTTCCTGTTGAATTTCACGCTGTGAATTCAGATTTATTTTCAGTTCTTTATTCATGACTGTTCTTCATCCTTGAAGCTCTTTTTTTCCTAATAATTATTTCACTAGAGCGTTTCTTGCTCCGAAACTAAGTAACACATGGATTTACTATATTAACTTCATTTTACATGGTTGTCAGAAAAATCTGAATATCTTGTCTTTCAGCAAAAAACTGCATACATACCGATTTTGATTATTCACTTTTTCTTTGCTTAACAATCCTGCGCATAATTTCCCTGCATAGCTGATCGTACATTCCGGCACCACGGGTACACCCGTTCTTATAATCAAAAATGTTTTTCTGAAAGGCAGGTGCTTCCTGAATGGACACAGACTCTTCAATCATAGAATTAAAAAGCAAATCAGGCCATCTTTCCTTCAGTCCAGTAGTAATTGTTCTGGCGAGTCTGGTGCGTGGATGTGATCGTGTTACAGCAATACCCAGGACTTCGGCTTTGCACTCACCCAGCTTACTTTCCTTGAAGTTTTCAATATAGGACATTATCTGATCACAGCCACTGTATCCCAGATAGTCCGTAACTACCGGTACGATTACAAAATCAACATACATTAGAATATTACGGCTGATTTCGTTCCAGCTGGGAGCAGTATCAATTATGACCATATTATGATTGATGTTTGAAAGCAGGTTTTTGAGCAGGCCATCCTTGAACTGAGTGTGACTGAGATAGCTGGAAGCCTCCACCATTGCTTCCCCTCCGGAGGGTAAAAAGGAAAGACGCTCTGCAAGCTCCATAAACTCAAAATTACTTACTTTCCCCAAAATTATGTTGGCAAGATTACAAAAGTGATCACGCTGAAAAGTAGTGGTAATGTTAGCCTGAATATCCGAATCAATTAAAAGAACTTCACGTCTGGCCCTGGCAATACGGCTGGCAAAATTGATGGCAAGAGTTGTTTTTGCCTGCCCGCCTTTCATGGTCATGACTGCAATTTTAATACTCACACCTCCTCTATTTAATTCATTAAGAATGAAAAATTCAGTTGGGAATTGCTGAAAAAGGCTGAGGCAGATATGCTTCACAGGAAGAGGGCAGCCGTATGCCCTGAGTTTGTAAAAGACGCAGCCTGTATAGATATGCCGCACCAGTCATGATGTGCCATGCCACTTCAACTGTTTTCCGTTGGGAAACATCCTCCAGATATGAACCTTTTACCCAGTTATTGAAAGCCCCGATTGCCGGACCGGCCCAAATCTGGTAATCCGTCTCACGTCCTTTTTCACCTGAGTTTGACCAGTATGAAGTCAAACCCAGGTACCAGCGAAAAATCAAGGCCATCTTTCTCTTCGGGTGATCTTTTGCACGTTCAATCTGATGAGGGTCCCGTTCATAAAAATGTTCCTTTGTCTGCCTCCAGATTTCTTCAAGTGAGTTGCAGAATACCTGTTGCTCCAGTTTTTGCCGCTCGGGCAAAGGTATTTCTTCGATACTTTCGTAGTTCTTATACAGTTCATAAAGTTTTTTGGCTCGCATGGGAAACAAGGTCCCCCGCTTGAGAACCTGCAGTTCGACACCCATTTCAAACATATCTGCGGCAGGAGCCATTATTACATCAGCCATTTCTGCCTGAGCCAGGAGTCCTTTACTGTGTTCAGAGGCAGCTGCTTCCACGCATGCCTGGTTTACTGAACCAGTCACAATGTATGCTGCACCCATCATAAAAGCAGCCAATGCAGAGGCAGGAGTTCCTATTCCACCTGCCGCGCCCACACGAATAGAATGCGAATATCCATATTGTACCTGAAATTGTTCACGCAATGCTATAATGGCTGGAAGGAGTGAAACAAGCGGCCGATTGTCTGTGTGTCCCCCGGAATCAGCTTCCACCGTGATGTCGTCTGCCATCGGCACTGCTGCAGCAAGCTGTGCCTGTTCCCTTGTAATGCTTCTTTCCTCAAGCAATTTGTTCAGCATAGCTTCAGGAGCGGGTGCCATGAATTTGGAAGCTACTTCCGCACGTGAAATTTTTGCAATTACCCTGTTTGTTATTTCAACCTGGTTTTGTGCACTCCGGCGCAAGCCTGCCACTCGATACCGCACAATATTAGGAGTCAAACCAAGGAATGCAGAAGCTTCAACTGTTCTAACACCATACTTCAAGTATAAATCAACTGCAGCCCTTTCAATTGCATCTTCACTTGGACTGTGGATCAGGTTAAAAGCATAAGGACCATCGGGCAAAGCCTTCTGAATGATGTTTATTGCTTGTTCAATTCTGGAAGGAAGCAACCCTGCGGCTCCAAATGAACTGAGCAGGCCGACCTTACCTGAAGGAATAACAAGATTTTCTGAGGCTATTCCGTTTGCCATAGATCCGGTCATGTAGGCCATTTTAAGACCATGAACCTTGATGAATTCCGGATCTCCCAGCTGGGTGGTTTTCAGAGGCAGTGCTTGAGCAAGTAGGGACATCGATGTTCCGGAAGAAGATTCATCCGCATCCTCTTCCAGACAAACTCCAACTGCATCTCCATTTTTCACAACACAGCATGTTTTATCCAGCTGGAGCAGTTTGTCACGTATCTCTGCATCAGAGTATGATACTGCTTCAGGAATAATTTTCAGCTTTCTGCTGCTGTCTGGAATTTTTGAACTCAGGAGAATTTGATTCATAAATTGAAAGGTAAATTATTTAATTATTTTCAGCGTTCAATTTTCAAGACAGCCATAAATGCTTCCTGCGGTACTTCCACGGAACCTACCCGTTTCATTCTTTTTTTCCCTGCTTTCTGTTTTTCCAGAAGTTTTCTTTTTCGTGTGACATCACCTCCATAACATTTTGCAGTTACATCCTTGCGCAGCGCACCCTGCGTTTCACGGGCTATAACTTTAGCGCCAATGGCAGCCTGAATTGCAACCTCATACATCTGTTTTGGAATGAACTCTTTTATTTTTTTTGCCAGCTCACGACCCCGAAATGGCGCCTTGTCACGGGGAACAATCATGGACAATGCATCCACCATTTCGCCATTGAGCAATATGTCCAGTTTGACCAATGCGCCCTTACGGAAATCAATAAGTTCATAATCTAAAGACGCATAACCCTTAGAAATTGATTTAAGCTGGTCATAAAAATCCAGTACAATTTCATTTAAGGGAATTTCATACTCAAGCATAACACGATTTGGGGCAGGATACTCCATGTGGTTCTGTACACCACGGCGTTCCTGTGCAAGTTTCATTATTCCCCCAACATACTCCTGCGGAGTCAGAACTCGGGCAAGAATGTAAGGCTCTTCAATGTATTCAATTTCAATCGGGGAAGGAAGCTGAGACGGGTTATCCACCGAGATGACTACTCCTTTTTTAAGATGTACCTGATACACTACACTTGGTGCAGTTGTTATAAGCTGCAGATTAAATTCTCTCTCCAGTCGCTCCTGCGCAATTTCCATGTGCAAAAGACCTAGAAATCCGCAGCGGAAACCAAAGCCCAGCGCAACAGAAGTCTCCATTTCATAGCTTAGTGATGAATCATTCAAAGACAGTTTTCGCAACGCCTCTTTAAGTTCTTCGTATTGTTCACTGTCCACGGGATAAATTCCGCTGAACACCATCGGTTTTGCCTCTGTGTAACCAGGAAGTGGTTCGGTGTCGAGATTGCCGACTGTAGTGATGGTGTCACCGATTATGGTGTGACCAATGGTTTTGATTGACGCGCTCAAAAAACCTACCTCACCCAGTTTCAGTTCCTCACGCTGTTCAGGAAAAGGAGTGAAGACGCCGAGCTGATACACTTCATATTCCTTTCCTGTTGCCATAAATCGGATTTTATCGCCAACATGTACTTCTCCGTCCACAATCCGTATCATCAGAACAATGCCAAGATATGAATCAAACCAGGAATCAAAGATTAGTGCACGCAGAGGGGCCCCTGAGTCACCAGATGGAGGTGGAATATAATCCACGACCTGCTGCAGAACCTCAGGAATGCCGATGCCTTTTTTTGCGCTTACCATAGCAGCATTGCTGCTGTCCAGACCGATAATGTCTTCAATTTCCCGGCAAACCCTCTCAGTTTCCGCCGAGGGCAGGTCTATTTTGTTCAACACAGGAAGTACTTCCAGATTATTATCAAGTGCCATATAAACGTTGGCTAAAGTCTGTGCTTCCACTCCCTGAGCTGCGTCCACAACAAGCAGAGCTCCTTCACATGCGGCCAGTGAACGGGAAACTTCATAGGTAAAATCAACATGTCCTGGAGTATCTATCAGATTTAACATGTACTCCCTGCCGTCTATTGCCCGGTAATTTAAGCGCACCGTTTGTGATTTTACTGTAATGCCCCGTTCGCGTTCAATGTCCATTTTATCAAGCAGCTGGTCCTGTGCCTCTCGTTCAGTAACGGCACCTGTTTCTTTCATCAGGCAGTCTGCCAGTGTGGACTTTCCATGGTCAACATGTGCAATTATTGAGAAGTTCCGAATCAGGCTGGAATCAGGTGGGGTGTTTTTCATGTATTTTTACAAAAGTTTTTGTAAAATACCAAATTGCAGGGTATGACGTTTTTTTGTTTGCTGTTTATTTCAGAGAGGATCATCTCAGCCTTTACAGACAGCAGAATAATCAGAAATTCTGAATTTGAGGACAAATAAAATGATAAAAGTGTTCAAAGTAGTTTTCCTTTTATAAAATGACACATTCCTGTATAAAAATCGAGACATGCCTGCTTCCCGCATAGCTTATATATCTATTGAATCAATGGACGGAAAACCGTTTTCAGGTTTTCATGCAGTGCTTAATCTGCTATCTTTTTCTCTGCACTTGACCATAATTTCCACTCCAAAATGACTGAAACTGGAAACAGCAAATTTAGTAAGGAATCCTTCAAAATTCGCCATCGTTTTGAGTATTTCCTATTCAGCAGCCTTAAACGATGGGGACAAGGTGCTTCCGAAAATTTATTAAGACGGGGGGCATTAATGCTTGATGGGCTGCTTTATTATTGCCTGCGTATCTGCCGAAAGATAGTGAAAATCAACCTGGAGTTTGCTTTTCCAAAATTGTCATCAATGGAGCGTAAAAAAATAGCACGTGAAAATTATCGATGGTTTGCTCGTTTTTGCATGGACGTCCTTCATATGGACGCATGGAAAGGCCGCACTTCAGAGATGGTTTACTGTCAAAATCCTGAGATATTGGACCAGGCTTTGTCTGAAAAAAAGGGCGTGCTTCTTATCAGCGGACATTTCGGGAACTGGGAAATGATTCCACCGGCATTAGCTGAAAAGGGATATAAAGTTGTTATGTACGTCGGAAGACAAACCAACCCGCTCACAAATCAGCTTCAGAATACTGCACGTGCCGGTTTTGGAGTGGAAACTATTGACAAGGGTAAAAGAGCAACACTGCAAATGGGCAGAGCGCTTGCTGAAAACAAAATTATTGCCATGCTGGTTGACCAAAACGATAACAAATCAGACCTTTTTGTAAATTTTTTTGGTAAGCTTGCATCCTGCAGCAAAGGTACTCCCGCGTTTCATTTACTGCGCAGAAGTCCTGTAGTGCTTGTGACTTGCCCATATGTTGGTAATCGTTTAGAAATTAATTTTCAGCACATCCCATTTGAGCTTACTGGAGAGCAGGAAAAAGACACCCTGGAAGTTGCCCAGAAAATAACTTCCGCGCTTGAAAAAGTGATTCGTCAATATCCGGAACAATATTTCTGGATGCACCGACGTTGGCGGGCACGACCTCCTCAAGACCCTGAACCAATATATTAAGAACATCAATGTAAAGATCAAATACATGAATTCAAGAAAACTAAATATACGCACAGAAAACTGGAGTGAAGAGCCATTCTCTATTTCAAGAAGCTACGAAGATAACTTCGATGTAGTGGTGGTTGAACTGGAACAGGATGGAGTTAAGGGCTGGGGTGAAGGTTCTCCAACTGAACACTACAATGAGTCTGTTCAACAAACTGAAGCACTGATAGAAGATTTTCGAAAGGTACTGGAAAATGGAATGTCGCGTCAAGAACTTCAGCAGGCAATGCCTAAAGGTGCTGCCCGAAACGCGGTGGACTGCGCTCTTTGGGACCTGGAGGCAAAACTTGCAGGTAAAAGGGTTTGGGAATTACCGCAGATATCAAAGCATCTGGCAACAGACGGAAAGTCCGAACCAGGAAGTGTTACAACTGTTTACACGCTGAGCCTTGATACTCCGGAAAAAATGGGTGAAGCTGCTGCAAAACATGCGAGGCGTCCGTACTTGAAAATCAAACTAACCGGTGATGGTGACCTGGAGCGTCTGGCCGCAATTTCAGAAAATGCTCCCAATTCACGTTTGGTTGTTGATGCCAATGAGGGATGGACACTTGAGCATTATCAGCGTTTTGTGCCTGAGTTAAAGTCGCTCGGAGTAGAAATGATTGAACAGCCTTTCCCGGCTGACAAAGACAACATCCTGAAAACACTGGAACGGCCTCTTCCTGTCTGTGCCGATGAGTCCTGCCATGACTCTGGAGATCTTGAGCGTTTAAATGGGCTTTACGAATTTGTGAATATCAAGCTTGATAAAACAGGAGGGCTTACTGAAGCGCTGCTTTTACAGGCTCAGGCAGAAAACATGGGATTAAGGACTATGGTGGGGTGCATGTCCTCAACATCACTTGGAATCGCACCTGCGTTTTTAATCGCTCAACGTGCGGAAATTGTTGACCTAGACGCGCCGCTATATCTTTATGAAGACAGAGCTTCACCCATCAAATATAAAGTGAGTAAAGTTTTCCCTCCATCTGCAGAATTGTGGGGGTGATCTGGTAACAAAAGATTTTTACTACTTTTCAATTACAATATACTCGGTTATTTAATCATATGTTGAAATTTGATATCTGCTTTTACTATCGAATAACTTTTAAGTAGTCGACGACCTTTGGAGAATAATTTATTGGATAAATCTGACATTCATCCCCACCATGATATCCCACTGAAGTCCTAAGCAAAATTTGCAGAAAAATTTAAAGAATCAGTGTAAACAGCTCTTCCCGTTAGAGGAATGATAAAATTTTACCCGTAAAGTTCATAGTATATATTAAACTCCTTTCATTTGAATTTAACTCAAGAAACAACTGTTACTAGAATTTCTTAAAGTTTGTCTTCAAGGAGCATGTGATCTATAATGTAATGCTCCATGAAAAGCCTTCCCAAGAACATACCAACCTCTTTTCTCCATAGAATTAGGTTAATTTTCCTGCCGAATGGATCCGTTTTTTACGGCTGGTGGATTGTCGCCATAGCCTCTTTTGTGATGTATCTGGGATCCCTTTTCTGGATACAAAGCTATGGTGCCTATGCAGTAGTGTTTAATCGGGAATTCGGATGGAGCATGACCCTGCTTTCAGGAGCCTACGTGTTGACACGTATCGAAAGCGGACTGCTTGGTCCGCTCCAAGGGTGGATGGTGGACCGGTATGGACCACGTCTAATTATAAGCATTGGCCTGCTGATGCAAGGCATAGGACTAATCTTTCTGACTCAGGTCGAAACACTTACTGTTTACTATTTTGCGGTTATTATTATCTCACTTGGAATTGGTCTGGGTGGATTTCAAACACTGATGATAGCGATCGTCAATTGGTTCCAGCGTCACCGCACGAAAGCCATCGCCTTAGCCCAACTGGGAAGCAGCCTCGGTGGGCTGAGTGTTCCAATGCTGGCATATGGGCTGGAGCAATTCGGTTGGCGTACAATAGCTGTCGCTACAGGCTTCGCAGCAATTTTTCTTGGAATACCTCTGGTTCAAAACATACGCCACCGACCTGAAGAAAAAGGGGAGGTGGTAGACGGTAAGATTACAAGCGAACACTCCAATAACCGTGTAGAAATAAATAATGAGATTGTATCTGTCAGCTGGCAGAATGCCCTGAGAACTCGTGCCTTCTGGTTTATCTCGGCAGGACACGCCATTGCCTTGCTCTCTGTTTCATCAGTACTGGTACATTTTATCCCCCACCTAACTGGTACGCTCGGTATGGGCCTGACCGAAGCTGGACTGGTATTTTCAACTGTCAGTATCTCTCACATTCTGGGACTGTCTTGCGGAGGTTATTTGGGGGATCGTTTCAGCAAGAGGATAATCTGTTTTTACTGTATGATTTTTCATGGTAGCGGAATGCTGGTGCTTGCGTTTTTTGATGCTTATCCAATGGTGCTTCTGTTTTCTGTTCTACACGGAATTGCCTGGGGCATTCGCGGGCCCCAAATGGTTGCCATCCGAGCTGATTATTTTGGAACCAGATCCTTTGGAAAAATCCTTGGTATATCATCAATGGTGGTTATGTTTGGCACGATGGTAGGGCCGATTATCTGTGGGTTTGTTGTAGATCATTATGGAATATATCGAAATGCTTTCATAAGTATTGGTTTGATAAGCTACATCGGAGCACTTCTTTTCTACTTTGCTCGCAAACCGGTTTTTGATGCTTAAAAACGCCAAAAAAACTAAATTCAGCTTAGACTGAAAGCTGAAATTTATTATTTAATTGAAATATTGCGAACGCTACCTATTAGGACTGCAGCCTTGCCTTAATCCTCAAATCCACGACGGTGAATCCCATCATTGAAGGACTGACCAAGGCCGGAATTAAAAAAAGAATTGGTCAGGTTGGGTGTTCCCAAGCACTGCAAGCAGTTCTCCCCCAAAGATAATAAAGCAAAAGACGAAAGTACTTCCTGCAGATTCAGCACAAAATTACCCATACAGCAACTGCTTAAACATGCTGGTTGCCATACTTTGAATCAAGAAGAATATATGTTGCTCGTCCGTATTATTCAGGAACGGATGATTCCCGAATTATTTAAGTGAAGTTCTGCAAGGTGAGAGTGTGTGCCGTTATTGTTAGGCAGTTCAATCCCGCTCTGAGTCTTTACTCTCCCGCTTGCCATCTCGGCAGTGGTGAACTCAAACCCATCAGGAATTTCAATACGCGCCCTATGCTCTGCGCCTGTCACAGGATTCTTGATCGGTTCCACATTCAGTTCAAAAACACCATCAACTACTACACGACCCCTGCGAGCCTCGATATCCGCTTCTATGGTGACGGGTAAGTAGAGTGTCTCAAGACGAATAGTGGTCATGGCATTGACCACCCAGAAAATAGTCGCAAGTTCTTCAGTATCTTCTCCGGAAATAATTTTTTCAAGTGCATTTCGCTGATCTGCAGTAGCCTGATCGTCAATAATGATAAGCCGTTCACCATCACCTTCATGAATGGGTCCGGGCCACTTTGCCAACATTCCTGCACTCAACCCATCAAGAGAAACCTCTCCATAAAATCCTTTTTCAACCTGAAACCCATCTGCAGCTTCACAGGTGCCATAAGTAGGCAGGGCATCAAATTGACAAGGGCAGCCGTATGCACAATTACAATTTGCAACTACAACCGCGTGAATCTCCCAAGGTGTCATTTTGCCTAGTAATTACATGAGTTAATAAATACCACAACTTCAAATTAATAGACTCCTGCACGGAGAATGTAGTAGATTTGAACAATGCCGATGGGACGGTCTTCTGGATCAGATACAACTAGGCAGGTGATCGAATGCGTTTCCATAACATGAAGGGCTTTTGCGGCTAGTGCTTCCGGTGCAATAGTTTTTGGGTTCGGACTGGCATGATCAAGCAGTGGTTTGTCAAGAAAATCCTTCCCTTTTTCAATTAGGCGCATCAAGTCTCCGGTGGTAAATACACCGCTAATTTTACCATGCTGATTGACGGCAACTATAATTCCCAGGTTTTTGCGTGACAAAACATTCATTGCCTCACGCATAAGCATATCTTCAGGCACAACAGGCAGCATATCACCTTCAACCATCACATCCTTAGTCCTGATAGTCAGCTTGCGTCCCAGACTGCCCCCCGGATGAAACACTGCAAAATCATCCTCACTGAACTGACGTTTCTCAAGCAGGCACATGGCAAGGGCGTCACCAAGCGCCAGAGTTGCAGTACTGCTTGCAGTGGGGGCTAACCCAAGCGGACAGGCTTCTTTATCAACTGCAACTGACAGATGAATTGTAGATGCTTTGGCAAGTGCGGAATCAGGATTTCCGGTAATTGCAATCATAGGGACTCCCAGAGCGTTGATGTGCCCGATTATCTGCATGACTTCAGCAGTTTCACCACTGTAGGAAAAAGTAATTACCGCGTCCTGTCTAGTGATGATTCCCAAATCTCCATGTGAACTTTCTCCGGCATGCAGAAAAAGTGCGGGAGTACCGGTACTGGTAAGGGTTGCAGCAATTTTCTGGGCAATCAGGCCGCTTTTGCCCATTCCAGCAAGGATTACTTTTCCCTGGCAGTTATAAAGCAGATTTACTGCCTGCTCAAATTTATGATCAAGACGTTCGCTGAGTTCTTCTAGACCGGCAATTTCAATTGTCAGTGTTTCACGGGCACGCTTCAACAATGTAGACATTTTTTCAAACGTACAAAATTCCCTGTTTTTCAAAATGCCGCATGGTAGCAGAATCACGCAAATCACCTGCTTTCAGGATTACGGCATCAGTATTGTGGGTTCCTTTTTTATTGGGTATTGAACCTCCTACTGCAAGTCTGTAAGGGGGAATAACAGGCAGCAAAAACTTTTTTTCTCCCACCACGCATTCTATGGGAGCCACAAAATCATTAGTGTCTTCATCATAAATTTTCTTGCCTGAAGCCATTATCACTCCACTGGCAATAACTGATCCTTCACCAATGATTCCGGTTACTTCGCACATCGCTCCTATTTTCACATTGTCTTCAACAATTGAGGCAAGCCTGCCGGCAGGCTCAAGGATGCCCTCAATTCCGGAACCTGCTCCATACTTTACGTTTTTACCAATCTGAGCACAAGAAGCCACCCGCGCTCCTCCGTCTATCATGCAGCCCTCTCCGGCAATATATGCTCCAATATTCACAAATGCCAGGTTCATGATTACTGTTTTGGGACCAATATACGCTCCAGTGCGCACCATACAACCCGGCGCATAGCGAACTCCGCCCTGCTCAAAATCTTCGTCAGTGTAATTAGCAGTTTTCAGCGGAATCTTATCCCAGTATTTTCCTTCCATGCGCTCACTGGCATGCGTGCCAAAATAATTCAAAACACCATCAATTATATAAGGCTGTGGCTCCCAGCTATTATTCACTTTCTCAGCAGCACGTATTTTTCCCTGATTCAGCAATTCGATGAAAACCTCGCATTCTTCCGCAGAAGCAACTTGCCCGGAAAGATTTTCCAGCAGATCAGGGCAGGAACATTCCACATTTTCTATGCGAAGGATTTCCCTGCTTTTCATCCCCAGCAGCAATTCAAGTTTCTGGTGCTTGCCTGGATTATTGCGCGCATCTTCAACTTTTTCCTCAAAGATCCTCAGTCCTTCCTTTGCTGCTTCGAAGTCAATTACACCTTTTTTATCAGCAATATGCCTGAAAACCCTGACTGACCCCTGTCGTCCTGGAATATTTGGAATCATGGAAACCAGTTCCCCACGCTCGTTGTACAGCCGCAGTAATACGGTTTTTTCTGCAGTTGGTAGAGATTTCAGATTTTCTTCAAATGATTTCATGGTGTAATTTTTTTAGTAATCATTAATTGGCAATTAAATATGCTTGAGCGGAGATTTCCCCAGGGGAAAAACATTAAAACCAATTCCATAAAGCTTATCATGATCAAGATGATTACGCCCGTCAAAGATGAAGGCAGGCTCAGCCATTGCTTGATGAATTTTCTCGTAATCCAGTTCCCTGTATTCATCCCACTGGGTGACAAGAGCAAGCGCGTGTGCACCATCGGCAGCTTCGTATACGTCCTCAACAAATGAAATATCGCCCTTAAGATTCTTTAGTTCAATGCGGGCGTTTTCAAGCGCTTTTGGATCATGAATCCTAACCCTGGCGTTCTCACCCACCAGTTTTTCACATAACGGAATTGCAGGGGAATCACGTGTGTCTCCTGTATCCTGCTTAAAGGCAAAGCCCAGCATGGTAATTGTCTTGCCTGCCAGAGTATTGAACAACTCATGCAATATATTCTGAAAAAACCGATCAGTCTGCCATTCATTAATGCGGACAACACTGGCCCAGTAATCTGCAACTTCCGGAAGTCCATAATATTCGCAAAGATATGACAGATGTAAAATATCCTTGCGAAAGCATGAACCCCCAAAACCTACACTGGCCTGCAAAAATTTAGCGCCGATTCTTGTGTCCATGCCAATTGCCCTGGAAACTTCAGTAATGTCTGCTTCTGTGCGTTCACAAAGCGCGGAGATACTGTTTACAGAAGATATCCGCTGCGCCAGCATCGCGTTGGCCACAAGTTTTGAAAGTTCACTGCTCCAGACACTGGTCAGCAGAAGGCGTTCTCGCGGCACCCAGTGGGCATAAAGTTCTGCCACTGTTTTTGCTGCTTTATGTCCATTTTCATTCTCTTCTCCGCCTATCAAAACACGGTCCGGATTTGCCAAATCCTGGATGGCCGTTCCTTCAGCCAAAAACTCCGGATTAGAAACAACTGAAAATCTGGTTGAGCTGTTTCCGGACTCAAGAATTCTGGCCATGGCCTCGGCAGTACGCACCGGCAAAGTACTTTTTTCAACAACAATAACCTCCGGCTTGCGGCAATTCTTCAAAATATCACGTGCGGTTTTTTCCCAATACTGCATATCTGCCGCTTTGCCTGCACCTTCTCCAAACTTCTTTGTGGGAGTGTTGACAGAAACAAAAATAATATCCGCCTCTGCAATTGCTCCAGCAATATCTGTATGGAAAAACAAGTTTTTACCGCGTGTCTGCTGAACCACTTCCAGCAGCCCTGGTTCAAAAATCGGCAAATCGTTGCTGTTCCAGCGCTCTATTCGCTCCTGGTTGATGTCCACAACATTTACACTGTGTTCCGGACAATTTTTGGCGATCATTGCCATTGTTGGTCCGCCTACATAACCGGCTCCGATGCAAAGGATGTTGCTCATTTAACTAAGATTATTCCTTTATAAAATTATATATTTGTTTCATTAAGCAAACAGCGGGGGGGCCAAGTCATCCGGCACAGGCTGCCCTAATAGAATAAAATTTGTTGCTGCCACGTTGCTCAAATTGTTGTTGAAATCCTCGCCAAATGGCTTTAGATCATAATCACCATTGTACAAAGGGTCAAATATCATGAAAGGCACAGGATTCAGAGAATGCTTGGTATTGATCTCCATTGTTCCGTTACAGTTCTGTATCAGCATCTGGTCGGCATTGCCGTGGTCTGCAGTAATCACCAGCAGACCTTTTATTTCATCAATCGCGCTTACAATTGAATCCAGTGCAGCATCAATAGTTTCAACTGCGTGCACTGCAGCCTGAAAATCACCTGTATGGCCAACCATATCAGCATTGGCAAAATTTATCAGTCCATATTGATATTCACCTGAGCGGATGAATTCCACAGCCTTATTACTGATTTCTCCAGCCTTCATGGCTGGCTGGCTGGCAAAGGAGGGAATTTTATCAGATGCAATCAGGTGATAATTTTCCATGGATGAGTCAAGCGGTTCTCGGTAACCTCCATTGTAGAAAAAAGTAACATGAGGGTATTTTTGTGTTTCAGTCAGCCTGAACTGCTTCAGGCCAAGTTCCAAAATACGCTTACCGAACGGATCATCAACCTCCGGGGTTCCCACCAGGTATTCCGGTGGTATTTCATTATCCTGATCGTACTGTGTCATACCGGCAAACATAACTTGGGGGTGAACAAGACGCTCAAAATGAGGAAAATCATCTGCCAGTATCGCCCTGCTAAATTCTATTGCGCGGTCTCCACGAAAGTTTGTAAATATCAAACCATGATTATCCTTAATTGGTGCTATTGCCTTTCCGTTGCGTACAATCACAAATCCGGGGATATCCTGGTCAATTATACCCGGACTTTTGATCCTGAAATATTCAATTGCATCCTTGATGCAGGGGAAACTGTTTTCTGATTTTCCCTGTACATGAATATTCCATCCTGCCTCCACTTTTTCCCAGTTATTGTCACGGTCCATGGTAATAGCTTCTCTTCCGCCTCCACTGGCGAAAGCATAATCAATTTCTGCACGCTGCTCCTTAAGTTCTGCAAAAAGTTTTTCAAACGGTTCCGTATAAGTGAGGGCGGACTGCACCCCTACGTCCCTGCCGTCAAGCAAGGCATGAACATAACACCGCCTGATTCCTGCCTGAAAAGCATGACGAATTATGGCCTGCATGTGATCAACATGGCTGTGAATATTTCCATCTGAAAGAAGACCAAGCAAATGCAGCGGAGTATCATGACTCAAGCAGTTTGTGATGATCTTAGACAATGCCGGAATTTTAAAAAAATCTCCGGATTGAATGAGTTTCCTGATCAGAGTTGGACCCTGCTGCTTAATCATGCCTGCTCCCATAGTCATATGTCCAACCTCCGATCCACCCAGGTCATATTCACTCGGAAGACCTACGTATTTTCCATGGGTCCAAAGCTGGGTGTAAGGACAGTGCTGCCTGAGCCTGTTCATAACTGGAAGTGCTGCCTGATGGATGGCATTTGTTGCGTCAGGCGCTCCAACTCCCCAGCCATCCAGTACAACATGAATCAATGGACCACGGCCGGAAAAATTCTGCTGGAGACTTTTAATGGATTTCATTAATAAATTTTTCAGCTTGTTTACTTAATCCGGAGAATGCTTTCATCACTTAAACGCTCACACAGAAAATCACAGGCCTTTTGCAAATACTGATCATCACGGCATTCAAGAGTCAGTTTGAGGTTATACTCTGATCCGGATAATTTCGGATATGATCCAAGCTGCAGTTCCGGATATGCTTCCTGGGTTTCATCGAGAGACGCGGCAATGTCTCCTTCATCCGCCTTAAGAAAAATCTGTTTCATAATAATCGGTGTTGTCCTGAAACGATCCCTGATGCCGGAAAATCGTATTTTGAGAAATTCCGGAATTCCCGGAAAAATAAAGATATTGTGAAACTGGAGCTGTGGTGGGCGGCCTGCTGTATATTCAATCAGCTCCGATCCCTCAGGTATCATGGCCATTCTGCGGTGCGCATCAGTCATATTTTCACCGCGATATTTATATATAGCTTCCATGATCAGGGGCGATTCATACAGGGCTGCTCCAAACTCCCTGGCAATTGAAGCCACAGTTACATCATCAAGTGTTGGTCCAATTCCGCCGCTGGTAAATACCCAGGTGAAGCGCTTTGAAAATTCCAGTGCGGTCTGTCCAATTACTTCTGGAACGTCTGGTATTGTGATGATCTGCTTTACTTCCACGCCAAGAATCCTAAGCTCCCTGCACAGGTATGGGGAGTTCTTATCAGTCACCTTTCCTGACAATATTTCATTACCAATGATGATGATTCCCGCAGTTGTCAATGGTTAACTCCAGACTGTTACTTAGTTCGCTTGATGATGTGATATCCAAACTTAGTTTCAACAACTTCACTGATGGCACCCGTTTCAAGGCCAAAAACTGCCTGATCAAACTCCGGAACCATTTGTCCGCGCTCGAACCGTCCTAAGTCACCACCCTTGGGACCAGAAGGTCCATCTGAATGTTTACGGGCCAACTCAGCAAAATCTCTCCCGCTTTTCAGTTCTTTCAAAATTTTCTCAGCTAATTTTCTGGCGTCCCTGCGATCACGATTTGTTTCCGAACGCAGAGCACCCTTGTATGAGATGAGTATATGGCTAGCTGTAACTGCATCTACATTGACGCGGTTGAAAATTAAAAATCCATAAGGTGAATCAACCGGATCACTTATTTGTCCAACTTTCAGTTTCAACGCAGGCTGCAAAAAATCACTCAAATTATTTTTTGCTGACAACAGGGGCAGTTTTGGCTGCTGAGGTAAATCAGAAAAACGCTCAATCAAATCAGAAAAACTGACTCCTTTTCTTCGAGCAAGATCTGCAAGTTTCGCCGCAGCTTCTTTTGCTCCAGACTTATCATAGTAAATATTCTGCTTAGATGACTGTGCACCTTTATAAGCTACCACCAGCAATTTCACGCTGACTTCTTCCGCCCTTGCCTGTTCTGAAGCCGGAACTTTTGAGGTATCTATTGAGGATGTTGGTTCTGGAATGATTTTCCTGTTTTTCTCGGCAAGTTTCCTGTTTTGTTCGGCAATTATTTTTTCTATTGATTCAGAATCAAAAGACTTGGCGGATTCTCCTTTCCTGATGATTGTCACTGTGTTGATGAGGTCTCCTTTCACAATGGCGTTAACCACCTTCATGCCTTCAACAACTTCTCCAAAAACAGAATGCTTGTTGTCAAGGTGCGGTGTTGGAACATGTGTGATGAAGAACTGGCTGCCGTTTGTGTCTGCTCCTGCATTGGCCATGGAAAGAATTCCGGCCTTGCTGTGCTTGAGCTCCGGATGAAACTCATCCTGAAATGTATAGCCCGGACCACCAGTACCTGTTCCCAGAGGATCTCCGCCTTGTATCATGAAATCCTTGATTACCCTGTGAAAACTCAAGCCATCGTAATAACGTGTTTTTCTGGCTTTGCCGATAACCGGATCTTTCCACTCTTTTGAACCCTCAGCAAGACCGACGAAATTTGATACGGTCAGCGGCGCACGTTTGTAGAAAAGTCGTAAAACAATCTCCCCTTTTGAGGTTTGCATTTTTGCGTATAGACCATCAGCAAGGTTTCCCGCAGAAGCTGTTACTGAAATAAATAAAACAGTAATCAATAAAAGCGTGGTTTTCCTGATTGCTGTGGGAATTAGCAGCATAGATATAAGTAAAAAAGACATGCGGTATCCTGCAATAAGATGGCAAAATGTTCTTGGAAACATAAAATAGAAATGTGAAAAGGGGGAAAAGAATCGACTCAGACTAGCTTGTTTACTCTGTTTGACTCAAGTCATTTGTGTTATAAGGGAAGTTCATTAAATAATTTGACTCTAAAATTTAAGTACTGATTGATAAATCAAGCAGTGTTATTAAGCAAAAAATCAACTGCACTCCATAGATCATCTGACCAGTAATCAGGATCGACGGACATCTTACCGTCCTGTCCTGCACAGCCGGTGCGAACACCAATGGAGCATGTCCCCCAATCGGCTGCGGCGGCAAAATCAGTGGTGGTGTCACCGATAAACACAGCTTCCTCCGGAACAAAACCATGTTCAGACGAAGCCTGTTCTAACATCCGTATTCCTGGTTTCCGGCATAAACATGTTACCGGATTTGTCTGCCTCCTGCCGTTTTTCCAGTCAGGATGATGCGGACAAAAATATTGTCCGTCTATGTGTGCTCCGGACTTCTGGAGTTCAAGGTGCATTTTATCAGTTATTTGTTCAAATACTTCCTCATTCAGATCTCCCCTGGCAATAGCAGCCTGGTTTGTGATCACAAAGCATTTCCAGTCCTGATCATTTATTCTGGCCACTGCATCAGCGCTTCCTGGAATCATCACAAACTGTTCTGGACTCAGTATGGGACCCGGTTCCTGGTTGATTACACCATCACGGTCGAGCAGTATAACACGTAATCTACTGAAGGATATTTCAGTCATTGGACCTGTCAGTTTAGAAGCGATAAACGACGATTGCGCTCTTTGAGAGATGCTTCTGCCAGTTCCCGTACCGCCTGGAAAAACTGTCCCCAGTCTTTACCCTGTTGATTAAACAGCCTTTCGAATTTGTCAACCTTGCTGTGGTAGCGCTTTACACCTAGCAAATGAGTATTATTCAAATCCTGTTTAAACCAATTATCATATGACAGTACTCGAAATTCGTTTTTGTGTGTCAAATAATTCTCACGCAAATCATCAAACAGCTGCTGCTTTTTTCGCAGCTTCTCTGCATTTGCAAGTTCGGAAGAAAACAATTTCTCCATTTCCTCAAATGTTGAATTAATAAGATGCCTAAATAAGTGACGATCTTTGCTTGCCTTCAAATACCATTGATATAACTCTGTTCTGTCATCATCAAGGATAGCCTTGTCGTCAGCATAGCCCAGAAATTGCCTCAATCCTTCCTGTTCAACAAAAACCGCGAATGATTCATTAAATGATGTGTCGTTGCTGACATAAACCACCTGATGCGCCATTTCATGGATCAGCACCGTAATCAATTCCGCATCATTTCGGCGCAGAAATGTACTGAGCACCGGATCTGAGAAATAATCCGGCATCCATGATTTGTTCAGCCAGCCCAGAGTAGAGTAGGCGGTAATTTGACTCACGGAAACATCCAGTTCCTGGCGGCGCAATTCCTCAGCGTATGTTCTTGCTTGTTCTTCATCGAAATATCCGCGGTATTCCTGGCATCCTATGAACCAGTAACACCATTTACGTGCATTTAATTCAAGTTCCGGTGCTGCCGTTACCACCATTGTCACGTAGGGACGGTCCAGCTCGACGTAGCCAGAGTAACCTTCATTTTCAGGAATAGCCAATTGCTGTATGGCGAATTTTCTTACACTCTTTACAAGCTTCAATTTCCGTTTTAATTCTGCTGGGGTATGGGGCGAATCAAGCAGTTCCTGTATATCCTGTTTACGGTTGAGCAGTTCCAGATGCCCTGATGCTGCTTGCCAGTAATAGCCTAAGTCTGAGCAGCCACTGCAGAACGTTAATACTCCAAGGGCGAAAAATAAAACGGTCCGGTAACTCACAAAACTTTTTGGGGGTGTCAATTAAGGAATTGCAAAAAATTTTCAGCAGGCTCTATGATCCCGGCATGTTTGGCGAGTACATTATCATTTGCGTCAAGAATTACATACAGCGGCAGGGCCACAGTTTGAAATCTGCTTATTTGCATTTGCTGATTTTCTGCAGCCTTCTCTCCTCCATCAGTAAAAAGCTGAACAAGCACAAATTTATTCCTAAACAGTTGAATTACGTCCGGATGAGAGAAAATATTTTTTTCCATCCATCGACAGTTAACACAAGTGTATCCGGTGAAATCAATAAAGACATGCTTGTTTTCAGCTTTTGCCTGCCTCAGGGCACCAGACAAATCCTTATGCCAGGGCAGTGAATGAGCCTTGATTTCTGCGGCTGTGTCAGTACTTTCTGAAAATGCCAGCCTGTTCTGTTCTAAAATCTGCAGATCCGGAGGCAAAAAAGTATCTACCCAGGGATTTAACTGGACATCAGACAACCCACGTACCAGGTAAATGCCCAGTGCAGCAAAAACAAAAGCTAAGGCAAATCCAGCGCTACCTGTTTTGATAATTCGAACATGATGTATTTTCAGCATACCCAGCAAATATAATGTTCCAATCAGGCAAATTATTACCCATGCGGCAAGTACAAATTCCCTGTCAATCAGACCCCACTGCCAAACCAGGTCAGCATTACTGAAAAATTTGAAGGCTGCTGCCAGTTCAAGCAATCCCAGGATTATTTTTAGATGCTCCATCCAGCTTCCTGACTTTGAGTGCATCTTCTGAATAAGGCGCGGAAAAAGACCAAGCAGGAAAAACGGAAATGCAAAAACAGTAGAAAATACGAGCATTCCCACTACAGGCCAGAACCACATTCCCTGTGATGCAGCAATCAGCATGGTGCCCACAAACTGCACTGTACAGGTGAAGGAAGTAAGAGTGAACACGAGGCCCATGGCAAGCACTCCAACGGTTCCTCTCAATTGCCGTGACCAGCGGTCAACAATGTTTGTTAAGCCTCCCGGAGCATTTAACTCAAGAAAACCCATCAGGCTGAAGGCAAAAAGAGTAAACATCAGGCCTATTGCCAGATTTATCCAGCCATTAGTGGCAAATTGAACCGCACCAGAAGCCCCCAGGATTACTGAAAGCAGCATGCCAGTCACAGTATATGTGCCCACTATTCCCACACCAAACAATACAGCAAGGCGCAATGTCTCTCTTGTTCCGGCATGACTTTGTTTAGTAAAAAAAGCAACCGTTACCGGTATCATTGGAAACACACACGGCGTGAGCAATGCCAATAAACCAGCAATTATCGCCAGTCCCACAAATCCAATAAAACCTCCGCTGAGTGCCTGATCAATTTCCGAAAGGTTTTCCGGAGGAGTATCAACTGCAAACTGTGGCAATTTATATTTCCCACGTACATTGCCCTTTCCGATAGAAATATCTGCAGATAACTCGTCCGTTTTGGGAGGAAGGCAAATACGGTCGCTGCAGGCCTGATAACGTAATTTAACAGCACTGTTCAGTACTGTACCGCCCGTTATATCCTCAGGAATCTGGATGTTTTGGAATAATGTGGCTGTCTTTTCATGAAAGCTCAGTACCATTTCCAGAACCGGATCTTTGGCTGTGATCGGGTTGCTTTCGTATACAGGGCCGACCATTATCAGTGAACCGCTTTCAAGAGTTAATGAAGTCGGTATTGGAGCAAATTCTCCTTTATCCGGAATCACTGAATAAACATGCCACCCAGAATAGACATCCAGGTCCACAATAATTCGAGCATGCTCTCCCGGACGAGGTTCATTCGGTTCAAACCGGTAATTGAAGGTGACGACATTTTCAGGAATTACAATTTCATCATCAAACTGCGAGCTTGCATAGCCAGGAAGCAGAATAATGATTAGTACAGCCAGACAAAGGATTTGTCCCAGCTGGTATAAGTAACTATAAAATTTCTGATCTGATAAATAGCGGGAAGGCATGATTTGGAAATAAATTATTTGGCAATGAACAGTTCGGATGGGTTCACCAAAAAGACATTCAACAGTGTATACTAGTTGAATTTGCAGATGGCGTATTGCAGAATCGAAGTCCTTTCAGCTGTCATTTCCTACACGAACCGGTTCCATTCGCATCGCCGGGCTTCCTTTCCGTACCCATAAACGAACCTGTTCGACCGTCACACCGTTTGGCTTTGAGAGACTGGACAATTCTTCCGCATATACAATATCTTCAGACCTGAACTCAAAAACTTCGCTACGAGATTCGAGGGGACTGGTAAGCAGCAGAATCATGTTAGGGTTATAATGAGGACGCAATGCCCCGCAAAATGGAGTTGATTCCTTCTCCAAAGAGTCAGAGCGTGTGCTGCGCTTCTGTATTTCAAAAAATTTTCCTTCATCAAGCAGTTTTACGAAGCCCATTGTATCCTATAAGATTGTTTTATAAATTTTCCGGACGAAGATTACGCAGCACTTTTCCAGCCTGCCACATTTCCTGGCTGCTGACTTCCTTTAGTTCCTTTTCCAGCTTTTCACGGTAATCTTCACTTGAATTGGAATCTATAGCAATTTTGGCTTCAGTTCCGTTCAGCACACTCTGGTAGCATTTCTCAACAAGCGGCTTGATCACGTCACGAAATTTTGGTGCCCAGTCCAGTGCTCCTCTCTGGGCAGTGGTTGAGCAATTTGCATACATCCAATCCATTCCTTTTTCTGAAACAAGAGGATAAAGACTCTGAAGCGCCTCCTCTATAGTTTCATTGTAGGCTTCTGAAGGGCTATGTCCATGTTCTCTAAGGACTTCATATTGTGCCAAAAATGCACCCTGTAGCAATCCCATTAATACACAGCGTTCTCCGGTGAGATCACTGTGAACCTCGTCCTCGAAGGTAGTTTCGAAAAGATGGCCTGAGCCGATCGCAAAAGCAGTTGAAATGCAGCGATCTCTTGCACGCCCTGTATAATCCTGCTTAATCGCGTATGAGGCATTAATTCCGCGTCCTGCCTGAAAATGAGTACGAACGGTCAGACCACTGCCTTTAGGTGCAACCAGAATCACATCCACATTTTCTGGCGGTATAATCCCGGTGTCCTTGTGAAAAACTATGCCGAAACCATGTGAAAAATAAAGCGCATCGCCTTCATTCAAACTGGATTTTACCATAGGCCATGCGGCAATCTGGCCGGCATCTGAAAGCAAATACTGAAGTATAGTGCCTTGTTGAGCAGCCTCTTCTGTTTCAAAGAGAGTCTTTCCCTCAACCCATCCATCCTCAAGAGCCTTGTCCCAGCTTCTGCCTCTTCGCAACCCCAAAATAACATTGAACCCCTGGTCACGCATATTAAGACCCTGTCCTCTGCCTTGGGGTCCATAGCCAAGAATTGCTGTAACTTCATTCGCCAGATTTTCCTTACATTGTTCAATCGGATAATCTGAGCGCTCAACTATGGTTTCTTTTATTCCGTTTATTTCAATTTCCTTCATTGTTTCTCCGCAAGTTTAATAACTGATTTTTTATACAAACTGTTGCAATTATTGTCTGACTCAATATGTGCGAATTAGCCTCAAAAGTCAATCCAATCAAGCTCTGCATGCGAAACTAAGCAGGTGCAGAAAATATTTTCAGGCAGCTTGTTTATTTTTAGAAGTGAGTTCATTTTGGGAAACCAGAGCAACCTCTGATTCTTTATCAGCATCATGCTTTGCAGCATTATTATTGGCCTGGTGCTTTAATTCTGTCAGTCTGCGCAGGATTTCTTCAGCAGTAGCAGGAAGGTTCAGCTGAGGACATACATCTTTTTGTACACAGGATAAGGCATGTTTGACTGCAGCCCAGACTGACAGGCAAAGCATTAACGGAGGTTCTCCCACAGCTTTGCTGCGTCTTATATTAATTTGATGGTGAGGATTAGTGATAGTGTCCACGTTGAATATTTCAGGAAGATCTTGAATGTTGGGGATCTTGTAGGTTGTAGGTGAAAAGGACAGGAGTTCTCCCTTATCGGAGTAGCGTAGTTCCTCATTGGTTACCCAGCCCACTCCTTGAATAAACCCTCCGATTATCTGGCCGCGGTCAATTCCGGGATTGATCGATTCACCAATATCAATCAGCAAATCCGATCGCTCCAAGTTGAGCTGACCGGTAAAACGGTCTATTAGCACTTCCGATACCGATGCTCCCATAGTGTAATAAAAAAACGGTTCGCCCTTCTCAGTTTCACGATTGAAATGGATTTCCGGAGTCTGGTAAAAACCTCTCTCTCCCATACTTACTCTCTCCATGAATGCAAGCTGCACCAGTTTACGGAAAGAGAGTTTGTTTTTCGGATTACGCCGATCAAAAACACTGTTGTCTTCAAAACAAATTTGCTTGACGGAAGGTTTGAGGCCTCTCTTTTGAGTTGCAAAGTATTTGCTGGCAACCACGCACAATTTGCTGCGAATTTTCTGACATGCATTTACGGCTGCAATTCCGTTCAAATCAGTACTCGCAGACGCTGCAGTTGGCGGTGTATTGTTATTTTTCTCAGTTGACGTAATCATCAACTTTACATCCTGATAAGAAATCGCAAATTCATCTGCGACCAGCTGCCTGATTTTCGTGTTAAGTCCCTGGCCCATTTCAGTACCGCCCGTTGAAACCTGCACAGTGCCGTCCCTGTAAACATTGACCAGTGCATTTCCCTGATTGAGAAATGTTGTGGTAAATGAAATACCGAATTTCATCGGTGTCAATGCCAGTCCGCGCAGATGTGTATGTGACTTGCGGTTAAACTCCTCCACTTGCTTAATGCGGTTGCTGTATCGGGATGTTTCAGCAAGCTGATCAATGATTTCCGGAAGAATATGGTTCCGGACAACCTGTCCGTAAGGAGTAATGTTTCGTCCACGATGGGCATAACAATTCAGACGTCGTACCTCCAATGCGTCCTTTTGCAGGTAAATGGCAATTTCCTGAATCACATTCTCAATATTGGCCATTCCCTGTGGTCCTCCAAATCCACGGAATGCTGTGTTGGGAGGAAAGTTTGTTTTGCAGACAACTCCATTAAAAATCAGGTTAGGGATATAATAGGCATTGTCTGAATGAAATAAGGTACGTTCCAAGACTGAAGCGGATAAATCGGCAGCTGCGCCACCGTTGGAATAGATATCAAACCTGACGCCGGTAATTTTTCCCGTAGATGTGAAGGCGGCTTTGTAATGAATTTTGTATGGATGCCTCTTTCCGGTAGAGCGCATATCATCATCTTTAGTATATGCCACCCTTGCCGGTCGCCCTGTTCTTGAAGCTACCAGCGCGGCCATCACCGCAGGAATTGCCGCCTGTGTCTCTTTACCTCCAAAGCCTCCGCCCATGCGCTTGCAGACACATACAACCTGGTGATATCCAATACCCAAAGCTTCTGCAACAACTGTCTGTATTTCCGATGGATTCTGGGTTGAAGAATGTATGTGTATATCACCATGCTCTCCAGGCCGGGCCAGAGCTGCTTGAGATTCCAGATAAAACTGCTCCTGACCGTTACAGACAAATGTTCCTTTCAATATGTGCTCTGATTCTCTCCATGCCTTTTCAAAATCCCCCTGTTTGAATTTACGTTTTTCTCCAATGTACTGTTTTGCCGCAATTGCCTCATCTATGGTGAATACAGGCTTCAATTCCTTAATATTGAGTCGTATCTTTTTTTTAGCCTCTCGAATGGCTTTATGGGATTCTCCGGCAATGATTGCAATGGGCTGTCCCACATATTGAACTAGATCCTCTGCCAGAATCGGTTCATCCTGAACAACTGGTCCGTAAAGATTCTCCCCGGGAATATCGGCATGGGTGAATACTCCTGCAATTCCATCCTGCTGAGCCAGTTCCACAGAATTAAGGCTCTTAATCTTTCCATGAGCAACAGGACTCGAAATAAAATCTACAACTAATTCATTCTTTGCTGGAGCAATGTCATCAACAAATAAAGCTTCTCCAGTTACGTGCCCCACTGCGGAGTCATGTGCCAACTGTTTGCCGACCAATTTACTGTTGTCCACCTTTAATCCAGACTGATCAAATTTGTCTGAGTACGTTCTATTTTTACCTGAAGTATAATTGTCCCTTGGCAAGGACTTCTTGCTCACAGTACCTGCTGATGATTTATGTTTCGGTCTTGCAAGAGCTTTCATGCAGCCTCTTTTTTGTCATGGTAATCATCACAGCATTCATGAAAAAACTTTATCAAAATATTTTCTGCCAACTGTGTACGATAATTTGTGGAAGCACGGACATCTGAAATTGGAAATATTTCATCAGAGGCAATTCTGCCCGCGTGCTGGAAAACTGATTTCGTCACTGGTTTACCTTCAAGGAACCTCTCTGTTTCAGGCAAACGAAGTACAATTGGTCCAACTCCGCCGTATGCCAGGCGCGCCTTTTTGATTTTACCATGCTTCAGCTTCAGCAGAATTCCTGCAGTAAAAGTAGATATATCCAGGTCCCTGCGTTTTGAGACTTTGTACAGTTTCAGGATGTCCGACCGGTCAGGAAGACTCCAGCGTATGCTCGTGATCAGTTCTTCCGGCGCCATTTCAGTTTTTTTATAGGCATGATAAAACTGGTTGATATTAATCCATCTTTTGCCCTTATTTCCTGTCAACTCAATCTCAGCCTCAATTACGTGAAGGAAGGGAAGGGAATCCGCAATGGGTGACGCATTGGCAATGTTGCCTGCCAGTGTTCCAGCATTCCTGATTTGCCGGGATGCAAATAAGGAGATGATCTCAGAAAGTTCAGGCAGATGTTGCTGACAGAATTCTCCCAGTTTGGTCCATGGCACACTGGCTCCAACTTTCACTTTTCTGTTTTTTACTTCAATAAAATCCAGTTCGTTCAAATTCGTCAGACTCATTATGCATTTTGGCTCAATATAATGCTTATTAATCTGCACAGAAATATCTGTTCCTCCCGCAACAACGGTAATGTTTTTGTGTTTTTGCTTGAATTCAATCGCTTCTTTCATAGTACCGGGTACAAAAAATCTAACCCTATTTGCTGCCCCGTTCCACTTTTGCACATACTCACAAAGTACAGGTTCCGAAGCATGTCTATTAAAATCTGCAACCAGTACTTTTTGATCAAATCTTTTTGAGGCAGGCTGCATTCCTGATGATACTGAACGAAATTTTGGAAGAGATAACGCCGCTTCAATGATTTGTTCATAGCCGGTACAACGGCACAAGTTTCCGGTCAAAGCGTCCTGTACTGAGAGTCTTGTCAAGGTCTCCCTGGCTTCCAGCATGGCTGCCATGGACATTACAAACCCCGGTGTGCAATACCCGCATTGTGATCCCATTGCATCCACCATCGCCTGCTGCACTGGGTGAATTTGGTTATCCTGTTTTAAACCTTCTACCGTTATCACATGCGTACAGTCAAGTTGATACAGATACTGAATACAGCTGTCGAAACCCTCATATTTCAGCTCTCCATTCTGGATACGTCCCACCAAAACAGTACAGGACCCACAGTCGCCTTCGGCACAAACTACTTTTGTACCAACTAAACCAAGATCATTACGCAAATAATCAGAGAGTGATTGAAAGCATCTTTCACCTGAAATCTGGTGGCGACGACCGTTTACATATATCAGAAGATAGTTACGCATAATCAATGTTGTTTGCTAGATCAGATGAATTTTTATTTTCCATTCCAGTCATCATCTGTCCAATTAAACTGATTGAGGCTTCCTCTTGAGTAAGTATTCCAACAATACGTCCTTCAAAAATAACAGCAATGCGGTCAGCAACCATAAGTAACTCATCAAGATCCTCTGAGATCCATAGTACAGCCAACCCCTGATCACGTGCCTGGCATATTTGCTCGCGAATGAAACTGGTTGCGTGAATGTCAAGCCCCCTGGTAGGCTGTGAAGCAAGCAGCAATTTCAATGGCCGAGAAATTTCACGTGCAAGAATTACTTTTTGCATATTTCCACCAGAAAGCAGTCCCACCGGAGTCTTCTCTGATGGTGCACGAATATCAAATTCCTGTATTTTACTACTGCCATATTCAAAGATATTTTGAAGGCTCAGCAACTGATTGGAAATGAATTTGGGATTCCGGAAATCACGAAGTAAAAAATTATAAGCAATAGACATTCCTGAAGAAATACCGAACCTTTTCCGATCCTCTGGAATGTAACCCACTCCTCTGTCAATCATTTCATTCACTGTAGGTTTTTCCAGAGGCGTTTCTTCAAACAGATATGATCCCTGAATGGGGGTACGCATGCCGCTCAACACGTCTGCAAGTTCCGGTTGACCATTCCCTGAAACACCAGCCATACCCAAAATTTCTCCGGCATATATATCAAGCGAAATCCCCTTAAGTGCCGGTTGACCCAGATCATTGACTGCATGAATATCTTTTAGTGCCACAGTCAATTTCCCAAATTTATGCTTTTTTTCCTCAGTACCAGTAAAATGTTTCTCCCGCTTATCAAGCTCAGTTTCTTTAAGCAGTTCCGCAACTTTTATCGACTCCTTTGCTTCCAGGCTGCCAATCATCAGATCTGCCAATGCTTCAGGATCGGTATCTTCTTTCTTCAGTGTTGCCATCACCCTCCCGCGACTCAACACAGTTATCCGATGCGAAAGAGCCATTACCTCCTTCATTTTGTGGGTGATGAAGATGATGGAGTGTTTTTCATCTGCCATTCTCTGCATGATTTCGTACAATGCGTTCGATTCCTGTGGAGTTAACACAGCCGTTGGTTCATCCAGTATCAGGATTCGTGCTCCTCTGAACAGTACTTTGACAATTTCGACTCGCTGCTGTTCACCTACCGAGAGTTCCTGTATTTTCTTTTCCGGATCAACAAATAAATCATACCGTTCGCTTATATCCCTGATTTGCTGATGGACTTTTTTTAATTCAAGCGTAACAACACCTGGCATGCCCAGTATAATATTTTCTGCAACAGTATGATTGCGTACCAGCATAAAATGCTGAAACACCATACCGATGCTTTTCTCAATCGCCTGACGCGGATTGGTGAAATTAACCGGTTCCCCAAACACCTTTATTTCCCCCGCATCAGCAGGATAAAGACCGGCTATTATATTCATCAATGTTGATTTACCTGCACCATTTTCACCTAAAATGGTGTGAATCTCTCCCTCTCTCAAAGTAAATTCAACATTATCATTGGCGATTGTTCCTGGAAATTTTTTTGTAATCCCCTTCAGTTCCAGAGGCAGATTTTGGAATTTTTCAGCCTGTACGTTTTCAGCTATTCCCATGCTGATTTTTGCAGATGTTAAAAATTGTTCTCTGACTTTATTCTGATAAATTTATGCTATACAAAATATTCAGTGATTATCCCGTAATGCTAGCCTTAATGCCGGGCAAACAGCAAGTCTTTTTGGAGTTTTAAAATATGAGAAGTCTGTTTGTATTGGAAGGAAATTATGCGTTTTAATGACGTGCAAAACACTCTGCTTTATTTTGTCATACGTTGTTTTGAATTAATCCCAAAACTGTTTCAGGAACCTGATTGGCCTGTGCAATCATGGCGGTGCTTGCCTGCAGCATAATTTTATCTTTGGTCAGTTCAGACATTTCTGCTGCCATGTCTGAATCGCGGATAGTTGACTCAGCCTGAGTGATATTCTGTTCAGCAACCTTGAGGCTGTTAAGGTTACTCTCCAGTGCATTTTTCTGAAATGAACCTATTTCACCACGGTAGACAGAGATTTGATCAATAACCTTATCTACTATTATAGATGCATCCTTTGCTCCCTGCAGTGAGGTCACATCAATATCAGCAAGACTTCGAAACCCACTTTTATTCTTAATGCCGTTTCCCATCAGGCTTGTGCGTACATTTGCTAACGAGAAGGATGGATTTGAATTTTTGTCAAGACCAACTTGGAATTCTTTGGACTTCTGGGAAACATGGACAAATCCTTCAATCTTCGGATTTTCAGGGCTTCCAACCAAGTCTTCGTTTTTGACTTCAACATACTTTGTTCCTGTCTGCAGTCCATGCTGATCCAGAACTGGAATTTCCTTAAATCCAATTTCCTTATCATATTTAATCTTTACACCGGAAGCCTGCATTCCTGCAAGTGTTGATAAATACTGTCCTTCACCCAGTGCAACTTCGTTGTTAATTGTGCCTTCAATGTTTTTTCCAGGCACAGCAGATTGTGCAATGTCTGCTTTGTCAGAAAGTATGCCCGCCACTGAACTTCCTGCCGCAAAAGATGCTGTGTCACCAAATTTGTTATGCCTGACAAGCAGTTTATTTCCCGGAGTAAGTATTGCGTGCAAATCTAATCCGCTCTCAGCAATTTTTTGATTCAAGGCATGAACAACTAAACCTCTAATTTGTGATGATATTTCCGCTGGAGGAAATCGCAGTGGGTACCGATCAGCATTTTTTATCAATTCCTGAATATCTTTTCCCAACTGACTTTCATCTGAATTAAAATCAATGTTTCTTCCACCTTCATTTAGAACTATTTGCAGTCCATTGCGAATATTATTCATATCAATGGGTATTGAGCCAACTATATATGCTCTTGTAGCAACGTGATGAATGTCCACTTCCCATCCTTGTTCAGGCGAAGCTGGAGCTGTTGCCTCAGCAGAGACAAACTGCAGTGAATCTCCTACAGCAGCGCCGCTGGTTCCCATACTGCCGTCAAGCAGTCTTTTTCCGCCAAACACAGTATTTTGAGAAATACGGTCAATTGTGCTGAGTAGATTTTCAATTTCCTGTTGATCAGCAGCCAGCATTTTTGAATTATTAGTTGCTTCATTTTGCGCGTGTACAGTCAGCTGTTTTATTTTAATTAACAGATCACTGACTTCATTTAAGGCGCCTTCCGCAGTTTGAAACAGCGCTACAGTAGATGATGCATTGTCAAAAACCTGCTTTAGCCCAACAATGTGTCCGCGTAATCGCTCAGAAGCAATCAATGATGCTGGACCATCTGCACCCTTGTTTATCTTTACACCCGAACTGAGGCGCTCAATACCACCTCTCACTTTATCGAAGTGATTTGAAGTATGTCTCAATGTGTTTAATGAAGCTGGGTTTTGTCTGATTTTCATTGCCTTTTGTTTATTATTTCAGCTTTGCCAGATCCTTTAACTAAGAATATAAAAACTTCTCATGGCTGAA
>Ga0209753_1000090_pt1 | contig 31669 bp, 37 predicted proteins | sample METZYME_3_550m_FD_187550 | JGI IMG/M metagenome (GOLD analysis project Ga0209753, IMG submission 187550) | Marine microbial communities from oxygen minimum zone in mesopelagic equatorial Pacific - METZYME_3_550m (SPAdes) (version 2) | ecosystem: Environmental > Aquatic > Marine > Oceanic... | reverse complement strand
TTCGCCCCCACGGTTAATGAGTTCCTTGAGTCTTCCAGTTAGGGTGAGTATCGATTTCCCAGACAGAACTCCCTGGTCACCGGTTCTAAACCAACCATTAGTGAATGCCTCTTCATTGGCCGAACGGTTATTGTGATATCCATGGGTGACATTCGGACCTTTTATAACAACCTCCCCAGTTTGGTTTGTTGCCAGAAGAGTGCCATTTTCATCCATAATACCGATTTCGACACCAGTCCCTTTTCCTACGGTACCTGGATTTCTTGGCCCAGGAGGTAAGAGATTTGACGACATTTGGTGAGATGCCTCAGTCATACCGTAGGCCTCTAATACAGGGGCCCCAAACCTATTTTCGAGGTCATTAAAAACTGAAGGTGCCAGTGCGGCAGAGCAGGATCGTATGAAACGAAATGATTGGCTAGGTGCCTTGTCTTCATCTGCTCTCATCAGCAGTATTTGGTGAATAGTGGGCACCGCTGAATACCAAGTGGCATTTGTGGTTGCTTGTATTTCCCAAAAATTGCTGGCACTAAATCTCGGTGGGATCACCATACTGCCACCACTTTTCATAGTGGATAGTGAAACTCCTATAAGTCCATGGACATGGAACAACGGCATAACAACCATTGCCAAATCATCTTCGGTGAGGTTGTAGGTATTCACTATATTTTGTAAAGATGCCATCAAGTTACCGTGGGTTAGGGGAACTCCCTTTGGCCTGCTGGTGGTGCCTGATGTATGAAGAAAAAGAGCTATGTCATCTTCTGAAGGAGCTGATGCGGATGATCTCGCCGTTAACAAAGATCCTGATTTGGATATCGACAGTTGGCCTTGATTATCTAAATTGACTTCAGCAACTGGGATATTCAATTCATCAGCTGCTTGTTTCGCAACATCTGCACCTGGAGCAATAATAACCAACTGAGATTCAGTATCCTCCATATAAAATTTGAATTCTTCGTTTGTATAGGCTGAGTTTAAGGGAGCTGCGATCGCGCCGGACCTCGTTACCGCGAAAAAGGTAATCATAAAGTCTAGACCATTTCCGAGTACGATTGAAACGGTACGACCTTTTTCTACCCCAGCAGCAGAAAGTATTTCTGCTGTTTTTTCGATCTGGTCCGCAAATTCACCATAAGTTATTGTTGGCCCGCCGGGTATTAGAATTGCATTTTTATTCGATGGGTGATTTGTTATTAGGTCTGCTAAAGTAGACAACTTAATCCCTCCTTGGGAGCTAGGTAACAGAATTGTACTGAATGAAATGAATACCGCAACTTTGTCTAATCGGTCATTTTTCTGTGCCATTTGATTGCGTCGGCTATCCCTTGCTCGACAGACATCCGTGGCTGCCAATTCATTAGTCTCTCGGCCTTGCGTATATTGGCGAACGCACCTGCAGTATCCCCATCACGAGGAGGCGCTTCGACGGTTGCTATTTCGCATCCATATACTTGCTCAAAAGTCTCAATAAATTCTTTTACGGTGGTCGGACTACCGCCTCCGATATTAATTTTTTCGAATTTGGATTTTGAGGCTAATATTGAATGGAAGGATTCCAGTGCCGCAACGTGGGCCTCAGCAAGATCCCAAACATGAATATAATCCCGTACCCCCGTACCGTCTTTGGTTGGCCAGTTAGAACCGGTGATTTTAATGTTAGCTGTGTAGCCCTCTGCCGCTCTTACTAGATTGCCCAATAAGTGGGAGGTGTTGTCTAAACTGGGGCCGCACCTCATTTTTGGATCAGCTCCAATAGGGTTAAAATATCTGAGCACAATCCCTCCTATTTCAAAGGCATTACAAAAATCTTCCAAAATCAATTCGGTCATGAATTTGGTTTTAGCGTAAGGGCTCAATGGGCTCAAAATGGAATCCTCATCCACACTTTCCCCATTTTTGGCCTCATATATGGAGGCACTAGAACTAAAAAGTATTTTTTTGATGCCGATAGTTCTCAGAGTTGTAAATAACTGGAGAGATTTGCTTACGTTTTCATAATAATATTGATCTGGATTCAAAGCCGATTCGGCGACTAAAATTTTCCCTGCACAGTGCACCACGCTCTCAATCTCAGGATGTTCTTTGATTATGTTTTTTATTAGATCATCATCGGCGATATCACCAGTGAATGTAGGGAATTGATCCACCTGCTGACGGGATCCTGTAATCATAGAATCAATTATTATTGGTTCATGCCCATGGTCCGCCAGAGAATGACAAACCATGCTTCCAATGTATCCAGCTCCACCCGTTATCAGTATTTTCAACTTAAATCCTTACCTGTATTTTCTTAAGATATGTAAATTTATTTGTCATGAGCAAGACTCTCAAAGGTACTTTAAATATTTTATTTCATTCTATTATGTTAGGCTTGTGTTTCGAGTTCATGTTGAGTTGTTTTAGGTAGGAGTATTAGTATGATATATGAGTTTCGGACCTACGATATCAAACCTAGGACTGTGGATCAGTTTGGTGAAAACACAAAGGCCAAATTGGATAAAAGACTGGAATACTCTTCGTTAGGGGGGTTTTGGTATACAGAAATGGGACCCCTCAATCAGGTCGTCCACATTTGGCCATATGAAGATTTAAATCACAGAACCGAGATTAGGTCCAAAGCGGTATCAGATGGTGATTGGCCGCCGGATAACAATGACATTATCTTAAATATGGAAAGTGAAATTATGCTTCCAGCCCCTTTCATGAGGCCCTTAGAACCTAAGAATATCGGTCCCATTTATGAGATGAGAATTTATACATATAAACCTGGAGATATTCCTAAAGTGTTAGATGCCTGGGGGGCGGCTATTGCAAAAAGGGAAGAATATTCTCCTCTGGTTGGGTGCTGGTATTCTGATATTGGGGGGCTGAATAAATTCATACACATGTGGTCATATGATTCTTTTGAGGAACGTGCGAGCGTTAGGGCAGAAACGAGAGCGCAGGGTGTGTGGCCGCCTAAAGGTGGAGTTGCCCCTGTAAAACAAGAAAATAAAATATTGTTACCTTTTGATTTTTCCCCGCTCCAATAAACACCTAAAGGGAAGCAAATCTGGCTGGACTGAAAGAGGTTATTTCCACTTCAGGTTGTTGGTCTGATATCAGTTGCGAAATAATCTTGCCCATCGCTGGACCGAGCAGAATTCCTTTTCTACCGGTTCCAGTAGCCAAAAAGATGTTCTGATCGTTTGGAACTGACCCTATAATGATTTTCCCATCTACAGGAAGTGGCCGTAGGCAGGCGGTGTGTTGTACTAAGGTTGCGTCATCTAGATTAGGTATCATTTTGTTCAGTGCCTCAAGTATTTGATCTCTGCCATTTATAGTTGGTATGTCATTGAAACCTACGTTCTCTTCGGTGGTTCCGGCCCACAGGAGTCCATCCGGTTTTGTGCATGCGTAATTTCCCTGCCATCCAACTGAACAGTTCACCGTAACGTTTGGTGCATTCAGCCTTACTATTTGGCCTTTTAAAGGAGTTATGGGCACTTCAATACCGAGCCATTCTGCCGTTTTACCCATCCAAGGTCCCATCGCCAGAACTAGATTGTCACAGGTTCTGAGTCCACTTTGGGTAGTTATTGTAATAGTGGTACCTTTCCGGATGACACCACTCACGTCTCCGTGGACAATATCGACTCCAAGTAATTCACATGCTTGTGTTAACGCCAACAATAATTTGTAAGGTTCTACGTCGGCTACCCCCTCCGTATAGACAGCCCCCAGGATTTCTTTTGAAATATGAGGATTTACCTGTAGCGCTTCCTCACTGCTGAGCCATTCGACACGGTAGCCTTTTTCGTCGGTTCTCCATTCAACTTGCTTTTTTGCTTTAGTAGCTTCAGACGCTGTGAAAGTTAAGTCGAGGGCTGGGCGAAACCTATGGTCGGTCTTTATTCCGGTACTTTCAAATAACTCTCTTGAAAATTGGGTATGTATATCCATTCCCATTCGGGCTATTTCGAGCTCAGGCAAAATATCCTCGGCCTGGCCAGCCTCACCCAAGGGACTTAGACTTCCATAGGCAAATCCCGAAGCGTGACTGCCAATTGAGTCCCTTTCTATCACCGTGACTGAATGCCCTGTTTTGGCAAGGAAATAGGCAGAGGATAGTCCTACTATACCTCCTCCTACGACACAAACGTTCGATTGCATATTTGAGATCTAAAAGGTGGTTTCTATGTCCGTCAGAGCCGAGTCAAGCTGCCCCACAAAATGATCGATTTCATTTTTTGTTATGCAAAGAGGAGGTGCGATTGGGATAGAATCCCCCGCTCGGCCGAGTATCATATGTTTTTGCAATGCTGCGGTGACTTTGTCCGCAAATTTTAATTCAACTGGAAATTTTTCTTTTGTATCCCTGTCTTTTACAAGTTCAACAGCACTCAATAGTCCTTTTCCGCCGCGAACATCCCCAACTAGTTTATGATCATATAGTGATTGCAGTCGCTCATACATGTAGTCTCCCATGACAGCTGCATTTTCCACAATATTTTCATTTTCCATAATGTTGAGATTCGCAATGGCTGCTGCGCATGATGCAGGATTTCCACCAAATGTTATGAGATGCCTGAATGTGTCGTCATCCCCTCCCTCGAAAGCTGAAGCAATCTTTTTGCTGGCAATAGCTGCGCCAATCGGTAGGTACCCGCTGGTTAGTGCTTTGGCGACAGTAGTAATATCAGGTTTAATACCCCAATGCTCTGTAGCGAACATTTTTCCAGTCCTGCCGAACGCATTTATCACTTCATCACATATCATCACGACGCCGTATTTATCGCATATTTCTCGGATTGTAGGCCAGTACTCTGGGTGAGGAATGTGGATACCTGATGCCGCCGAAATTGGTTCACCTATGAAGGCAGCTACAGTGGATTGTCCCTCGTGAAGTATGGCTCGTTCCAAGTCCTTTGCACATTCGAGTGTGCATCCTCCATCAGCGCTGCAGCATCTTCCCCGATATGCGTCGGGTTGTTCAATATGAATGTTTCCGGGCATTAGAGGACCATAATTAGTAGGAGCCGCTACACCTCCGCCACCTAGACTCATGCAGGCATGAGTTGCCCCGTGGTATGAGCCTTTTCTGCTTATAACCTTGTACCTAGTACCTTCCCCTATATTCTTCTGGTAATTTTTTGCCATTTTAAGTGCAGTTTCAACTGCCTCTGATCCACCGCTGACAAAGTACACTCTTGCCTGTTTGTCGGGTGCTAGGGCGGCAACTCTACCTGCAAGTTCTGCGGTTACCGGGGTTAAAGTGCCACCGGGGGAGTAAGAAATCCCTTGCATTTGTTCGTAAACAGCGTCGGCAATTTCTTTTCTGCCATGGCCAATATTTACCAGCCACATGCCAGATAGGGTGTCAAACCATTCGTTCCCTTCAACGTCGTAAACCCATACCCCTTTCGAATCGCTTACAAGCTTGAGCCCATTATCCCCAAACATGTCGTTGGTTTGGCGGGCATGAGGCCAAAAATGCTCAGCGGCCTGCTGTTTCAGTTCTTCGATCATCTCACCAGACAGTGTGGTTGTAGTTGCCATCATTTCACCTCATTTCTCAAACTATCACTAACTAGCTTTTCCAATTCTAAATACTTTTGAACCACAAGCCCCACATTTTCCCTGAGTGGCTGCCCTACCGTTTTTAAGTGTGATCTCGGAGGGTTCTTTGATTTCATGCGGTCCTTTGCATTTAAGACAATAAGCTTCCAAAACGTTGCACCTCGTAAGTTTAGGTAATTTTCTGTTCTTTTAGCTGACTTTTTCCTTAAATAGGGATTCTAAAATTCAGAAAGTTTCGGAATTATATCCATCATTAAGTTATCCGCAAACCCCCCAATCACAACATTGGAGGTTTGGAGCAATCGAAATGAGGGGTCGCCAGCTATTGTAGCAATCAAATTTTCCTGATAAAAAGCTAGTAGATTTTCTTGTCTCATTCTATTTTGAGGTAGCCCCCATTCTTTGAGAGTATGCAATATGGATAAAAAAAAGATTTTAATTACTGGAGTATCAGGGTTGGTAGGAACTGTGCTTGCAGAATCCCTAAAGCAAGAATACGAGATCACAGGATTGGACTTGGAAGAATCTAGCCAAGTCCCGACCGTGAAGGCAAACTGTTCTATTCTTCAAGATATTTTGCCAGCTTTTTACGGCGTTGATACTGTCATTGATCTTGCAAGTAATCCCAGTCAATATAGTGCTTGGGATGTTATCCATGATGTCAATTTAAAATGCACTTCTAATGCTTTGGAGGCTTCTAAAGTTGCGGGAGTAAAAAGGGTTATCTTTGCCAGCTCAAATCATGCCACTGGTATGTACGAATTGGATAGCCCATATAGCGCAATCGTAAAAGGTGATTATAGTGGCCTCGAAGCTGATTCAATCCCATTGATAACCACAGATATGCCGGTTAGGCCTGACGGGCCATATGGGATTGCTAAAGCCTTTGGAGAAGCCGCGGGTAGATTCTATTCGGACCAACATGGAATCAGTTCTCTATCGGTACGAATTGGTACTCTTAATTCTGAAGGTAAACCTATGAACCAGAGGCAATTCGCTACCCTCCTTACCCATACTGATTTGAGCAAATTATTCCAAAGCTGCATAGAGGCTCCTTCAAACTTGAAATATGGAATCTATTATGGCGTATCGAGAAATAAGTGGAGATTTTGGGATATAAGTAATTCAGAGACGGATTTAGGATACTCTCCTTCTGATGATGCTGAGATATGGCGTAAAGGTTGATTGAGTCGACTGATGACGTTGATAGGATAAGTGCAGCTTTTGAGGAAACAGAGCGAACCAGGTGACCTGTAGCCTATTTACTGGTGGCGGAATTTAGCTAATCCAATTTTAGGTAAAGTCGTTTTCCATTTCGATCACTTTAGTTAATCTTCGCGCATGCCTTTCTTCATTTGTATATTCGGCAGAAATAAATGCTGAAACCAGTTCCCGTACCACCTCGGTACCGACGATTCGTGAACCGAGGCAGAGAACGTTCATGTCGTCGTGTTCAACTCCTTGATGGGCCGAATAAATATCGTGGCATACTGCTGCCCTTACTCCTTTGACTTTGTTTGCAGCCACTGAAGCTCCTACCCCACTCCCGCAAACCATTATTCCTCTTTCAGTTTCTCCTGAAGATACACTCTCCGCCAATGGTTTTGCGTAATCCGGATAATCATCCAAAGGGTCCAAATCATGAGGCCCCATATCGATCACATCATGTCCATCTCTTTTGAGAATTTCTGTTATTTCGTTTTTCAATTCATATCCGTTGTGGTCGGCAGCGACTGAAATTCTCATCGGTGTTATCTCCGGTTGCAGTAGTATCTACGATCATTAGATAAAGAGTTTAGGATTTGAGCTGTCCTACAGTCAACGTCCTCTGAGAGAAATTAGAATGCTAGAATGAGGTTTATGTTGTGGGAGGTAAAAAATGCCGGTAAGCCGATTTGAAATAACCAGTAAAGTTTTGTTGGAGAATGGGAAAGAATATGGAGACATAGGGACCTACGACCATTTGCAGGGGACAGCCTATTTCGAAGTAGACCCTTTATCTGAGTCAAACGAAAGAATAGTAGATATCCAATTAGCTCCTCGTAATGCTGTTGGGAAGGTTGAGTTTTCGGCCGATTTCGTTTTGTTGACTCCTTCTGATCCAGATAAAGGCAATGGCACTATGTTTCTTGATGTCGTAAATAGGGGAAACAAGACCGTACTTTACGGGTTTAATAGTGCAAATAGACCTACAGACCCTACCTCACCGATTGAATCCGGCAATGGATTTTTGATGAGGGAAGGTTATACGGTGATGTTTTGTGGATGGCAAGCAGATGTGCCAGACATACCTGGATTGATCGGGCTTTCCGTACCGGAGGCATCTGTTGATGGAGAACATTTAAGTGGAAGGGTTATGAATCAATATCAGGCAAATGTTGCAACTTCAGTTTTTCCTCTAGCTGACCGATATCACTTGAAAAACCCGGCTGCCGATGAGACTGAGCTTGAGGCAGAGCTGATGGTGCAAGATCAACCAAACGGGATACCCGAACTGATTGAAAGAGACAAATGGGCTCTTGTCCGGGTGGAGGATTCCGAAATCGAACCAGACGTGTCGCACGTACATCTCCAAGGGGGATTCGAATTAGGACGGATATATAAGTTGGTTTATACGGCAAAAGGTAGTCGTATTGTTGGCTTAGGATTTGCCGCGGTTAGGGATATTTGCTCCTTCATGAAATTTGCCTCGGATGAAGAAGGTAATCCACTTAGTGGTTATTTAGATCACGCGATATCTTACGGAGTGTCGCAGACCGGCAGGTTTCTTAGGCAGTATATATACACGGGTATGAATGTTGATGAATCCGCTCGGCAATCCATGGATGGAATAATTGCTCATGTAGGAGGGGGTATGAGAGGAGAGTTCAATCTACGCTTTGGACAACCTTCCAAAGATGTTTGCTACATAATTCCAGAGTTGTTTCCATTTACTGATACTGAACAAAAAGACACGGTAACCGGTAAGGAGGGTGGACTGCTAGACAGGATGACTAGTCAAGGAAAAGTTCCCAAAATAATGTTTACAAACAGTTCCGCCGAATATTGGCGTGGGGATGCTGCCTTAATACATACCAATATAGAAGATAATAGTGATGCCCCAGAACATCCTAATGTCAGGCGCTACCATTTTTCGGGAACGCAACATGGTTCAGGGAAATACCCTTTAGAAACAGTCAGAGAATCAGATTCTGTAAGGGGTAATTTGCCTTTCAATGGTATCAACTACACTCCGATCTTGAGAGGTTGTTTGACCAATATGAATAATTGGATAAAAGGTGAGAATGACCCGCCGGCCAGTAGTCATCCAAGACATGAAGATGGCACCGCGATTGAAACTAAAGACGTAATAGGAAAATTTTCAAAGATTCCCGGCATAAGACTACCTGATAGGGTTTTAAATCCAATGAGATTAGATTATGGCGATGAGCAGCATTTGGGTAGAACAGTCAAGCTGCCGCCCGAACAAGGTGAAACTTATCCTGCCTTTGTATCGGACGTGGATGAAACATTAAATGAGATAGCTGGTATCCGGCTGCCAGATGTAAGTGTTCCTGTGGCTACTAATACCGGGTGGAATACGAGACATTCCTTGATTGGAAACGAAGGGCTTCTTATCGGAATTACAGGGGGATTGGCTGGGTGGACTGTGGCGCTTCCTTCCACCGAAAGCGAAAAGGAAAGAGATCATGATCCCCGACCGTCACTTGAAAGCCTTTATCATACAAAGCAAGATTATATGCTTAAGATAAAAGAAGCAGCTCAGAAATTAATTGAGGAAGGATATATTTTGGATGAAGATTTCCAAGGTGTGATGGATATTTGCGAGCAGAAGTACGACGATATCACTAGCACCGAATAATGTAGATAAAATACATGGGAACTTGCAATGCAAATAGTCCAGACAAGCGATAATTGGCTCTCAAAAGAAGCGGTTTTTAAACACCTGAGTGAGTTAGCTGAAAATACATACACAGACCGTACCGTCTATCTTGCGGCCAATTTTAAAGAGACTAACTCCGTCACCCCCAAAATCGCAGGCCCCGTTATAGAGGCCGTTATCAACGAAGTTGGCTCTAATGACACGGGGATGGTCCTGTTCAGACGTGATGAGGAATTAACCGTCATCGAACCGCCTTTGCCCTTTTCGATGGATGCAATTACGCAAGATCAAGACACCCTACTCTTGGAAGATATATTTGATGTACCTAAAATGGTTGCGGTGGTCCTAGTCAGACTAGGAAGGTATGCCGTTGCCCTAATGGATGGGCAGGAATTGGTAGAGACCAAGACAGAAGGTCGTCAGATGAAAAATCGTCATAAGGCAGGAGGGTCCTCACAGAGAAGATTTGAGAGAAGTAGAGAAAGATTGATCCGAGAGCTTTATGACAAGGTCTGTGAAGTTTCTCAACGCATATTTGAGCCGAGGATGCACGACATTGATTATCTGTTTCTGGGTGGTGAGAAACACACGGTCAACGGATTCAAGAAAAGGTGCGGATTTATTGAAAAATTTGAGGGGAAGGTTATGTCTAGATTAATAAATGTGGATGAACCGAACAGTAAGGCTTTAAAGTCATTAGGCGATGAAATATATAAGAGTAGGGTTAGGGTCTTTAAGACAGTTCGATGACCAGTATTTACTGAGAAGTATACCCACCATCTATAACTAACGAAGAACCAGTAATGAAGGATGCTTCATCAGAAGCAAGAAATAGAGCTGCGTTAGCTATTTCTTCTGGTCGCCCTAAGCGCCCCATTGGGTGTAAATTTTTCAATTGTTGGTAAATAGATTCGTTGCTAGTTAAGGATTCAGTTAGGTTAGTCTCCACATATCCTGGGCATAGACAGTTAACCCGCACATTTTTTGAGGCCATATCGTTTGCTAAAGTTTTCGTGAATTGAATGACACCACCTTTTGATGGGGGATATGCATTAAACCCACCTCCGATACCGACCGGATATCCTACCAATCCGTTTATGGAAGCCAGGTTGATTATTGATCCACTTCCGTTCAGTTCCATCTCTGGTACTGCATACCGAGAGACCAAATAGGTGCCTTTTAAATTTACTTCTATCACCCTGTCCCATATTTCCTCAGGGTCCGCATCTTCCTCAAAAGCGTTTCGACTACTTATTCCGGCACTGTTAACTAAGATATCGAGTTTCCCATATGCTTGCGTAGCTTTATTCACCATTTCAGCGGCATCGCCTGATTTGGTAACATCACCTGAAATTTTCAAAATGGCGCTGGTCTCCTCCGGGTAGGTACCGGGAACCGATATATCTGCCGCAACAACACAGGCCCCTTCTTCCACGAATCTCTTTACGCATGCCTCTCCAATTCCAGATTTGGCACCTGTTATAAGGGCTACTTTTCCAGAAAGCCTTCCTGCATTTTTATTTGCGAACATATCAAACTTCCTAATCTAGTATTCGACAACATTAACATGTATTCAATCTTTCAGTAATTTGTGACAGTAATATAAGACTGATAGAATCTTTTCGTTAGAAATACGGTTACGGGGAGAAGCATTATGCCTGAATTTAAAAATCATATCCTGGTTTGTGATGTTGAACGAGAGGATGGAATCCATTGCGGAAATAAGGGTGGAGCAGAGGTAAAACAAAAAGTTGTAGAAATGTTGTCGAAATATAAGCTTAGACGCAGCGTATTTGTTTCTAGCACTGGTTGCACGAGTCAACATAGGAAATGTGAGACCGATCAATGTAGCATGATTGTCTATGGGCCTGGAAATGAAGGCACATGGTATATTGCAAACCCCGATGACGTAGAGACCATCGTGAAAGAACACCTCGTCGAAGGTAAACCAGTCGAAGGTCTGGTAAACGACGGAATGAAAATAAATTTGGATTCTTAATTGCTAGCTTAAGAAGCCGATTCAATTATCTTGTAAGTGCTTCCACTGTAAAAGATGGCTTTACCTTTTCCTGCGATTTTGACTCCGTTGTCTCCCAAAAAAACGCCGGTAGCCGAGTCAATACCAATAAGCTCAATTCCTGACTGTAACTCGGATTGATTTTCAGATAAGACTGTCTCAGGGATACTATTTTCATGGTGAGGTAAGACGGCAGTATTTGAAATAAGGCCGATGGCCGGCATCCATTTTTTGAATCTCATTCTACTACCTAATACCATTGCTCCTGCACTCGAACCTGCTAGGGTTGCCCCCTTTGATACGGATTCTGTAATTGCTGCCATGAATGGTGTTTGGTACAAAGTTTCTAACAGGTGTTTCGGGTCTCCTCCTGTTAAATATATGAGATCGACTTCATGAATGTTACTGAAGTATGTTTCATCTTCTGCTTGGGCCCTGTTCAAAATCAGAATTGAGTTCGCATTTGCTCCCAGAGAATCGAAATATAGAACGCCATTCTCCGCAGCCTTTTCGGGTCGTTGGTTTGCAGCCGCCGTAGGAATTATCGCGACACGTGGGTGTTTCTTCTTTAAGGACTCCAGTAAATAAGAATCCATAGCGAGGCATTCTTCCCGAAATTCCCCACCGCCAACCAAGAGAATATTGTTCATAAGTTACTTGGTTTAAACTCGTTAATCCGATATTTCTGCGATCATTTCTATTTCGATTGGCATCCCGCCAGGTAGGGTTGCTACCCCCACTGCTGACCTGGCATGACGTCCTTTGTCACCAAAAATTTCTACCAGTAAGTCGGAACAACCGTTTGTCACAGCTGGAGGTTCGGTGAAGTCGGGTACTGAATTAACCATTGAGAGTAGTTTGACAATCTGGTTAACTCTATCTAGTTCTCCTAGGTATCCTTTTAACCTGGCAACCATGTTTATAGCTGTCAGTCTAGCGGCATCATATCCTTCTTCCACCCCAAGAGTGCCTCCGAGTTTTCCTTTATATTCACTTCCGTCTGGTTTGGGAGTGGGCCCTACCCCTGAGAGATATATCAAATTACCTGTTCTCACCACCGGCACATAATTTGCCAAGGGAGCTGGGGATTCTGGTAATTCAATTCCCAATTCCTGAATTCTGTCTTCTATCGTTCCCATTAAGCTCTCCTAGTTGGACTTTTTTTATCGGTGCCACTATTGTTCAATTCTAACTAGCACGAATCGGCACAGAGCATAATATCAGAGGGGGTCCAAATGAGCCTAACGGAAGATCATGTCAGACTGAAGGCGGTTAATCATGTGACTTATAACGTGGTTGATAAAGAGAAGGCAAGAAGATTTTGGGTAGAGGTACTCGGAGTGAAACAAATACCCAAACAGGTTGATGTTGAACACATAATTTGGCTCCAATTACCAAGCGGAGCGATGGTACACCTTGTTGAAACCCCTGAGGGCCCCTCGACCCCGTCACATCATGGTGCTTTCGAAGTCGATGATATAGATGCAGCTGCTAGAGTAGTTCAGCAGAAAGGAATTGAGACCACTGATATTACGACCCGGAATGATGGCCAAAGAGTCTTTTTCTTGAATGATCCTGAAGGTAATCGAATAGAAATATGCACTAAATCGGGATTTGGGGTTTTAGTCTAATTCTCATACGATCGCAAGTAGCCTAGCTGGGGTATTTTCGGTTATCGCTGCTATTTCAGATTCCTCGAAATTCCTGTTTCGCATTCTTGGGATTATGTGCTCAGGTATGTAACCGTAGCCATGACCACCGTATTTCACAAGCCGGTGTTTAGTACAAATGTCATGGGATATGACAATTCGGTCACCTAAACCATTGTCTATCATGTGTCTAATGAAATTAAGCCGCTGGGCATCACTGGGCATATCAAAGTCAGAAGGCTGGTAAAAAGATACTTCGTTTCCGAAGAGATCCCATTCCAGGACACACCCAGTATCGGCTATTTTTTCCAGGGTCCCTATCGTATCTACCGTCCTGTCTAAATGCCCCATAATTACCCTGGAAATGTCCGCCCCGGCGTCGACGAGTATGTTGAGGATTTCAATCGGAGCATTTTCGTCCCTTCCTGGATGTATAAGGATCGAAGCTCCGGTCTCTGATTGAGCTCGAGCAGATGCTTTTAAAACTTTTAATTCATTTGGCTTCAACGGCCATGTGCAGCCAATTTCGCCGATGATTCCGGCTTTTATTCCCGTGCTGCCTACCCCTACTTGAATATCCCGGACTATTTCTTGATAAATATCATTTTCATCCATTTCATTAATGTTGTTAGGTTGAGCTGCATCGACATAATACCCCGCCCCCATTACTACATGAAGTCCGGCGCCTCGGGATATCCTAGCAAGTGCCAAGGGGTCTCTTCCAATTCCAATGGTGGTTGCGTCAACGATTGCCCCACCTCCATGTCTTTGATATAGCATGGCTTCTTCTATGGCTGTGTCCTCATCAAGTACCAAAAGATTGTCGAGATTGCTGTAGCAATATTGTCTTATCCATCCAAGGTTTTCCATTGAAACCGGTGCATGTGCCATTCTTTGCGTTGTTACATCTGGGGAAGGGTTGAACATGACAGAGAAATCTATAAGTAGATGTTCATGAGTCATTGTTAAACCAAGGTCTGCTGGATCTATCAAGCCCAGTACTGATTGAATTTTCCCTTTTTGGGTTGGGTCACTCATAATCCTGACCTATAAACCCTTACTGAAAGTTGCTATGTCTTTTCGGTGTCCTCGATAATGAGGGTTTATAGTGTTGTAATCCTTCATGAAGCCGCATTATACCCACCTTTAGATAATCATTACTATTTGGTGGGAGAACAGGAAAACAAAAGTAACTCCCCATTCAGTCAATCCATTTTTCTGAAAGTTTTGTTGACGATAGCAAACCCGATAGTGAACACAGCAAGTAAAATCCCACTTATTGTCAAAGAATCGGCAGTTCCTATTTTTTCAGCCAAAGTACCAAACGGAACAGCACTCAAAGGCATCATACCGAAGGTCATCATGGATATGCTCATAGTACGGCCTCTCATCTCCGGGTCAGCTTTGAGTTGCACCATAGTCATGTTTAAGGACATGTACATTGAGCTAGTTAAACCGATAAATATTAGGAATGGCACTGCGATGGAGAATGAGGTGACCTGAGCAAATATCGCCAAAGTCACTCCCCAAGCTAAGGAGGCACAAAGCATAACCATCCCTCTTTTTGGGATATTACCCATCGCTGAAAGTAGAAGTGTTCCGATTGTCGCCCCAATACCCATTAGCATCAGTAGAATTCCTAATCCATCGGATTCGATAGCTAATGCTTCTCTTGCCCACGCGGGAACTAAAACCATATAGGAAAAGCCAAAAAGTACTGGTATGAATGACATAATGAATAACCCTCTCAGAACCGGGTTGGCAAAAACGTAACGTATTCCATCTGCCACATCCCTTCCAACATTTTTACCAGTCTTTGCCGCTCTGTTAGGCGCATAGTGGACCATTCCAATTGTGACAGCCGAAAAAGCATAAATAATAGCAATCACAAAAAATACCCCGGCTGTATCCAATAGCAAAATTAAAAACCCTGCTAATGCAGGACCAGCGACTCTGGTTAAGTTCATACTGGAGTTATTAAGGGAGATAGCATTCATTAATTTTGAGTCGGGTACTATGTCAGAAATGATTGCTTGGCGGCTTGGCATGTTTATAGACATTAATGAACCATTGAAAATTCCAATCACCATAATGTGCCAAAAAGCTACAATTCCCATCAAATCGAGGGTTCCGAGAAATAACGTAAATAGTCCACTGCCAATTTGGCTAAAAATAATCAAATTTTTTCTGGAAAACCGATCTGCTAAAGCCCCAGCAAAAGGGGCTACAACCATAATGGGTAAAGCAAAGGTCAAAGTAACAAGTGTGAGTGCCAAGGGGGAATCGTCTGTCACCCTTAATACTAGCCAACTTCTTGTAATCATTTGCATATTCATTGCCATGAAAGATACAAATGAGCCTATCCATAACCATCTAAAGTCCCTATATGAAAGGGCATCTAATATGTTTGAGAACCTTCTTTTTTTTGATGGCGTTTGAGCTGAATTTATTTCACAGGGAATATTCGGTTTTTTAACAGATTGGGCCATTGTGAGTCACTAAGAAAGGGTTACAATATCCCGGTTGGAATATTTCAGAAGGTAACATTGCGGCACATTCACGTCAATCGTTTCATGCAATGTAATTCTGTAATAATTTTGATTTGGTTGAACTCATTAACGGGAGCATTTTTAATATGGCTTCAGAATCTTCAGAATCTTTATGGTCGAGAGATTTTTTCCTTAATCTCCTGGTTGCTCATTTTTTGCTGGCAGGTTTTTTCTCCCTTTTTATAGTAGTTCCCGCCTTTATAGAATTCCGAGGAGGTGAAGTTTGGGAGGCCGGGGTCATAATTGCTACTTTTGGGTTGGCGGGAGTGATCGTAAGGCCCATGGCTGGCAGGTGGATTCTCAATTCAGGACCAAAGAAAGTTGCGTTGTTTGGCATAGGTCTTTTTATAGGTTCAACGATTCTCTACATTCCCCTTCCTAGCGAATGGTGGATAGTTCCAGTTCGGATGGTGCAAGGTGTTGGTTTAGCAATGGCTCCAGTTGCCACTAGCACTATCGTGGGAAATCTCGCGCCCGAGGAGCGTCGAGGGGAAGGAATGTCATACATGGGCAACAGCATATCAATTGCTCAACTTTATGCGCCGGTGGTAGGTGTGTTTCTTATGGACAAAATTGGATTCAGTGTTGCATTTATAGTTGCGGCAGCTTCTGGGGTTGTGGCCTTATTGATCGCCGCATTGATTTCTGATTCAAAAACTAGGATTCCTGACTCAGTTGTCCTAGGTCAGGATGAAAAAGACGGGGAGCGAAGTGCTCCTTTGATAAGCAAGGCTGCCATCTTTCCCACGTTAGTGTTTCTCACCTATGCCTTTGCCATGGCCCCAGTTAGTGTGTTTTTGTATAGTCTGGCGTCAGATAATGGCCTGCCCGAGAATTTCAATATAGGGTTTTATTTTACTGTCATGTCGGGTATGACAATGCTTACTACGCTCATAAGTGGACGGATTGCGGATCGATTGGGAAGAGGCTCTGTGATAGTTCCAGGATTATTGCTTGTGGGTCTCGCTATGTTGATTTTGTCTCAGGTTAGCTCAGTTGGTTTGTTTTTGGGAGCTGCATTTCTACACGGAGTTGGCTATGGTCTTATATATCCAGGAATAAATTCTTTGGTTGTTGATCGTGTTCCTGCTCGAGAGCGGGGCTCAGCTTTAGCCACACTCCAGCAAGCCTGGGATGTTGGGGCATCGGGTGGAAATTTCATATTGGGACCAGTAGTTGGAGTCTATGGCGTTGCATCTGCATTTTTGATTGTGGGAATAGGGGCGCTCACTGGAGCAGCTGGATATGTGATAGGGAGTCGTAAAAAGCTTTAAAACATTACAGTTTCCTGCATACTCCCTGACGCTATTAGACCATATGACTCTGGCTATGTAGAATGCTGTCGTCAGAACCATAAAAGCATCAGGAGACTTAATAATGAACGGAGAGCAGTTACGAAAAAAGACGAGCAGTGGAGGTATTGTTTATGGAACTATGCTCAGCACGGGACGTAACCCTAGATGGTCACAAGCAATCTCAGCATTTGGTTTAGATTACGTAATTATTGATACGGAACACGCTCCTCGCAGTAGGGCTGAAGTAGCAGATTTCTTGGCAGCTTTCACATACAGTGGAGTGGTTCCCATTGTACGAATTCCGATCCCTGCGTCCCATTATGTGACTATGTATCTCGATGCAGGTGCCCAGGGGGTACTTGCTCCATATTGTGAGACAGTAGACCAAGTAAAGGAAGTTGTTGCTGCTGCTCGATGGAGGCCACTGAAAGGGGCTTTAGCTGATAGAGTGATTGAAACCGGGGAATTACCAAGCGAGGCAACGAGAGCCTACCTCGAAAACCGAAACAAGAATAATGTTTGCATAATAGGCATCGAGAGTGTTCCAGCTATTGAAAACTTGGAGAATATACTCAAAGTAGAAGGAATTGATGCAATTTTTGTGGGGCCAAACGATCTCACAATAACCCTAGGGATACCAGACCAATATGACCATCCTGATTATGAAGCCGCACTACGAGAAATAATTGCAAAAAGTGAAGCTGCCAGTAAACCGGTTTTAATTCATCACCAAACAGTCCAATTGACTCAAAAATGGCTTCGAGAAGGGGCAAGATTTGTTCTTTATTCCAGTGATGCTAGAACTATGCATAATGGGTATAGAAAGGAGTTTGGGGAAATAAGGTCAGTAGGATCTGAACTGGGTGGTGAGGCCATTGGTGTGGTAGGAGAATCAGAAGAAGTAATTTAGGAGGAAGAAATAATGAGTTGGGATTTCATAGCAGTACAAGGGCCATTTGGGGGTACCAGCGAGGGTCCGGCGTGGGACGGTGAATCTCTTTTATTCACTCACATTCCTGAAAGCAAAATATACAGATTTAATCCCAAAACCAGCACTACTGAGGTGTTTAGAGAAAATACTAATTGTGCAAATGGATTAATGTTTGATGAATCTGGAACCTTGTATGCTTGTGAAGGAGGAGGAAGAAGAGTTGTCAGGTATGAAAGTGACTCAACAGAGGTTTTAGCGGAATCATATGAAGGCAGTAGATTTAACGTTCCAAATGATTTAGCAATAGATATTCAGGGAAGGGTCTGGTTTACAGATCCTTTTTATGAAGGCGCAGGTGGCCCGTGGAGTGAAGATAGGTCAAATAAGGAGCTGGATCACGACTCTGTCTACAGAATAGACATGACAGATGGGAAGTCAACGGCTGTCAGCAGAGTTACTGAGGATACTACTCGGCCTAACGGTCTTCTGTTTTCCCTAGATTACCAGACCTTGTATGTGGCTCAAAGTGGGCGATTACCGGAGGAAGAAAGACAGCTGCGAGCTTACCCGGTCAACTCGGATGGTTCTTTAGGGAGCCATGAAGTGATCCATGATTTTGGCGAACACAGAGGCATAGATGGGATGGTGCTTGATGCAGATGGAAATATCGTCGCTACAGCTGGATATAAGGCTGGTGGACCAGGACCTTTGATATACGTATTTTCTGCTTCCGGAGAGGTACTAGAAACACATCCTACTCCGTTTGATAGGCCAACCAATTGTTCGTTTGGAGGTGAGGATTTATCGACCTTGTATGTCACAACGGGGGATGGGTTCTTGTTACGAGCTTTCACTGAACGACAAGGACGACTTAATTTTCCCAAGATATAGTTCTGTTGTTATCAAAATGGGGAGTAAAATAATTTGAATGCCGATGTGATAGTAATAGGCGCTGGAATCGCAGGTTGTTCTGCAGCCTTTCACTTGTCTGAATCAGGAATGTCAACTTTGCTTTTGGATATGGGGGAGGTTTCCGGGGAGGCATCAGGAGTTAACATGGGAGGACTTGGTGGTTCGGGATGGGGGAATTCTCCTAAGTTGCAGGAATACCTAACAATGGGGAGCCTGAACATTTTCAAGCGGCTTCAGATTGAGTTAGGCTACGACTTGGAATTTAGACAGTCAGGATCTTTCACGGCTATACATAACGAGCAGCAATATGCGTATGCCCAGAACAGGGTTATACAATCTCAAAAAGATGGTTTTAACCTACAATTATTGAGTTCTTACGAGGCGAAATCGATAGAGCCGGAATTGAACCTGGACTTACTTGGATATGTCTATGCCCCTACTAGAGGTCAGGCGGACCCTCTTAAGACGACTCGGGCATTTGGGCAAGCTGCGTTGAATGCAGGTACTAAAGTGCATACAAATACCCAAGTAATTGGTATCCGATCTCACCATGGAATATGGGAACTTGAGACAAATAATGGGAATTATGAGGCACAATTCGTTGTTATTGCCGCCGGGGCTTGGTGTAAAGATATTGGTGAAATGGTAGGCGCAAATATACCTATAGAACCGGTTGTCGGGCAGATGTGGTCTACAGATCCTTTGCCGCCGAGGGTTTTCAGCACAATATCGTCGTTCGAATCTAGTTTTCATTGGAGTGAAAATCCGTATGTAGACAGCACTTCTCCACCTGAATTAACGCACTTTGGAGAACAGAGGGTAACTAGACACCTATATGGAAGACAACGTAAAAGTGGAGAAATTATCTTTGGCGGTGATCGGCGAGACGCCGGTTTCAATAAGGCAATAGACGCTGGCGGGGTGGAAATTAACAAAGGACAGGCTACCGAAGTTCTTCCTTTATTATCTGGATTACCGATATCGACAACGTGGTCTGGATTGATGCCATTTTCAAAGGATGGCCAGCCAGTTATCGGCAGGATACCGGGGAATGATAATTTATTTGTAGTAACAGGACTCTGCTCTTCCGGTTTTGGAAGAGGACCTGGTGCTGGCATGTTAGTAGCTGATTTAGTTTCTCGTGGTGAATCTCACCCTGTATTGGCGGAATCAGATCCAGCTCGGTTCGCAGCGTAGACTGCGTATTACGACTCAAATATAATTCATACTCAATATGACAATTTAAGGGGAAACTGAAGAGGTACCAATCATGACAAGTGAAAGCATAAGCATAGGCCTTGTTGGGGCTGGCGGGAATACAACACTTAGGCATATACCTGGTCTTAATGCTATGGATAATGTAGTTATTGATAGTGTTTGCAATAGAAGTATGGCCTCTGGGCAAAGAGTCGCTGATGAATTTGGTATAGAGAAGGTTTATGACAATTGGTTAGATGTCATGGAAGATCCTGATAATGATGCTGTATGTATAGGAACCTGGCCGTACATGCACTGCACACTGGTACTTGCAGCTTTGGAAAACGGGAAACATGTTCAAACTGAGGCTAGGATGGCTACAAATGCCTCAGAGGCCCATATCATGTTGGAAGCTTCTAAGAATTTTCCGGATCTTGTTACCCAAATAGTTCCGGCACCCCACACCCTAAATTTAGATAAGACAATAAAAGCTTTTATCAAAGACGGGTATCTAGGTAATATATTGTCGGTGGATGCCGCTATCACCCAGGGAGGGTTTGTCGATAAGGATAAGCCATACCATTGGCGCCAAAATAGAGATTTCAGTGGGTATAACATTATGGGTCTGGGTATCTGGTACGAAGCTGTAATGCGATGGATAGGCCCTGCTGCTACGGTTCAAGCTATAACCAGAATAACTGTACCTCAGCGACCCGATCAAAATGGTAATTTGCAGGTGCTGACAATACCTGATCACGTGGAAATTCTGTGTGAGATGTTTACAGGCCCAGTTCTTCATATTAGGTTTAGCGATGTCTTGGGTCATGCCCCGGGAAATGGGGTATGGATTTATGGTACTGAAGGTACTTTGTATGTAGATGCTACAAACCAAACAGACCTCAAACTTTTTGGCGGAAGAAAATCGGATTCTGCCCTGTCTGAGATAGCCATAAAGCCCGAATTGAGCGGTGAATGGAGGGTGGAAGAGGAGTTTATAAATGCTATTAGAGGCATTGAAGAGATAACGCATACATCATTTGAAGACGGAGTCCGTTACATGGAATTTACTGAAGCCGTGACCCTTAGTTCACAATCGGGCGAAAAAATTTATCTTCCGCTATAGCTAGAATTTGGAGTATTAAAGAATGGCGTATAACTATCAACAATTAGCTTCGACTACTCTGCCACCAGAAATAGAAATGCCCCCAGCATTAAGAGAGGAAGTTGAATATATATTCTCGGTGACTTATACGGATCCGGATGCTATGGCGCTCAAAGAATTTGCGGAAGCAGCGGCGACGGTCATTGAAAGAGACGGGAGGTCTTTAGGTACATATCCTCCCCCACAGGGGCATGAGGGGCTGCGGGAATTTATATCTTCTGAATTGTCTTCTAATCGAGGTTCAGATATTTCGGCGGATAATATTTTTCTAACTAGTGGAGCCGGAGGTGCATGTCAGGTTTTTTTCGATGCTTTTATTGATCCTGGTGATGTAGTCATGGTGGAAGAATTTTGTTATCACGGTAGTCTGAATATGTTGCTGAAAAAAGGGGCCCGCCCTTGCCATGTTTCCATGGACCAAGATGGGATGATTCCAGAGGAGCTGGAAAAATCGATTCAAAGAAATATTAAAAATGGCGATCACCCAAAGCTCATCTATACGATTTCTGTTTACCATAATCCTACTGGTGCCACCATCAATCTTGAAAGAAGGAAGAGGATAGTTGAGATATCCAATAAATATCAGATACCTATAGTAGAAAATGAGTCGTACGCTGATTTTCATATCGATGGGCCGCAACTGCCGCCGGCAATGATCGGTTTGGATGCGGATGGTGGGGTCATGCATATTTCGGCTTTCACCAAACTGATGGGTTGCGGACTTAGACTAGGGTTTGGTGCCTTCCCGGATTCGGCCAGAGAGTCGCTAGCAAAGGTAGGATTTGGTGTTTCCCCGAGTCATTTAACCTCTATGGCAGTACATGAATATCTTAAGGACAACAAATCTTCATATGTCTCTGGAGTAGCTGCCTCCTTGGGCAGAAAACGTGACGCGATGCTAAGGTCGTTAGGGGAATATTTCCCTCCATCTTGTACTTGGACTGAGCCCAAAGGGGGAATGATGATTTGGATGGAACTTCCAGAAGGAACGAATACCTGGGATATTTTAGGCAAGGCAGTAGAAAAAGGGGTGAAATACAACCCTGGGGCAATATTCAGAGCGGACAGGGGTGGGGGGAATCACTTACGACTTACTTTCAGTCATCACACACCTCAAGAAATAGAGGAAGGGATAGCTGTTTTGGCGGGAGTTTTTGAAGCAGAAGGAGTCATATAGATTGTCCAAGCTAACCGATTTGTCAATTGAAGAAATTAGGCAGATATCTGTGTTGACCAGAATTGCTATGACAGAAGATGAGTTGGAAGTGATGCGAACTCAAATGTCTAACATATTGGACAGTGTAACAATTCTCAATGAAGTGGACACAGAAGATGTTGAACCTACTGGGCATTCAGTAAACATAAAGTCGGTGATGAGAGAAGACCAAAAGCAAGATTCCTTGACACAGGATGAAACTCTTTTGAATGCTCCTCACAGGGACGGATCTTTCATCAGAATTAAGGCTGTTTTGGAATAGGGACATCTTCAATTAGATATGGAATCTGTAAACCTTGAAATGATCACAATTGCTGAGGCTAGACGGCTTCTTGACAACAAAGAAGTGTCTGCACTTGAACTCACAAAAAATTACCTTGAAAGAATCAAAATTTTGGAAAAAGACATTGATGCATTCGTCACAGTCACGGAAGATCGTGCGCTAGAAGACGCTAACTTGGCAGATAAGAGAATAGGTGAGGGAACTCAAACAAATCTCACTGGAATTCCGATGCAATTAAAAGACAATATTTGCTACTCAGGCATCCCTACAACTTGCTCCTCAAAAATGTTGGAAAATTTTGTTCCGCCATATGATGCATCAGTATCGGCTTATCTAAAAAAGGAGAATTCTGTCCTGCTTGGTAAAGGGAATTTGGACGAATTTGCTATGGGGTCATCGACGGAAAATTCAGCCCTAAAATCGACAAAAAATCCCTGGGATACTAATAGAGTCCCAGGTGGTAGTAGTGGCGGACCAGCAGCAGCTGTAGCAGCTTCTGAATGTGTGTTTTCACTGGGATCAGATACTGGTGGGAGTATTAGGCAGCCTGCATCTCTATGCGGTGTTGTTGGTATGAAACCTACTTATGGGTTGGTAAGCAGATTTGGCTTAGTTGCTTTTGCTAGCTCATTGGATCAGATAGGTCCTTTGACAAAGAACGTGGAAGATAGCGCCTTGGTTCTCCAGTCAATCGCGGGGTACGATTCTAGAGACTCTACTTCCCTGGATGTAAAAATACCGGATTATGTTAGTAATCTGACCACTGACCTAAAGGGTTTTAGGATTGGTATTCCGAAAGAATATTTTATTGAAGGGATCAGCTCGGGTGTTGAGAAATCGATTCTTGATGCAGTAGAGGTGTTGAAGGGGTTAGGGGCTGATGTGAGGGAAGTTTCCCTTCCGCATACCAAGTACGCCTTGGCAGTCTACTACATAATCGCACCGTCGGAGGCTTCTGCCAACCTAGCTAGATATGACGGAGTTAAATACGGGTTTTCTGAGAAAGATGCTGAAACTATGTGGGCAGGGTTGGAGAATACGAGATCCAATGGCTTTGGCCCAGAAGTCAAAAGACGGATCATGCTCGGCGCATATGCGTTATCTGCTGGGTATTATGATGCTTTCTACCTGAAGGCCCAAAAGGTTAGGACTCTGATAAGACAAGAATTTGAGGACGTGTTCAAAAATGTTGACGTCTTAGCCATGCCGACTTCACCTACTACTGCCTTTAGGATTGGAGATAAAATCGACGATCCGTTGCAAATGTACCTAAATGACATATTTACAATACCCGCAAACATAGCTGGAATCCCCGGAATTTCGATTCCTGCTGGATTGGTTGATGGATTGCCGGTTGGGCTTCAATTTATGGCAGGTACATTGCAAGAAGCCAATTTGTTCAAGGCGGCATATGCATATGAACAAGCCACAGATTGGCATAACCAATCTCCCTCTATTTAGAAGGGCCTGAAATGCAAGATTCTGATGATATATCGATCGGAATTATCGGCCTCGCAGAATGGGAGGTTCCTGAGGATCAGACAGGAAGAGGGTTAACTTTACAAACCACAAGAGGTCCAATCAATGCGATAGTTCATCATGATCCTGACAGGCCAGCCCACCGCGGTGTCATATGGGTTGGGGGTGCTCGCGGAGGATTGGATGGTCCAGCTGGGGGCCTGTACCGAATTGTTGGTGAGGAATTATCACCTGGAATCACATCTTTAAGAATTGACTATAGGGAGCCTGGCGAGTTGATTGAATGTGTCATGGACACCTTGGCTGGAGTATCATTTTTAACAGGTACAGGCCATTCCGACATTTTACTGGTAGGGCATTCATTTGGAGGCGCGGTTGCTATAAAGTCGGCACCTTTTTCCGACAAGGTAAAAGGAGTTATCGCCATGTCAAGCCAGACATATGGGGCAACTGATGTTTCAGAAGTATCCCCTCGTCCGATCTTACTAATTCACGGGGAAGATGACATCGTTTTGTCTCCTCAATGCTCCCAGACTATATTCGATTGGGCAGAGGAGCCGAAGGAGGTGATCTTTATGCCGGCCACAGGTCACGGATTAAGGGAAACTTCTGAGGAAGTCACCGCGAAGGTCAAATCGTGGGTTGTCAATCACTTATATCTGCCTGATGAAGCACCAAAATAGCATGGCAGGGTTGGTTGGGATATACTCAACTTTACTTACTAGTCAATAGCCAATAAATATCTAAATAAAGGGGAGCTTTTTTGATATGGGAGAACTCGACGGAAAAGTAGCAATCATTACGGGCGCAGGTAGATTAAGAGGTATAGGCAGAGCAGCTGCTGAAGCTTTGGCAAAATTGGGGGCGGATGTTGTTGTTACAGGAACCGGAAGAAACCCGGATTCATTCCCTGACGATGAAAAGGCAATTGGTTGGAAGGACATCGAAACTGTTGCTGAGCGGGTTCGGGGTATAGGCCGCCGAGCACTTCCTTTGATAGTAGACGTCACAAATAGGGATGATGTTAAGAGAATGGTGGATGAAACCCTGAAAGAGTTTGGACGGGTGGATATATTGATAAATAACGCGGCTTACGCCCGGGCGGAGGATAGGACGCCGATATTGGACCTGAATGAAGACACTTTCCAAAGGGTAATGGACATCAAGGTAACAGGGACATTTCTCTGTACTAAGGCTGCCATCAAACCCATGATTGATCAAGGTGATGGTGGAAAAATAGTGAATATTTCATCGACAGCCGGCAAACGCGGGTCGGCAAATACCCTTGCCTATAATGGGGCGAATTTTGCCATCGTAGGTATGACACAATCGATGGCTAAAGAGCTTGGATCTCACAACATAAATGTTAATGCTGTATGCCCAGGGGCCGTAGATACTCATAGGATGGATGTTCTTGGCAGGGGTAACACCTGGAGTAATATGGCTGATTCGACCCCTATAGGTCGAAACGGTACCGATGAAGAGGTTGGTGATTTTTGTGCATACCTTTGCACGGAAGCAGCATCATGGATTCATGGGCAGTCCATCAACCAGAACGGCGGTTCGGTAATGGAACATTAAATCTGGGGTCATATTTCGTTGACTGAGATTGGTTACGTTGTTAAGGTTTTCACTTCTTTGTAGAGATCAAAAAGGGGCGGTTAGCTCAGTGGTTTAGAGCGCTGCGTTGACATCGCAGAGGTCATAAGTTCGACTCTTATACCGCCCACCATTATGTCTTTTGCGCCTAAATGGGGCATCTCAGTCCCTCCACTGGGGCTGGGGTGACCATTTAGTATAAAGTCTTTAGGGTTTTTTTGAGTCTAAGGCTTTCCCACCATAAGGCTTTTTGTCCTTACGTTTTTTTGGTTTTCTTTCTTCTTTTTTAGCATTTTGACCTTTAGCCATTTAAGTCTCCTTTATGATAAGCAGCCGCTAAATCTCAATTATTGAATAATACTACCCCTTATCTTTTACGTGCGAATTATTGTGGCTTGGTATTATGTGCGCATGAAAAAGATAGTATTTGCTGGTTGGAATTATTTATTTAAGGCTCACAGATGAAATACATTGACGACAGTCTTTTTGATGGAACTGTGGCTCTCCTTTTTCAAATAATTCTCAAAAAAGAATCTCCGGATGATTTGCCAGTAACATTTCATGGTTCTTTTTTTACAGAGGAAGAGTTAGACCCCTCCAGCCCTATAGAGGTTCTTCTGAATGGACTCGAAAGAGCACTTCGTATGCATATCTACGAAGATGAAGACCCTACCATTCTAAAAGAACAATTATTGGATGCGGCTAGACAATTGGTCGATATTTATCGAGAAAAAGAAGGAGAATCTGATATGTATTCAGCCATGTCGATGATATCTGTAGCTGGTGATTTTCGGCGTAATTATGTATTCAAATTTAACAGAAAAGGAAATAAAAAAGGTTTTCTGAAACGACATCTTCGTGGAGCTAAATTCAATAAAAATAACGTATACGACCCAAATAGAGTAGAAAATTCTGTTCAAGCAATAAAATTCGCCTTCGCAAAAATAAAATTTGCCAGATTTTTTGGGTGAAAAACTTTCATTTGACTAAAATTATTCCCAATCCGTTTGACTGAGCACACTCCTTAGATACCACAGAGTATTAACCCTAATCTAATAATTGAATAGCATCCTCCAGATGGTATCCAAAGGTTGTGGGGTATCAATCTGGCTGCAACTACTATTTATGTGTCATCATCCCTCTGAATAAATCAGGAGGATGATATGGATATATCAGTGATAGCTCAGTTGCTTACAGGTTTAGCGACATTAATTATTGGTGCGGTTCTCGTTTTCCAATTAAGAAAACAGAATCAACAAATAGAAATTCAAAACAGACAACTAGAACTGCAGCATCAAGATTCAGACAGAGAATTAGCATTTTCTGCTAGGGCAAGAGGTGAAGAATTGACCCTGGCACGACTAACAAATGATTCATTGCTTGATGCATATATGAAGGTTGGAAGAGATGAAGATACCGCAAGCGATAAAGAAATTCACCAATTTATCTCTTACATGAGGACTTCATATCTTCAAATGATTAACGCATGGAATTTAGGAGCAAATGATAGAAGTGTTGATTGGTACAAGGGAAATTTAGGCAATTTGATGGGAAGTGTTGGCGAACGTAAATACTATTTGACCAACGGAAGGATAATAATTGGGACTGTTTTTGGGCTTAACGACCTTCTTGAATTAGGGGACACAGTTTATGAAGAATTGGAAGGTAGCCCCGTGCCTGCATAATTCAAAAATCTGTGCCGTACTATGCTCGCTGGATAGAGATGGCGAGGGACGAAGCCCCTTCCGTGCACCTACTGATTAGGAGTCGCCAATTGGCGTCAACCTATGTACTCTAAAACATACGTAAATTCCTGGAGGTAAAGTCATGCCAGAGAGAAAATCCGTGAGCCCAGCAGATGCCCGTCCCAGTGGTGCCCCAAATCAGGCTGCCTTTGCGCCTGGAATGATTGTCGGCGACTTATTATTCGTCTCAGGACACTGTTCAGTGGACGCCAGTGGCAACGTTGTCGGCGAGGGTGACGCTGAAGCCCAAACACGTCAAGTGATGGCCAACATCCGCGATGTGGTATCTGCTGCTGGAGCTAAGATGGAAGATGTAGCCAAAATTACGTGCTTCATCACCGACATCGCCTATTATCCTGCCTACAGCAAGGTACGAGCAGAGACATGGCCTAAAGACCCGCCGGCAAGCTCGACCGTCGTAGTAACCGGTCTAGTCCGCCCAGAGTTCGTGGTGGAAGTAGAAGCTATCGTCCGCCTAGCCTAGCGGCACAAGCCACGTTTCGGTAGTAATGGTGAATATGTGCCCATGAAAAAGATAGTTCTCATAGCGTTGGTTCTTTTGGTAATGGTTGGGTGTGCCGAAACTGCTGAGATTGTTCCTATACCTGACACAGTCTATGATTTTTCTTTAACAGATACTCTCAACAATAAAGTTCAACTCACTGATTTAACGAATACCAATGATGGTGTGGTTATTGTTTTTTTTAGAGGTCATTTTTGAGGCATCTGTAGGCAACAGTTGGTTGAGCTTGAAGGGATTTATAACGAATTCAAAAAATACAATGCCGAGCTAGTTGCCATCAGTATGGACAGCAGAGAAGACACTTTGAGCCTAATTAGAGAGTTAGGGCTAAGTTACCACGTCCTTCCCGACCCGACTGGCAAGGTGGTAAAAAAATATGACGTTTACAATCTTCTTGGGGACGGGGTGGCTACTCCATCAGTATTTATTGTGTCCGGTGAAAAATCAGTAAACTGGAAATATATTGGGGAAAGCATTAGTGATAGGCCTGATAATGAGACACTTTTGTCCCAAATTAGAAAGACATCGGCAAAATAGTTCTAATAATGCACAATCTCTGAAATAGTATTCAAAAATCTGTGTCGGACTATGCTCGCTGGATAGAGATGGCTAGGGACTAAGCCCCTTCGTGCTAGTTATTGTGACAATATTTCATCTTGGTCTTATGTGCCCATGAAAAAGATAGTTCTCATAGCGTTGGTTCTTTTGGTGATGGTTGGGTGTTCTGAAACTGAGGTGGACACCCCTTCATTTGCTGATGGTCAGGCGACTGCACTAACAATAGAGGCAATATGTGATGGCTTAAGTTATGACTTTGCAATGCAAGAAGGTTCCCCTCTTCCTCTGAGTGAATTTACTGAAGAATATCAAGGTAATGGAGTATGGTTAGTCCAACTGGCTGTTAATAATGCCTACAAATGGAATGTTTATGAGTCCACTGGTACTACAACAACCGCTGGCACTTATGAAACTTATATGAAATATGGAACCTCAAGAACTGCTACGAGACATATCTGTTAGCTACTCTAATAATTGAATAGCATAATTCAGTATTCAAAATTATGTGTGTCAACGTAGACTCTATGGAACGGCCGCAATAGCCTCAATTTCAACCTTGACGTCTGGACTGAATAACTCAGATACATATATCCATGACATAGCTGGAGGCCCTGATGGGAAATGCCTTTGCATAGCTTCTGTAATCATATTTCTTGCACTTGGCTTTTCTACAAGAAATACAGTTATCCTTGCTATGTTTGTTGAATCTCCACCTTCAGAAGCAACAATTGCATTTATATTTGAAATGGCTTGCTCATATTGGGCTTCCAACCCATTGACTATGCTGCCGTCAGAAAGATTGCCGATTTGTCCTGCAATGACTAGAAGGCGGTATCCTGCTGGCACTATGGCGAGATTACTATAATTTGCGGCCGGAGCAGGTGCCTCCTCAGGATTAACGAACTCTAAACCCATAAAAAGTCTCTCCAAGATTTGATTCCAACACCTATTTAATATGGAGGAAAGGTTCCTGCCTTTTTTTGATGCTGCATATCGCCATTATAAATAATTCAAAAATCTGTGTGGCACTAGGCTCGCTGGATAGAGATAGCGAGGGACGAACCCCCTAATTACGTGCGGGTTATTGTGACTGTGGCTACATAGAAACCAATTTGAACTATTGGATGTTCCTAATGTTTTAGTCTTTATATAGTTTATTTTCTTATGGATTAGCTGATTTATTCGCCTTATATTTAGTTCGCGGTCTGACAATCTGAGTAGGAGAACCTAATCATGAATTCAAAAGTTGTTGGTATTATGTTGATATTGGGTCCAATTCTAATTATGGGTGTTTGGATTGCAGGTTTGGTACCTGATACAGCAAACGTGTCACCATCCGAGTCTATGACAACAGTCTTAGCAGGAAAAACTCAAGCTGAAATTGGTTCAATGCTTCAGATTTTTGGAGTAATAGCTATGTTTACTGGACTTTATTTTCTAGCAAGGTCATTGAAAAGTGATAATGCCGTAAGCAATCAATTTGCTGAAATAGGTGGGTTATTACTTCTACTTGTTGTACCAATATGGGTCGTTTTTATGGGCTCATGGACAGAAGCTATACAAGCGGCTGAAGATTTCGGAAATGATGTTGGTACAACAATACTAGCCTCTTCTACTATGTTCGAAGCGGGCGGAGTGTTGCTGATAGTTGGACTATTTTTGTTGGGCATATCACTAACTATCCTAAAAAAGTATAAGGGAGTTATTGGAGCGCTATTTATTATTGCATCAGTATGTGCTTTTACCGATGTGATTTTTGACATCGAAGCTGTGGCAATTATAGGTTGGATGGGAATGTTTCTGATGACATTAATAGTAGGCATATTAACGACACTACAAAAAGAGAATCAACCTGAAGCATAAAATAATTCAAAATTCTGTGTGGCACTGTATGGAACCTAACGGCTAGGAGTCCCATGGGGATGAGGTGCAACCCAGCATTGGAGTAGGTGCCAGTGGTTATGGTACTCCGAGCGATACGATATATTTAGCTACAATATCAGGTCATTATCAAGGGAGGTTTGAAACATGGCTTCTGAAGGTACTCACAGCATGGTTGAACGGATGATAAGAGCCTCTCGTCTTGACGTACATATATTCGAGGAGGTGGAGGCCGACACGTCGGCGACAAGGCAGGCCCTTTCGGTTGTTGCCCTTGTCGCATTGGCGACTGGAATAGCATCTCTGGGTACCACCGGACTCATCGGACTATTCGTAGGGGTTGTATTAGCTATCGCTGGATGGGCGTTTTGGGCTTGGATAGTGTATCTCGTAGGCACGAAGATAATGCCATCAGATTCGACTCACGCAGATTGGGGACAATTAGCACGTACTTTGGGCTTCGCTCAATCCCCAGGCATATTCAGAGTGTTGGGGCTCGTACCCGTCGTAGGTATCTTTATCTTCAGTGCCGCATCTATTTGGATGCTCGTTGCAATGGTCGTAGCCGTGCGTCAGGCACTGGACTACACATCAACGCGGAGGGCGATTGCCGTAGTCCTGTTAGGTTTCATCCCGTACCTGCTACTCACGTTCATGGCATTTGCCCTTCTGGGGGCTCTATAGCCCATTGATTTAGAACATGTGAGGGTAGCGCCGCTGGGACGCTACCAATCATGACTAATCAAACCGTAATTCCTAGTCCTAACTTCTTGGGACACCACCAGTGTTTGTTGGGTGCCAGTCGAAGTTAAGCCAACCCGCATAGTAAGTGTTAATAAATTGAATATCCGAAAAGCTGTCTGCCTCCACGACCATGACTCCAGGAGCTTCACCACCAGTAACTCCCCATGAGCCTATAAGTTTACAAGTATCTGGAAGAGAAGAGGGAAAAGCTCTAACTTTATCTCTCATTTCAGGTAAAAATTGACCACTTTCTCTAACTGTTTCCAAATCTGCCTCACGGAAATAAGGTCGATAGAACCCCAAAAATGTAATAGCCATGTGTAAATTCTCCAATTTAGGTATATTTTAGTGAAAATAGCTAATTTATAATAATCTGTCAAATAGGATTTTTCTTGTTGCGAAAGCTTGATGTGACCGGAGAATTCAAAAATCTGTGCCGTACTATGCTCGCTGAATAGAGATGGCTAGGGAGGAACCCCCT
>Ga0209753_1000084_pt1 | contig 32213 bp, 25 predicted proteins | sample METZYME_3_550m_FD_187550 | JGI IMG/M metagenome (GOLD analysis project Ga0209753, IMG submission 187550) | Marine microbial communities from oxygen minimum zone in mesopelagic equatorial Pacific - METZYME_3_550m (SPAdes) (version 2) | ecosystem: Environmental > Aquatic > Marine > Oceanic... | reverse complement strand
CCTGCTACAGGAACTGCTTTTATCAGGGCCTGACGTTCCCACAATTCCCTGCTTGCGGTATAATAAAATTCGGTTTCATCCAAAGAAAGAACCAGCGGAGCTCGTTCTCCTCCCGGCCTCAAGCGCATATCCATCCGTGCCAAAAATCCTTCTTCAGTTACTTCGGACATCACTTCAATCAATAGTCTTGCTGCTTTTATCCTCAGCTTATGATCAAAATCAATCTCTCCAGTGAGAGGTTCATTGTCATGTATGAAGATCAAATCAACATCGGATGAAAAATTAAGCTCATTACCACCCAGCTTACCGAGGGCCAAAATACTGAATGGTAAATTCTGATGTGAGTTTAAGTGCATTGAGTGTAAGGATTCTCTGTTTTCATTTCCGGAGGTATCAGTCATTAATTCTTTTTTAGATTTTTCCACATTTCCCAGTTCATGAGTGGTAACAAAGGAAAGTGATTCACGCAGGCAGCAAATTGCTACAGATGAAAGCTCTTCGAGAGTTTCCTCAAATGGACAAAGTTCTGCCAGGTCACGAACTGTAATTCGTAAAAATTCCTCATATTTGAAGCATCGTAAAACTGTCTTGAATTCTGAGAGTGAAAACTTCGGCTGCTGATCAAGCCGCTGTCGCAGCCCGTTCTCCATTTCTACAAGTTTTTTCTTTTGATAAAGGAAGGGTGATTCAAGTAATTCCAGCGCAAGTTCCGGATTTCTTTTAAGCCGAGTGGCCAGGAAATTACTGCGTCCGAAAACCTGCACCAATGCCTTCGTAATGGGATGACCCCAGTTAAAACTGTTCTTAAACTTTTTCTGGTATGATTTTGAAAAATCTAGAAACTGTGTAAGTGCGGCTTCAGGAGTTCCCGAAGAGAGCAGAACAGGGAATAAATCGGCAAGATAATCAGAAATTCCTGAAATGGAAACACTCTCTTCAAGCAATGCCGTGAGCTTCCCGGACGATTCCGCAGAGAAAGGAGATGAATGGTCAGCAAAAACTGCTTCCCAGTCAGTATCCGGAGACAAGGGAAAGAGATTTTCAATCCAGTCGTCAAGAGTCATGTTTAATTATTTTTAGAATTTCAGTAGCAAGCACAGTTTAACATAATCCACGGTAATTCAGAAAAATAATTATCTGCTGAGAGATTGAAAGAATGCTTAAATTGCTGGCATGATTCAGCTTATCTTTTTACACCCACCAGCAGAGTAATTAATCCATCATTGATGACAAAAACACCTGCTGATGGGTCAAAAAATTTGAACTTCCTAATTCGAATTGGGTTTCCTGTTCTGGTATATTGCTTGCTTTTACCAAAGCAGTTGAAATTGGAGAAAATTTACAAAATTAATTAAAGGTAATCTGATGAGCGGAATGACCAGCCTTGTACAGGCAGCAGGTGTAATTGAGCACAAGATGGAAACCGTTGCCAATAATCTGGCAAACGTTAACACAGTGGGTTTTAAGGAAGATCAGCCTTCATTCAGGGAGGTTCTTTCCACTGTTCAAAGGGTTGTTCCGGAATCCCTGGAGGAGAGATTTTTATCACATGAATATCTGGATGATTATGTCGGCATGGACAAATCGGCAGTAATAGTAGATGAAGTAGGAAAAAATTTCGAACCAGGCAGAATACGTTCCACTGGAAACGATCTCGATTTTGCACTTGCAAATGAAGGTTTCTTCACAATAGAAACACCACAGGGAGAAAGATTTACCCGCAACGGAAATTTTCAAATGGATTCAGAAGGAAGAATTGTAACAAATGAAGGTTATGTTGTACTTGGTGAAAAAGGCGCAATTACAATCAAAAATGGTCCTGTCCATGTAGATGAAAGCGGCCAGGTCTATGTTGATGGAAAAATCTCCGATAGTTTCCGTCTGGTAAGATTCCGTCACCAGGACCAGCTGCAGAAACTTGGAAGAGGATTTTTCGCGCCGGTTAACAAGGACGACCTACCCAAAGTTTCCATAGACATTCAGATCAAACAGGGGATGCTGGAAGATTCAAATGTAAACAGCATGCTTGAAATGACACGCATGATCTCTGCTACACGTGCCTATGAGTCTGTACACAAGGCTCTTTCCAGAATAGACAGACTGGATGAAAAAGCCATCAGCATGGTACAGGCTTAATTATTTTAACCGACAATATTAATTATAAAACCTGAACAAGGAGTTTCCCGCTTATGATGCGCGCATTATATACTGCTGCTACTGGAATGCAGGCCCAACAGAGAAACATAGATACAACCGCCAATAACCTTGCAAACGTAAATACTACTGGCTTCAAAAAGAGCACCATCCAGTTTCAGGATCTGCTTTATTATAATGAGCGTAATGCAGGTGTTCCGTCTTCAATCTCCACACAAGTTCCGGTCGGAATTCATGTTGGGCACGGTGTGAAGTTTGTCAGCACAGATAAAGTGCACACACAGGGCAATATGGAAAACACAGGCAATGATCTTGATTTAAGTATTGACGGAATGGGTTTTTTCCAGATCCTTCAGCCAAACGGGATTATTGCTTATACCCGTGACGGTCATTTCAATGTGGATGGCCTTGGCAGACTTGTAACAAATGATGGAATGCTGATGGACCCTGAAATAAATATCCCGTCTGATACCAGGAAAGTCCAGGTAGGTTTAGATGGAACGGTAACAGTATTTTTACGTGATGAAAATCTGCCTGAGGCACTTGGCAGCATTCAGCTGGCACGTTTTCAGAATCCTTCAGGGCTTACGCCAATCGGAAAAAACCTTTACCTCTCTACTCCAGCTTCGGGGAATGCCATAGTAGATTCTCCCGGGTCAGGTAATATGGGAAGTCTTACACAGGGATTTTTAGAACGGTCGAATGTTTCACTTGTTGAAGAAATGGTAAACATGATTACTGCACAGCGTGCTTATGAAGTTAATTCCAAAGCCATTCAATCTGCCGATCAAATGCTGCAAAACACTAACAATCTGGTCAGGTAACGATAGTTTCTGGGCAAACAATTAGCTGATTAGATTAAATTTGAAATATAGGAACCGGATTGCTTGGACATAAATATTTTGTTCTGAATTATTTGGTGAACCGAAACTTCAAAATATAAAATAGAATAATATTTGCGATGAAAAACTATCCGTACCTTTACGGAATATTGCTGCTGTTTTTTTTATTATCTTCCGGAACTTCTTTTTCAGCAGGAAATAACTTTTCTGCATCGCAGCAGGTCAAAATCCTTCTTCCACAATCTTCAGTTATTAACAGCGAAAAGTATACTCTCGGTGAAATTGCGCAAATCGAAGGTGAAAATATTCTGCTGCTGGATAAACTTACAGAAATTACTATCGGGAGATCCCCCCTGCCTGGAAGACAGTTAACTGTAACTCGATCTCTGATATTGTCACGGTTACGCTCAAAAGGAATCAACGTAAAGCACCTGGTTTTCCCAGGATTTGACACAACAGTTATACAGCGGGCGGCTCTCAAAATTTCTGGTTCAGACATAGAACAGGTAGTGCTGAACCATATCAGGGATACAAATAAAAATTTGGATTTAAAGCCCCGTCTGCTGGCAAAAACACGTGATATTTTCCTGCCCAGAGGCCAGGTAAGCTATGTGATCAGCTCAAAAGGAAAATATAAAAAAGAAGGAGGCTACAGAAATTATGATGTTGAATTCAGTATTAACGGCAAACCTGTCAGGACAGTTTCGGTGCGGACGTATTTAAAAATTTACAAGGAAGTATATGTTGCACGAGACACGATAAAACGGGACCAGCTTATTGAAGAATCTGACCTTCTGAAGATTCGCAGGAATGTGGACAGGATGCCCCGAGAATATGTAACAGACAAGGATCAGCTGATTGGGAAAATTACCACAAGAACAATAAATCCAAGCGAAGCGATCCGCGGTAACACCGTGACTACACCGCCATTGGTTAAGTCCGGAGACAGGATACAGATTGTTTATGAAACACCATTTTTACGTCTTTCTGCACCGGGAATTTCATTATCAAAAGGCCGAAAAGGAGAGCGTATTCCTGTGAAAAATTCTGAAAGCAAGTTGGTAGTTTTTGCCACTGTTAAAACAAGAAATATTGTACAGGTCAATTAATTTGGTCAATCACACCTGCACAGATTAACAGCCAATAGAAATAAGTCATATTATTCTATTTTTCCGGTCATAACATTACACGAATTTTGAGAAGTGTCCCAATTTAAAAATTTTTTTTCAGCTCTGCACAGAAAGTTTTTACCCTTTTTGATGATGCTTTGCCTTGCAGGTTGTCTCCCACCTGGACAAAAACCACAGCCGCCTGCTGAAATTAAGAAAGTAACCGCAGCCAAAAGACTGAACGAAAAATTAAAACTTACCGCAAAACAACTGCGCAGAAAACGCATTTCCACAGAAAAAAACCGTTATGAAGGCTCTCTCTGGCGATATGAGTCATCATTCGGAAATTTGCTGCGAGATCATCGCGCTCGCTTCCGAGGTGACTTGCTAAGCATTAATGAAATGGGCCTGATAGTTAATGTACCAACTCCCAAGATTTCCCCTGAAGGTCAGCCTGCTGGAGGAGCGGAAACTGGATCAGTAGCTCTTGAGGCAATGACTCTAAGAGATACAATTGAGGAGGAGCAAAACGAAATACTGCGAAATCTGGAAGGTATTTCCGCTCGTGTGATCAAGGTTCTTCCGGATGGGAATATGGTGATCAAAGGACAAAAAATTGATTATCGCCGTCGTAATCAGGTCCGTTACATTACTACAGTAACTGGCATATTGCGACCAGCCGATGTAAATGATTCAAACGTTGTTTCGGCCAGTAAACTCGCTAATCCCAACGTTAAGATCAATCGTCAGCAAAGTGGAAGCCTTGTACGCGAGCGACTGGAAAAACTCGCCCCACTGCTGGGTAAACAAAAAGCCGGATTCTTCGGCCGTCTTGGTGATTTAGCAAAAGGCGGAACTGAATGAATATAATTGAGATTGTGCCCAAAAAAACTTTCACATGTATTTCACAATCTCAGTTTTTACAAGTCATTTTGGAACCTGTCATTATAGTTTCCTGAGCCCAAATCGACTTGATCCAGTTTCATTTTTTTTGGACAAGCTAAAAAAAGTCAGCTGGATTTCTGAACCCCCCTTTGCACTTCTCCTGAAATGACAATTAAATAATTCAGTCAACTTCACTAATTTCATTCACAGAATGCTGTTTATCCCAAATTATTTTAGTTCCGATACAGATTTTCATCTTGATCAGCAACTGAAGCTGCTTTGTTCATTTAACGAGCAGGTGCCATGCAACACTCAGGGAGAATATGCTGAAAACAGTTTCAAAACGCTTTTGCAATCTCTTAAAACAACCAAAATCAGTGATTCTTTGCGGGCTTCCTTCAATGACGGTGATTTAAATAAATGGAAAGAATACGCTAAAAGGGAATTTGATGAAATGGGGCGCATCAACCGCCTGCGTTTACAAAACATGGTTGAACTTGCTGATAAAGAAATGCTGCAGGCCATTTTTGAAATCTTGCTGATGTTTGATATCAATCCACTTAATTCTGGACCGCTTAAGGTTCAGGAAAAGTCTGGCAAGTTTGATAAAGAAGGGAGGCCTGTGATGGGCACACTGACATTTGATGTCTTTCAGAAAGGAGCAATTCATGGAATTGATGGACTGGAAAGGTTTTTGCCGTCTCCTTCTATAAAGGGAGAAGCAGGAATGGATGCCTATCTGGAAAATGAATTTTCCGGAACAGATCTGATCAGTCATTTTAAACAAAGTGCAAAACATCCGATCAAGGCTATTATCTCTTCCGGAAGTTTTGGTGGAATTGGGCATAAACCTGACTCAGATTTGGATATTGGTGTCATTATCGACACCAATCCGCAATTTGAATTGAGCTGGAATGATGCAGATTTCCTGGTTGCCCTGGTGGGGAATGTTATAGACACGTTTTATGATTATTATTTCAAGCACGCACTGAATTCCAGGGAGCAGAAAAAATTTAATAAAGCAGCCACGAATACAATAAAAAAACAATACGGAAAGGTTTTATCTGATAAAGAACAGAACGCGATTCAATTTTTATTTGAGAGCAGTAACCGCAAAGAGCTGAACAAACTGATTCAGGCACATCTGCATAAAAGGACCTCAGCTGAACAGAAAGAATTTTTTGAAAAATCTGTTATTGAAACTTTAAGAAAATTTCCTGATTTTGAAGTTTTGTCAGGTCCGCTTATGGATTTTTTCCCTTTTTTGAAAAAGCATGGAGAAGAGCTAAAGAAAAAATCTTTTCCATACACGTTAAATCAATTCCGCAAGCAGCAACTTCTGCAATGGCTGGTTGAATATTACCATACAGTTTTCCTTGACCAGAACGGTGCTAGCCAGGTGCTGAAGCGTTATGCAAAAATCAATAACATGACTGTTGATACTTTATCGGCAGAACAACAGCATGACTGCTTTCTGAAAAGTTTGACAAATAATGCTCAACTTTCATTACTGTTGAATGAATTCATTGAACACCTTGCATCTCAAATAGGTTACAAGTCCGGCAAGATTATTTCTGAGTCAATTAATATTTTAAAACAACATTTCAGAGAAAAAGAAATAACTTTTGAGGAAAAACTCGAAAAACGAGTTTTATCTGAACTGAGAATCAACTTCAACTCTCGGACAGTTGGGATGATTGAAAGTTTTTCAGACAGTCTGGCCCGGCAGCAGGAAGCAGAAATTGAATATCCATTACATCTCAAAACTCGTCAAATTAAAGCCTACCTGTCTAAAAAATTTCCTTCCGCTAAAATTAATTTTTCAATTAACATTCTGCGCAGACAGCGTGCGGGGCAACATTCTTCTTTTTTGGTTTCACCTCAAGGAAGCAAGGCATATGCTTTTATGCAGAATGACTTCCTTTTAAATCCAGCCGCAATGATATGCGGAATCACACCAATGCCATTTGACCTTCCAAAATATTTTAAAGTTCTTTCTACTATTGGTGTTTTTCCGGAAAAAAAATGGACTCTGAAACAAAACCTTGCTGCTGAATATAAAATAAACGATCAGGCTGATCTAAATGGTACCGATGTTTTTCAGAAAAAAAGGCTGGTCCGTAAAAAAAAATATATCTTTGAAGAGGAGACTGAATCTTTTGTACTTGGGAAATTGCCAAATTGGGGAGAAATCAAAATTCCTCGGGAAATGTATCTGGAACACGCCATCCCAATATTTCTGCGTGAAAGCCAGAAAATTAACGAGGGCAAACTTCCAGAAGCTTTGCTGAATTGCTGGTGGCTTGAAATGATTATCTGTATTGACAGTGAAGACGTACTTCCTACAAGCATCAGCAGACTGTTGTGGAATCCTGATGGCAGGAACTTTCTCAGGGGAAAACGCAGTGGTCAGCTTATTAACGCGATTCTAAAGATGGAAAAAGATTATCCTGCACTGCAGCTTGATCCATGGTGGCTGAAATTTACAGAAATGCTGATTCGTTTTAAAGGCTGCGAACAGAAAAATCAAGCAGAGCCGGATTTTGAACTGAGCACACTTTCCGTCACTCAAAAAAATATCATATTCTGCTTCGCTCAGTACATGGGGATATCTAAAATTATTGATTTTGAAAACGAAGGGAATTCGATTGAGCTTGACGAGAAGGCATCATGGCGTGTCAAAGCATTGGTTGATTTTTACAATATTTTCTACTCTATCCCTGAAGAACGGAGAGAGCTTATTCATATTTCTGAAGGACAGGATGAAGCATGCAGCAAAAAGGAAAAATTTCTAAAGCAGCTCTTTATTGAATCAATGTCAAGGGTAGAGGGAAAGCTCTGTAAAATTGGACATGATCGAGCGCTTAGACAAATTACAAACCAACTGGAACGTTTGAGCGAAAAAAAACACGAAACCACAGAAGCAAAAAATTTTCTGAGCCCATTACTGCAGACTGTCAATCAAAGAGTCTCAATTGAAGACAGTGAAGTTCGGCTAAAACTTAAAAAGAAAATACCACTAAACAATGTTGAACAATTTCAGGCAAATATTGTTTATGAGGAACTGCAAAAACTAAAAAGTGTACAGGGAGACATTGTAGATTACTTTGCCCGGTTCGGCTTAAAAATGCAGCACAGCTGTGTGAGAAAAACAATATTGAATTCAAAAGTAAAAGTTTCAGGAGACGCCCTGGAAAACGCGGTCTTTAAATATTATTTTGAGCAGAATCTTGATAGAAAACCTTATCAGCTGCAGCTTCCATTTTCAAACAGCCTGTGTACCCCAAGATCAAAAATAAAGGTTGAATTTAACCGTAAAACTGGAAAGTGGAAATTCGGCACAATTATCAGCGGGAATCAAGAAGTTGTTGAAACTGAAACGGGAAAAGTCATACCGATGTTTGAGGCGGACCTGACGGAAGGTATAGCACGCTTTGCTTTAAGCGGAAGTATCTGTTTTGACGGCAATCATGTTCCTAAATTTGAGAAACCCGCATCTCAAGTAAAAAGTGATGTTGCAAAAAATTCCATATCAGGAGGAGAATTATTTTCTCTGGCTGCAGATATAAATACTTTCTTTGCTCAATTTGAGATTTCTTCCCCTGAAATGCTTGAAAACATACATTACATTCGTGATGTTATGATGATCTGTAATGTTAACAAACATGACACGATCTCGCTTATTGTTCGTGATAATTTTGCCCGTTTTTATGTGAAAAATTTCCAAATTGGCAATATTGTAATCAATAATATTCCACAAAACTTAAATATCGAAGGAGAAGATGCCCTGGCCATGTTTTTCATGCGGCTCAACAGCAGGGAGTGCAGACTTTTATTCATGCGTCAGTTATCCGCTCTAAAAATCCCTTTGAGGACTTCCAACCAGCCCCACTTAGGAACCTGGGTAAACGGTTCAAATTTCAATTTGCCTGATTCTGTAAAACATAAGCAAAATTACCTTAACGGTATTGCAAAAAAACTCTGGCCTAAAGATTCAATCGGTACAAAAGAACAGCTGAAACCAACTCCCCTCACTCATACATTTGATCAGATAGGCAAAGCAGCAATAATTTTCTGAAACGTATTTTTATATCTGCAGCTGGTATAAGATCAGCTGGAGAAAAAAGTTTCAAAATCAACTAATAAAAAGTATAATGTTTGTGTCAGCAGACTAAAATGCTTTTATATTGACTGGTTTCCGGAGTTAGAACATGGCCACAGCAGAACTAAAAGAAAATTCAAAAACTCCAAATATTAACTTCATTGGAATTCAAAAGCAGATTACCGGTATTATCAAAGACATCCAGAATCACCAAAAAAAACACAGACTTCACAAATTTGTCAGCAGCAAATCTGAAAATCCTCATGTGGATGGGAGAATTCTTCAGGCACTAGCTCCTGAAAACAAAGAGGTGGTGAAACTGATAAAAAACTTGGACAAGGATCCAGGAAACCCCCTGGCACGTCTGCGCCTGGTGAATATAGTGATGGCAGACCACAAGAACATTCACCTGGATGATCTGCTAAAGCTGATGCTTCAGGCCTCAATCCCGATTTACCTGGGTGATATCAGCCCGACCTTTCTGCAACTGGTTATATTTACCTATCGAGCCTACCTGGAGCGGCTGGCAAATACACACAAACATAAAATGATGGCCATCAGGTCAGATCAACTGAAACATGTTAACATGAGCGGTATTGACATGAGCGACCATGATTATGATGATGACGATTCTCATGTAAGTGATATTGAATCGGCAAAAACAGAAATTCAAGTCGCTGAATCATTGATAAATGAATGTGAAACGATACTGTTTAATATAAAATCCAGAATGACATCCTCGCTTTCGAGTGAGGAAATTAATGAGTTAATTACCGGAACACAATCGACATCATCTTTTTTCGGCTTCAGCCAGGAAAAAGTCAGCTCAACCAAACAGAATATGATCATCAGCAAAGCAGTCAAGGCTATCGATATGGTAAAGCAGATCCCTTTACTGCAAGCGGCCGGTCTTGAGCTGGCAAAAAAGCTGGGCAGGGTTGATAATAAGCTTACTTATCCTCTGGTAATGGAGGGGAGAATTCAAATGCAGGCACTAAAATTTCAACAGATGCGGGTTGAAAACGGGGACCGTACAGCTCGTGAAAACATGGCTCCTGTTTTTAACCGTGCAGTTGTGGCATACCGAAAAGCTTTAAAACTTATTTCAAAATCATCCCCCAGAAAAGCCGATCTTCCTGTACTGACGGAATTCGGGAACCTTACCCATTATGCTTTTGTGCACCGCGATCTGATGCGCTTTACTGAAGATGGAATAAGGTCTTTGGTCCTGTTAGGAAAAGAGTCCCTGGATAAGGCTGTCACTATTGATGACAGTTTTGAGCCTCTGCAAAAACGTCTGGAAGTTTCACTGCTTCAAATAGATGAAACTGAAGAGCAAGTATTCTAAATATACCAGATTTTGATGATTATTATCAGGAACTTTCAGTGGAAAGCCTGCTTCAAAAAATCAGAAAAAACTGGGAGACACATCAGCTGTCAGTTTTCAAAACAAAACCTAAGAACAAAAAATCCATAAAAAAGCCTGTGACGCTGATACTCTGCGTCAGTGGAGGATGTGATTCTGTTTCTCTGCTCCATCTGCTGCAGCGTCTCAGTGCGCTTCTGCTACTGAAATTACACGTACTTCATTTCAATCATCAGCTGCGCCCTGAAGCTGACCATGAGCAGGCTTTTGTCAAATCACTGGCCGAGCAGTATAAAATCCCCTTTCATTATAAAACCGCAAAACATTTAAAACCCGGTCAGGCAGGACTTCAGGAAACTGCAAGGCAATGGCGTATTGAAGAATCGATAAAAGTGTTAAAAAATATCGGGGCAGATTGTATTGCTACAGGACATCATGCGGATGACCATGCAGAAACCCTTCTGTTGAAATGGCTGCGTGGAACACACATTTCAAATTTGCAGGGAATGCTCTGGAAAAACCCTCCTTTTATACGCCCCTTGCTGAACTGCAGTAAAAATGAACTGCGGCAATATTTAAAAAACAATAATTTGAGCTGGATGGAAGATTCCACCAATTTAAGCTCAGCATATTTACGCAACCGGGTGCGGATGGAACTGATTCCCCTTCTGAATGAATTAACCCGTGAAGGATTGGATTCACGTATCAGCGATTTGAACGAACAAAGCAGTCTGTTCCGCGAATGGCTTGACAAAGAATATGCTGAATGGAGAATTGCTGCCAGCAGCGCTGAAAGTAAGTACGATTGCACAATTTCATTGGATGACCTGGATACGGCAAACCGTTTGCTTCAGGAAGAAATCATCTACAAATTCATAACTACTCAGGCTAATATGGAATTGAGTTATAAAAATCTCCGTAATATATTTGAATTATTGCGTTCAGGGAACAAACAGTGGGAATACAGCCTTTCTGATGAATGGAAACTGGTCAATTCCGGTAATGAGCTTTCACTACAGACCAAACTTGAAAGTTGAAACAACTGCTCAGCATTTAAATTAAATCCCTACTTGATTGAATTCCCTGTAAGCTATATTTTGACAATCTAAGACTACTTAACAGGATATGATGCGTATCGGCATAGATATGGGCGGAACAAAAATTGAAGGCATCGCCCTTGCTGAAAATGGTACAGAACTTTTTCGCAAACGAATTGACACGCCCAGAAATGATTATGATGGAACCGTCAAGGCAATTTCCGCAATTGTAGAGGAGCTTGAATCCGAGACAAACCAAAAGGGTACAGTCGGAATAGGAATTCCCGGAACAATCTCACCTCAAACCGGACTGGTAAAAAATGCAAATTCAACCTGGATCATCGGTAGAGATTTTGAGCATGACCTGGCGACGGCACTTGGTAGAGAAGTAAGACTGGCAAATGACGCAAACTGCCTTGCTGTATCAGAATCAGTTGACGGAGCCGGTGCGGGTGCAAAGGTAGTATTCGCCATCATTCTCGGTACAGGATGCGGAGGGGGAATCGCAATAGACCAGAAGGTTCATGCAGGGCCGCATGCCATTGCTGGAGAGTGGGGGCACATAACTCTGGGCTGGATGAGCGCGGAAGAGTATCCGGGGGAAAAGTGTTTTTGCGGAAAGAGAGGATGCCTTGAAAAATTCGTTTCCGGAACAGGATTTGAAAACGAGTATGAGCGTCAAACTGGGACTAGAATCAGTGGAAGTGAAATTATTAAGCTGCTTGAAAAGGGTGATGATACTGCTGAGAAAGTTATGCGGACTTACGAAAATCGCCTTGCCCGCGCTATCGCAACAGTAGCTAATTTTTTAGACCCGGATGTTCTGGTTCTGGGTGGTGGTATGTCAAATATATCCCGGATTTATCAGAATCTTCCCGTTCTGATTGGTGACTGGGTATTTGGAAAAGAGTTCACTACACCGATCCGGCCGGCAAAACACGGTGATTCCAGCGGTGTTCGTGGTGCAGCCTGGCTTTGGTGATCAGCTATTTCTGGACTGTTCAGCTAAAAAAGCGAAACCAACCACCTCGTAAGTAAGCGACAAAGGCAGAAACAGCCAGCCTATAAAAGGTATAAAGGTAAGAATTGCAGGCAGCCATCCTATGCGCACCGGCAGCCAGCGCCATTTCCTGCGAAGCTCCCTTGCCTCCTCAACATCTTTTAAGGAGTCAGAATAGGCAATTATGCTTTCCCTTCCAAGCAGATGAGATTCAAGTATGAAAACAAGCAATAGTCCTATAACAGGAATCAAACCTATAAAAAGTAGAAGTACAGGGAAAATACAAGCCTTCAATGCTTCACTAAATATATATTTAATCTCAGCCAACCAGATTTTAAGTGAAAAAGTACGCTCTTCAATTTCCCTGAAATGATGAATTACCCTCTCAACCAGACTCTGATGCCAGAGGCTGACCAGTGACACTGAAAAACGTAAAGCTGTAACAGCAAATGCTGCCGCCACAGTCAACTGAATGCTCCACAAGATCACTGTGCCAAGAGAAGCCCAGAAACCTTCTCCTCCTCCAAAAAGCCACTTTATAATCGGATTGAGCAACAGGTAATAAAACAATCCGTTCAAAAGTATTGTTGCGCCTGAAAATATCAGATAATTTAACAACACTGCCCTGAATACCAGTCCCCGCAAACCTTTAATTTCAGACATAGCCTTGTGTCCGGCTTGGAAGACTTTTATGGCACCGGTGCCGGAAAGTGTTACTTCGCTTTGTACTTTGGATTTGTCCAATTTAACTTTCCTTTACGATTATGCATTACATCCAGTTTAAACTAAGTGAGGATTTTCTTCCACAATCAGTAAATGCTCAAAAACTGCTTTTTTTGCATTAATTACTTTGCGCACAAAAAGCACTTAACTTGCATGAATTTAGTAAATAATTTTCAAAAAATTCAATAATCAAATTTGTCATGCATTCATTTAGGATAATCATCTTAACCGTGTTGATTCTGCTGACAGGTTTTTATGCTGCTGCTGATGAAGTTTGGCGCCTGCGTTACTCAGCGCTGATTTCTGCAGAAAATGAAATCACGAGGAGCTCCAGCAGTTCATCCGCCGAACTGAGCACATCTGGACACAGCGGAAGCTTTGTATTCGCAAATGGAATCGGCCTGGGATATTCAGCTGCAAAGGCAAATGGAAATCTTGAGGATATTTCATATAAATTCAAAAACAACAGTCTGGATTTATCTTATACAACAGGCAGCAGTTTCAGTTTTACTCTGGGTGCAGGAATAATGATAAACGGTCGCGGGAAAATTATCCTCAATGGTGTAGATTATGTAACTGAAAGTGTTTCCGGGGAATCAATTTTCTTAAACTTAGGTATCCCTTTTTTCGGCGGGGAGTTTTTGCTGGGATACCGTCAGGATAACAGTAAATTCAAGAATTATCAGTGTCAGATGTCGGGAAAGTCGGTTATCCTAGCTGAACCGGTAAATTTAGTTTCCGGACAAATCAACGCTGGTATCGGATTTCTTTTTTGAACAGCTTTATTGAGGATAGCTCTCTTCTATTCTGGAAGAGGTGTATATTTAGAAAAGCTGTTTACTTTCTCGATGTAAAATATCTCACCTAAAGCAAGCAGGCTTCTTCTTCCATCAGGAGAGGGTTTGAGCGGGTGAAATACTTAAGAAAAATAAACAATCAAACGCAGAAGAGTTACCCGCAGCTTAATGCATTTAACAGGAAAACCTCAGCATTTCAGATCAGCATGCCTGAAATCAATCCTTACTTCATGACACGAGCTCTTGAACTGGGAAAGCGTGCCTTTAAAAAAACAGGCGATAATCCCTGGGTTGGATGCGTGATTGTGAAGAACAACAAAATCCTGGGAGAAGGACATACACAGCCTGGTGGAATTCCTCATGCTGAAGCTGAAGCAATCCGCATTGCAGAATCAAAGGGACATTCACTCAGCGGATCAACACTTTATTGTACAGTCGAACCCTGCTCTTTCCACGGCAGAAGCCCTTCCTGTGCGAACACAATTATTGAAAAGAAAATCTCGCATGTTGTGACTGCAATCAGTGATCCTCATCCAAAAGTAAACGGTGAAGGTATAAGGATTCTCAAAGAAGCAGGAATTACTGTTACCGAAGGAATTGAGGCAGATGCTGCTCGTCTTTTATTAGCGGAATGGCTGAAAGGTTTCGAATGAGCCGGGAAAAACGGGAATATCCTGATCGTCCTTATGTGGGAGTAGGAGTGATTGTTTTCCGTGACAAGGAAGTGCTGCTGGTACAGAGAAACAAAGAGCCCAATAAAGGTCAATGGAGTATCCCCGGCGGCAGTCAGCTGCTTGGTGAAACTGCATCAGAAGCTGCACAGAGGGAACTGCTGGAAGAAACCGGAGTAAAAGTTGACCGGCTTTTTCTGGTTGATGTAGTGGACACAATTATTCCTGGTGTTGAGGGAAAAATAAAATACCATTACACACTGGTGGATTACATGGGGCAGTGGCAGTCAGGGGAGTCCCGTCCCGGTGACGATGCTAAAGAGGTGAGGTGGGTTCGCCTGAACGAACTAAGTTCATATTCACTTCTGGAGAAAACCATGAAAATTATCCAGAAGGCTGCCGCGATGAATACTTAAATGGTAAATTTCCAGGGTCTCAACCTTATCCCAAATTAAATCAAATCCCCTGAAAATCAACTCTGAACTTCTGTGTCCTGCTTTTTTCGTGCTCTGTATCCTTCTTCCTCCCAGGTAAGGAATCGGCTCCCAATCACATCTCCTGTATCCTGAACTGCAATAAACGCGTCCGGATCTGTTTCAAACAGATATTCTTTCAGCCGTCCCAGTTCCAGCAGATTAATTACAGTATAAATTACTCGTTTTTCCCCACCGGCATAACCTCCTGATGCATGAAAATAGGTAAAACCCCGGTCCAGTTTCTGCAGTACTTTCTCCGATACTGCTTCCGGTCTGGATGAAATGATAAACACAGATTTGCGCTGAGAAAATCCAATCAGCCCCTTCTGCATGCACCAGGAGAAAACATACATGAAGACCCCAGTGAAAAGTGCTGACTCCAGGTCATAAAGTATGGCGTTGCCTGTGATAATAATAAAATTTATCGCATTAAACAGATAACCAATTGGAATTTCCAAACGTTTTTTCAGTACAGTACCCAATATATCTAATCCTCCGACCGACCCTCCCAGTCTAAGATAAAATCCGGTAGTAAATCCCGCCACTACCCCTCCAAATATAGCTGAAATCATCGGATCTTCCAGGGGAATATAGGCCCCCTCAGTAAGCTTCAGACTTACGGAATAAATACTCATGCCGATTATAGAAGTAAGCATATATTTGACAGAAAACTCACGATACCCCACAAATAATATTGGAATGTTCAGCAATACAATCAGAACGCTCAGGGAGACATAATCACTGATGCTGTCGTAGAAGAATAAAGTCAGCCCTGTAAGTCCGCCGGCAAAAAAATGCTGAGGGATCAAAATACCATGCACAACCAAACTGAAGGCAAAACAGCCAACAGCCAGCATCAAAAGCATATACCAGTATTTCCAGGTACGCAGTGCAACAAAAAATTCTTGTAATTCTTCCTGTATTTGGTTCATTGAAATGCCGGCTTAATGTTGAAAAAAAACGCAAAAAAAAACGGGATGCCCGCATCTGCAGTCATCCCGTTTTAAAAGTTTTATTCTAAACTGAATTATGAAGCAGTTTGAACACTAACCGCGCAAGGGCCTTTTTGCCCCTCTCCAACTTCGAATTCCACTGTTTCTCCTTCTCTGAGGTATCCACCACGGACCTCAGAATGGTGAACAAACAGGTCTTTTCCGGACTCCTGTTCGATGAATCCGTAACCCTTGCGTTCGTTAAACCATTTTACTTTACCTGTAGGCATATTGACCTTATATTAAAAATTAACAAACCTCTTCTCTTAATCTTATTATTGAAGAGGGGAAAGCGCCATTATGACATGAAAAATTACAAATGCAAGTAAAATTAAACATAAAACAGATTTATCGTTTATCTTAAAGGCAATGCAGCCAACTCTGCTTCCCCCGACAGTGTTTCAATTAATCCGGCATATACACCACTATGCTCAATAAGATTTTTGTGTGAACCGCGTTCAACAATTTTTCCTGCATCCATCACCAGTATTAAATCGGAATTACGGATAGTACTCAGCCTGTGTGCTATGGCAATCACAGTTTTGTCCTGAAAAATTCGTTCAATTGCCTTCTGAATAAGGTTTTCAGTCACAGAATCCACCGAGCTCGTAGCTTCATCGAGCACTATTAAGTCACTTTCACCAGCCAATGCCCGTGCAAAAACTATCAATCGCCCCTGACCCTCTGAAATATTTTTCCCTCCTTCAAGCAGTTTATAGTCATATTCTTCAGGAAGCTGCTCAATAAAAGAATGCGCGTAAACATACTTAGATGCTTCCCTTATTTTGTCCAGTGTTACTTCCTCACGGTTCAGTGCGATGTTGAAGCTGATGCTTTCAGCAAATAAGTATGATTCCTGTTGCATCAATGCAATCATCCTCTGTATATACCTGCGTGGTATTTCCTTAAGCTCCACGCCATTGATTGTTATTGATCCCTCATAGCTGGTGTAAATCCTGTTGAGCACACGCACAATTGTTGACTTGCCTGAACCAGTCGCCCCGACTATTGCCACGCGGTCACCTTTTTTAACGCTGAAGGAAACTCCCAGCAGAACCCAGGGGCTGTTATCTGTGTATCTAAAGTGTACGTCTTCAAATCGCAGTTCCTGAAAATCTTTAAATCGCTCAGCCAGCTGTTCATCTGTATATTTTCCTGCAAACAGCTCTGCATCCTGTTCTTCAGGTATTTCGCGAAACAATTTGTCGATATTTTCCAGTGAGGAAAGCGCACGCTGTATTACAGAAATTTGTTGGGTAAATTCGCGTATAGGCACAAAGATTCTATTCAGCGTGTTAATGAAGCCTACAAGAACACCGATTGAAACAATACCTGCCAGTATCTGCCAGGAACCGTACCAGATCATCAATGCCAGCGCAATCGATGTAATGCCTTCGATTACTGAATATAGTGCAGCATCATAAAAATTTGAATGAGACTGTGCCTTGAAGAAGTGCCTTGTTTTTGTTTCAAACTGGTTCTGTACTTTGCGCTCCGCAGCATACAACTGGATTGTCTTGACACCGTTCAGGCATTCCTGCAAATAACCTGTTGCATGCGCCAGCGCCTCACGTGTTAAGTCATAATAATGCCTAAGACGCAAACGTAGGAATTTGCTCACAAAATAAATCGGGGGCAAAATCAGCATCACAACCAGCGTAAGCTGCCAGCTCAACACGATCAGCAGAATCAACAGGGCAATTGTTTTTAGAAAATCCGTGAATAGTGAAAGGACACCGATCGCGAGCGAATCGTTAAGTGCTTCCATGTCACTGGTGAGTCTTGTAAGAACCACGCCGATTGGGGACTGGTCAAAGAAGGAGCGGGGCATTGAAAGAATATGCACGTACAGGTCACTGCGCATGGCACTGATGGCCTGCTGTCCTGTCCTCTGGAGAGAGAAAGTATAAATTGAGTCCGCAAAATAACCTATCGCAACTGCCGCGGTCATCAAGGCTACCTTCTTGAACAAACCGTCCAAATCTCCTGGAACAACATGATCATCTATGATCCGAATGATAAACCACGGAAGCAGCAAAGTTGCACCTATTGAAAACGGAACCGTTGCAGCACCCAGAACTATTTTTTTCCAGTGAGGCCGTACATATACGAGAAACCGTTGAAATAATTGCCAGTCGCTGACTACTTTTTTCAATGCTAAAACTTGTTCAGTGTTTGAAGACTGAAAGGAAGGCTTGCAGCGTTACAAGCGGGATTGAACAGAGGGCAGCTGTACACAAGTTACAAAAATCTGCATTGCCTGATCCAGATCCTCCACACTTGGAAAGGTTGGTGCCAGCCTGATATTTTTGTCATCCGGATCTTTGCCGTATGGGAAAGTCGCACCTGCAGGAGTAAGCTTGACTCCGGCTTCGCCTGCAATGCGGATTATTTCCGTGGCAAGTCCCGGAATTGAATCAAATGAAACAAAATAACCGCCGTCGGGATTGTGCCAGCTTCCCATTCCTTTGCCGCCCAATCCTTCTTCCAGGTGCTTTTGTACCATGGCAAACTTTGGTCTCAATATTTTTGCATGCCTGCTCATGTGCGCCCTCACACCTTCAATATTCTTTAGAAAAAGCACATGTCGCTGCTGGTTCAGTTTGTTGGGGCCTATACTCATCACCTCCAGGCGTTTGCGAAAATGCTGCAGGTTTTTTTCAGAAGCACCCAAAAAAGAAATCCCTGCGCCGGCACAAGTGATCTTTGAAGTTGAAGCGGTTAAAATCAAATTATCCTCCGTTCCATGCCTGCGGCAGTAATCCATAACATTTGCCAGCTCCTGAGGGTTATCAGACAGGTCATGTACTCCATAGGCGTTGTCCCATATTACCCTGAAATGAGGACCCGAGATTTTTCCCAGTGCAGCTATCCTGTCCACCACCTGTTCTGAATAAATACAACCGGTAGGATTGGAATACTTGGGAACACACCACATTCCCTTGATCATTGGATCATTGCCAACCAGATTTTCCACTGCATCCATATCAGGACCATCATCAAGCATGTTTACATTAATCATGCTGATTCCCAACTCCTCACAGATTGCAAAGTGCCTGTCGTATCCTGGAACAGGTGCAAGAAATTTTACTTCACCCTGACTATTCCAGGCAGTATCAGAACCATGTGATCCATGATAATATGCGTGGAGCATGTAAAGATACATCAATGTCAGGCTGCTGTTGTCCTGGCAAATCACCTCAGATTCAGAAAGACCCAGTATTTCAGCGCCCAGCTTCCGTGCTTCAGGAATACCATCCTGTCCGCCATAGTTTCTCAGGTCAGTCCCATTGACAGAGATCATTTTCCCCTTCAGCAGGCCTTCCATCTGATCGGCAAGGTCAAGCTGTTCTGTTCCTGGTTTTCCCCGTGTTAGGTCCAGTTTCAATCCGGATTCCTTATACTGTCTGTACTCCTGTAAGAGATTTTGTTCCCAGTTTTTCAGTTCCGACTTAGAAGTGTTTTCAAGTTCCATTATCAATTAAAAAAATGGTTCAAGTTTCTGCAATCATTATCTGTTTCAGGCTTCCAACTGTCAATCCTCAATGCATTTGATGAATGATTCAACTTACCGGTAATTGACTCAATTCTGCTGAGACCATTCAAGTATTTTTTCGCAGAAAGCTCCGCCATCTCCCAGAAAATCATCAATAATATTAAAGTGATTTTTTCCTTTTACAGGAATATATTGCGTGCTGATTCCATGTTGTAGCAGGTACTCCGCATAGTTTTCAGATTGTCGCTGAAATTCATTTGACTCTTTTTCACCAACTGCAACAAGAACTGGTGAAGAGCAGACAGGTTTATGCAGCAGTGGACTGTTTCGCAGCACCTCATCTGTGGTGAGCTGCAGTTTAGGCTGGAGCCAGGAAAATGGGAAAGGGGCAAGATCAAACAGTCCGCTGATGGGCAAAAACCCCTTGATCAAATCCTGAGGCAGTCCGTAATCATTTTCCCATGATACGGACATCAGCATGCCTGCAAGGTGCCCTCCTGCAGAATGTCCAGATACAGTAATCTTATCCGGATTTGCCCCAAAAGACTCCGCATTACTGTAAGTCCAGGCTACTGCAGCTCGGGATTGACGCACAATTTCATCAATTTTAACTGATGGACAGAGTGCGTAATTTACCAGTACCGCGGTAATACCGTTACGTACAATACCTTCCGCCACGAAGGCAAAATCCCTGCTTTGAAAAGAGTGCCAGTAGCCACCATGAAAAAAAATGTGTACTGGAGCAGTTGCTGTATCCGTGGGGAAAATATCAAGAATTTCCGCTTTGGTGGGGCCATATGCAACTCCTGACTGGTGGGGATATTCTTTTAGAACCCGTTTGCTTTCCGTGAAATAACTGTCTACATTTACTTCAAAATTGTCCACGATCAAACGCGGATTATATTCCTGATCAATTTCCTGCTGTGTTGAAAATGTGTGATATAACATTATTTATCCGATAAATTCTGTTAGTGCATGCAGAAATTCTGTAAATCCGTTAACTAATAATTCCGTTGAAAACAAAACTGATGAAGTAAATGGATTCCCTCATAAACTTAAATGACAGTTCTCAATTCAGTACTCTCCCCTCCCACATGAAAGGGATAATACTTGCTCTCACCCCAATACTCTCCTATGAAGTGAGGATAGAACCAGTAACCTCGCCCCAGCACTTTCAAAAGGGAAAGTGAGAACCTCCATAAAACCTTCCTTCACCAACAGCAAAGGGGGCCTGAAACTGACCAGGCTCGGGACAGGCCTGTGGAAAATTAAGGTGGATAATACAAAACTATTACGTCCTTTTTTCAACATCACGTTTTACATAAAGGGGATTTACAGGTGCATTAAAATCAATTTCACCTGATTTAAGTTTATGTGCCCCAAGACGGTCCAGAAGCAGTGCATCCGCAACCGGGTAATCCAGAGGCAAAAGCTTCAACTTCTCAAACAATGGCTCAGCTTTGCGTCTTTCGGGATTCACTCGATGCAGGACAACCGCTTTATCTTTTGAGGTCTCCAAAAACATTTCAAGACTTGTAAGCTGAATCGGCGTTCGTGCCTCAGGTTGTCCTTCAACAATGCTGTACTTAGCGTGAAATACTTCCCTGCGAGTGCAGTTAAGCAAAACAGGAAAGTCTTCTTTTACGCTGCTAATTTGTCCTGCAAGCAACTCCAAGGAATCAACAGGAACGACTGGTTTTTTATGCACCTGCGCAAATGTTTTTACCACACCCATCGCAATCCTGACGCCTGTGTATGAACCGGGTCCCCGATTGACGACATAGGCATCAATATCAGACAATTTGATTTCGGCATTTTTCAGCAATTCATCAATTACTCCAAAGATAATTGATGAATTTTTCCGATTGCATAAGGAATAGTAATTTGCCAAAGACACTCCATTACTTGTCAGGCAGACCCCCAAATGCTCAAAAGAAGTATCCACTGAAAGCCTGATCATCTAATGCTCCCTGAAATAATTTTAAGATTAACTGCAAGACAAAATCTGTTGTTCCATAGTGTTGAAAAGTATGTCAAACTCACTTGATTCAGTCTCCAGTATCAGCCGTCTGTGATGTTCAGAAACAGTCGTGAAACGCAGGTTGAGTACCGGTTCATCTGTCAAATAATTCTGGAGCATTTGCGGCCACTCAACCAGAGTAACACCTTGATCTGCTATCAGGTCGGCACGGTCCATATCATAAAGCTGTTCAGGAGCAGTCAGGCGGAAAAGGTCCACATGAAATATGGACCAGTTACATTGGTAAATGTTAACCAGTGTATATGTAGGAGAAGTAACTTTTTCGGGGAGAACTCCAAGTCCGGAACAGAAACTTTTGATAAAAGTAGTTTTTCCGGAACCCATGTCTCCCCAGAACAGCATTATTGATCCCTGAAACAAATGTTCAGCCATTTTTCGGGCGACATTCTCTGTTGTTTCCAGTGAATAAAGCTCAAGTGTTAAATTACGCATCAGACCAAGATGAATAATAAGCTGCTGATAAGTTGTCGAAATATGGGCTATTCGGCAACGTCTGCCGAAGATTTTTCTTCTGAAACAATGTGGGATATTTGCAAGTTAAACCTGGATCTGCATGCCGGAGAGAGAGTCTGCTTTCATTTTCAAAATGAGGAACAAAAAAATGTATTATGGCGTCTGTTTGAACGAAAGCTCAAGCCCAAAACCGGCTCATTGCAAATCTCAGCCAACACTCACTTTCATTCAGACCAGGGTCTGCTGGATGGTCTTGATAAGGGTTCATCAATGCAGGAAAATCTTCAATCCAGACTTTTTGAAGAAAGACCATGGTTCGGTGGAAAAAGAAAGACTATGGACACATTGATGTACCGACTGGGATTGATCGGAAGAATTCAACACCTTAATGTTAATGATCTTTCAGATCAGCATTTAACCAGGTTCTGGACACTGATGCTTGCAGCCGCAAAAACAAGGGTATTTATGCTGGACCGCCTGCTTCCTCTGCTGGATGAAACCAGTATATCTTTTTTGCTGGAATGGATGGAAAGTTTTCCGGGAAGCATAATTGTGTTTGGAGAGCATGCTGATTTTCTTAATGCTGTTGAATCAAGGCAGGATAAGCAAATGGTATTGTCAAGGTCCCTGTTTGACCTGGTAATCAGTTTCACAAGGTACGGAGAGGCAAAAACCTTGATCAATAATCAAAAAAAGTTTATCGATGATAAGTAGATTTCTTTATTATCCCTGTTTGAAGAAAATGACCTTCGGAAGTGTCTCATAATCAGTTGACTAAACCTTATCTGCTGTCAAAAATAAAAGTGAAACACGAAGAGTAACTTATTGAAAAAAGGACTAATTTATAACAGTCTAAAAGAAATTTTGAAAATTTTCCTGGCACAGAAAAGATGAAATTCGGCAAAGACTTTATCGAGAAAGTTCTCAATTCTACCGATATTGCTGAACTTGTTTCTGATCATGGCATAGTCCTCAAAAAAACAGGTGTAAACTTCAAAGGGCTTTGCCCATTCCACTCAGAAAAAACGCCTTCATTCAATGTTAACTCACAACGCGGGTTTTTTCATTGCTTTGGCTGCAAGGCGAGTGGAGATTCAATCAAGTTTCTGATGCAGATTGACCGGCTCTCTTTTACAGACGCTGTCCAGGAACTTGCCAAACGAGCTGGAATTCCTCTGGAAAGAAACACCAGACTTACACGCAGTCAAAACGCTGATGAAGAAAAGGGACTGCAATGCCTGCGCGAAGCAGCATCTTTTTACAGGGAAAAAATTCTTGGGGAAGAGGGAAAGGACGCATCCGAATATCTGCAGCAGAGAAAGGTTTCGGGAAAGATGTGTGAAAGTTTCCAAATAGGCTTCTCACCCGACAAATGGGACGAGACATTCAAAAATCTGACGCAAAAAAAAATACCCCAGTCTGTAATAGCACGTACTGGTCTGATCAAGAGCAGTGAAAAATCAGGCAGATTTTACGATACTTTCCGTGGACGCCTAATGTTTCCAATCAAGGATTTCCGCGGACGCTGCATAGGTTTCGGTGCACGATCCCTCAAGCCTGATGATAAACCAAAATACCTCAACAGCCCTGAAACCGCGTATTACCGCAAAAGTCGAACTCTTTACGGATTACACGAAGGACTTGATGAAATTAGAAAAAAAAGCAGACTTATCTTTGTTGAGGGCTACCTTGATGTAATTCGCCTTCATGAAAACGGTTTTACTGAAACTGTTGCCCCATGTGGAACGGCATTAACGGCGGAACATTTAAAAATAGTCCGGCGTTACACTAAGACTGCGATCCTTCTTTTTGACGGAGACTCCGCCGGAAAAAATGCGGCACTGAAGCACGCCCATCTTCTGCTGCTCCACCCCCTTGAGTCATATATACTTAATCTTCCTGATGGTGAAGATCCGGATACTTTCATGCTGAAGCACGGGAAAAAAGGTTTAGAAGATTTGCTGGAACACAAAGTTCCGGCACTGGATTACCTGGTTCAGCAGACAATAAAAAATTATCCAGACACAATCCAGGGTAGAATGCAGGGACTGGAAGAACTGCTTCCAACATTGCATCAGATAAAGGATCCTAAACGCCAACAGATTACATTGGTCACAATAGGCGAACGCATGAAAATCCCCCCGGAAATGCTTTCAAGAGAAATAAAAAGAAAAACAAATAAAAACTTGCATTCCGAACGGGAAAATGATACACTTTTTTGTTCGCCAAATACTTCAACAATTTCTCAAGATGAACAGTGGCTTTTACAGTCATTGCTGCGCAACGGCCAGTTGTGGCCCAGGGTACGTGAACATTTGAAACCGGAAGAGTTCAGCACCCCGCGTTTTCACCAGCTTTACGCCAAACTTTTGCTGCTGCCTGATGAATCATTTCAATCATTCGATCCACTCAAATTTGAAAAAACTGATCCTGAGCTGTTCGAGTCAGTGATGCTGCTGCTCAGTCAAGAGATTCCCAGTCATGATTTTGGATTGTCGTTAAAGCGCATCAAGGAACACAACCTGGAGATGGAATATCAGCAGAGCCTTATCAAAAGCAAAAGCAACGAAGATCGAGCAATAGCCGGAGCCAAAAGAAGAATAGAAGAAGAGAAATTGAAAAATCTGAAGCAAATATTTTAGCAAAAATTTGAAACTTAATACCCTGCACAGGATTCCATGAGTAAAAAAAACAAAACAGAGAACACCCTCTCTTCCCCTGAGGAAAAAATTGTAAAGGAACTGATTGCCGAAGGACGTGAAAAGGGATTCATTACTATTGATGAAATAAATGAAAACCTTGGTGATGAAACTCCATCAGCAGAGCAGTTGGAGAAAATTTTCAGCATTTTTTCTGAAATGGATATCGAAGTTGTTGATAATGATAAAAATACGGATTTACTTAGTGACCAATCAGACACGAATCCCGAAATTGATTTCGATAATGATGAACTCAATCTGGACCCGGGCATTGACAATTCAACTGATGACCCTGTACGCATGTATTTGCGTGAGATGGGCAGCATCCAGCTGCTGACGCGCAGCGGTGAAGTTGAAGTCGCAAAAAAAATTGAAAGCGGGAATCTTGAATTGATTGAAATTTTTTCTGAATCAAATTTAATCCTGCTTTACCTGAACAACCTTTCCAGGCAGCTCAAAACTCAGATAATCAAGGCCCGCCATGTTGTTTCGGGACTTGATGAAGATGATAATGTCATTGAGGATGAAGACAAAGCCACAAAGCAGGTTATTGAGCAGCTTGATAAGGTCTGGAAGAATTACGCTTCTGTTAAGAAAATCCTCGAAAATGAATCAAGCCGAAAGCTCAAGCCGGCAGAAGTAAAACGGTTGGAGAAAAATCAGACTGTTTACAAGGATACAATCCGCAGCATAAACTTCAATTCCAGGCAAATTGAATTATTGTGCGAGGAGATGTTTCTGCACAAGGATAAAATTGATCTTTCTTTCCGCAAGATGAAAGACAATATCAAACGACTGAAAATGACCCCGGAAGAAATGGATGAATTGTTTAGAATTTTAAGACATGGTGAAAGAAAGAAGGATAAGGAAAAAGCTTCATGGGACATTAGAGAAAAATCCGGACATCCCCTGAGCATCGCCAACCGCTACTTTGAAAAGATAGAACTGTGCCGCAAACGCATCGAGTTCATGATTGATCGGACTAACCTGACGCTGGAGGAGTTCACCAAGGAAGTTAAAAATCTCCGTAAAGTGGAACATAGAGTCAAGTCCGCCAAAAGCCAGCTTGTTGAGGCAAATTTAAGACTTGTAATCAGCATCGCTAAAAAATACACGAACCGCGGACTGCAGTTTCTGGATCTTATTCAGGAGGGCAATATCGGACTGATGAAGGCAGTTGACAAGTTCGAATATCGTCGTGGATACAAGTTTTCAACTTATGCGACATGGTGGATTCGCCAGTCCATTACGCGGGCCATAGCAGACCAGGCACGCACCATCCGGATTCCTGTACACATGATCGAAACAATCAACAAGCTTTCGCGTATTTCGCGTGCCAAGGTGCAGGAACTGGGACGAGAACCTACAGCGGATGAGCTTTCGGAAGATCTCGGCATGCCACTTTACAAAGTCCGCAAGGTGCTTAAGATTGCCAAGGAACCGATTTCACTCGACACACCAATAGGCGATGATGAGGATTCACAACTCAAGGATTTTATCGCGGATGAACAGGTAAGGGATCCCGGCGAAGCTACAGTGTCTTCAAACATGAGTGAACGTACTCGCGATGCCCTGAAAACACTTACTAAGCGTGAAGAAAATGTGCTGCGCATGCGCTTCGGTATTGACTCCAGCAAGGATCACACGCTGGAAGAAGTTGGACAGGATTTTGATGTAACGCGTGAACGCATCAGGCAGATTGAAGCAAAAGCCCTGCGCAAACTGCGTCATCCAACCCGGTCAAAATTACTCAAATCTTTTTACGAATAAGTAACTCAGGTTTAAGCTAAGCATGCGCATGCTGCATTTAAGCTACTTGATGCTTAAACCCTGAACCATGCCGTCAACACCTGGTCTTGCCTGTATGAGGTTGTACCGGAAATTTGCTGTTCTGCTGACCGTCAGCTTGCTGATTACTGCTGGTCTTCCGGCAACCGCAGTTTCGGAAACTGTCATAATTCAGAATGTTGAACTGCTTAGGCGCGGGAAACAGATCAGTGTAAGGCTGCTGACCAGCAGTCCTCCAGATTACCAGATCACAGAAAACCTTGCAGCACAGACCCTGGTGGTCAAGTTCAAAAACGCCCGTGCTGGTTTTGCTGACGGTCGCATGGAGCGCCTGTTCAACGACCTGCAGCTCTCAGGAATTCGTTTTTCAGAATTTGACGGAGAAATCTGGGCACAGTTCAAGCTAGAGGAAAAGGACCTCACCTATTCCGTAAGTGCACTCACCAAAAACTCCGGGGTGCAGATTGATTTCCGTCCTGCATTTGAGATTAAGCCCCTGCCAGATCCTCCTGAAGATGCTGTCTACCAGTTGTCTTCTCTCAAATTTGATTCTGGGAACAAAAACTTCACTCGCCTTATTTTCGATTTTTCAAAACCGGTTAAATTTTCCAACTCAAGCCTTGTACCGGAAGATAAGGGACCTCCCCGGATTTTCCTGCTGGAAGACAGCCGCCAGACTCAACTGACCATCCGCCTGCCAAACACGCTGCCCAAAAAGGAGCTGGAAAAACTTGAATTCAAGGGGAAACGACTGGAACTTGCGGCGCTTAAAGCAGAATTAAACCAGACATTTATTAAGCTGAAGCTGAAAGTTAAGGACATCAAGGTGGAGAGGCATTTTGTTTCTGCACCCACCCGCTGGATGCTGGACATTCAGGGAACACCGATCAGGGAAAAAATTATTGAGGAAGTACAGGAAGGTGAAAAATTAAGTGCAGAGGAATTAGCCGAAATTGAAGAGGAAAAAAAGGCGCGTCTCAAAAGAGCGGCAAAAATAAATCCGGAATACAGGCTTGGAGAAACTGCATTTCGCGACAGGCTGTATGACAAGGCCGTGCCCCATTTCCGAAAGGCATACGCTATTGGAAAGGAAAACACCGCCGAAGAATTCGGCGATCCCCTTCATCCGCAAGCGGCAAAGGCATTGTTCCGGATTGGAGATACGATCTACACCATGCTGGAGCGCAGGATTGGCGACAACTATCACCAGGCAATTGAGGCATACAAAACAGCAATACGCATCACCAAGGATGCACAGAATACTGCTGTAAAAAATGGAGAGAACTTTGAACCGGTTTCTCTGCTGTCTCACGCCAATTTCCGGATCGGTCGCGCCTACCAGAAAATGAAATTCCATCATGAGGCCGCGGTTTACTACAACATCCTGCAGGAACACTACCCAAATACACTGGAGGCAATGGAAGCAAGTTTCTGGAAAGGCATGAGCCGAGTTGATCAGCGTCAGTGGGAAACGGCTATCACCGATTTCCAGGAATACCTGCGCTCGGCGCCCAAGCCCAAGTTTTATGCCGTCACTCATTACAAGATGGCACAGGCTTATTACCGCCTTAAACGCTACATTACTGCCAGGGAATTTTTTGATATTGCCAGGAGCGCCGATGGACAATATGCCGGTAATGATCCCACGCTTATGTTTCACATGGGAGAAACATACTATGAAAATGCTGAATACGTTACTGCCAGGGAAATATTCAAGGAGCTGCTGCGAAAATATCCAAACGCTGATTTTTCCAAGCTGGTGGCAATCCGACTGGGAGATTTCCTGCGTGACGAAGGCAAGGAAGATGAAGCCATACAGGCCTACCAGAATGCAATCAGCAGCTATTCCCGGGAGATCGCGCTGGTTGGCAAGCTGCGAATTGCCAACATCCAGGCAAAACGGCCCTATTCGGATGAATACCTTGAGGCAATCAAGGTTTATGACGAAATTCCCAGTCTTTATCCGGAAACACCACAGGCGGAAGAAGCAATGCTGCGCAAGGGCCTGACGCTAACTCAGTATGGATTTTTTTCTCGTGCCATTAAATCACTTGAAGAATTCATGCAGAAATACCCCCAGAATATTTACGTCAAGAGAAACGTGGTCCAGGAAAACATTGACGAAAATCTCAAGGGGCTTATCGACGGCCATTTTCGTGAGGGGGACAATTTCGCCCTGGTGAGTGCATACAATGACTATAAGGCGAAATACCTGTTCAACTTTCGATTTGACACAACTCTTTTCCAGACTGCAGCAGCGCATCGCAGGCTTGGCTTTTATGACGAGGCTCTGGATATACTGAGTTTTCTGGAAACACGTTCAGAGGGAACAGTCGGTGAGCTGGTACAGCTGGAAAAAGCCATGACACTTCAGCAAAACAACAGACTGGTTGATGCACGAGATACATTGGCGCGTTTTCTCCAGCAGTATCCGGAAAGCCCCTATGACGCTGAAGCAAGACAGCTTCTGGCAAGAATCTACAGGCAGCAGAAATCCTATTCACTGGCGCTGCTTGTTTATCGACAGACACTGCAGAAATATGACCGGAACAGCAATCCCCTTCAGGCGGAAATAGTCCCGGAACTTTTTTTTGAGCTGGGCGAGATGCATGAAGAAACAGGTCAGTTTGTTGACGCGGGAGAAGCTTTCATGCAGGCAGTAGCAAGTTATAACCATCCCGTAGATCATCAGGACACTCCCGGATACATTGTCAAGAGCCACTTCCTTGCCGCTGAAATGCACCACAAGGCACAAAATTATGACGCAGCACTGGAAAGCTACAAGCAGGCAATCAAGATGTATGGAAAAACAGAGGATGAAGAAATAATGGAACAGGTTTTCTGGGCACGCTACCAGAGCGGTGTTATCCATGCCAGTAAAGGAGAAGAACAGCAGGCACTTAATATCTACACTGAACTGATGGACCTGCCGGGGCATGAAGACAAACTCTGGAAAAAACTCGCCGCGGAAAACCACCGTACAATCTTAAGGAAGCTTTCATATGATGATTACCTGAAAGAATGATAAACAGATTGAAAGATAAATTACAAAACCTCTCAAAACTGCATTTTTTAAAAACCCACATATTTATAAAGGCACATTGCACTAAACTGCCTAAACTTTCCTGTGAGTTATTTGAACAACGGTTCATCATCATAATTTAAGTGGGAAACACGATTACCCTTCTGATTGACCTGCATTCTTACGAGGTCCATCCTTGTGAAATTGGTAAAACCCCCTAATCAAGGTCTGACTGGAACAAATTTTGTGGTACACTCCCTACAATCCTGCATTGCAGGATTATGCGTATTGGGCATCTGTTGAGCAATTCTTTTAGCCTGTTGGTTTAACCTGGAGTGAATAGCATGAAACTGAAATCGAAAAAGTTATCTGAGAGCTAATTGCAGGAAATATTTTAATTCATATGAAAACCATAAGAACAGATTCCTTGTCAAAGTGAGTTTCTTAAGAGATTTATATTCCGCTGCTATTCCTGCACCTTTTTTTCTTCCCATATACCGAAGGCAACGGCTGTGCACACTGTAAGGATGAAATACAGAACTGTAGTGAGCAGTGCCGGAAAGAAATCCATTACAATCAGCAGCAACAGAAACAGCACCGCAATATTGAGGATGGGGAAACTGAGATAAAAATCCCAGACAATCCGGAACAAGTCCCTGCGGTTCCTGTAAATATTGGCGAGCATTTCATTCAGTTCCTCTTTATCTAGCAATGAAACAGGCTTCTTTCCAGCATTATCAAATACACTTGACTTGAGCAACTGCAGCGATGCTTCGGTCTCTCTCACTTTTCCCTGGGGAGATAGAAGCCTGATCCATTGACGAGTTACATTGACATACTCTGTGGCTTGCACAGCCTCATTATTAACCTTATCCGTGGACTGCTTTAGTTGAACCTGCTTATTTTTGCGCTTTTCCTCAACTGGATTTATTCCCATTTTAATTTTTTGTTTAGCCTCATGCCTTCTTTCTCTTGCTTCCTTCAATGATACACCTGGCCAGACACCGAAGGATGCTAACTTGCTTTTGCCATCAAATGTATATTTCATTCGCCAGTATTTAGAACCGTTTGGATGTATCAGCAGGAACATCCCGTCACCGTCATAGATTTTATACTGTTTTTCAAGTATCTCTGCTTTCCTTATTGAATTCTCAGTAAGCTTGTTCATTGTCAATTCATTATGTTGTGATTTTTGGAAATATAAACGTTGAAGCCATAAAAAGTCATCATACTTTCTCTTTTTAGTTTCCCAACATTAAAAAATGATCAGAATAATATATTTCTACCCCTTACAATGCAACATATATACCCCGATTATATTCATATATATACCCCTTCTTGTACCTCATTATATACCCCATTTAGAGAATTTTCTGCAAAAAATAATAAAATGCTACTCAACACTTAAAAAATTAAATTATTTATCATACAGCAGGAAGCTATATACCCTTGATTAATACTGTACAAGACTTTTGAGGTTACATAACATAATATAAAGAGAATAATACATTTATATATGATATATTTCATCAAAATAAACCTTCTATTTTATACCCCATAATATATTCCTGTATTCAATATAAATGTTATGTACTGACAGTGGTATATTTACAAAATAATACCCTCATATACAAATCATTATGATCTTAAGAAGATTAACTGCCTGGTAATTGTTTCTTGATATCCCAATAAATACTTGGATCTCACATAAATACCCAGGATCGTAATAGTTCAGTTATATGAAGTATTTTAATATAATATATATTTAATCAAATATTATTCGCTGTGCTCATTTTGATTGAGTTAGAAAAGCATCCATTAAAAGACAAATTATTGAATAATTATATATTAATTCAAAAAATCTAAATATATCAGCTTAGCTGATTTTTTGAGCAGCAGATAGCCCACAATCCAGACCCAGCAAGAGCTAATCAAAACCAAGTAATAAGATCGTAGTTTGTTTTGCAGTGGAAACATATGCTTACCTGTTCCTGGGCATTGGCCTTGAAAGGACATTTCTCCTACCCTGGACTGCTTCACTGAAAACTACGAAAAGTCCTGCACCCGCAATAAGCACTATTCCTAGCCAGGTCCTGTAATCAGGCCAGTCTCCAAAAATGCTGACGCTCCAGAAAATAGATAAAGGAAGGGCAATATATTCAAAGGGGGCTATAAGTCCCGCTTTAGAGACGCGATATGCATGGCTGATAAAATATGCTCCCAGGCAGCTTAAGAATCCTATTCCGAACATAATCAAAAAGTCCTTCCATGAAGGTATTGTCCAGCTCCTCAACAGATAATAAAGCGTCGAATTTGCAGGATCAGCTAATTGACCTTTTCCAAAAAACAAACCGAACAGGCCGCTGATGACAAGAAGATTTATCTGAATGTAGAATACCATGGTTGAGGCCTTTTCTTTTTCTCCCATTTTGCGTGTTGTTATCTGCACGAGTGCATATGCAAGGGCAGCTCCCAGCGGCAGCAGGCTGGCTGGATTGAAACTACCAAAGCCCGGCCTCATTATGATTATTACTCCTGCCAGTCCTGCCAATACTGCGGC
>Ga0209753_1000083_pt1 | contig 32389 bp, 16 predicted proteins | sample METZYME_3_550m_FD_187550 | JGI IMG/M metagenome (GOLD analysis project Ga0209753, IMG submission 187550) | Marine microbial communities from oxygen minimum zone in mesopelagic equatorial Pacific - METZYME_3_550m (SPAdes) (version 2) | ecosystem: Environmental > Aquatic > Marine > Oceanic... | reverse complement strand
TTAAATTAAATGTATGTAGTTTTTTCATAATCTATCCCTTTTGGTTGTAATCTCCTTGATTAACGAATGATAACAAATTTTCGTTCTGCAGTCTCGTCAGTAACATTATCTGTGATATGAGCTATATACAGACCACTGGCGACCACCTGCCTAGAGGAAGTAGTTTGATCCCAATATTCATCACCACTTCCATCTGTATGTTCAATTGTTTCAACTAATTCACCTAATTGGGTATAAATCTTAATGGTACAATTTCCAGGAACATCTAGAAAAGCTAATCTATCCTTATCTGAATACCGTACGTCTGTGTCTGCTTTTACATGATATGGATTTGGTACCACACGAACATTTTCTAATCCACTACCCGGTGCTCGCTTTAAACTGGCCGGAAGATACGTCTGGGTCCAGTGCTGGTTACTTTTCAGCGCTCCGGCTGGAGTCATGGCAGCTCCATTATTTTGAGCAGCATCTCCTACAGCCTGGATGAAATAATAATAATTCTCACCACGGGCAGCGGCCTCATCTTCAAAACCGGTTGCACTGGCGGCAAGATTGGCAATGAGCTCATGACCTAATCCACCATGGTCTGCAAGTGCTTCTCCTATAATTGGAAAACTGTAGGTTCCTTTAGCCCGGTATATATGCCAGCCAGTCACGGTTGGGCCGCCACTCGCAGCTACCCAGGACAAGGTAATCTTATCAGTCCCTGATGTAACTTCAAATTTTTCAGGGGGATATGGAGCCTGGGGAATATTATATCCTGAAGCATGGTTTGCCAAGGCACGCTCAAAGGTCTTAAACAAGGAATCCCTGGCTGTTAACGCCCACTGGTTCTTAGTCATACTGCTACCATTATAAGACAGCAATTCTGAATCGCTCCCGGCTGCTTTATATAATTTACCAATGTCATATTTTGCTCTCATGCTTAAACCGCCAACAGCATCAGCAACAACAATATTTACCGTTTGACCAAATGGTATATCATAAGGACCGTGGCCTTCAATTACCGACCAACCACCTTCATCATATACACCATCAAAAATATTTGGTGCATTTGTTGGTGTATCAAAATTTCCTTCTGGCTCAATATCATCCGCGTGATGAGGGTACAGTCTTCCTGATGCCATATAGGTATTATACTGAATTTGCATCGAAGATGGATCGTATTCATCAGTGGTTAGGTTGGGGTCATCGCTACCCATAACACCCATTGTAGACGGTTGATTTGGACTATCGGCTCCACCCGGGGCATCAGGTGAACTAATAGTTACACGACCTACCATTTGTGCAGCGGCCAGGCGACCTGTGGTGTCCCATCCTGCTGCTCCCCAGTGAGCAAACATCATAGGTCCACCGACTGAGCTAAAACTTGTATTGTCAGGGTTTAATCCTGCCCAGGCATACTGAGCACGAAAATCGACATCATAATCTTCATGGCCATCACCAACTGCATCATTCATGGTGAATTTACCCCACGGTGCACCACCGCCTCGGATCCATGATGAAGCATCATGAACCATATAGCGATGAATAAAAAAGAAATACACGCCTGTTAAACCAGCGCTCAATTCAATATCTTCATCACCATCTACATTCCCTGTATTAGTAAACGAGTATTCTATTATATGATAATCATCATGATATTCTTGACTGAAAGCATTCATAACGGCTGTAGTGGTTATGCCGATTCTACTATTATTTTTAACTGTCATGGCCCTGTCTGCATCCATATTCGGATCAATCGTATTAACATATACATATTTTTCGAATGATTTGGCGCCATCTACTATGACTTCTGGATCAAACCTGCCAGCGATAGACTGCTCTACAGCAAAGAATTGTATATCACCGCCAGACCGTGGGCCAATATGAGCAATTTTATGAGGATAATTGGTGCCATTTTCATCAGTAAAATTTGTCGCACCCATCCAGAACGCCTGTGCCCTTGAATTTCCAGAATTATAATCAATGGCGGGCCACATCAGCGGTGCATTCCCCCAAGGTTCTTCTTCTCTATTTACCATACCTTCAGAATATGGACTGTGAAAGTTTCCGATATTCAGCCATTTGATAGAATACTGCGCACTTAATTCATTCAGTCCGGTTGACAGTATTAATACAAATACTGCAAAAGCTGAAAAACAATGCTTTCTATATTTTTCGATTTTCATGCATATCTCCTATACGTTAGGATTAACCAATTGTATTTTATTCTTAATTCTAATTCCCTAAAAAGAGACTCGTAAACCTATGCTAATTGTTCTTGGATTAAGGAACGTTCTGTGCCATTCATTAGGCATATCTATGTACGCTTTATCTTTTTTCACATCATCAACAAAACTGTTATCCGCTGGACCAAAATTAGTTCCATCCCAACGGTAATAATTACCGGACTCATGGTCATAGTAGAGTACGTTTTCAGTTTGTATTAGAGTTGGAAGTTGTGTCAAATCAGCTGCAAGGGCCTCTATGCCATCGGTACTAGCTACTACTTCAATGGGCACATAAGCAACATCCCGTTCTCTGAAAGTGCCTGGTCGATCATCGCCCGCTATAGCATTGTAGGTCATTTCATTAGCATCTACCTCATTCCAGAATTCGGTTGGCATATGAAGTGAAGTCATATAGTTATCCCAGTCAGTTCCACCATGACCTTGGCCTTCAAAAGGGCCACCATCAGGATTGTAAGGGCTGAAATACATATACTTCCAATTCAGCAGGTTTTGTATATCTGCGAAAACCATTACGCGACTACCACCAACATTAAAGTTTTTACTTAGCCGGGCATTCAGGAAGAAGAAATCTCTCATCTGAATATTATTGTTCACCCCTGGGACTGAAGCGCCTCCTGGCCCAACCCACGTGAAGTGCCGGCCAGCGCGCCAGCCGCCATTTAGTGTTACACGAAAATCAGCCAATGGGCCCATGCTCTTAGGAGCCACATATTCCAAGTTAGCTGAAGCAAACGGTTCGGCCACCGGTTTAATTTGGTAATGATCTGTTGAAGTAAGTTCATACGTAGCCTGGGTAACATCGTTCTCGTATTGTGAGCCCCATCCAAAATTCCCCTGGGTACGAACAGAATACGTGTAATTAAAATAACCTCTCATGTCGCCCATGTTCTTGCTAAGTGAGAATTCCAAACCGCGGGTATCACTATAGTTATAGGGCTGGGATTTATTATAAGATACTTCGGAGTCAATACTTTGATACCAAACCGTTTTAGACTGCAAGGAATTGTCCTTATAGTACCCGCCTACACGCAATAAATATGCATCTCGGAGAGCTTGTTCATAACCAACTTCATAGCTAACTGTCTTGGGCATTGGGTTGCTTGGATCGCCAATTTGATGCACTTCGCCACGCCAAGCCTGCCAGATCATGAAACTTTCCTGGGCAGTCAATTGCTGACGATATGTGCCATAATTGAAATATAATTTGCTATTCACAGTAATTGGAAATGCAATCCTGATTTTTGGGTTCCAGGTGACTTGTGTTTCTGCTACTTCTGCATCAACATCTGAAAAACGTTCGTCTCCAATTTCGCCTTTTTCCTTGGCTGTTAAATCCCGGGCATAGTCACCATAATTCCACCAATCTGTATTTGGATTATAATAATCCATACTCATTCCCAAAGTTGCAATCATGCCTTTGAATTCCAATTTATCTTCTGCATATAAACCTGCTTGCATCGGTGTTTTCTGCCATTTTTGAGCACCGCGTTCAACGTGCACAATAACGGAATCACTGGATCCATATTCCATATCATAATCATACATGGACATCCAAAAACCAGCATTGACCTGGTTTGTACTATTCAGCTGAGTAGTATAATCAAAATTAATATTTGTGGTTGAAATTTTTGAATCATCACGACCGCGGGCCCAGTGACCACCAAGACGGGCTCCACTGCCCGGGTTGCTCATACCATCTGATGTCCATCCCCAAGGTGTCCAAACAAGCGAATCTACACCTGTTCCACCTGCACCATATAACTTTACTACAGCAGAAGGGACATCGCTATTTGAGTCCCCTGGGCCAGAGTTTGTTGATCCACGGCGTGTATTAGGACCGGTCTTGAATTCTTCAGAATTCATCGAAAATCCAAGATTATAAAAAGATTTTGCATTAAGTGTATGCGTGAATGTTGCACCCATAATATTGGTGTTGTAATCTGTTATGGCATACCTGTCCCAGGAAAAAATCACACTTCTACCAACATGATCTCCATTTTGGTTAATCAACGTTTCCGTAGGCGATATTCCCTGATTACTATTAAAAACTAATGTTGAGTTAGCGCTACCAGCCCCCCATGGATACAATGGTGTACCGCCACGCTGTGGATATGGGACATGCAACATATCCCAGGCTTCGTGGGCCGTACCTTCTTGGTTCGCAGTTTTGACAAAAGCCATCAATTTCATTGATGAGCTCAAATCATACATAAGTTTGGCATGAACACTGTTCTCATTAAATGATGCGCGAGCTTGTGGATAGAAATAGGGCTCGTTGTTATTCAAATAAGAAACCAGAAAACGCAGGCCAGTCCCACCTAATGGCATACCAAAAGTCAAATCAATAGAAGAAAATGCTTCTGTTACTTCCGTGTTTTTGCGATGGTGCCAGTCAAACACTTCTAGCCAATCAGCTTTGGTTAGTGTTGCACCCACACCTGATGTGCCATCCATATGGGCATCCCAGCCGGTAAATGCAGGGTATTGAGCTTTATAGTAATTATCCCAGGCTCCACCATCTGTACCTGCTGAATTCATATTTTCATCTTTATAGGGTTTCCACCAGTAGGCGTCATCATCTTTTACAATTTCTGCGCCTTCGGCAAAGGACATATTGCTAGCTGGTGTTTGATTTATCAATACATCCAGGATCATTCTATCGCGTGGATCCTTAGTCACAATATTAATTGCACCACCACGGGCATTGCCCACAGAGGCGCTCATACCGCCAGTTTGTATCTGTAGTTCATCTACTGAAGTCAATGCAATGGCGGTTGTTGGTGTTCCGTCACGTCCACCGCGCGTACTAATACCGTCAATTACAAACGCTGTTTCGTTTATACCGGAACCCCTGATAACCATACCAGACTCAACGCCAGCCTGCTGACTGATAAAATCGCCAACGGATCTTACAGGTATATTCTCAATATCACTGCCGCTTACATTAATAACCGTACCTGCAACGTCAGGCTGGACGAGTGAGCGCCGTGCAAAAACTTCTACAGCCGCTCCTTCTAAGGCCTCTGGGCTAGTGGAAAAATCAACGGTCGTGGTCAAATCTATATAAACTCGTATATCTGACGCTATATCTTCTGCATACCCGATCAGCTGTGCTCGCACGGTATATGTACCAGGCGAAACATTCAAAATAAAATATTCACCGTTTTCATCAGTCGCAGCACCTAAGCTCGTTCCATCAATCAGGACATTCGCGCCGACAAGGGCTTCGCCGGTACTTTCATCTGTCACTGTACCTCTAACCTTACCAGCGGTTTGCCCAATAAGGCTACCACCTACAAAAACTGCAACTGTTAATAAAAGCACTATTTTACTGGCATAACTATTACGATCCATCATTTTGTTATCCTCCATGTGAAATAATTATTTGAATTTATCTTTCGATTAATAATAATGAAAATCTTTACGCAATGATGCGTTTTTCTATGGCTTTTTTGGCTAGGCTACCGACCATCTAAAGCGAACTTCGCATATAATATCACTATTAGTCAAGAAAAATAATTGTACTTATTAAACGGTTACTTACTAAATACTTTGTATCCTTTTATCTGTCGTTTATTGATTAATGAAGACTTGTATCTTAAGATCATAATTATAATGTAATTTTCCTCAATCTTGATGGGTGCAACACCAAACCAATTCCATACTTTTCATATCCTAATATACAGGGCGATGAACTTGCTAATGCTGATGTTATTAATTAATAATATTGCTTGCATCAAGGAAAAGGAACCACGTGCAAAAAAAATTCTCGATACCCACCAAAACGTAGCAACGAAATTAAACTTTTCTGAAGTAACCAAGGAAGCTGGCCTGAGAAACTTTCGCCATGACAATGGTTCCTTCGGAAAAATGTGGTTCCCAGAACAAATGGGGTCCGGGTGCGGATTTATCGATTATAATGATGATGGCTGGATTGATATTCTGTTGGTTGGTGGCGGTGGCTGGGCTGGTCATACCAAACGGGATGTAAAGGCGTTATGGCTCTATAAAAATAATAAAAATGGGACTTTCACTGAAGTAACAGAAGAGGCAGGCCTAGGATTCATAAATACATACGGACTGGGTATCGTAGCTGCTGATTACGACAACGATGGCGATCAGGATATATATCTAACATCATTGGGAAGAAATATACTGCTCAGCAATCAGGATGGTATCTACAAAGACGTAAGTCAGCAGTCGGGATTAGGAAATAGGATCGAATGGAGCAGTTCAGCTATATTTTTTGATGCTGATAAGGATGGTTGGCTTGATCTATACGTTGGGAATTACGCTATGTGGTCTCCTGCCGGTGATCTTTGGTGTTCTTTGGATAATAAAACAAAAGTGTATTGTCCCCCGGAAATGTATGTCGGCATACCAAGTAGGTTTTATCATAATAATGGGGATGGCACATTTACTGACCATACGCAGATAGCCGGCTTCATCCCTGCTCCAGGAAAATCGCTGGGGGTAGTTCAGCTTGATTATAATAATGATGGCTGGCCAGACCTAGCCGTGGCCAATGATGGTGAGCGAGATTTGCTATATCAAAACAATGGTGACGGCACATTTACTGAAAAAGGTACTAAACTGGGTATGGCCTATGGAGAAAATGGTGAAGCCAGGGCCGGGATGGGGATCGATGCAGGTATTGTTGATAGTAGCGGACATCCTTCTATCTTTGTGGGAAATTTTTCCAGCGAAATGATTGGTGTATACCGTTATTCCGGAAAAGGATGGTTTAATGACCGATCCGCCTTATCTAAAATCGGAAGAACAAGTTATTTATCGCTTACATTTGGATTATTTCTTTTCGACGCAGACCTGGATACAGATCTAGATCTTTTTGTCGGTAATGGTCATGTCTACCCCCTGCGCACCAAAGATCAGGAAGGCATAACCTATCGGCAAGAATCACAGTTGTTTACAAACAACGGCAACGGTGTGTTTGCCAATGCAAACCAAATGGTTGCTGGTGTTTTAAACAACAAAATGGTAGTACGTGGTGCCGCAGTGGGAGATTATGATCGAGATGGTGATCTGGATATTCTGCTTACGGAAAATAATGGCCCTGTTCATTTATGGCGCAATAATATTGAAGAAAAAAGTTTTCTGCGAGTAATTCTTAACGGAGAAACCAGTAATAAAGACGCCCTTGGAGCAAGGGTTGTAGTTGCTGTAGATAGTCATAAAATGCATCGTATAATACGTACAGGATCCAGTTATCTTTCCCAGTCAGAACTAACGGCATCCTTTGGTCTTGGATATCACGCCATGGTTGATTCTCTATCAATCTTTTGGCCCAGCGGGAAAAGAAATACATTTAAAAAAATAAAAAATAACCGGGAAATATTGATAAAAGAAGGCTCTAATCTGATCGAGGAAATGTCTCGGTATTAATGTGCATGATAATATGCCGGTTCATTCTTGTAATTTTTTCCTCTATTGGTATATTCAGTTGCGATAGCAGAAAAGATACTAATCAATCCTGGGAAACATACCTGGGAGATCCCGGGAGTAACCAATATTCTTCATTAAGCCAGATCAACAAAAACAATGTTGACCAGCTAGGGGTCGCCTGGGTTTATCAAACTGGGGGCAATCTGAATAAACAATCCCAGATTCAATGCAATCCGATTATTATTGATGATATTTTATACGCTACATCCCCCACTATTAAATTGATTGCCTTACGTGCTGGAACAGGAGAATTACTATGGGAATTTGATCCGGCGCTGGATTTTTCACCGCATGTAAATAGAGGAGTGACTTATTGGGAATCAGGCAATGATAAGAGAATATTATTTACCGCTGGATCACTCCTATTTGCTATTGACGCAATCACAGGTAAACCAGTGGTAAGTTTTGGGACAGAAGGAGTCACATCACTTAAAGCAGGATTGGGTGCCAGAGCAGCAGATCTCTTTGTTATTTCAACAACTCCTGGAGTTATTTATAAAAATTTATACATAATTGGTACCCGCGTTTCAGAGAACGCTGACGCTGCCCCAGGTTATATACGTGCCTTTAATGCAAGAACCGGTGCTGTGGAATGGGTGTTCAATACCATACCGAAACCCGGTGAATATGGGTATGACACGTGGCCCAAAGATGCCTATGGTAAAATAGGTGGAGCGAACGCATGGGCAGGTATCAGTTTAGACGTAGAGCGGGGAGTGGTATATGCTCCCACTGGCTCGGCATCATTTGATTTCTGGGGCGGAAATCGCAAAGGATCTAACTTGTTTGCAAATTGTATTATCGCGATTGACGCAGAAAATGGACAACGTTTATGGCACTACCAGACCGTACATCATGATCTTTGGGACCGCGATCTACCAGCAACGCCAAATCTTGTTACTGTGACACATAATGGAGTAAAGATTGATGCGGTAGCGCAAGTCACAAAATCGGGTTACGTATTTCTACTTGATCGTGATTCAGGAAAACCATTATTTACTATCGAAGAACGACCAGTAAAAAAATCCGATCTTAAAGGTGAAGAAGCCTGGCCTACACAACCATTTCCGTTGAAACCGCCTCCCTTCGCTAGACAACGTTTTAGTGAAGAAGAAATTACAAATATTAGTCCTGAAGCTAATGAATATGTAAAAACTATCTGGAGTAAAACCAGAGCAGGAGAACAATTTATTCCACCCAGCACAGAGGGAACCATGTATTTCCCCGGTTTTGATGGTGGCGCTGAATGGGGAGGCGCATCTTATGATAGCAACACAGGTGTTTTATACGTGAATGCCAATGAGATGCCATGGATACAACACATGGTTAAATTGGAATTGGATATTGGTAACCAACCAGAGCCTAAAACAATAAAAGATATCGGTGAAAAAATATATAAAAACAATTGTGCTATTTGTCATGGGCAAAGCCGACAGGGAAATACCGCTGGCACCTACCCTCCACTTTTAAACCTTAATAAAATATTGGCTCGAGAAACTGCAATGGCTATCATTGAAAAAGGTAAAGGTTTTATGCCTTCATACAATCAATTTTCTAACGAAAAGAAAAACGCACTTCTGGCATATTTATACGATGATAACGTTCAAAATAGCGAAAAAAACAACGGTGATAAAAACTGGTTAGATGATCTCAGCAAAGAATTGCTGGAGTTTGCAATCCCCTATTCGCATACAGGTTACAACCGTTTTTTTGACAAAGAAGGATATCCTGCTGTTAAACCGCCTTGGGGGACACTAAATGCTATAGACTTAAATAAAGGAGAAATTTTATGGCAAGTGCCATTGGGTGAATTCAAAGAGCTGACCGAACGCGGAATTCCAAAGACGGGTACGGAAAATTATGGTGGTCCCGTGGCAACTGCTGGTGGCTTGATTTTTATTGCTGCTTCACAAGACGAGCACATACGGGCATTTGATAAAGATACAGGGGAAGAATTGTGGAAACACAGGCTACCCGCTGGCGGGTATGCCACGCCTAGTGTTTTTGCCGTGGACAGGAGACAATATGTCGTTATCGCTTGCGGCGGCGGAAAAATGGGAACAGCGCCTGGTGATTATTATGTAGCGTTTGCGCTACCATAAGGTCATTTTGATTTTGAATAGTTACGAATAGCATCCTTAAAGGAATCTGTGGTAACAGTCCTGGTATTATACATATTCATATACTCTATATAATCTGAATCAGTGGGATAAGCATCTCCAAATCCATAGGGGTAGGCACTCATGCCATGAAATGGTAATGGTTCTAAAGTTTGTCCGTGGGCTGTATTCAAGTCACCATCCTTCAACCACCCATCATTATAAAATAAAAAGTCGCGGCGCCAGTTTTCAGGTAAGCTAGGTAAATCAGAAGCTATAAATTCCAGTGAAATTTCATCGCCTGCATTCATAATTACATACTTACTATCTGATTCCAGTAATAACGGTAATACATCACCATACCTAGTATACGTACCAGTTAGATCTCGCCATTTCTGACCAGTAGTTATATTATAATAATCCGGTATGTGTGGACTTCCAAAATCCTTCCTAGATATCATAGAAAAACCACGATAATGAAGATCTGCTGAAGCGGGCTGTAAATTGACCACTGTAAGATCATTGTTGTTCACATCGGTAGCCATAAAAATATGATCCCAATAAATTTCCATATTTGTACGTATGCGAACTCGATAATCAGCTACTATAAATTTTCCAGTGAGATCAAAAATCATAGTTTTATTTTTTCCTTTTGGAAAACCAAGGTTATCAATTACCGTTTCCCAATTCCCTTTTCGATTTACTACCTGCAGCTGGGGAAAAATGAGACCTGTTACACTAGATTGGGAAATATTCACATTTATACTGGCATCGGTGGGAAACAACCAGCCCTGCAAGAACAAAAAGATTGAATCGGCATGGTCGAGATCCCCAAAATCTAAAATCAGATCGTGCAGTTCTGTAATGCCCTGATATATACCCGGCGTTAAATGCATCGTGTATTCTTGATCATTTGCCAACACGGCATTGCGCAAATCATTGCCCAATTGATCCACAGCGGATAGAGGTGAGTATTTTTTAGCTACACTGTAAATACGAAATGGAGGGTAGGGTGGTGGTATAAATGTTTCATTAATATATACATCCACACTTTCAGGGTGATCTAAGACAACTAAATTTATATTATCCAAATAGGGGCTTTCCCACAATTCAGTAGTGAATTGCAGTGTATACTTGCCGTCTCTGGCATGGACTTTCTCTCCAGGCATCCAGAGATATTCATCGGTTGAGTTGGGAAAAGCATATAGAGGTTCACCCGCCATGATACCTAACGGCATACCCAGTGCGCTGGGCCATAATACGTCTGTCACAAAAGCATATTCATTGCCATTCCAGGCATATAAGTATGGGCAGGAACCTTTCAAGATTTGTGTCTCTACAATCGTTTGATTATTCTGTGGATTGAAGCGGTTTTGAGGAACCCCGTTACTCCATAATACCCTTACAACATCAGCGCCGGCTCTATTGCCCAGACCAAAATGGCTGACGGCTTTATCTACATGACGCATCTGGTACAAACCACCAGACTTCACTTCTACTTTCGAGCCGAATCCAAAATAATTATTTTTACTGCTACCCGTTCGCAATCCAGCGAGTCTTACTTTTAAATAATTGTTAAGATTGCCACCATCATTGCGCATGATACGCACATTGCCGTGATCATTCATTATAATAATATCCAGATCGCCATCACTATCCATATCTGCCGTCTTGACCTGTTCAATAATTCCCAACTCGGAAGGTAACGAACTGGAAGCGTCGGTATATTTACCATGACCGTTATTATGTAATAATAGTAACCCGGATTGATATTTATCTGTTCTAGTGGGGCTACCAGCAACTAACAAATCAAGATATCCATCATTATCCACATCAGCGAAATCGGCTTGAATTATAACAAAACCAGTTAGTCCATCTATAGCTGATAACGATGGTTCATCTTTTATAAAGGTACCGTCCCCCTTGTTTTGAAATATTGCATGTTGTTCTCCCGCTAAATCAGAAATAAAAAGATCAAGATAACCATCATTATTATAATCACCTGAAACTACGGTGCTGGGTTGGCCTACAAAATTCAATCCAACTGTTGTTGTGATATCGGCAAAATACCCCTGGCGACGATTGTCATAGAACCTGCTGGCACCATTCTTATTTAACACAAATATATCCACGTCACCGTCTTCATCAAAATCACCAAATGCTATATCTTTACTTTTCACTGATTTTCCTGCTGTACCAGACTTATTAGAGACTTCAGTGAATGTACCATCGGCATTGTTCCGGTACAGTTGGTTGGTTGATCCTGAGGCAATGTACAAATCAAGGTCGCCTTCGAGGTCGTAATCGAAAAAGCCTGCTTTCATACCATTGCTTATGAAATCAATTCCTATAGTAGATGTCATATCAATGAATTTTCCTTTACCATCATTTTTATATAATCTTGATTTCAGGTTATTAATAAACAATAGATCTAGAAAACCATCATTGTCATAATCAGCAGTAAGGGCGATAATATCCCGGCCTTCATGATTAATATCGGTTATTCCAGATATGTCTTTAAATACCCCACTATTGTTTTTGAAAATGGATTGTTTGCTAGATTGATCATGATCTGACCATTGAGAAATAACCAAATCCTCATCACCATCGCTGTCGTAATCACATGAAACTACTGTGGTTGCCTGACTTCTAATTCCCTGCAAGCCGATTTTATCGGTCACGTCAACAAACTTTACAGTAGCTAATATATTTTCCTGTTTGTCCTTAATTGGAAATTTTAGGTTCGTAAAACGGTATATTGGTGAACCTGGAATTGGTCCTGGATTACCTCTTAACTCTACGGTGCCCGATCTATAATAAGTCGTTGCTTTCAATAAATTATGAAACATCAGCGCCTGCGCCAGAGATTGATCTGTATTATTTTCACGTAATAATTGAACAGCATTATTGAAAATAGGAATAGCATCAGCTGGCAGGACTGGCAAAATTCGCCTAACTGTTTCCATAGAAAAAAGTGCAGCCTTTGGGTGATTATTTTTAATTGATAATTCTATTTGTTTCATCTGCGCGGCGACATTTCCTGGATTAACCCCTACAATATCAAACAATAATTCTTCGGCTTTTTCAAGATTAAAAACTTCTGATGGTTGACGATAATATTCAGATAATTGATAAAGTGTTAATACATGTTCTGGGGATTGTTTTAGTGAGCTCTCCAGCACCTCTATCGCCTCATTCTGACGGTTAGTCAGTTCATACATTTTTGCTACTAGAAAAGTTATATCAGGATTATCCGGACTCAATTCCATAGCGTGTTTTAACATGATCTCTGCTGAATCAAGCTTACCGGGAGATTGTAAATAAATCCAGCCCAGATTTGCGTAACCAGAAGCTTCTGTTGGGGCTATAGCAATGAATGACATGAACTCTCTTGCTCCATCAGAATACCGCTCTTCCTCCAAATATGCCAAACCTAGATTGCGATGAGATATTAACTTATTAATACTATCGATACTAATCTCCTGCTCACCCATACATCTGAAGCCAATAAGGAAGATAATAAAGAGGTTTATATAGACCTTTTTAGATTTCATAAGTATCAATTAAATGAAAAATTCCGATCAACTAATATAATTAGACGTAAGGCTGAGTTATACATACTAATCAGTTAAAAAGTCCCTTAAGAGACCAATTTAACGTTAATGATGCTGTGAGGATAGATAGAACTTGGGATGTTTCCTGCTTAAATAAAAAAAGCTCCTTATCCAGGAGCTTTTTTTATTCATAAGTTTATTATCTAAAAGGTTTTAGAAAGCAACCTTAATTGAATAAACCATATTATTATCAAAATAGTTTACAACGGTTCGCTGAGCCATCTCCAAAGAAATGACCATGCTTCCGATAGGGTAATTAATTCCAGCTCCGAAAGTTGCCCCAAAGTTAGAGCCGGTATACTCATCCCAATCGCCTGAACCAACATCATCTGGTTGATCATCATCTACATTTCCTAAAGCAACTGCACCGCCAACCCAGACTGATGATGCGCCGAGGGCTAGATTATATTCGCCTCCTACGCATGTCTGGTTGGTTGTAAAGCTGTTATTATTGAAGGAAGCCATGAGAGAAAGATTCGGCATCACTTCATAGCTGACTGACATATTCAATTCAGCTGGCATTTCAAACCCTTCAGAAATGATTTGGAAACTTTCACTCAATGTACCTTCTCCAGTATCATCAGGCAAATGCTTCTGTTCCAAGTCTGATCCGGCATACTGCATTTTTGAACCTAGGTTGCTCAGCATAACACCAATTTTAATAGGTCTATTAGAAAAGCTGTATTGAACACCCAAATCCACACCAACACCAGAAGCTGACGTGCTCATAATACGTTCCTGGACGAATTTCACATTCGCACCAAAACGCATACGGTCAGCAAGTGCCTTTGACCATGTTGCACTAACAGTCATGAAGTCAGGAGAAAATGTCTCACCTGTCCCTTCTGTATTTTCCGCTGATGTTCTAGCAATATCGCCAAAATCAAATGATTTAACGCTGAAACCAAGCACTCCGGCTTTACCGGCATTGCCAACAAGCGCGAAATAGTTCACATTAATGTCCCCTAAATAAGACATATCTGTAACAACGGTTTCAAATGATTTATCAAAGTTGGAGGCACCCGCAGGGTTAAAATAGAGGGCATCTACGCCACTAACATTCGCAAGATTTGCTCCATTCAATGCTATCCCATGCGCTCCCACGGGTACAGACAGTTGCGTGGCACCGGCAGTGCCTCGAGATTTAACTGTCCCAGCAAAGGTTGTAGCAAGTAATGCGCCTGCAACAATTAAACTTGTGTATTTTGTTCTCATTATTATTTTCTCCTTTTGCCGTTAATAAACGTCTATACGTTCTTCTGGCTGAACAACGCCAATCTTAAGTACGTGATCTCCCGCAGCAGTTGTAACATGGGCAATATACATGCCGCTAGCAACGGGTACATTAAAGTTGTTGTTTAAATCCCAAACTTCATATTGCGTTCCATCATTATGAACCAATTTCCTAACCAACTGACCTGCAAGATTGAACACCCGGATTGTAGCTGATCCAGTTTCTGGAAGATGAGTAAATGTCACACGTCTTTCGAGAGGCGTTCTCTCTTCCGGATTGGTTGCAAAGTATGGATTTGGCCATACATTGATCATTTTAGGATCATAACTCATAGTTGCTGTCGCATAATCTGATGTGCTTGCTGTAAAAACATCGTCTGCGGTATTTGGTTTTGTTGTAACCACACGGAAAACAGTACCAGTTTCAGGTATCACAGCATCCACATTGTCAGGGAATGTAGCATCATCTACATCGCCACCATTCCAATTCGCGAAGGTCAAGTTCAAAAATACTACAGATGTGATCTGTCCAGGCACTCCTAAATAATTAGGACTTGAGGCCCATATGTAGCCAGTCATTGCACCATTTGAAGTTGGATCAGCTGTAAGAGCATCAATAATAGCCTGATAACCAGTTGTTCCAGGTTCTTGTAAATGATGCTCCAATACATAGAAACTTTCTAAGTATGGATCATTAGAACCACCTGAAACAGCATGATCCCCGGCAGCTAAGTCCCAAACACCATTGCCGTCTGGATCCCAGTACATGGGCATCAATTGGAAATCATCTGCTGGGTCTGCGACAACACCAACATTCCAAACTTCCATCGGGATATCAATGAATACACCGTTAGCGTCATCCCACATTTTTCCACCGGCTTCGGTGAAGCGGAACTCAAAATCGTCTGGAATTAGGTGCTTAATACCACCATTCGGATTTGAATAGCCAGCCGTGTAACGAGTGATGTACGGGTAGAAATCCTCGTAGTTCTTATTAGAACTATTAGAAGTAGTGAAAAACCAAGTTGAGCCGTTGGTCTGTTGGCTGCCTATATTGTCTCTGCCCATACCGGGATAGCCATTATAATCAGCTGCAGCACCGGCATAACCATCAATAGCACCACCTGCATTGTGAGTAGCATAAAAATCCTTAAATTCATTTGGCGGACCACTTACCATTACCTGAAGCCCTTCAACTATCGGATTTGCATTTTCACCAACCGTCTGTTTGGTTTCCATATCAACTCCACCCTGAATGGGGTTCCCCGAAATAAGGGTTGTGCCATCAGTAGTGTTTTTCACATCCCAAACAAGTGTCGTCTCATCATCATTAAGGCGAAATGAAACTGAATAATCATCACCTGTAACCGTAGCTGGATCAATGACCACTATATTAACAGATCCATCTGAAGCGCCAGAACTGTGCGTGGCGGCAATAGCCGATGAGCCATCGGCACTTGACATGGCTTCTCCACTTGTGGTTCCACTTTGCGGTCTAATAGTCAATATGTTTGTCGGACTTTCCAATGTTCTCGGAATACCATATGGATTATAACCATATGCAGTCACACCAAAGTAATATGCTCGATTGGTTTTCAGCGGAATTCCAGCATTTAAACCGTCATTATCTATGTAAATACTGCGTTTTATACCACTATCAGTACCAAACTGCACCCGGCGATTAATTGTTTCACCAAGAGTTGCATCAAACACATCATCGAAAATTTCAGTAATTCCATCATTCAAATCATACGTGGCGATTCGTTTAACAGCTCCCTGTCCAGAGGATGTCTCTAATTGATAAACATTGTACCCCTGAAATGTAAATGTAGTGTTCTGACCTATATATGTAGTGTCAATAACGTCTATGTATTGATATTCGTAAAGCGTATACCATGTAGAAGTAGCAATATCATAATCCGTGACAGAATCCAAAACTGTAACGCCAGCTAACCCAGCGTCAGATTCGAACCATCCAGATGTATATGTTGTATCAAAGGATTCTGGTATAGGCAGTTTATCAATTACGTCCACTGCGCTATAACTTTCTACAACATTCACGCCGTCGTCCCAAGAAAGAACAACGCCTGCTTCTTCAGTGCTTACAATAACATCAGGAGCGGTTGGAGAGGCCGGCAAAGCAAACTGAATATCGTATGCAAGCTGAGCCAATTGATCTACCTGTTTCAATGCGGTAATTGAAGAAAGTGCATCACTCCCGCGGGCAATTAGCATACCAAAAACAACTTCCTGTGTGTCGCCAGCCGCAAGAGTAAACGGACCAGCATTCATTAAGAAACGACGGTCGCCTGAGGCGTGATCATCAGAATCAACCCAGACACCATCACCGGCACCTGTATTGTCATTTGGATCGTCAGGATGAACAAACATACTAGGTTCACCTGTTTCAGAGTTAATAAAAGGAGCGCCATCACGGAGAAAGCCGGACATATAATTATATGCTTCTACAGCGTCATTTGGATCCGTATAAACAGGATCACCATTAATATATTTTACAAAAGAACTCATTTCCAGGTTTCTATAACCGGGGATGCTTCTACCAAGAGCAAAAGCTGTATCACCGGCAGATTCTACTATCGGACCCTGGAAAAAGTCATAGCCAATAGCCGGCGCATCTGTACCATAATCACTGTCAGCACCATCGTTATAGCAAAAACCTAAACTGAGTGTTGTATCGCAGCCTACAAAGTCATCACCAGCATCACCCAGGTCGGGGTCAGCCCATAGTCCAATAATTGTGGAATCTACGTCAGCACCGCCTTTATTAATTATAAGACCTTTAACAAACATCATATCGCCAAAACCATCAGGCCTGTCATAACCCCAAATTGTCATTTGTATTTCGATACCAACAGGTAATGTATTATTAATAGAGTGTTGTGACTGTACTCCATCATTCATTACCCACCATATAACCTGATCACCAATAAATTCAGGATGATCAGTACCAGAGGGCATTGGGTTATATGAGCCGTTACCATCTACATCAACATAAGGAGCGCCCAAATCAGCAGGCCAGTTCTGGAAATCATCGCTTGCTAGCGGATCTGCAAGATCACCCTTATTCACAATATAAAGTTGATGTTCAGCCGCGCCTTGGTCTGAACCCCAAGGACCGGCAACAAATTCTGGACCATACTCAGCAACTGCGGTACGAATATCACCACCAACTTTACCGGCAATCCAAAGGCCGGATGCAAAGTTGATATATTTATGGGAACCTTTGGGCCATTCCATTCCTGAATGTCCGGTAATCCGATGGGATACAAGCATACCATTGTTTTCTAAGTCATCACTTATTCGATTACCATCAAATCTTCCCGAATCTGCTTTGTATCTTATCCCGGGCAATACCTTGCCGTCACCGCTTCTTCTTGCAGCTTCTAATCCTGTGGTTATGATGGATAAGAACAGCACAAAGAACAACGTATTTCTAATCTGCTTCATTAATAGATACTCTCTCATTATTATTACCTCTATTTTTATTTAAATTAAAATTACAGGCTGTATGATAGACCGAATCGAACCATCCGCGGATTAGCCCAACGGCTGGGATTTTTCAACCTATCCTCATAAAATGTTGCGCCCAGAGGATTTCCCTTTGACCATACTTGGCCTTCACTTGTTTCAAGCCAACCGTCTTCACCAGCATTACCTGTTCCCTCATACACGCTGTTTACATTTTCTGTGTTCAAAGCATTCAACACAAGAATATAAGCCGATACACCTGTACCAGCGAAATTAGAAAAATTGATTCTTAAATCCATTGTAGACGTCCATGGTTTATATGCCGAATTAACACCGGCAGTTGGTCTATACCATCCTCGGCCAAAAACAGCAGACTGCATCTCGGATGGCGTATAAGCTGCACCACTGCCAATTTGGTATAAAGCATTGACGCCAAAATCAAAAAGATTGAAAACTTTACCGGCCTGATAATCTACCATGACAGAGCCAGTATGGCGCTGATCAAAATCAAGCGGATTAACTGATGTTGGATAATTATCGCCGATCCATGCAATATTGAAGTTTGTCGCCGGATTAGATCCGGTTCCGTTTGCCCATTGCATTGTATAGTTTATATCGATCAATACACCGCGCATCCGGCGCATTTTTAAGGCCGCTGACAATCCTTTTATGACGCCATAATCTCCATTCATGTATTGAGACCAGCTAAATTCAGCCTCATCTACCATTGAACCTACGCGATTGGCCATCTGTGTATAGTCGCGAACTTCCTTGTAATAACCAGTCAAATCAATTGCCGCAAATCCACCTATCTGTTGTGCAAAACCAATTTCATATTGTGTTGTGCGTTCAGGTTTCAAACTACCATTAGGGGTTACCGTCATATTTCCTTGGGTCAAGTTTGCAGCAAATTCTGCATCTGATAAGTACAACCTGTTCAAAATTGGGTGCTGAACAAACTGGCCATACTGGGCATGTAACACTGTTTTATCTGTAACTGGGAATGCCACTCCAACTCTCGGAGAAAGATATGTATATGCATCAACAGTTGCATATCCAGAGGCAGCATGGTCGATACGACCGTTTTTCAGATGAATATCATTCCAGTCTGCTGGTGCTTCTGAACCAAAATCAAAGCTGTCATAGCGGATACCAATATTTAAAACAAGATCGTCAAGTTCAATTTTATCCTGTAAATACGCACCCAAAATCACCGGTTCCCCAGGAGCAGTTGCGCCAGTGGTTTCATCATAGCTATCCGATGATGAGCCTTGCATGTCATAGCCAATATTATCGGTATATGCGTTTCTGTATAACGTATACAGCCAATCGGCATCTGATGTACTTTGTCCGGTTACTGCTGCTTTATCATACCCTTCTGCTAATTCCATTGGTTGGCTTAGGGTGTAATTCCGAATGGTGTGTTTTCTCCATTCGAAACCTGTTTTAATCTCATGATCGCCCATTTGATTCAGGTAATCAGCCCTTGCGCCAACATAACCGATATCGTTTACCCGATATTCATTATAAACACCACCATAATTACTGAAGTATGCAAAATCTTCAATAGGAAGCGGGTTTCGGCCCACACCAATAAGTTCTTCGTTACCTGTTTTAGTATTATCGCCATAATCCAATACATTCGCTTTATGACGATGATCACCATATTCCCGAGCAAAGTTATAAGAACTTACATTAACCTTTGCAAAAGACGTTGAACCTAACCGTATAGTAAAGTTCGCATACATAGATTGAGTTTTCGATTCATACCAAGGAGTATTCATAGAATTCAGAAGCGTGTATGAGTAAGGATAATCCCCTTGACTGTTCAGGAGGCTTTCTCCCAGGTCACCGCGAGAATCTTTATTTGTTATCGAAGTACCAACTTTTACACTGAACGCTTTCGAATCGTAAACCAAATTCCCGGTGATTGCATCACGGGTTAAACCGGCATTTTCTTTAGATCCATATAAACGCTTATAGCCAGAATAAATAGTAGCAGTATCTGCTGCGGCATCACCATCCCATGCAACCGAATGCCAAGAAGGGTCTGTTACATCAGTAATCAATCCGCCCAGCGCTTCCGCTGCTGCTCCAGTTGCTGAATCACCCTCTACGCGAGTCATCGTGGGGTAGTAAGAAGTAGACGGACTTGCATCGTCCATGCTAATTTTCTCATAACTACCAAAATACTTTAAACTGCCGCCTAATGGACCACCAACATTAAAACTCATTAAATTGTAGCCATAGCTGTGAAGTTCGTCTTTATCTGTTGATGCTTTACCGCCGAGATCAGAGACGTATTCTACGCCCATGGAAGTTTTATCGCCACCGGTACGTGTGGTCGTGTTAACAACACCGCCATTTGAATTACCAAATTGAGCATCGAAGCCACCAGACTGGAATGAAATTTGTTCCATTGCATTATTACTGACAATTCCTGTATTGCCCAATGTAAAAGGATTCACTGTGTAAACACCATCGACATAATATGCCATGTCGCCAGACCTACTGCCGCGAACATATACTCCGCCACCAACGGCTACGGCGCCTGTTTGTAAAGCAACAATGTTTTCAACACCCCGAATAACCATATTTTTAATAACATCTTTATCAATTAAACGGGTTGTGTTTGTGGCAGATGTATTTATAATAGGTCTATCTGCAACGATTTCAACAACCTCTCCTTCAAGAGCACTTACTTCCATAGATAAGTTCAAGGTTGTTGTTAAACTTTCTGATACTTTCACATTTTTCACTGTAACGCTCTTATAACCTATATAATCCACGCGGACAGTATGAGTACCAACGGGTACATCTAAAATGAAATATTTACCATCTTCATCGGAAGCGCTTCCATATGATGTTTCTTCAATAATTACATTAGCACCTCCAAGCGGAGCCCCTTCTTCATTCAATACCGTTCCAGCGATCTTTCCACTGGATTGTGATAATAGCATTGTTGGAAACACAACAATTGTCATTATAATTACAGCAAGTAGCTTTTTCATAAACTAACCTCTCTTGTTTTTTTTATTTAACGATAAATTTTCCCACTTTTCAGTGGTGTATTAATACTTACAATAATAGTTACCAATACAACCTACTGTTGTTTGGTACAGAAAAAAACTATTATTCTTCACTTTATTTATTATCCTAAACGTATGTAATTCTATTTTAAAAAGCTTTCAAACATTTAATTCGTGGCGCAATTATAATCCGCATAACTGTTACTTTTTAGGCTTTAAATTGCCGTTACTTGCAAACTTCGCAAATTTTTTTGTTAAAAGGCAAGATAAAATTATAATTAATTTATATTACATACAATTTAAGAGTAGGATACATTCAATCCAATCTTAGGCATAGTATTAACTAAATATGTATTTATATATTTTTATAGTTTAATGTCGGGGAACAAAGCTATTTATTGGCTAATAAATAGTTTGTATGCAACTGCACGTAAATGTATAAAAGTAGTTGATTTTAGTCTAATAATAAAGGAGGGGAAATTATGGAAACAAGACGAAATTTTCTTAAGAAAACGGCAGCAATTGCAGGCGGGGTCGGCGTAATGGGGCTTGGAGGTTCCTCCCTTTCTGGTTGCAGCAATAGCAATGATCCATTATTCAAAATATCGCTTGCCGAATGGTCGCTGAATAAATCCATTTTCGGGAAATCGCGTCAACTGGGGTCTGAAGAGTGGGCTAAATTACTAACTGATGATCCCGATGCCCTTTTACAAGGTAATATCAAACACCTAGATTTTGCCAAGGTTGCGCACCAAGATTTTGGTATAGATGCGGTGGAATATGTAAATACATTTTTCTTTAATAAGGCAACAAATAAAAACTATTTAAAAGAAATGAAAACCATTGCCGATGGTGAAGGCGTTAAAAACCTTTTGATCATGTGTGATAGAGAGGGCGCTTTAGGTGATCCGGATGAAGCTGCCCGTACAATTGCTGTGGAAAATCACTATAAATGGGTAGACGCTGCCAAGCGCTTGGGCTGCCATTCCATCCGCGTGAATGCCCAAAGTGAAGGTGAATATGATGAGCAGATGAAACTTGCTGCTGATGGCTTGAGCAGGTTAACAGAATATGGTACAAAAAACGATATCAATGTAATTGTGGAAAACCACGGCGGCCTATCCAGCAATGGAAAATGGCTTTCTGGTGTAATGGATATGGTGAACCACCCTCACTGCGGCACATTGCCTGATTTCGGCAACTTTTACCTTGGTTCATGGGAAGAAAAAGGAAATGAATGGTACGATCGTTATATCGGCGTAGAAGAATTGATGCCGTATGCAAAAGCTGTGAGTGCTAAGAGTCACAATTTCAATGATGATGGTTCTGAAAAGGATACGGATTATAGTAAAATGATGAAGATAGTCCTAGATGCCGGTTACCGCGGTTATGTAGGAATTGAATATGAAGGTCCTGAACTCAGTGAAATGGATGGTATCGCAGCTACTAAAAAATTATTGGAAAAAGTTAGGGTTGAGCTGGCCAGCAAATATAGTTAAAGAATTCATGGTGTATATTGTCAAGATCTAATCTTAATACTAGGCGCACCTTTCTTAAGAAATTTGCCGCATTATCAGCACTAACTGCCAGTTCACTTCCAGCCATTGTACTGGACCAACAACAAAAGGCTCTACTAAAAAGAACTGTTAAAGCTATTGCCCCTAATGATCGGTTGCAGATTGCTACAATCGGCATGGGAATCATCGGTTTCATTGATACTGTAACCGCTATTTCAGTACCGGGAGTTGAATTGGTAGCGGCCTGTGATCTTTATGATGGCCGATTGGATCACACCAAGGAAGTATTTGGTAACCAGGTGACAACGACTCGTAACTACCAAGAAATCCTTGCACAGGATGACGTGGATGCTGTATTGATATGTACTCCAGATCACTGGCACGCACAAATTGCCAGCGATGCATTAAAAGCCGGGAAACATGTCTATTGCGAAAAACCAATGGTACAAGATGTAGCAGATGGTAAAAAAATAGTTAGAGCAGAAAAGAGTTCCGGTTGCGTTTTTCAGGTGGGCAGCCAGTTTGTCAGTTCAATAGTTTTTGAAGAAGCGCGAAAACAGTTTGCGGCCGGCGCTATTGGCGAACTCAATATGATTGAGGCCCGGTATAACCGCAACTCGGCTATCGGAGCCTGGCAGTATACAATCCCCCCCGACGCATCTTTGGAAACTATAGGTTGGGATCAATTTATAAGAGGTACCAAAAAACGAGCCTTTGATCCTGTTCGTTTTTTCCGCTGGCGTAATTACTGGGACTATGGTACCGGCGTAGCAGGCGACCTGTTTGTTCACCTTTTTTCTGGTCTGCATCATATTCTATCTTCCAATGGACCTAATAGAATTGTGGCGACTGGCGGTCTAAGATTTTGGAAGGATGGTCGCGATGTACCCGATATGATGCTTGGACTTTGCGATTATCCAGAAACTGAATCGCATCCAGCATTTAACCTCACCCTGCAAACAAACTTTGCACACGGTGGGGGTGGGGGGACAAAAATGCGTCTTATTGGCAGCGAAGGTGTTATGGATTTGGGATTTCGCGGATTAACGATCACCACCACTCCCCGCTATACACCAACAAAGAAACAGGTCATTGAGGGATACAATTCCGTAAGAACATTCTCCAAATCTGTACAGCAGAAAATTGCGGATAACTATGAGCAATACTATCCAGATAAAAAGTCAACTAACACAGAAAAAAGTACTCTGGAATTCAATCCTCCGGAAAATTATGATGATCGCTTTGATCATTTTATACATTTTTTTAATGCCATTAAAACCAACGGTAGCGTCACTGAAGATGCTGCATACGGATTCAGGGCCTCGGCACCCGCAGTATTGATCAACACAAGCTATTTAAAGCAAAAACCGATGCGCTGGGACCCTGTAAAAATGGCCTTACGCGCCTAGATAGATTACACTATATTATATCCTAATCAATGAATGATCGCCTGTCAATAAGATTTGCCATAATGGTTAGTACTAAATCCGCATGAAACTGCAGCTGACTGTTTATTTCACATATATATTTATTGTTTACGCAGGTATAGTGGCTTACTCATGCCAATCAGATAGTAGGCCAAATAAAAATACTGGATCTGGAAATTCTTTTGATAATCGCAGGTCTCCATTAATGCTAGATTTGATTCGAGCAGAAGAAATGTTTGCGGCAGGTGAACCACGCCATGCGCTTGAGTTAATAGATGAATTAGCCAGTAAACAGCCACAGTGGGCAGACCTGTACTTACTGAAAGGAAACATACTTACGACTGTGAGCCAGAACGGTCGAGCTAGATCAGCCTATGAAAAGTTAGTGAAAATTGACCCAGATTATTTAAGCGCATGGTTCAAGTTGGGCAATAATGCCTACAGGAATAAACAATACCGGCAAGCCATTAACTTTTATAATCAGGAATTGACCGGCAAACAAGCTAACGTTCTGCAATCCAAAGACAAACAGATTACAATGCTACAGATAGGACGTTGCTATATGCATCTAGGGGAAGCGGATAGTGCATTAATTATCTATAAAAAATGTATAAAAATAGATAGCCTATACAGCGAAGTCATGGGTGATTTAGCGCGGTTGTATACTGACAATGGAGAATATAAAACTGCGATTGCTTTCGCAAACAAGGCGGTTGCTTTAGACAAAAAAAACATTGACTATCAGTATTCATTAGGAACTGTATATCTGAAAACCAATCAATATATCCAAGCAGTCGCTTACTTGCAGGCGGTTGCAGATCAACGCCCTTTTTATGAAGGCGTATACTACAATTTAGGGCAAGCATTTATACGTTCAGGAAATAATATTATAGGTAGTCAATACCTGTTAAAAGCAGATAGTATTCAAACACTGTATTCCAACTTGGAAAATCTTAAGTTGACCACAGATAAGAACCCGGATAATCAGAGACAATGGCTGGAACTCGCTAAAGCATACGATTCTGTAGGCATGAAAACGGCGGCGGGTCAAGCACGTCTTGCAGCCCAATTCACCAGCACCTTGAAAATCAAGTAATGAATAAAAAAAATTTACTAATAAGTATATGTTTGTCTTTTTTTTTCAGCGCGTGTCAGAAAACACCAGATATTGATCCTGCTGTAGCGGGGCTAATATTCCAAGCGGAAACAGCCTTTAGAAATGGTTATTACAATGCGGCCCTAGCAATTACCGACAGTGCCCTTGTAAACAGTCCGCGCGCGTCTGATATTCATTTCCTGCGAGGCAGAGTATTTACAAAGCTTGCCAGATTGAATGAAGCAGAAGTTGCATACCGCACTGTACTATCTCTGAACCCTAACTATCAGGGAGCCTGGTTTAACATGGGAACAAACAGTATCCGCCAGGATGATCTACCAGCTGCTATTGCAAATTACAAGAGCGAAATGCTGCTATATCCTTCAGCAAGAACGATGGTTCAAATTGGTAGAGCCTATGCTGACTTGGGGAAAATTGATAGCGCAGCTTTTGCTTACGAAGACGCTATTAAGACTGATAGCAAAAATGCTGCCGCATACATGCGACTCGGGCATCTTTATAAAGACAGGGGTGATATAGCAAAAGCAATAGAATATGCAACAATTGGTTTAGACCTAGATCCTGAAAACTTGGATTATAAATATATTATAGGTTCCCTCCTTTTATTAAATGAAGAACCAAAGGCGTCCCTACCCTTCTTCCAGGCTGTAACTAGCAAGCGCCCTTGGCATTATTGGGCCCACCATAACTTAGGTCAAGCGCTCTACCGCATTGGTAATGAAGCCCAAGGCCAGCATTATATGGACATGGCAAAGGAACTACAAAAAGGTATCCAAGAGGTAGAAAACTGGCGCAATCTGGCCAAAATGAATCCTGATCAGTTGATGCTTTGGGTTAACCTTGGAAATTCATTAAAAAATATGGGGCGCATACAAGAAGCAAAAGACGCCTTCCTAGTGGCGCTTTCCCTAAGCCCAATGAGTTTTGCACTACAAAATAATATTGCCAATCTTTGTCTAATGGACGGCGATACGGTACAGGCAATCAACAGGTATAAAACGATCTTGTCATTTGATTCCACGCTTGTAGATATTTGGTTAAATCTTGGTGTGGTTCATGCCAGCTCTGGTAGGAAAAATGATGCGCGTCAAGCCTGGATGAAAGGGCTTGAATATGACTCTGATAACGCTACCTTAAAAGACTATTTAGAAACATTGAATTAATGATAATGAGCCTCTGCCCTGCTGGAAAAATCACTGTTTTTTTTGTGGTTATAATTTTCATTGCCTGCGAGAGTAAACAACCCGCTTCTACTAATAATGAAATAATAATAAATTTTACAGATGTAACAGCAAGTGCCGGTTTAGCAAATTTTCGCCATGTTACAGGTGCTGTCGGGGACAAATGGTTCCCTGAATCTATGGGGTCTGGTGGGGGATTTATAGATTATAACGGAGATGGTTGGTCAGATATTTTATTGGTAGGTGGTGGCACATGGCCTGGGAAAAGCTCTGTGGTTGCGCCAGCGCTATTTTTATATCATAATAATCAGGATGGAACTTTCGAAAATGTAACAGCAGTTGCTGGACTAGCCAATCTACATACTTATGGGTTCGGCATAACTGTGGCGGATTATGATAATGATGATGATCAAGATTTTTTCTTTACAACAATATGGCAAAATCATTTATTCCGTAATGATGGGGGTACTTTTACTAATGTAAGTTTGGGCAGTGGCCTAGAAAAGGATTTGCTTTGGAGTACAACAGCTATCTTTTTCGATGCTGACCAAGATGGGTGGGTGGATCTGTATGTGGGCAGTTATGTCGACTGGTCTCCAGAAAATGACATCTGGTGTACGCTGGACGGTAGTACAAAAAATTATTGCACTCCTGAACTGTATAATGGCGTTCCCAGTCGTTTCTACCTCAATAATGGTGACGGTACTTTTACGGATAAAACCGAACAGGCGGGTTTTCTGCCATCCCCGGGGAAAATGCTGGGAGCTGTTGAGCTGGACTTCAACAATGACGGCTGGCCCGACTTGGCAGTAGCTAGTGATACCCAACGGGATCTACTTTACGTAAATAATGGCGATGGCACATTTAAAGAAATCGGTGCAGTCAGCGGCATGGCCTATGATGAAAATGGGCGCGCCAGAGCCGGTATGGGTATTGATGCAGGCGTAGTAGATAATTCTGGCAAAGAAACAATATTCGTGGGCAATTTTTCTAAGGAAATGATCAGTGTATTTCGCCACCAGTCTGGTAATTTTTTTGAAGATCGGGCAGCCCTATCAAAAATCGGAAGGCCAAGCCTAATGACATTGACATTTGGATTGTTTCTTTTTGATGCAGAGCTAGATGGGGACCTAGATCTATTTACTGCTAATGGACATGTTCAAATTGGAATAGAACACACGCAAGACGGCATAAATTATCGTGAGCCTAGTCATTTATTTCTTAATGATGGGGATGGACAATTCTTTGATATTGTTCCAAGTATTGAAGGTCCATTGGCCAAGCCCATTGTTGGCCGCGGCGCTTCGTATTCAGATTATGATAAAAATGGTACGTTAGATATTTTGGTTACGGAAAACAACGGATCAGTACATTTATTTCGCAATGATAATAATAAAAATAATTTTTTACGCGTAAATGTCAAGTCAACCAATGGTAATCGAAATGGTTTGAGCACAAAATTGGTTGGAATAACAAAAAATAAGCGCATGGACCGGAGGGTCAAAACAGGATCCAGCTTTATGTCGCATTCTGAAACAACAGTTACCTTTGGTCTTGGCAGTGAGGAAGCGCTGGACAGTTTATATATATACTGGCCTAACGGCTCAATGGAAAGGTTTCACAATATCCACGGCGGGAAAGAGATCAATATTACTGAAGGGCAGGGTAAGTTGGTGGCTCAATGAGGTGTATAATTCCTTTATTACTATTTTTCTATTGCTGTACTAGCAATGAAAAAGAATTTGTCGATATGCTATCAACCAACAATCCCAGGACAAATGGTTTTTTACTGCAAGGGAGTGACGCTTTGAAACAGCACAACTTTATTCAAGCTCTTTCCTTCGCTGACAGCGCATCTAAATATGCCACACAAAAAGCAGACATACATTTTTTTAAAGGCCGGGTATATTCTGAACTAGGCCGATTCAAAGAAGCTGAACAAGCATACATGAAAGCACTAAAAGCTACACCAAGTTACAGGGGTGTATGGAACAACCTGGGAAATAATGCATACCGCCAACAAAATTTCAGTCAAGCCATTGACTATTATATGCAGGAGGTTGCGCAGAATAAAGCGCCGATTCCCCTAAGGGCAGTAGGCCGGGCATTTGTTGAATTAGGTAAAACGGATAGCGCTAGAACATTCTTTAAAAAAGCAATTGATCTGGACATAAATTATGCAGCCGCTTATTTTAATCTGGCTCAATTGGAAGAAGATGAAGGAAACTTTAAGCAAGCGATCCAATACGCTGGGCGCGCCTATGGAATCGAGCCAGATAACTTAGAATACCGCTATTTATACAGCACCTTGCTGGTACAAGTGGATAAAGGTAGTGAAGCTATCCTTAACCTTAGGAAAATCGTGGAAAAATGGCCCTGGCACAATGGGGCACATTATAACCTTGGCCGGGCCCTTATCCAGGCAGGGCAAAAAACAGAGGGTGAAAACTATTTAGAACAAGCAGAGCGCGTGCGGTCTGCACAGGCAAAAATTGACCACTTGGAAAATACTGTTCGAGCCTTGCCTGACGATCCTTATTCTTACGCTGCGCTGGCATTTGCTCTGCGAAAGGCTGGAAGGTATAATGATGCCATGCATTCCTACAAAGTTGCCCTGTACCTTGAACCGGAGAACTTTGACATATGGAACAATGTGGCAAATCTTTATCTTCTTCAGGGAGATACAGTTACAGCGCTTGCTACATACAATTATATTGTTGACAAGAACCCTATGTTGACAGATATATGGCTGAACATGGGCGTTGTTTATGCCCTTTCAAACCAAAAAGAAAAAGCACGCAGTACATGGGAACAGGTGCTTACCTATCAGTCAGATAACATATATGCACTTAAATATCTGAAAAAATTAAATGGTAATTAATGTTTGATTTCCGGAACATGCGGGAAATGATCATTGATCTCAGCTTCAGCCAATTCAATAAGAAAATCGCTAATCCGTTGGCAAATAAAATCTAGATATTGCTGACCCTTCTCTGCTGTAGCTAAACTAGGATCAGCGTTTCCACAATGATCGTTGAGGTTAGAAAACTTCCGGCTGGTCTTTATCCACCCTTGCTCTAAAGCGTCAAATTGAAAAGGTCGTGAAGCACCAATATCCGCTTGCTCTAATTCTACCAGTTCTGGAAATAGTGCCAGCGACATAGACGTTTCTAATTCTCCCGCATGATCATCCGCTGTATCAAAGATTTCATTATGCTTATCCTTCCCAACTTCATATACATGGCACCAAAACATAAATACATCTAGGTCTGCCTGTATTTGACGTACCAGAGGTGTAAAATCGTTTCCTCCGTGACCGTTAATTAATAATATTTTCCTTATACCATGGTGGGCAAGTGATTCTACAATCTCTGTCAACATGAGATCCAAGGTGGCTTGTCTCACATGAATCGTGAGCGGAAATTCCATCAGATTGCAATCAACGCCATAAGGTATAGTTGGTAAACATATAACCGATCCGGTCTTTACCCATGCCGTCTCAGCAACACGTTTCACAATCGCTTCCGTATGCAGAAAATCTTGGCCTTCAGGCAAGTGATAATTATGGGCCTCAATAGCGCTTGCTCCCAGGACAGCAACATTTGGCATTTGCTGTTTAAGTCTAGCCTGGTTTGTTTGTGTAAGATCCCATCCATTTATCATAGCATTTCCCCTTTATGTATATATCATCAAAACTATAACTTTATTATGATTCATTACACCGTATTTCCGATTCTCTTATGATCGTTGGTTAAAATTTTCTAGGCAATTTAAATTCTTGGTCTGTATGAAATATAGTAAGTTATTTTTAACAATAATTTCTGGGGTATTAATTTTTTCTTGTACCAAGCCACGTACGACTGCCGGAGAATTTATTTTTGTTGCCACCGGTAACGTACAGGGGTCGCTTAAACCATATAAAATACGACTAGATTCTTTGGGGGGTTTGCCAAGAAGGGCAACATTTTTAAAAGACCTCCGGTCTACTGGTACAGATCCAATTTTATTAGATGCAGGAAATCTATTTAATGAACAAGATAATTCTATCGGTCTTATAAAATGTTATAATGAAATTGGCTATGATGCACTTAACATTGGTGCACAAGACTTGGCCAATGCAATTAATATCAGTAACCTAGAAAAGGCGGCAGAATTTCCATTCATATCAGCTAACATTGTTCACATGCGATCAGGGGAACCTGTTTTCAAGCCATTTACCACCATTGAACGAAATGGAATTATTTTAGCTATAATTGGGTTAACAAATAATTTATTAGACAATAGTTCGGTGGAATATGGAATTAAAGATCCAATTCAGGCCGGTAAAGAGCTATTGGAAATATTAGCGAACCAGTCAGATTATCAGGTAATATTATTTAATGGATCATTTGATGACGCGGTAGTTATAAGAGAAGCACTTGTAGAAGCTGATTTCATGATTATCAGCGGACACAGGGGTGTCCCAAGAAAAACCCAGCCACCTGAGAAGGGCCCCTTTCTATATAAAGTAGGGGAGTTTGGTAGGGCCCTTGTAACCATAAAAACACGTATAGCCAACACTGATTCGTCCTTGAAAGATATTAGTATGCTAATAGAAAGAGAAAAATTTATTAAGGAAACATTGCATTTACTACGCGGAGGATCATCGATGAATTTAGAAAAAATGTATGCGGGGAATTACGATATGTCACAAAGAATCAAGAGAATAAAAACAGAATTGGAGTTCGCTCAAATAGAACTGGCCAGTGCGACGAATACGGTGGAATTCGATTTTATACCTTTATCATCAAGTATAATAGATGATGTAGATATAAAAAGAATAATAAATGAGGCTAGTATAGCGGTTAAAAAGTAAATTATTGATTATATGGTATCTAGACAGCCCATTATAAGATGAGAAAAGATCGAATAATGCTTCATTACTTTAATATCTTTTTTTCAGTGGCGATCATATCTCTCAGCGCCGCTGGTATCCAGGCGCAGGCGACATCTACAATATCCCTGCAGGACAGAAGCGTTGCTGCTGGAATTAACTTCGTACATTATGCGCCTCGTCCGCGATGGTGTGAAATCGGGCCCACTGTAGTAGGTTCAGCGACAAATGAAGGATTAAGCCTTGTCTTTGAACAAGAAAAGGAATACTGGAAATCAAACGGTAGATTAATGACTCTGGATGAATTTGCGAACGTTCACTTAATAAAAATGAATGGGTCTGGAGGCGCTTGGTTTGATTATGATCGGGATGGTGACTGGGACCTTTACCTTGTTAATTGTCAGGGAGATGCCAGTATAACCAATGCGCTTTATGAAAACCATGGTAATGGGAAATTCTCCCGTGTAGAAAATTCAGGATCTGAAGACGATGGTGAGGGCATGGCCGTAGCAGCAGCTGATTACAATAACGATGGTTATCCGGACCTGCTGGTTTCAAATTATGGAAATTTTAAGCTCTTTCAAAACAATGGTGATAAAACATTTTCAGATGTAAGTACAATTGCCTTTCCGGAAGGCATCAAGGATATTTGGTATGGCGGATCGGCATGGGGAGATTATGATAACGATGGGGACTTAGATTTATATATCACTGGATATGTTGACTTTTCGCGACGACCTCGGTATTCCAGCTTACGGTTTCCAATGGATTTTGGCGGATTACCAAATACTTTATTCAAAAATAACGGTGATGGTACTTTCAGCGATGTAACGGCAAGTACTGGTGTGCTGGCTGATGCCTCCAGGAAATCGATGCAGGTAGTATTCAACGATTTTAATGAAGATAGGTTGCCCGACCTATTTGTTACCAACGACACAGATGCCAATGGTTTTTATCTTAATCGCGGTGACGGTACATTTAAACCTTTCTCTGGTCCTAGTGGGCTTAGTACCACTGACGGCAGTATGGGGATAGCGTTGGGAGACTTCAATAAGGATGGCTTAACAGATCTGATATACACAAACTTCGCGGCGGAGGTCAATACTTTAGCAA
>Ga0209753_1000080_pt1 | contig 32627 bp, 24 predicted proteins | sample METZYME_3_550m_FD_187550 | JGI IMG/M metagenome (GOLD analysis project Ga0209753, IMG submission 187550) | Marine microbial communities from oxygen minimum zone in mesopelagic equatorial Pacific - METZYME_3_550m (SPAdes) (version 2) | ecosystem: Environmental > Aquatic > Marine > Oceanic... | reverse complement strand
GGCGATCGCCTCGGTCGCCGCGCCGATGGTCATCGGGTTGCTCTGGCCGGTCTCGGGGTCGACAAACACCGAGCCGAGACCGTCCTGGATGCCCGGGTTTCCCGCGTGGCCAATGCCAACGATGCGACCGCCCTTGATGCCGATATCGGCCTTCACAACGCCCAGTTTGGCATCGAGAATCAGGGCGTTTGTGACGACCACGTCAAGTGACTCGGCGTCCCTGGCCAGAGGCGACTGCCCCATGCCGTCGCGGATGACCTTGCCGCCGCCGAACTTGACCTCGTTGCCGTAACCGGCGCCCTCGGCGATGAGGTCACGCTCGACCTCGATGAATAAATCAGTGTCACCCAGGCGCACCTGGTCACCAGTGGTCGGGCCGTAAATTTCCGCGTACTGTTGTCGGGTAAGGTTCAGTGACATGTCGTACTCTCCCTGGTTATGTGGGCAACGGGCCGTTGACCTTGGCGTTGAGGCCGTGGACTTCACGGCTGCCAGCCAAGGCGACGATTTCGACTTCGCGCGCCATCCCCGGTTCAAACCGAACGGCTGTTCCGGCAGGAATGTTCAACCGAAAACCAAGCGCTTGATCCCGGTCAAACTCCAGCGCGGAGTTGACCTCGAAGAAGTGGAAATGACTGCCCACCTGAATCGGCCGGTCACCGGTGTTGGAGACCGGAAGCGTCCGGGTCTCGAGATTTTCGTTTGCCGCGAGCGGTCCCGCCTCTGCAACTCTGATTTCGCCGGGGATCATCGGATGGGATTGTGAACGGTCACCAACTTGGTGCCGTCAGGGAAGGTCGCCTCGACCTGCACCTCGTGAATCATCTCTGGCACGCCCTCCATCACGTCGTCGCGCTTGAGGATGGTTGCGCCATAACTCATCAACTCGGACACCGACCTGCCGTCGCGTGCCCCCTCGAAAATCTCGTAGGTGATGATGGCGATCGTCTCGGGATGGTTGAGTTTCACCCCCCGGGCCTGCCGCCGCCGGGCCAAGTCGGCGGCAACGACAACCATCAGTTTTTCCTGTTCACGCGGGGTCAGATGCATGGCAAGCGGTTCGGGAAGCCTATGGCCGGTTCATACCTTGAGCGAGCCAAAAGCTGCGGCGCCCGATCAGACGCTCAGGTGCTGCCGTACGATGGCTTCGCTGAGTTGCGGCGTATCGCCATTGGCGACCACCCGACCGCGGTTCATGATGTAAAAATGATCGCCAAACTCCTTGATGAAATCGACGTACTGCTCGACCAGCACCACGGTCATTTCCTTCTCCTTGACGAGTCGTCGCAGCACCTGGCCAATCGCCTGGATGATGTTGGGTTGGATACCCTCGGTCGGTTCGTCGAGCAGCAACACGCGAGGCTCGCCCACCAACGCACGGCCAATCGCTAATTGCTGCTGCTGGCCACCGGAGAGGTTACCTCCCTGCCGGGCACCCATTTCTTTTAGCACCGGAAACAGCTCGTAAATCTCCTCCGGAATCGTGCGCCGTCCATCAGTGCGGGCTGACAGGCCAACTTCCAGGTTTTCCTTCACCGACAGTCGCGGAAAAATCATCCTCCCCTGCGGGACCAGCGCCAGACCGGACTGCGCCCGCCGTCTGGCCGGCACCTTGCTGATGTCCCGCCCGTCGAGTGTGACACTACCTTTCGAGGCTTTCTCGAGGCCGACGATGTTTCGCATAAGCGTAGTTTTGCCGACGCCATTGCGGCCCATTACACAAACGACTTTTGCTTTAGGCACCTCGATGCTGACGTCGTCCAGAATCTGGACGAGTCCGTAGGAAAAACTGATATGGCTCAAGCTTAACATATCATCTTCCGAGATAGGCCTCGATGACCTCCTCGTTGGCGGTGAGTTCGTCCATCTCGCCCTCAGCAAGGATGCGTCCCTCGTTCAGTACAGTGACTTTGCTGTTGAGTTGACGTACAAAATCCATGTCGTGCTCGATCACGAGAATAGTATGCTCGTCCTTCAACTCGAGCAGCAATTCGGCGGTGAGTTCCGTTTCAAGATCGGTCAACCCCGCCGCCGGTTCGTCGACCAGCAGCAACTTTGGGCTAGAAAGAATCAGCATGCTGATCGCGAGCCATTGGCGCTGGCCGTGGCTGAGGTGCTTGGCCTCCGTGTGCCGGTCATCCTTCAATCGCACACGCTCGAGAATCTGCAAGATATTCTCATTCTCCTCCGCACCGGCTGAACGCCCAAAAAACCGTCGCACCATTCGGCTGCCCGGCAGGGCAAGCTCCATGTTCTCGAACGTGGTCAGGCTGTCGTACACGCGGGGCGTCTGGAATTTGCGGCCGATGCCGCGCAGCGCAATATTTGCCTCCAACTCGTTCGTGATGTCGTCGCCCTCGAAATACACTTTGCCGGTTGTCGGCCGGGTCTTGCCACTGACCAGGTCGCACAGGGTCGTTTTGCCGGCACCGTTCGGTCCGATGACCACGCGCAACTCGTTGCGCTTCACTCCCCAGGCGCCGATATCCACCGCCTTGAAGCCGTCGAACACGGCGCTCAAATCCTCGACAAACAACAGGAAATCGCGCGCGCCGATCCGGTTGATTCGCGGGCTGAATTCCCGGTATTCGGCTATGAGTTCGGTCGTGTTCATGCCTCGGCGGTGCGCTTGGCCAAGCGCTTGAAACGGGTCAAATCCAGCAGGCCGGCGATGCCTTTTGGGAACAGCAGCACCACGCCGACGAACAGCAACCCCTGCACAAACGGCCAGGCCTCCGGCCAGCGGGTGGTCAGGAAATTATAAACCAAGTTCACGCCAATCGCCCCAAGCACCGCGCCGGATAGCGTGCCTCGGCCGCCGACCGCCACCCAGATCACAAACAGGATCGACCACTTGGCTGTCATGTACTCGGGTGTGACGATGCCCATCTGTGGTGTGTAGAGCATTCCTCCCAAGCCACCCAAGGCCGCAGCTAGGGCGAAAACGAACATCTTGAACATATAAGGCTTGTAGCCGAAGAAACGGAGATTCGTTTCGTCGTCGCGCACGGCCACCAGCACCCGGCCAAGCCGGGTGCTGACTAAGAAACGGCAAAGACAAAACACGCCAATCAAACAAATGAGCGTGATCAGGTAGAGTCCAAACTTGACGCTGTGACTGGACAACTCAAACCCGGCGATCGTATTGAAGCGAGTCAACCCGTTGGTGCCGCACAACTTCATGTTGTTCATGCAAAACACCAGCCAACCGGCAACCGTTATCGCCTGCGTCAAAATTGCAAAGTAGACACCGCGCACGCGACTGCGAAAACCAAAGTACCCGATCACCGCCGCCACCGCCCCGGGCAATGCCACCCCCAGCAGCACCGTCAGCGGCAGGCTGAAAAACGGTTTCCAGAACCAAGGCACCATCGCGTCTCCCGGTGCCTCGCCAACGTCGTACGGGTACACGACGAATAGGCAGGCGGGGAGTTTCCAGCCGTCCTTGTCGATAATGCCCTCCGGCCCGCCGTGGTGCGCCAGGTACATCCCCATCGCATAGCCGCCCAGCGCGAAGAAGAGCGCCTGGCACAGGCTGAGCACACCGCAGTACCCCCAAATCAAATCCAACCCGATCGCCGCAATGGCAAACGCCAGATAGCGACCGAGCATGTTGACCGTGTCGATCGAGATTGTGCCGGAGAAATACAGCACCGGGATGCCGATCAGCCCGAACAGGAACAGCGCCCAAACACAGAGCTCGTGGTTCGGCTTGTCCTTAAACATCGGCCAGCCTTCCCTTCGGCGGGAACAACCCGGCCGGCTTGAATTGAATGAACCCCACCACGCAGGCCAGTACAAAGACTTTGGCCCAAATCGCCTCGACGGTGAAATCGCCGAACTGCATCGGCTCGATCACCTTGGTCGCCACGCCGAGGCCCAGCCCGGAGCAGATCACGCCGAGCAACTCGCCGACACCGCCAGTCACCACCACGAGAAACGACTCGACGATATAGTTTTGCCCCATGTCCGGTGTCACACCGCCGATCAGCGTCAGCGCGTAGCCAGCCAGGCCGGCCAGGCCGGAGCCAAACGCAAACGTATAGCTGTCGATGCGGCGCGTGTTGACGCCAAGGCTGTCAGCCATGTCGCGGTTCTGCATCGTAGCGCGCATCCGCAGGCCAAGCTTGGTCCGGTTGATCAGCGTGTAAATCATCGCCACGCACAACGCGCACAGGGCGATAATGAACAGCCGATTGAACGGCAGGTTGACATCCTGCATCACCTCCACGTTTCCGCGAAGCCAAGTCGGGCTGTTCACACCGATGTTGTCGCCGAAAATCAGCCGGGCACTCTGGATCAACAGGATGCTCACGCCCCACGTCGCCAGTAGAGACTCGAGTGGCCGACGGTACAAGTGCCGCACGACTGCGATCTCAATCAGCCAGCCGACAAACGCCGCCGCCAGAAACGCACACGGCAACGCCACGACGTAATACCAGTTGAACATCCCTTGCGGCAGATAGTTCACGAACAGTTGCTGGATGACGTAGGTGGTGAACGCGCCGACCATCATCAGTTCGCCGTGCGCCATGTTGATGACACCCATCAGGCCGAAGGTGATCGCTAGGCCAAGCGCCATGATGATGAGGATTGAACCAAGCGAGAGTCCCTGAAACACGTAGCCCACCCAGTTCACAAACGACTGATGGCTATTGATTGCCGCAACCGCTCTCTCGCATTGCTCTCGGGCCGCCTGGCCGTGCTTTTCAAATCCCTCGTCACGCAGCATCTCCTCAAGGATCGGCAACGCGCGCAGGCTCTTCATCTCGGCGAGTTGGCCGGCTGCGGCCCAGCGCTCCTCCGATTGGCCAAGCGGAACATCCGTTCCCAATCGGATCAGCAGCAAACTCTCCCTGGCGGTGTGACGAATATTGTTATCAGAATCTTTTTGAGCAATTTCACCAAGCAACTCAACGGCATTAATGTTGTACGGCGGGTCACCGGATTTCTTGGCGCCCGACAGTCGCACCTCGACATCGGGCGATAAAAGGCGCAGAAAAAAATTGGCCTGCGCGGCCCACTTCCGTTCGTCACGGTTGGGGCTGATATCCCCCAGGTCCGTCACATCCAGCTTGACCTGTTTGCCATCATCGCCCAACAACGGCTCACCGGTGAGCGGATGGGTCAGCGGGGCCAATTCGTTGAAGTCCTCATCCTCCTCAGTCTCGGTGCAGACGACGATCTGATCATTCCAGAGGTAGACGCTTCCAGTACGGTAGTTTTCGAGAAATGCTTCAAGTCGCGAGTCGCCGGTCTTGGCCAAGTCGAACAGCGCCTGCTTGCGCGCGGCAGCATCGTCACCAGCGAGCGTGGCCATCTGCTCCAGGAGAGCCGCGTCGCTTGGTTTGTCTACGGAAGAATCGGCCGCCGCAACGGGTGGGCTGAACGTCCAACCGGTCACGACGGCCATGAAGAGGGCCAAGCTATATCTCATTCTGTCTCAGGAGGAACTGCTTAAAACAAGCCGGCCGAGTTGTTCATCGACATGATCGCGATAACCACCAGCAGTTCAATCAGCGTAAACGCCTGTTTTCTTAATTTTTCCATAAAGGTGAGTTCTGTGGCTATGCACTTTAACCGAGGCGGATTAGCAGATGGATCGAATCAGCGACCAATAGAGCAATGAGCGAAAACCCAAGCCCACCTGCTAACCGCCAAAACCGGTTAATTATCCCTTTTTCTTCGGCCCGCCGGTCGGCTTCGGGTAGTTCCCGTCCGTATGGAGGTAGCGGCTGTAGGAGTCCGGCGACACCAGGCCTTCACTCTCCCACACGATCTTGAACTGGCCGTTCTTGAGGATCTCGCCAACGTACACCGGCTTTAGGGTATGCTGGTTGGAAGCGTGCATCTGCTTTTTGCCGCCCGGGGCGTCGAACTCCAGTCCATAGACCGCCTGGCGAACCTTGTCCACGTCGAACGTGCCGGCCTTCTCAACGGCGGCCTTCCAGACGTACACACCGAAGTAGGCCGCCTCGATTGGGTCGTCGGTCACGCGCTTCGAACCGCCCGGCAGGTTGTTCTTTTCGCAATAGCTCTTGAAGGCCTGAACAAATGTACTATTTCCCGATGACTTCACGCTCTGGAAATAATTCCAGGCGGCCAAGTGCCCAACCAGCGGCGGGACATCCATCGCGCGCAATTCGTCCTCCGCAACGGAAAATGCCATGATCGGGCAGTCGTCCGAGGTCAACCCCTGGTTGGCGAACTCCTTGTAGAACGGCACGTTGCTGTCGCCGTTAATTGTGGAGAGTACACAGGCATTTCCGCCAGCGGCAAACTTCTTGATCTTGCCGACAATCGTCTGGTAGTCCTGATGGTGAAACGGAGTGTACTCCTCCATGATGTTTGCCTCCGGGACGCCCTTGGTCAAAAGGAACGCCTTGAGCACCTTGTTCGCCGTGCGCGGGAAGACATAGTCGGTGCCGAGCAGGTAGAACTTCTTCATGCCCAGTTCATCCATCATGTATTCCGCAGCGGGAATGAGTTGCTGATTCGGTGACGCCGCCGTGTAGAACACGTTCAGCGACTGCTCTTCACCCTCGTATTGGACCGGGTAAAACAGAAGCTGGTTGTATTCCTCGAACACCGGCAGGCACGACTTGCGGCTCACCGAGGTCCAGCAACCGAATGTCACTGCGACCTGGTGCTGGTTGATCAGTTCCTTGGCCTTTTCAGCAAACAGCGGCCAGTCCGAGGCAGGATCCACCACGACCGGCTCGATTTGTTTGCCGAGCACGCCCCCCTTGGCGTTGATCTCTTCCGCCGCCATTAGGACGATATCCCTCAGGGAGGTCTCGGAGATGGCCATCGTTCCGCTGAGCGAATGCAGTATGCCGATCTTTACCGTATCAGCCGCTTGGTCAGACGTCGGTTGCGGCTGCGACGGTTCGCCACCGCAGCCGATTAACAACAGCGCCAACACACAGCTTGGCATTGCGTATTTCATGATAATGTATTTCGTTTTAAGGGTTAACTTTTTAGAACGTGTACAGTACCCGTGCTGCCAGCAGATCCTCATCGGCGCCGCCAACGTCGTAGTCGCGGTGGCGATACTCGGTGATGACGGACACGCTGTCGGAAATCACGAAGCGGGGGCTGATCGTGAACTCATCGATCTCCGCGTTGTCGGCGTCCACATGGGCGTAGCGCAGGGTGGTGTTGAACGTTTCGGTGAAAGCGTAGTTGGCCATCAGCATGTAGGCGTCGCCGTCGTCACCGACATTGTCGTCGTTGAAGTCGAAATCCTCGAGCGAACTGTATTCCGCCGCCACGGTGAGGGAATCCACCGAGTAGCCGGCCCAAAGATTCAGCATGGCCTTGTCACGGGTCTCCAGATCCTCTGTGGCGTAGCCCAGTTTGATGGTCAATCCCTCCGCCGGTGAGGTGAACACCTGCACCTCATAGCCGAGGTTGTCCGTATCGCCGTCCGCGCTCCAGGTGCCATCCACCACGGAGCCGTACACGCCAAACGTGTCGCCGCTGTACACGCCAGCCAAGCCGGTGTGATGTCCCGGGTAAACCGTGCTTGCTGCGGCCGAGTATTGGTACAGGCCATTCACGTCGAAACTCTCGTAGCCGATGCAACTCAAGAACTTGCCTGCCTTGAGGCTGAACTGGTCCGACACCGAAAAGCCGACGAACGCCTGCTCGAGATCCACTCCGCCGCTCGAGTCGGTGTAGTTCAGGTCAACCTGTGCGTTGATGGAGTCACCGCCATACAGGAAGTCCACCTCGAACTCGCCAATCTCGGCTGTGCTCTTGGTGTCCTTGCCGTCCACGTCGGAGCTTGAAGCCGACACATCCAGAAAACCCTGCAGAGAGAAGCCTTCCGTCAACTCGATCTCCGCCTGGGCAGTGACCGATGCAACCGCTGCCATCGCAATGGCAGCCCGTGTTAGTTTTGTTGTATTACGTTTTTTCATTTTATCAGATCCAAAAACGGGAGGGTGAGCCCCTTCAGTTCAACGGATTTATCTCCGATTAACCCCAAAGGAACCAAGCACCCATGTAGGGAACCACCACACCCTCTAGCACCCGGGATGCCAGCCGTTGCGTTGACCCTGTGGGGTTGTTGCTCAAAATCAGGCCCTGCGGCATGTGCTCCCTAAATTATTTTGCAGAAAATGCGCCCGTTTACCTGATGTTCAACGGTTCCAGTCACAGCGCAGCAAGAGCCGGAACAAAGTGGGATAAAAGGATCAAAAGGCCTGTTGACATGGCCAAAAATTAACAGCGGATGTGAACAAAATTTTTCAGGCTGGCTATAAAGCTTCAACAGCAAGATGAGGTTTCAGCTGGTATATTGGACTCCCAACCAAGACCGCGCTTTACTCGCTTGGTCGACGGGCGAATCATTCACCAAACTTGGCCAAGCGGGCTGATCGAGAAGATGTCCCTTTCCAATTTGGGACGGGTTGGGTAGGTTCGCGGGGCTTCAAATCACCATCTATCATGAAGATGAATCGACGTTCTTTTATAGGAAACTGCGGACTGCTGACGGCCGCGGTGGCGGTTCCGGGAGTTGCGCTTGGCCAGGCAGGGCCCAGGCGGAAGCGGATCGCATTCCTCGGCACGGAGGTGCGCACGCACTCGCATGCCCAGCATTTTCTCGACCGCCTCGCGCTTGGCTACGGCTGGCGCGGGCAGTGGCAGGAGCCGCGGCTGGATATCGCCTCGGTGTATCTCGACCAGTTTCCGGAGGACGGCGACCTTGGGCGCGATCGCGTAAAACGCTACCGGCTCAAGCTGTACCCGGACATTGAAGCGGCGCTGACATTGGGCACCGGCAGGCTGGCAGTCGATGGCGTGGTGATCATCGCCGAGCACGGGAACTATCCGAACAACGAGAAGGGCCAGAAACTCTACCCGCGCTACGAGTGGTTCAAGCGCTGTGTGAAGGTGTTCGAGGACAGCAGCCGCTCGGTGCCGATCTTCAACGATAAGCATCTCTCGACGACTTGGGAGCGCTGCGCGGAGATGGTCGCTGATGCCAAACGGCTTGGCTTCCCGTTCTTCGCCGGCTCGTCACTGCCGGTCACCCGCCGCATGCCATCTATCGACATGCCGCACAACGTGCCACTGAAGGAAAGCGTGTGCGTAGCCTACGGCGGGGTGGATAGCTACGACATTCACGCGCTCGAGACAGCGCAGTGCATGTCGGAACGCCGACGCGGGGGCGAAGTCGGTATCCGGCAGGTGCAAGCATTGCGCGGCGCAAAAATGTGGGAGCGCTTGACCAAGCCGGAGCATGCGGACACGCGACGGCTTGTCGTCTCGGCCTACACGCGAAGCCACAATCTGCCGGTCGAGGGCGGTTACTATACCGGCAAGATTACATTCGACTGGGCGCGCAAGACCTTCCCGAACTCGCTGGCCTATTTCATCGAGCACCGGGATGGCTTCCGCACAACGATGATTCTAACAGGTATTCGGGATTTCAATTACGCCGGACTTCGCGCGGACACAGGCGAAATTATTTCCACCCAAATGTACTTGCCGATGCCGGGCCACGGCTCAACGACAGCGGACTTCTTTCATCCTCTGTCCCGGCACATCGAAGGCATGGTGATCACCGGCAGGGTACCATATCCAGTCGAGCGTACGTTGCTGACGTCCGGGATGACGCTGGCCGGCGTCGAGTCGCTGCACCGGGGGCAGGTGCCGGTGGCCACGCCGGAGATGGCGGTGCGCTACTCGGTCGGCCCGGAGTCGACCTACTGGCAGGACTGACTTTCCGCGCGTTTCATTTCAGAGGGATTGATTGTGACCCGGATCGGCGTAGGCGGCATATTCATCGAGTGCAACCATTTCGCAGGCCATCTGGCGGACCTGAGCGCGTTCGAGCGGTCCGAGCTGCTGTGCGGTGAAGAGTTGGCAGCCAAGAACACCGGCGTCATCGGAGGGATGGTTTCCGTTCTCGAACAGGAGGACTGCGAACCGGTGCCGTTGCTATATGCGAGTGCTTGCCCGGGCGGCATGGTTGAAGCTCGAACGTACGAAAAACTGAAAGGGGAACTCCTTTCGCTCCTCGCAAACGCCGATGAACTCGACGGCATTCTGCTCTGCCTGCACGGGGCGGGTTCGGCGCAAAACGCCCCTGACCTGGAAGGGGATCTTGTTCATGCCGTGAGAGAACTGGTGGGGGATTCTGTGCCGATCGTGGCCACCCTGGACCTGCATGCCCACGTCACCCCTGAACTCCTCACCAACGCCGATGTTTTGCTGGCGTGGGAGACTTATCCGCATGCTGACGCATTCGAAACCGGCCAGCGTGGCGCACGAGCAATCGTCGATATTTTGGCGGGCCGTTTGAACCCTGTGATGGCGATGGCTAAGGTTCCGGTGGTGGTCAGTGCCATCAACGGGCGAACCCGGCTGCCGGGGCCGTTTGCAGAAATCATGAATGAGGCGAAGCGGGTCGAGAGACAGCGAGACCTCTATTCAGTCAACCCCATCCTGGTCCACCCGTACCTTGACCAGCCGGACATGGGGGGTGGAGTCATGGTGGTCGCAAACGGAAATTTGGCGGAAGCAATATCAACCGCCCAATCGCTGGCCGAGCAATACTGGGAAAAACGCTTCGCATTTCAGGCCAATACGCTCAGCCCAAGGGAGGCCATCAGGCGAGGCAGCCAACTGGAGGGCGGACCGGTTCTGTTGGTGGAGACAGCCGACTGTTGCGGCGGAGGCGCCGCAGGGGATAGCGTTCATTCGCTTCGTGCACTTTTGGAAATTGCACCGGACAGTCCAGCCATTGTCCCGGTGGTGGATCCAATTGCCGCCCAAATGGCCTGCGATGCGGGAGCAGGCAGGCGCCTGATAATCAGGCTGGGGCATCAGGTCGATCCCCAGTGGGGTGAGCCGATAAATGTGGAAGGCGTGGTCAGCAGATTAAGCGATGGGCGCTTCACTTATCGGGGTGGAATTTGGGACGGACGATCAGGTTGCATGGGGCCCAGTGCCGTTTTCGAGATTGGCCCAATTCAAGTCCTCATCAGTTCCTACGCGACGTACGACTGGAAAACGGAGCAACTCGACCGGCTCGAACTCGACATCCCCAAAAGCAAATTCATCGTGGTCAAGAACCCGATGAATTATCAACAGGCTTACGCGGAAGTCATGAAAGCCGCATTGATCCTCGACACCCCTGGACCAACACCCGTGAACACCAACTCATTAACTTACACGAAAATGAACTCCCAATGGTTTCCAAAGGACTGGACCATGATGAACACGAAGCCCGTGGTCATGAGTTCAACTGCACGTTACTCACCTTCCTGAAGGCAACTCTTTCAACAATTCCGGTTTTAATTCCATGCCAACTCCGCTTGACAGATGGTTTAACTGCACTGTGGTGGTGGTTCTTGAATTATCAGCCGTTTGGGGTTATTCATCCGGCGTGTACCGCACTTTGACTTTACTCGTTTCGGTGTTCGTGTTGGCCTTTTCGCGTGGCGCCCTTAACGCCGCTGATACACCCGTGGATTTTGCCCGTGAAATCCTGCCGGTGCTGTCGAACAAATGCTTCGTCTGTCACGGACCCGACTCAAGGAAAAAGGACCTGCTGCGGCTTGACTCGTTCGAAGGCGCCACGCGCGACTTGGGCGGCTATCGGGCAATCAACACTAGCAATCCGGCAAAGAGCGAAATCATCGCCCGCATCAACTCCTCGAACGATTCCATGCCGCCAGAGAAGGCCGAAAAAAAACTCACACCAGCCGAGCGGAAGTTAATCCAACGCTGGGTGTTGCAGGGTGGCGGCTACACGAAGCATTGGGCGTTCGTCCCTCCTACCAAACCGACGCCGCCAAGCCAAGGGCATCCGATCGATGCTTTTGTGAGGAGTGGCTTCGAGTCTAAGGGCGTTTCTTTCGCAACGGAAGCGGACAAGTCGACCCTCGCCCGGCGGCTGGCACTTGTACTGACCGGTCTACCCCCCGGGCCGGCTTTGTTGGAATCCTACCTCAAGGACAAAAATAAAAATGCATACGAGCGTCTGGTTGAAGAATTTCTCAGTGATCCCCGTTATGGCGAACACCAAGCGCGTTACTGGCTCGACGCCGTCCGCTATGGCGACACACACGGACTGCACCTCGACAACAAGCGCGGCATCTATCCCTACCGCGACTGGGTGGTGCGCGCACTCAACAAAAACCTGCCGCTTGACCAGTTCATCGAATGGCAGTTGGCCGGCGACCTTTTGCCCAACCCGACGATGGAACAACTTGTTGCCACCGGTTTCGTAAGGATGAACCCCACAACCGCGGAAGGCGGCGTGATTCCAGCGGAGTTTCAAGCCAAGAACAACTTCGACCGTACCGAGACGCTCGGCACGGTGTTCCTCGGCATGACAATGATCTGCTCGCGCTGCCACACGCACAAATACGACCCGATCAAGCAGACGGAGTATTATAAGCTGATGGCGTTTTTCAACAGCACCGCCGAGGGACCCTTGGATGGAAACAAGTATGAATATGCGCCGGTGATTAAAGTGCCATCCAACCAGGGTGCATGGGAGGCGTGGGAGGCGTTCAAGGCCAAGCGGATCAACCTGGTGAACCAAGCTGAGAAGCTGAAGTCAGAACTGGACAAAAAATGGGCCAAGGCCGGCAGAGATGAACGTTTTCAAACCTTGGCAAAGCCGGATCAGCACCTTGAAAAATTGCAAAAAGAAGCGTCCGATATCGCCAAAAAGATTACTGATGCCAAAGCCAAATTTACCACCACGCTCGTGGCCAAAGAATTAGGCAAGCCGCGCGAAACCAAACTGCTGCAACGCGGCGAATACAACCTCCCCACCGGCGAGGCGCTGCAACCGGATGTCCTCAAGGTGATGAACCCCTTCCCCGAGGGTGCGCCGCGCAACCGGCTCGGCTTGGCCAAGTGGCTCACCAGCAGCGAGCAACCGGTCGTCGCCCGAGTGCTCGTCAACCGTATCTGGCAGCGCGTTTACGGCGAAGGCCTGGTCCGCACACCGGAAGACTTCGGCCTGCAGGGTCAGCAACCCACCCACCCAGAGCTACTTGACTGGCTCGCCGTCGAGTTGCAGCACAGCAACTGGGATCTCAAGCACATGCTGCGGCTCATGGTCACCAGCAAAACCTTCCGCCAAAGTTCCGCCCGACGCGACGGCGTGGACGATCCCGAGAATAAACTTTGGGCCCGCGGACCGCGCTTCCGGCTGGATGCAGAGGTGCTGCGCGACATCGCACTTTGGGCCAGCGACCTGCTCGATCCCCACATGGGTGGCGAAGGCGTGAAGCCTTATCAACCGGCCGGGTTGTGGAAGGCACTCGCGCACCCCGCCAGCAACACCAAACAGTATCAACAGGACAAAGGACGCATGGTTTATCGCCGCAGCCTTTACGTTTACTGGAAGCGCACCAGCCCGCATCCGATGATGACCCTATTCGATGCCCCGAGCCGCGAATCGAGTTGTGTGAAACGCTCGCGCACCAACACGCCGCTACAGTCGCTTAGTTTGCTCAACGAAATCCAGCGCGTCGAGATGGCGCGCATGCTCGCCGAACGCCTACTAAAGCAGGGTAGTACAGATGACGAGCGACTGAATCTTTTGTTCACTCTGTTGGCCTGCCGGGAACCAAACGACACCGAGCGCGATGCCTGCGGGAAGTTGCTCAAGTCGATGCGCAACCGCTATGAAAGCGCCGAAAAAGACGCGATTGAGCTGCTGGACACAGGCGAGGTCCCAAGAGATAAATCACTCAACACAACCGACCACGCCGCCTGGACCCAGATGGCCGCCACCGCCCTAGCCAGCGACTTGGCTTTGATGCTTTTTTAACACCCAGCTTTTACTCGTCCCATGGATAACATGAATCCCCTCAGAGAATCCGAACTCATGATAACGCGGCGGCAGTTGTTTGGCCGTGCTGCGCTTGGCCTTGGCACCGCTGCCCTGGCCAACGTGCTTGGCCCGAACCTGCTCGCCAACTCCGCAGGCCAAGCGGGTGGAACGCACTTCGCACCCAAAGCCAAGCGGGTGATCTACCTCTTCATGAGCGGTGGCCCGAGTCATCACGACCTTTGGGATTACAAACCGAAGATGCGTGAGATGTTCGGTCAGGATCTGCCCGAGCACGTCCGTGACGGCCAACGCATCACCGGCATGACCGCCGGTCAAAAGACGTTGCCGGTTTGCCCGAGTAAATACACGTTCACCAAGCACGAGAACAACGACCGCGGCGTCTGGGTCAGCGAACTGCTACCACACACCGCCAAGGTGGCCAAGGAGTTGGCCGTCGTCTACAGCACCTTCACCGAGGCCATCAACCACGACCCGGCGATCACCTATATCCAGACCGGCAGCCAGATTCCCGGTCGCCCAAGCCTCGGCGCCTGGCTCAGCTACGGCCTGGGCAAAGTAAATGAAAACCTGCCGAGCTACGTCGTCATGCATGCGCGCTCCAAGTTCCCGGAACAAAGTTTGTTCAACCGACTTTGGGGAACCGGCTTCATCCCGTCAGAACATCAGGGTGTGCTCCTGCGCAGCCAGGGCGACCCTGTTCTGTATTTAAAGAACCCGGCCGGCGTCACCGACAAAGATCGCCGCACACAACTCGATGCATTGGCGACCATCAATCAGGAGCAATACAAGCAGTTCGCTGATCCGGAAATCCTCGCCCGAATCAAGCAGCACGAGATGGCGTACCGCATGCAAACCTCCGTGCCGGAGTTGATGGACCTCTCGGACGAGAGTGATGCGACCTTCGAACTCTACGGCCAGGAAGCCAAGAACCTGGGTTCCTTTGCCGCCTGTTGTCTGAACGCCCGCCGCCTGGCCGAACGCGGCGTGCGCAACATCCAGATTTTCCATCGCGGCTGGGACGCCCACGGTAGTCTCCCTCGGGAACATGAGTCGCAGTGCAAAGACATCGACCAGGGCAGCGCAGCACTCATCGCCGACCTCAAGCAGCGCGGCATGCTCGATGAAACACTTGTTGTTTGGGGCGGCGAATTCGGCAGGACTTCCTATTGCCAGGGCAAGCTGACCAAGGAGAACTACGGGCGCGATCATCATCCGCGCTGCTTCACCACCTGGATGGCCGGCGGCGGCATCAAGCCGGGCATCACCTACGGCCGGACCGACGACTACGCCTACAACATCACTGACGCCGATGGGAACATGATCAAGCCCACCAAGGACAAGTGGATGCCCGGCACCATGCACATCCACGATCTCAACGCCACTATCCTCCATCAGTTGGGCATCGACCACAAACGGTTGACCTACCGTTACCAAGGCCGCGACTTTCGCCTGACCGACGTCCATGGCCATGTCGTTCACGACCTCATCGCATGAGCAACCCCGGCACTCCCGCCACTTTTTCCTCTCCCAAGCGGTTGTTGCTTGGCCCTGGGCCGAGCAATGCGGCGCCGTCGGTTTTGAAGGCGATGCAGCACACACTTGTCGGCCACCTTGATCCTACCTTTATCGGCATGATGGAGGAGATCAAGTCGATGCTGAGGCACGTTTTCCAGACCGAAAACGATATGACGTTTCCCGTTAGCGGCACCGGCAGTGCGGGGATGGAGGCCTGCTTCGTCAACCTGCTGGAGCCGGGCGACGAGGTGCTCATCGGCGTCAACGGCGTGTTCGGTACGCGAATGTGCGACGTCGCCGAGCGCTGCGGCGCCACGGTCACAAAAGTCGAGGCCGAGTGGGGCACGATCATCGAGCCGTCGGCCGTCGCAGCCGCGCTCGAAGGCCGCCAACCCAAGCTTGTGGCCATCGTGCACGCAGAGACCTCCACCGGCGCGCTCACTCCTGTTGAGGAAATCTCGCGCCTGGCCCGCGACGCCGGCGCGTTGTTCCTGCTCGATACCGTGACGTCGCTTGGCGGCTGCCCGGTGGCCATCGACGCCTGGCAGGTTGATGCGGCATACAGCGGCTCCCAAAAATGCCTGAGCTGCCCACCGGGTCTGGCGCCGGTTTCGTTCAGCCCACGCGCGATGAACGTCCTCACCAACCGCAAAACCAAGGTGCAGAGCTGGTATCTCGACGTGAATTTTCTTGCCAGCTACTGGGGCTCGGAGCGCGTGTATCATCACACCGCACCCATTACCATGAACTACGCACTGCACGAGGCGCTGCGTCTGGTCTTGGAGGAAGGCCTCGAGGCTCGCTGGACCCGGCACCAGCAGGCGCACGAGGCGCTCAAGGCCGGCTTGGCCAAGCTGGGCCTATCGATCATCTCGCAGGAGGGACATCAGCTTTGGCAACTCAACGCTGTCGGTGTGCCGGATGGCGCGGACGAAGCTGGTGTGCGCGCTCGCCTACTCAGCGACTTCGGCATCGAGGTGGGTCCCGGCCTCGGCCCGATGAAGGGCAAAATATGGCGGGTCGGCCTCATGGGCCACAACGCCACCACGGCCAACGTCAAACGCTTCCTCGACGCGCTTGGCCAATGTCTCGGGTAACAGCAAGCGCTTGGCCAAGTGGCTTCAGTGCATCTCGACGTCGCAGGTGCCGAGCCCGCCCCGGTAGTAGTTGAACTGGACGTTCGGGTGGTCAGCGAGCAGCGACATCGGCACGCTGCTGTCGGTGATGCCATTGGAAATCATCAGCGCGGTGAGCCGTTGGCCAAGCGGGTTGTCGTGCGCGCCGGCGTGCCAGATGCTGACCTTCTCCGACTGCCATGTTTCGATCGGCCCCACGGTGACGGCGCGTTGCGGAACCATGGTGATGTTGCCGCCGCCAGAGGTGCGGGCGTTTTGCGCCAGCGTGATCGGGTGCAACTCGACCACGCGCGTGGCGAGTTTGCGGTATTCCTCCGGCGTCAAAGGTGCATCGGTATACTCCCCCTCGCGTCGCAGCGGATCGTTGAATGCCCAGTGCTTGATGTCGCCCTGGCCACCCTGCATCACCGCGCAGCGAACGCCGTCCCAGCTCTCTCTATAGGCCGTCGTGTCGGCCTTGGGAAAATGCAGATTTTTCTCCGGCATTGTCTGGCCAGGCGTAATCCGGTCGAAACACAGTTCACGATCCGCCCGCTCGAACGATAACGGGTGGTCGGTCGGCACTTCGCGGCCGTCGTCGCCAACCCATTCATCCATGCCCCAGAAATGCGAGTATTGCAGCGACAGGCCAAGCTCGTTGACCAAGCGGGCGACGAGTGGCAGTTGCTCGGTCGGCCCGATCGGCCCGCAGATGCCGACCGGATTATCCGCAGTCGCCTCACGCCAGGCATGGATATACTCAAGCGCCTCGGCCAAATAGAAATCCTCCAGCGTATCGTACATCACGACGCGAAAGCCGGGACGCGACAATTGCTGGATGTCACTTGGCGTGAGCGCCGCTGCGTCGCTGATCAGGTCGTCCTCGAGCGTGGTGTAGTCCCACCAATCGGGAGCGATGGAACTGAGCTTTCGCGGCATGGATTACCGGGCGCTCCGGTTGATCGGCTCGTCCACCACGAGTTGACCCGGGAAGGCACCCGGCTTGGAGCGCGACTTGAGGCGCTTGTTCTGTGAGTTGCCCCTTGGCTGGTTGAGCGGGATGAACATCCCACCGCTCTCGGCCAGCATCCCGTACAGCTTGTCTTCCATCTCGCGAACGACCGGTTTGAGCTTGGAATCGGTGATGAGGTTTTTGGTTTCGCCGGGGTCGCTGCGTATGTCGTACAACTCGTCGGTGTCCCACAGGCCGTAGTAGGTGATGTACTTGTAGCGGTCGCCGCGCAACGCGAACACCGTGGGCGATTGCGGGAAGTTTTTCTCCCAGTAATAGACGTAGAGGAAATAGTCGCGCCACGAGATGTCCTTCCCTTGGCCAAGCGCTATGAAACTTTGACCGTCCATGTAGCCGGGTTTCTTGATGCCGGCGGCCTCGAACACGGTCGGAGCGATGTCGATGTTCGCCACGACCTGCTCAACCACCCGACCGCCCCCGAAGAGCGCCGGGCACTGCATCACCATCGGCACGCGGATGGAGGTCTCGTAGGCGACCCGCTTGTCGATCAGCCCGTGTTCGCCGAACATAAACCCGTTGTCGCCCATGTAAATCACCAGCGTGTCGTCGTGCACGCCCGTCTCCTTGAGCGTCTTAAGCACCCGGCCGATGCTATCGTCAACGGCGAGAAATGCCTCGCAGTAGTCCTTGTAGAACTTCTCGACGTCGATGCCGCTGTGATACGCGAAATCGACACCATGCCAGCTGTTGCGCTGATCCTTTAGCCAACGCGGCTTGGCGTCGTAGTTTGCGACCGTGTTGGCCTGCGACTTGGGCGGCACGACCTCCGCTTCCGCAAAAGCCCCCCGGTGCCGCTCGGCCGGCGTGAACTGCGCGTGCACCGCCTTGTGCGAGAGGTACAGGAAAAACGGCTTGTCCCGCTTGCGGCTGCGCAGCCAGTCCACGGCATAGTCGGTCAACTCATCGGTGATGTACCCTTTCTGTGGCACCTTTTTGCCGTTGACGTTTAGGCCGTTGCGCGACGGTAGATACGTGCCCTGACCGCGAAAGCTCACCCAGTGGTCGAACCCCGGCCGGGGCTCGTCGGTGCTGCCTCCCATGTGCCACTTGCCGATGTATGCCGTCTCGTAGCCGGCCTTCTGCAAATGTTGCGGAAAGAACACCGTCCCCTCCGGCACGAGCCGGTTGTTGTCGATCACCCGGTGCTTGTGCGTGTACAGCCCAGTCAGGATCGATGCCCGGCTTGGCGAACACAGCGACGTGGTGACGAACGCATTCTTCAAGTGCACACCGTTCCGGGCCATCGAGTCGAGGTGCGGCGTCTTCAAAAACGGATGCCCCATGAAGCCCATCGCGTCGTAGCGATGATCGTCGGTCAGGATGAAAACAACGTTGCGCGGCTTGGCTTCAGGCACGCGCTCGATGGCCAGCTTGTCGCCAGCAATCGCCTGGCCAAGCGCAGCCCAGCCAAGCGCCACGGAAAAAAGAATTCGGATGCTCATAATTGTAAGAAAGGAAACGGCTGCAACCGGCAGACCGGCTGGGCAGTGTGGTTTTACCGCTTGGCCTTGTAAAGCCGGATCGAGCCTCGAGTAGACGTGCAAACTAATCGCGGTGGAGCCGCCAGTACTGCACCCGGCCCGCGATACGCAGGAAGATGGACGCCTTTTCACCGGCACCGATCAACGTCTCGATCGTCTCCCAGTTTTTGAGGTCGGACGATTTCTGCAGCAGAAACGCCGCTCCCTCCGTGCCCTCCCACTCGATCTCCACGGCGCGATGGATGCCGATGAGTTTGCCTGCGGCTTCCCCGCTACCGCCGCCATGCCCAACAATCACTGGATCATCGGTTGGATTCTTTTTAGCCAGGCGCGTGGCCAACTCGATGTCCAGTTCATCCTCGTCCACGCCCTCGAAGATTTTCTGGAAGCCATCGATAAAATAATACTGCGTGCCGCCCTTTGCGGCATAAGCGCGAATCGACACATAGTAGTTCATCCGCGTTTTGCGCTTGGCCGAGAAATGAAGGTCGAGCAGCGAGTGCGCCTTGGTGCTCAGATCAAGGCCTTCGAACTCCACCTGATCCACCAGCGTCGCCGGCGCATCGGCAAGGAACGGGTCATATTCGTACAAACGTGCATCGACATAGATGCCAAGCATCTTCTGCTTCGTCAGCGGGAAGGTCAGGTGGACATCCGCCTCAAGCGGCCCCGCCTGCAGCTTGGCTAAGCCGGCTGCCAGAATGGCAACGAACAATATCAGTCGCATCTTCACCAGTCGCACCAACGCCATGCTTGGACAAGCGTTACACCTCATCCAGGGGCTGGGTGGCGTCACCGAAGGTGTCCAAGGGGATGTCCATTTTATCCGTCATGCTCAGGAACAGCCGGCACATCTGGCGATCAGGCTTCCCAAGGTAGTTGAGATTTTGGCCACCCTTGATTCGTCCACCACCTCCGCCAAGCATGACCACCGGCAGCTGCGTGGCGTCGTGAGCGCCGGTCAGCATGCTGGAGCAAAGCATCAGCATCGTGTTGTCGAGTGCGGTGCGTTCACCCTCCTGAATTCCATCGAGCCTACGTGCGATGTAGGCCATCTGTTCAATGAAGAACTGATTCACCTTTAGCCAGTCGTCCGTGTCGCTGTGCGAGAGCAGATGGTGGATCATGTAATCGACGCCAAGGTGCGGGAAACGCAGTGTGCCGTGGTCGTTGTTCAGCTTCAGGGTGCAGATGCGGGTGGTGTCAGTTTGGAACGCCAGCACGAGGATGTCACTCATCAGTCGCATGTGCTCGACGATATCCTGCGGGTAGCCGTCCTTGGGGCGCGGCATGTCCGGTTTCTTAAGGGTTGGTCGCCAACCCTGAATCTCGCCGCGTTTGCCGGCGCTTTCGATGCGCTTCTCCACTTCGCGGACGGAGTTCAAATATTCGTCGAGCTTTTGCTGGTCCAGCCGACTGATGTTGCGGCGCAAACCCTTCGCGTCAGACAGCACCGCATCGAGCACGCTTTGGTCGCCAGCCTGCGCCTTGTTCCTGAAGAGCTGATCAAACGCCAACGCGGGATAAACCTCCAGCGGGGTGGGTGTAGTCGGACTGCTCCACGAAATATGCGAACTGTAAAGCAGCGAGTAATCCTTGTGCACGCCGGGGCTGGATTTCTCACAGCCCAGCACCAGGCTCGGCAGCTTGGTCCGGTGCCCGATGCGCTGTGCCACCAACTGGTCCACGCTGGTGCCGGATTTGATCCTTCCACCCGAGGTCAACGGCGCCCCGGAGAGCAGGTTGCCGGTCTGTGAACTGTGGATGTTGCCCTTGAGCGCCTCGGCGTTGTAGAGGCCACGGATGAACACCATCTTCTCGCGGAAATCATTCAACGGCGAGAGCACCTTGCCCAGTTCCATGTCCTTGCCCTCCCCCTTGGCCCACCATTCGTGCCGGTGATAACCACAACCGGAGAACAGGATCGCCATGCGCGTCGGCGCCTCGCTGGCCTCGTTTGCGTCGAGCTTGATATCACCCCACACCCGCATCGATTCCATCCACGGCAACGCCATCGACGCGCCCAAGCCACGAAGCATCATACGCCGGGAAAATTGGTGATGCATTCTGTTCATTTCAAGTTCAGTCCTCCGGTTAGTGTTAAAACGATCTGCGGAACAATCAACCCTCATTTTCAGCCAAGCGCCCTCGAATTTTTCGGAACTGCGGGCTTTTGACTATCGCTTCAACCGCCTCGTTGAACCGGTAGCCGTTCACATTGAGCCGCCGCTGCATTTCTTCGAGCAACAGCAAATCGGACAATTGCACCTCACGGCCAAGCGCGTAGCCGAGCAGTTTGCGACAAAACTGCTTCAGCACATCGTCGAGCCGCTCGCCGACCAAATAGTGCCTCAGTCCGTCGATGCCCTCAAAGACAGTGCCGTTGGTCAGGCTGGTACTGGTATTGATCGAATTGGGTCGCAACCGGCCGATGGTGTCGTAGCGCTCCAGCGCAAAACCGTATGGGTCGATGAGCTCATGGCACTTGGCGCAACCGGGCTCAGAGCTGTGCCTCTCGATCAACTCGCGGGCGGTCAAACCTTCTGGCACTCTTTCAGGCAAATCCGGCACATTGGCTGGTGGCCTCGGCAGTCGTTCGCCAAGCAGCGTCTCGTAAATCCAGTTTCCACGCAGGATCGGGCTCGTGCGCGACGCGCCGGAGTTGGTCGCCAACACCGTGGCCAAGCCGAGCACACCACCGCGCCCACTGGCCTTCACACCCTCAACCTTGCGCCACTCGTCGCCGCTCACACCGTCAATGCCGTAATGCCCGGCCAGACGCTCGTTCAGGAACGCATGATCGGCGTCGAGCAGATCGATCACCGAGCCATTGTTGCGAAACATGTCCTCGAAAAACCGCACCGACTCCTCATACATGGCTCCACGCAATTCAGGAAACTCCGGGTAGAGCTTCACGTTCTTGTCGTTGTTTTGTTTAAAACCGCTAATGTGAAGCCATTGACAGGCGAACTGCTCGGCCATGCGCCGTGTGCGTGAGTCGCGAAGCATCCGACGTGTTTGCGCCAGTAGAGTTTTTTCGTTGGCCAGTTCGCCTTCCTCCGAAGCCTGCCGCAACTCCTTGTCCGGCAACGATGACCACAAAAAGTAACTGAGCCGAGCTGCCTGCTCATAGCTCGAAACCACCTCCGGCTTGGCACCGCCTCCCGGCTGTTCGCGTCGATAAAGGAATGCCGGCGAAGTTAGCACCCGGGCGATCGTCAACTGAATCGCCTTCTCGTGGGCAATTTCCCGCTCGCGCAGACCACGATACAACATCCGCAAATTCTCCTGTTCTTCGCCTGTCAACGGCCGGCGCCAAGCACGATCGGCAAACTGCAGCACCTCATAAAGGTGCTTAGGCTCATCGGCCTCGAGCCGTTTTCGGAATGCATTCGCCTGCTTACGGATCGGATTCCTCATGGGGGCAAAGGCTACTACCATGTCCGGCCGGTCCTGCGTGGCAAAGGCCGCATTCTGCTCATGCGAAACTACAAGCTTGAATGGCTCCTTGGAAACATAGATCAGCTCGTCCCACAATCGGTCGAGCTCGGTTTTCCCAGCCTCATCGAGCATCAGTCGCTGTAAAGGTTCGTCCTCACGGTGGTAAAGCGCAATGGTCACCACCTCGTCCACCGGCACAATTTGAGGATAGCAGAGCGAGGCAGGAAACAGGTCCCGAAAATCATCCAATCCAGCAATCAATCGCTTCTCCGAATCACTGCCAGCCGCAACGATGATGGAACGTCCCGGAGATAGTTCATTTGCCGCCGGCTTGGTCATGCTGGCCGTCAGTTGGACACTGCCCTTCTCGCCGTGCTCCGGTTCGAGTTCGCCGGACAATACCAGCGTTCGGCCGTCGGCCAACTCCGCCGGAATCCGCAACTCGACAATCGACGGCGCCTTCGAGATTAAATCCGCCGTAACAACCGGTTGGCCAAGCGGATGTTTTCCAAACCGCTCGTCTGGCACTATCGTTTTAAGCACGCTGTCAAAACGCCTGGGCACCGAGATTTTTTGGAGATGCTGCAACAGTATCGCGTCAGGCGAGCCGGGGCCGGGGATCTCTGCGCCTGTGGCCACTGCCTCGATGCGCTTGGCCAAACCGGCGCGCTTGGCCGGGTTCGACTCAGCCTTCCAACTCGAAAGCAGCGAACCGGTCGGCACGGTCATCAAACCGCCGGACACCTTGGTCACGTCCGCGACGTTGCCGCTGAAAAAATACCAGACTCCGGCATGACCATGACTGTCTTTCAGTGGGTTGCCCCCGAGGATGTTCCCGGAAATGTCCTTGGCCACATCCCACACGCGCTTGCCACCGCTAGTCTCGGTGATAGTCATGTCGATCTGTGTCAGATCGCACGAATGATTGCCCTGCCTGGGCCCAATGGCGATCAGGATCACCTCTCCTTCCTGCACTGACACGGTTTTGGCGGTCATCCCCGAGGAGCCGTTCACCTCGAATTCGCCGTGCCCGAGATTGCCCACCTTCCGACTGGTCCGATACTGCACCCACCACTCGACGCCGTTGCCGCAACTGTGCGCGTCGGCGATCTTGGCCGACACCGACACGATGCCATCGATCGGGCTGCGCCAGCCAACTGCAACAAATGCCGTGGGTGACGGATGCGCCACCACCGTATGCGGCCGTGCTGTGCCGGGAATGCGTACTTCCGAGTCGGACGAGTTAGCCGCCACGGACGGGGTACCGGGGGTTCCCCAACCGTTCACAAAATCGTAACCACCACTGTTTAGCATTTTCCGAGTGAACAACCCATCGATCACCACCGGTCCTCCGCGGCCAAGCGCCAGATAATCCAGCCAGGCACCGAGCGCAACGGCATCCACCCCATGCCGCTTGGCCAGGGCGGCAACGTCCGGTTCGTCGCTGGTGACCTCCGCGGCCGCGGCGAGGAACTTGGCTGTATTGTCCAGAGTCTTGCGGCGTAACTTGGCCAGGCGCTTGGCCAGGCCCGGTACATCCCGCATCGAGAGATCCGCCTTTCCTCCACCCACCAGGCGCGGATTGCGCCAACGCACAAAATCGTGCTCGTTCCCATCTCCCACATCGCTGGCGGCGAGGTAAACTAACACATCGCTCCCGTCTGCTGACCGTTTGAGCTCTAAATTGAAATCCGCGGTCGTGCGTATCATATTTTCCGGGTTCATCCACGCCGTTGGCCCGCCTGCCCTACCGATATGACCGATCGGATCAAATCGCCATAGAACCTGTTGCCACCGCCGAACTTCCTCCACGATCGGCATATGGTTGCCATCCCTTGTCGCCCGCCAACGCTTACGGATATTGTTAAGCAAAAAGGAACCATCCGGGTTGCTGTTTCGATTGAGCATCTCCCACAGCAGGCCGAGATATTTCGCATTGAGTCCACGCGCCTCGGTGACTGCCGCAATTGACTTTTCGCCCTTGGCCAAGGCATCACGCTCCTCCAGCGTCGCGGCGAAATAATGCTCAATCGGAATACTGCCGTTGCGATTGATCACACTCGCCTTGGCCTCTGCGGGGTCGTCCCAATTGTCACCGGCGTTGCTGCCTGTTTCCATGTACTTCGCATAAAATCTCTGGATTCTATTCATCAAGTCGTCAGCACGATCGCGTTCGGTGACGTATTTCGAAAACCGGATGCCGTCCGGTAATAATACCGCGTGTTGCGCAACCTCCTTGCCAGCATCAAGGAATTTGCTCACGAGCGCGGGCGACATCACCAACGCATCACCGGCATTCGTAAACCCTTCACCCGCGGCACCGTCGACCGGGAACTCGCGGGTCGGATTCAGCGAGGCAACTCCGGTAAGGTCTCGGACGGAGTAGTTATACTCGTCGTTATTTAGCCGCCGAAGAACGACCTGCCCAGGGTCGCCCGCTCGAGCCTTGGCTTCCTCGAGTAGAAAAGCGTGTACCCACTTTTGCAGTTTCACGCGTTGAGCATCGCTCGGCTGATCGGATTTTTTCGGCGGCATCTGTCGGCTCGAGAGCATGTCATCGACTTTGATCCAAACCTTTGTGTTGCGCCGGATATCGTCGGCCGATTGGAACGAATCAAGATCAATGTCTGCTTCAGCGTCATCGTCCGCATGACAGTCAAAACAGAATTGATCCAGTAACGGCCGAACCTCAGCCCGGTAAGCCTTGTCCAAGTCAGCCGACTGGCCAAGCGATGAGACTGCGCCAAGTGATAAACTGAAAAGCAGCATCAGCAAAAAAACTGGCCGCCGGCCGAAGTAATCAGAGAAGTACGGCATGACTCGCCCAAAACAGGTTACAGCCGGCATCCTTCCCCCGACCCCGCCTCCCAGTCAAGGCATCCTAACGGCGCAAAGCCACATGGCTAAGCGCTTGGCCAAGCGTGGATAGGTAGACAACTAACCCGGATGAAAACCTTGAATCCCTCAATCAGCATATCGCTGCCCGAATGGATCAGAATGGGAAGGCACGGTTTTGGGGGAACTGGGCCAGCACAGGTTTTCACCGGCCCGGGGACACCACTAACTGGCTCAGTGGTTTTCGGCTTGCAGCATTCCGGGCTTGATGGGATAGCTTGTCGCCCACAAGCGAGCCAACTAAATGGGTGATGAATTGAAAGCTGAAGAGGAATGAAACACCTGCTAATCACATCAGCTGCGGCAATATTTTTGATATGCGTGGGGCAGGCAGCCGAAGAAAATTCAGCGCTAAAACTCTTTCAGCAAAGCTGTATCAAGTGCCACGGGAAAGACGGCAAGGTCAAAGGGAAAGTCAACCTTCTGAAGATTCGAAGTGCTGCCGATTTAACGTCAGATTTGGAACTGTTGCATGCGATCATCGAGATGCTGGACAAACGCGAAATGCCTCCGGAAAAGGAGCCTGCACTGAAGCCAAAGGACCGAGCGTTAGCGATACAAGAGCTGCGAAAATTGCTGCACGCGGCTGCCGCCACTGACAAAGAATTCGCTGCTACTCCCATCCGGCGTATGAACCGTTTTCAATACAACAACGCTGTCCAGGATTTGTTTAAGCTCAACGTCTCGGTGTTTGCATTGCCGGAACGAATGATGCGAGATCGCTCCGGTTATTTTCGTGCCGAGATGAAAAAGATGCCTGACTCGGTCACGGTTAGTAGTCGACAATTGGGTAAATCGGCGCTTATCGAGCCCCGATTGGCTGGTGTGGGGCCGTTCCCTCAGGATCTACGTGCGGAGAATAGCTTCGATAATCGTGGCGATCATCTTTCGCTCTCGCCAATGTTGATGGAGGCGTTCTTCAAACTTAGTCGCCGGATCGTGCAGAGCCCGAATTTTGATGAAAGCACCATCGGTATTTGGCAAACATTTTTTATACCACCACCGAATGAGACGGATCTAGATTCTGTCATTCGAGAACGATTGCGCGGATTTTTAACAACAGCATTTCGCCGCCCGGTAGAGGAGGGGTTACTGGAGCGTTACGTGCGGCATGTCTCTGCACAGATTAAGTCGGGTTTAGGATTTACCGACTCTATGAAAGGAGCGGCATCGGCGGTGCTATCATCGCCGCGTTTTCTTTATCTGTACGACCAGTCAGGCTCAACCGATGGAATCGAGGAGCTGGATGGTTATGAACTAGCTTCTCGTTTATCATTCTTTTTATGGGGAAGCATTCCGGATGACGAACTGCAACGCGTCGCCGGTAGCGGTAGGTTGTCCGAACCCAAAATGTTGGAGCAGCAGGTCAACCGCATGCTGGCGAACCCTAAACTAAAGCGATTTTGTGATAGCTTCCCTACGCAATGGTTGCAACTGGAACGTATTGTGTCGTCCTTGCCCGATGAAAAAATCTATGCAGATTTTTATTATGCAGCACCGAACTACCGCACGAGCATGGACATGATGATGGAACCCTTGCTGCTTTTTGAGGCGATCCTTATCGAGAACCGATCGATCCTTGAATTGATTGACTCCGAGTTTACCTACCGATCCGCACGCTTGCGCAATTGGTATGGCGAAGAGCCAAACGGCAAGATCGGCGGACCAGTAACGATGCAATTTAAGCGCCAGCGGTTAACCGATCGCCGGCAAGGCGGCGTGATTACCACTGCAGCGGTAATGACCATGACCTCAGGTCCAGATCAAACCAAGCCCATCACGCGGGGAGCGTGGGTTTCCGCTGTGATTTTCAATGCACCGCCCGAAGCGCCACCAGCCAATGTGCCGGAACTAAGCAAACAGGAATTAAAGGGAAGAAAACTAACCTTGCGTGAAAGGTTTGCAGCACATCGTGAACGAGCAGACTGTGCTGGTTGCCATGCCAAGATCGATCCTCTTGGTTTTGCTCTGGAGAATTTCGATCCTGTTGGCCGATGGCGTGACCGGTATGAAGACGGGCAGGAGGTGAATCCTGCCGGCGTTCTGTTCCAGAAACATAGCTTTCACGATGTGTTGGAATTCAAGGATGCTATCTTGGCAGAGAAGGATCGCTTTACCCGAGCCTTTGCCTCCCATATGCTCTCCTATGCTCTAGGGCGTAAAATTGCAGCGACCGATACTCCAGCTCTTGATCGGATTGTTTCTAATACTGTTGACACAGATTACAATATGCAAAAGTTGATTCATGAGGTGACCCAAAGTGCGCCCTTTATTAGTAGGGCCAGTGCGGCACCAATGAAGCCCGTCAAAAAGAATAAAAAAACTTCACTGAAATAAATGATGAACACTTCAAGACGATCCTTTTTGCATGGAATAGGGGGTGCTGCCTTGGCGTTACCTTGGCTGGAGAGCCTTGGGCAGGCGGCCCAAACTAAGGCTACAGCCCTGCGGTGCGCATGGTTCTATGTACCCATCGGCGTAGTGCGGCGCGGCTTTTTCCCGGGCGAGGCGAATGCGGCCGTTCCCAAGTTCACCTCCAACCGCAAGGCGCTTTCAAACGACGCACGAATTCCTGTCGGCCTACGGCCACTTGAGCTGACCCCAACGATGAAACCGCTTGCGAAGGTAAAAGACAAGGTCACGCTCATCACCGGTATGGACCGAGTCTTTCAATCTGGCACAGATGTACACGCACAATGTGCCTCATGCTTCCTCACCAGCGCCAGCCCGTTTTCGGTGACGCAATCGCCGTATCCACAATCGCGCACCTTAGATCATCTGGTGGCCGACTCTATCGGTGGCAATACGCCCTTCCAAACACTTGAGTTTAGCTGCAACAGCCATAGGGACAACTTGGAATCAATTCAGTTTGATAATATTTCATGGTATGGAACCAGCCATGTGGCGCCGTCCATGCGCGACCCACGTAAGGCGTATCGTCGCTTGTTTGGTACCCAGGAAATAAGAGCCTACCGCAACATCACTGACCTCGTCCTGGAAGACGCGCGTTCATTGCGACGCGAACTGGGTTACTCGGACCAACAGAAGTTTAATGAATACTTCGATTCCATCCGGGGCATTGAGAAACAAATGGACAGGCTTGAACAAATGAAGAGCAAGCTTGCTAATGTGAAACTTGAGGAGCCGGCTGAGGCGCATTTGCCGCGTGGCGAATACATCCGACTAATGGGTGATCTTATGGTAACGGCACTTCAAACCGGCCTGACAAACGTTGCCACTTTTATGGTTGGCCCTGAACGATGGAACACTCCCTTCCTGTACGAAACTCTATTCGACAAGCCACGCAGCCATCATGGAATGTCCCACAATCAGGGCAAATTTGTTGAAGATTTGCTGAAGCTTGACCAATTTCACATGGAGCAGTTCGCGTACCTCGCCGAAAAAATGGATAATATTGAGGAAGCCAATGGCACAACTCTTTTAGATAATATAATTTTTACCTATGGCTCCGGCCTCGGCGACGGCGCCACTCACCAATACAGCGCTTTGCCGATCATACTGGCTGGTTCCGGTGGCGGAAAACTGATTACCGGAAAGCACCTTAACCTCTCTGTCACTTCCGGTCCCATTCCGAAAAAGGACGGCCAATATCAAAAAAACGAAGGCGGCACCCCCTTAGCCAATCTCTGGCTGACACAAGCACAGGTTATGGGACTGAAACAGAAACGTTATGCTGAGAGCACAGGCATACTACCTGGGTTGCTTGCTTGATGCGTGCCTTCTGTAAAGTTTTTTTGGCCTGGTGAAGGGGATTCTTGCCTGAACGCCACTTTGCTTGACCAACCGGTCGTTAACAAAAATCCTTTCCCATTTGTTTTCGCACCTACCGGTCGATATCCTTGGGCAAGCGGCCAAAAGGCTGCACTCACTCTTTCCCAATGAAAATATTCTGTCTCGGTGCTGCCGGTAAAATAAGCCGCGAATCGGTTCTTGATCTCCTTCAATCCGATAAAATCACCCGGGTCACCATCGGGGACACCGACGAGGCCCGGGGATGCGAAGTCGTCGCTTGGTTGGACGACGACAGGGTTGACTTTGTCAAAGCCGACGTTTTCCAGACTGACCAAACCGCTAGCTTGATGCGGGATTACGATCTTGTCATGGACGGCACGCCCATCTCCATCAACCACGAGTCAACCCTGTGCATCGCGAGGGCGGGTGTGCACGGTGTGAACCTGAACGGAACCGGGCCGGAGTTCGCGTTTCATGATGCGTTCGTCGAGGCAGGCAAAACCTACGTGCCGGGGTTCGGAATGACACCGGGCATCACCAACGTGATGGCCTGCTATGCGCATGACCGGCTGGAAACAGTCGAGACCATTCGCATCAGCCACGGGGCGTTCCGACCGTTTGCCTTCTCTCCGGCGATCACTGAAACGACCCGTATCGAGTATGAGCCGGAACTAGAAAGCCGAATCGTTTTTGAGGACGGTGAGTTCAAGCAAGTTGAACCATTCGCGCGCCCGTTGGATGTGACGCTGCCAGAGCCGTTCGGGACTCACACGCAGTACATCATTCCCCACGCGGAAACCCAGACGATACCGGAGTCTTTCAAGGAGAAGGGAGTCCGGCTAGTCGAAGTGCGCGGGACATGGCCGCCGGCAAACATGCAGTTGCTGCGCGCCCTCTATGACTGGGGTTTTCTAGAGAACAAAACCGTCAATGTCGCGGGAGCCGAGGTGGGTGTGATGGACGCCATCGCTAGTTATCTGCTGCAATCCGAACAGGGAACCAAGACGAAGCTGTACGGGTATGCCCTGCACGTTGAGGTCACCGGGACAGAGGACGGCAAACCGGTTTGCTACACCCTGACAAACACCCACCCAGCCTCTGATGGATCAGTCGCCGGCTGGGAACAGCTCCGCGCCTACACACGATCGGTCGGAATCCCCATGTCCATTGCCGCTCAATTAATTCTCAATGGCCAGGCTGGCGCCGTGGGAGTCGTCGCCCCGGAGTTGGCGTTTGATCCCAAGGTGGTGTTCGCCGAACTGAAGAAACGACAGATTGCGATTCACATCGACAAACAGAGAGTCGATCCACTGACCGGCTAATGACCAGCCGCACCAAGCCAGGTTTTCAAACTGTCAGACTTGGCATTGAGCAGAAAACGGTCGAGATGCTTCAATCCGTAGGCATGGAAATCCACGTCCAGCGTTGAGATGCCCACCTGCACGTAGGACCACATCGCCTCACGTAGGTCGGACAGCACCCGCAGCAGGTGTAGTTGAGCCATTTCCGCTGCACTCGGCTCCCTGTCCAGATAGGATTCCATCAGGGTGCGACAACCCGCCTCGTCCATGCAGAAGTTGACCGCGCAATTCCCCAAGTCAACGTAGGGATCGCCCATGCCGGCGTATTCCCAGTCCAACAGGTAGAGCCGGTCTTGGCTCTGCAAAAAATTTGCCGCAATCAGGTCGTTGTGGCACGGAGCCATTTGCCTCGGGCAACGCCCAATCGCGTTGATGATTTTGCCTGAATATTCCAGCGCCTCGCCAAGTTGGCCGGGCAGAGTGACGTTGAACCGCCTGGCGGTTGAGATGTACTCCTCAATCACCGACGGCAAATCAAACGTGCCCGGAACCTCCGGCGCCGAGTGCAGCCGGCGAAGCAGCCTGGCCACTTCCCGGATCGTAGCGGAGTTGTTCGTTTCGATCGGAACGCCCTCCACAAAACGGGTGACGAGTATTTCATGCCCGGCTATGAAGGCCACTGGCTCCGGGGCGATGCCGATGTTCCAGGCCACCCGCGAGATCGCGTGTTCGGTTTGCCGGTTGATGCCGAACAACCCTGTGTCCTTCCCCGGCAACCGGGCGACATATTTTTCACCGCTGCTGGTCTCGATGAGGAGGTTTTGATTCGTGAGACCACCTGGAATTGGGCTAAATGTGAACGAGCCCCAGCCGGGAAATTCAGCGCCCAGCAACTCCTTGGCTTGCTCCGTTGAAATCATGCTGAACGAACCCCGCTTGGCCAAGCGCGGCGGCTAGATGTTTTCCTTCGGACCCTCGGGATCTTCCTCGGGCGGCTTCTTCGCGCCGGGAGGCTCGACGATGACAATCGGCAACGGATAGCGCAGCTTCATCACTTCGTCCACGATCACCTCGACCGTATACACGCCGGGCATTTCGAACTTGGTTCCGGCGAACACCGCGATGTTGGTCGCATGATGCGCCGGATCTTGCAGGATGAACTTGGTTTCGCACTTGCGCACAACCGTCTCCTGATCCGGCCCGATGAGTCGGATGTTCTCGTGAAACTCGCCCACGCCGGCGACCCAGCGGGTGAACACGCACAGTTTGGCGGCAACGACCGGCAGCTTAGGCACGCGGATGGCGCCGATGATGCCCAGCGCGATGAAGTTGCCGGTGACCTCCTGCCGCACGTCTTCGCACAGCACAGAGCATTGCAGGTCGGGGAGTATTCGGGAGGCTTGCATTCTGTCTGAAATCTACTGGACGTCGGAACCGGTTTGCTGCACGGCGGCGCGAACGGTGTTGCGCATGAGCATAGCGATCGTCATCGGGCCGACGCCGCCGGGGTTCGGGGTGATTTTGCCCGCAATCGGCTGCACGGCGGTGAAGTCCACGTCGCCAACAAGTCGGTAGCCCTTTTCGGCGGCGGGATCATCGACGCGATTCACGCCGACGTCGATCACCGTCGCGCCCGGCTTGACCATGTCGGCCTTGATGAACTGCGCCATGCCAATCGCCGCCACGACGATGTCCGCCCGGCGGCAATGCTCCACCACATTGCGGGTGCGCGAGTGGCAAAGGGTGACGGTGGCGTTGGCACGCCCGGACTTTTGGCAAAGGATCGCCGCCATCGGCTTGCCGACGATGTTGCCGCGGCCGAGGATGACCACCTCGGCCCCGTCGATCGGCGTGCCGGAGCGGATGAGCAACTCGTGCACGCCGCCCGGTGTGCACGGCACAAAGCCACCGCTCTCGCCGAGCATCAGCCTGCCGACGTTTACCGGGTGAAAACCATCAACGTCCTTCGACGGCGACACGGTGGAGAACACTTTCGTCTCGTCGATGTGGCGCGGCAGCGGTGCCTGCACGAGCACACCATGCACGCTGGAGTCAGCGTTGAGTTTCGCGAGCAACTTGAGCAACTCGGCCTCCGGTGTGTCCTCCGGCAGCACGGTCGTCTCTGAGCGAATGCCCAGCCTGGCCGCGGTGCGCTCCTTCATGCCAACGTAAACCTTTGATGCCGAATCCTCCCCGACGCGGACGAACACAAGGCCCGGTTCAATGCCAGCCGACTTGAGCCGGGCGACACGGGACTCGGTC
>Ga0209753_1000079_pt1 | contig 32687 bp, 24 predicted proteins | sample METZYME_3_550m_FD_187550 | JGI IMG/M metagenome (GOLD analysis project Ga0209753, IMG submission 187550) | Marine microbial communities from oxygen minimum zone in mesopelagic equatorial Pacific - METZYME_3_550m (SPAdes) (version 2) | ecosystem: Environmental > Aquatic > Marine > Oceanic... | reverse complement strand
CACTTCCAGTCCGGCAAATCTTGCAGCATCACGGGTGGCCTGTCGTTGCGCGTCATCAAAATAAGCAGGCACGGTTATGACTGCTTTTTTGACTGGTTCACCCAAAACTGATTCAGCATTCATTTTCACTTTTTTCAGTATTTCAGCAGATAATTCCTGGGGGGTGTATTCCTTTTCTCCAATTTTGACTTTAATCAGCTTCCTCTGAGCTTCAACAATTTGATAAGGCAGCTCGTTTATAGAATTCCCCAAATCCTTCAGGCTGCGACCCATCAGCCTCTTAATTGAGAAAATTGTATTTTCAGGATTAGAGATGCTGGATTCCCGTGCTTTTTCTCCAACTAGCCAACCTGAATCGGTCCAGGATAGGACAGATGGAATTATGGAACTCTCTCCTGAAGCTTCAATGACTTCCGGACCGTCATCAAAAACAGTGGCTGCCAAACTGTTTGTTGTGCCTAAATCAATGCCGATTATACGTTCCATTTTATATTTGGGTTCGCTTGTAAAGTTTGTATGAGATTTTCAAAACACAAAGCACTGAAAAAATTCTTAAACAATTCACTGACATATTATTAATTATGGATTTTAACTTAGATGAATTTAGAGGCTTATTCGGAATTTATGCGATCTAACAAACGTCTTAAATACCGTTCCGCATTTAATTGTGTCTGCAGCTGTTGGAGGATTTCATGATTTTCCGGTGAGTTTTCAAATTTTTTGAACAAAGCACCATAATTCGATTCATTGAAAGTGTGCCTGTTCTGTAAATCCTCATTCATTTTGCACAGGGCTGATTGATCACCAGATTCAAGCATTTCATCCAGTGATTCCTGAAAAATAAACATTTCCTGTAAAAACCCTTCAGGCAACGCGTCTGTTTGCAGGTTCTTTTCTCTGGCAAGCAGTAGGAGTAAATATCTGGCGCGCGATGATGGTTCACGCAAAATACTGTATGCAGCATTAAGCATCACTGAAGATTTTTCACTTAGAAGCTTTTGCTTCTCCGGGGCCTCCCCGAAAAAATCCGGATGCATTCCCAATGATAGGCGCTGATAAAGATTTTCCAGTTCCTCTGAGTCAATTTCAAAACAGTGGGGCAATCCCATAACTTTGAAATGATCTATATCATCAGAAACAGTCTGAAGGGAATTACAGGAAAAGCAAAATAGTGGTGATATCAAAGAATCACCACACGATTGACAGGATGTATGCTCAGAAGCCATAGCTTTATAAAACGCTATAACTTAACCTTCGCTTCTTTTCCTGTAATCAGAAATTGCGGCTTTGATGGCGTCTTCCGCCAATACAGAGCAGTGAATTTTTACGGGAGGCAACGACAGTTCTTCTACAATTTCCGTGTTCTTGATAGACATTGCTTCATCAATACTTTTACCTTTGACCCATTCTGTTGCAAGGCTGGAACTCGCAATGGCAGATCCACAACCAAATGTCTTGAACTTAGCATCAACTATTTCATTGGTATCCGGATTCACCTGGATTTGGAGTTTCATCACATCACCGCATTCCGGCGCACCTACCAATCCAGTCCCTGTATTTTCATCCTTTTTATCCAAACTTCCTACATTTCTTGGGTCGTTGTAATGATCAATAACTTTTTCGCTATAAGCCATGAGATCCTTTTTTCACATAAGTTAATTTTTTGTTTAATGGGATGTCCATTGTACAGTTGACAAATCCACTCCGTCTTTGACCATTTCATAAAGTGGAGACATTTCACGGAGCCTTTTCACAGCAGCTATCATTTTTTCCGCTGCATAATCTATCTCTTCAACAGTGGTGAATCTTCCCATTCCGACGCGGATTGATGAATGTGCCAGATCGTCACCAACTCCCAGGGCACGCAGAACATAAGACGGTTCCAAGCTGGCAGAAGTGCAAGCTGAACCTGAAGAAACAGCAAGCTCATTTACTCCCATCATCAAACTTTCACCTTCTACGTAACCAAAACTCAAATTAAGGTTATTGGGCAGTCTGTCAGTTGGATGACCATTCAGAAAAATATAATCAAGTTCTGAGTTTAAACGGTCTGAAAGCCTTTGGCGCAATCCGGTTAAGCGTTCTGCTTCAGAAGCCATTTCCTCAACTGAGAGCTCCAGAGCTTTGGCAAATCCCACAATCCCAGGGACATTCAGGGTACCGGAACGCATCCCTCGTTCATGACCTCCGCCAAACATTATTGGTGACAAGCGAACACGGGGCTTTTTTCGTCGCACGTACAAAGCGCCTATGCCTTTTGGACCATAAAACTTATGTGCAGTCATGGAAAGAAGATCGATGTTCATTTCCTCCACATCAATCGGTATTTTCCCCACACCTTGTGTTGCATCCGTGTGGAAAAGCACACCTTTGTTTCGGGTTATCTGGCCTATTTCCCTGATAGGATTGAGAGTGCCGATTTCGTTGTTTCCTGCCATCAAAGAAACTAAAATTGTATCTTCACGGATCGAGTCTTCCAGTTGTTTCAGGTCAATGCAACCATGTTTATCCACGTCAAGAAATGTAATTTCGTATCCTTTCTGCTCTAAGGCGTTACAAGGATCAATTACGGCCTTGTGTTCAATTGGGCTGGATATAATATGTGTTCCCTTTTTTTTGTAAAATTCTGCAACTCCCAAAATCGCCAGATTGTCCGATTCTGTAGCTCCGCTGGTAAAAACGATTTCTTTACCTCCTGCACCAATTAAGTTTCCAATTAATTCACGTGCGTCATCAACCACTTTTTCGACTTCCCAGCCAAATGAATGATTGCGGCTGGCCGCATTGCCAAATGATTCCGTAAAATAAGGCATCATCGCCTCCACTACTTTCGGATCAACAGGGGTAGTTGCATTATAATCAAGATAAATGGGCAATTTCATATGTAGAATCCTCAAAATTTAGGTTATTCATTTGTGCGTCTTTTATGATTGCGGCTAAAGTAGTTTCTTCTATAAACTGCTGAATTTTATTATGTAAAGCAATCAATGGACGCTTGGTAGGACAACACTGGTGCACTTTGCACAAATCCTCATCATGAACGCATTCAACTAAAGTAAAAGGATTATCAGTGACTTGAATTATCTCAGACAAAATAATATTTTCTGCAGGTCTTGCCAGCACGTAACCACCACGCTGTCCTCGAGTCGACTTAATCAATCCGGAAGAAACCAGCAGTTTCAGTATATTTGCCACCATAGGGGAAGGCAATTGGTAGTGTTCGGCTACTTTCTGGGCACTTACAGGAGCATTAACCTCACCCAGATGGGTAAGTAAGATGATTGCGTAATCTGTCTTTTTTGATAATTTCAGCATTTTTCATTTTTTTAATGTGTATACATATATAGCACCAATTTAGTACTATATCAAGAAAAAATTTCAAAAAAATAAAAAAAGATTTTTCTCTGTGCAGATCAAAAGAAATATTAAATATGGAGGTTTATTTAACAGGGAAAGGAATTTCACCAGTGTGGTGAAGAAAAGGTTCTGGGACACCAACTTCCCAAATCCGGAAATCCAGGCGAATTTTATCTGCATGAGAAGCAGCATAAATGTTAGCCTTTATGCTGGACTCTATACGTCCACCGGCAGGAATCCAGAAGTATTTTGATGGAATATTTTCATCGGTTATAGTTAGCCAATAATTAGCTGACACTCGAATAAAACGGGGTGTGGTTGCAGGATTTTCAATCTGGAACAATAAATTAACTGCTTTTTCGTCTATTTCAGCCTCAACTGAATTTTCAGCATAATTAACCGTAAGACTTTTCAGTATTGGAGCTCTCGGGTCAGGACCTCGACTTTTCCAGTATAAACGCCGCATTGCTCCCAGCCAGATTGGTGAGTTTTCATCCATTTTCAATTCTCGCCAGATCTTAAGCAAAGGCGGCACATCAGTTGAGTCTCCCAGCATTCCAATTAACATTGCAATTTGCCAGGACACATTTTCAGAATCCGGATTCATTATGGCATTGCGGAGCAAGGGCAAGCTCCATTCCGGATATGTCAAAAAGGCCCTTGCAGCCTGAAATCTTTTCTCCGGAGAAGAATCACTCAGCAATGGATACCAATGGTGCACAAATTTGTATTTTGCCTGATCCTCAAAAAATGCCAGCGCAGTAGTTTTGCTCAATAAAACCACTGTAAAAAACATTATCAATAAGACTTTGTATCTATACAGATAGTTCATTTTTTATAGTCTTGAGAGGACCAGGTATTTTTGAATGATTTCAAGCAGATAATAATATTTTTCTGGATTGTAAAACTAATGATAAGAAATATTTTTACGATTTGCTTAATTGAAAGAATTACAACTTGGAGTTTATTTTAATTATCCTCAGGCAATAAATATGCGTGGCGTGTTTCCCATGAAGCCCAGACAGTCTCTCCAATTTTAAGATTAAGTGAATCAAGGTCTCGTTGTTGTTTTTGCACACGAAATTGTGTACCTGATTCATCTTCAAAAAAAAGAGTAACTACTGATCCTACAAATTCTTCGCTGATCAAACTGCAAGGAATACAATTTTCCAGTGTTTCTGCTTCAGATGAAAGTGAAACCTGATCAGCACTGATTACAAAGCTGTATTCTGATCCTTCAACGATTTGCTGATCTGCGGATGGACTGACTTTAAATGTGCTAATATTGGATTCTAATTGAACAACATTTGATTTAACAGATCTGGCAGTTCCAGAGATGATATTGTTGGTACCAACAAACTCTGCAACAAATCGGCTCGCAGGATTTCTGTAAACTGATTGGGGTGACCCAACTTGTAAAACAGCTCCCTCATTCATGATCACCACTCTGTCGGCCATAGCAAAAGCTTCTGATTGACTATGGGTAACATACACGAAGGTAATACCAAGTTCCTTCTGGAGTCTTGTTAATACTCCTTGCATGTGGATTACAAGGTTTGCGTCAAGTGCACTGAGCGGTTCATCAAGCAGCAACACTTGTGGCTCAGTAACCAGAGCACGTGCCAAAGCCACTCGCTGACGTTGGCCTCCAGAAAGCAGGCTTACATCACGCTCTGCAAACTCTGCAATCCCTAGCCTGTCCAGCCACTCCATGGATTGCTGCCTGCGGGAAGCTGAATCAGTACCTCGCATTTTCAGGCCAAACTCCACGTTCTTGAGAACATTTAAAAAGGGAAATAAAGCAAGTGATTGCCAAACCATGGGGGTGTCCCGTTCAGAAGGGCTTACTTCGTTCATCTGCTTGCCGGATATCCGGATTTCACCTTCCGAAGGTTGTTCAAGTCCAGCAAGCATCCTGAGCGTAGTTGTCTTCCCACATCCGGAAGGCCCCATGATGGCTATGAACTCTCCGGGATGGATCACAAGATTCATACGGCGAACAGCTACGAAATCTCCGTAACGTTTAATAACATCTTTAAATACAACCAGTGGTTCACTCACAGTTCAAACTTTAAAATAATGTGGTTTTACTCTAAATCCTAAAGCCATGAGCGGATTTAGTAGATTTAGTCATAAAAATGATTTGAGCAATCACTACTAAGGTAATTGAGATAATAAACACTAAGGTACCTATGGCATTAATTTGTGGGTCGACATTGCCCTGCAGTATTTCGAGTATGATGACAGGTACAGTTTTATTCAATCCGGAAACAAACCAGGCTACGGCAAACTCATCAAATGAAACGGCCATGGTCAGGCAGAATGCAGAAATAATTGCTGGAAAGGTAAATGGAAAGATGATTGTTGACATTGCTCTCCACTGAGATGCACCGAGATTCCATGCGGCCGCCTCCAGTTGAGGATCCATTTGTGCCAACCGCATTCGTACTATCGCCATCGCAAAGGGTGAACATAGAACTACATGACTGACTATTATTGAATGTATTTCCCCGGACATACCAATACGCGAAAGCAGCGCTAACATGGCCAAACCCATTATCACAAGAGGTATTGTAGGCGGTAGAAGTGCCAATGCAAGGTAGATGTTCTTGCCGAAAAACCGGTACCGAAAATCCGTGTAAGCAGTACAAAATCCGATAAAAGTGGAAATGATTCCAACAGTAATTGAAACCATTATGCTCACAGCAAATGCGTCCCAAACATCAGGGTCATCAAAGATCATCTCATACCACTTCAATGTAAAATGCCCTAAAGGCAGACTTGGGAAACGGTCTGAGTTAAAAGAGAAGACAAAACTTGCCAGGATGGGTGAGAAGACAAAGAAAAATACTATAATGATGTAAAGGCGTATAAATAACAGAATGCTTTGGGATTCCTTCATTTTGGTCTCCGGTAGGCAGCACTTACTGCTGTAAAGGCTACTGCAAGGAGAGTAGCGATCATAGTTAATGCAACGACTGCTGCACGGGGCCATTGCTGTCCGGATTTTGTAGTATCGATAATTAAAATACTAAGGGTTGGTGGCTTGCTCCCGCCCAAGTAATATGGACTTACGAAATCTCCAAAAGAGAGAATGAAGCAAAATACTGCACCTATGATCAGTCCGATCTTTGCCAAAGGTATAATTACAGAAAAAACAGTCCGAATTGTTCCACAACCCAGGTTTCTTGCAGCTTCAATCAGTCGTTTATCTATGCTGGCAAGGCTAATCAGCTGAAGCACCACTACAAGAGGCAGACAAAGTGTTAGGTAACCAACCAGAGTGCCGAACAAGTTGAACAGCATATCATAAGGACCTAAGCCAAAATAACCAAGAAACCCGTTTACTACCCCCTTTGTTCCAAGGATAACCTGCCATGAATAGACACGCACCAAATAGCTGGTGAAGAAGGGAATTATCAATAAGAATACCGCCCAGCGACGGATGTTTGCAGAAACCTTAAAAGCAAGACCGTAAGCACAGGGAAAAGCAATTACACTTGTAATGACAGTTGACATGGACGCGATTACAAAGGTACGGAAATACGCATCCCAAAAATACCCTTTATTGTACATTTTGATCCAATTAACTGGATCAAAATCAGGAGTCATTCGATAGTTTCGAACAACCCAAAAGCTTAATCCCACTAAGAAACAAAGTGGAAAGACAAAAAAAAGCAACTGCCAGATCAGCATCGGCATGGACCAGGTGAGTCCATATATGCTGATACTTTTTCGTGAATTTTGAAAAGAGGTCAAATTACGGGAAAGATGGCAAAATTAAAACTATTTTTTTTCTGCCTGTATCAGGAATTGCCGAATTGAACAATTTTAAGCTATCTATCACACCTCTCTAAGGGAAAGGTGTGATAGTTTGTTTTGTTTTTTTGAGGGACTGCTGGAAAAAACTCAAGCGTTCTTGTACTCAGACCATAATTCGTTCCACTCCTCTAAACTTTGTTGAACAGGAATGTCCCTGTAGTGTATTCGGCCTTCCTTGATGAGTGTTACAGGATTGTTTACTACACCATCAACCTGTCCGGTGCGTGCAGCTTCCTTTGGATCAGCCGCTTGTAATGCTTTCATACCTCCCTTAGTTACGCAGAATCCCGGATAGGCCAGCATCTTAGCCGACTTCACTTGCCCTGCAGGGGAAAGCATGTATTTGATAAAACGGTTAACCAGGTCAGCCTTATTAGATCCCTTACCTATACAGTATGACTCTGTCCACTGTATGCCCCCTTCTTTGGGAACTACACTTGCGACAGGCGCCCCGTCTCTTTCTAGTACTCCAGTGATCCAGTCTCCAATACCACAGACTGCATGCATCTCATTATTCTTCAAGGAAGAGAATGTTCCACCGTAATCAAAGAATCCTCCAACACTTGGACGCAGGCTCATGGTGGTAACCTGAACTTTTTTCCATGCGGAGCCATTAATGCTGAAGGGGCTGGGATTGTTATTACCATTATAAAGGCTCATCATTCCCAGATTTGGGAGGTGCCAGTCGAAATGTCCAACTTTCCCTTTAAGCTTTGGAAGCCAGAAAACAGAGTAAGACATTGCTTCGGCTTCAGAAACGTGGTTTTTGTTATAAGAAACACCAAGATGACCATAGCGAACCATTGCAGACCAAAGCTTACCGTCTTTCCAGTGTCCTTTGAATTTCTTAAAGTCATCATAGACAAAATCATCAAAAGGATAGTCTGATGGATTCAGTTTTTCAATATAACCGGCCATGTTGAGCTGCTGAACAAACTCTGCGTCAGAAAGGATGACATCATATGTTCCTGGTGGGGATTGAGCAATCAGAGCAAGCATGTTGTCTCCACCTGCGTAGTATTTTGGTTTAAACTTTACATTATGTTTTGCTTCAAATTCACCAACTATGTCCGGTTCACCATGTCCATACCATGCAAGCATATTGATCTCAGTGGCTGCGGCAGAACTTTTTGGGGAAATCATCGGGAAAGTTATTGCGGCCGCCGTAACGGTGGCTTCTTTTAAAAATTTCCGGCGAGTCCTGGATTTTGCAGTATTTGTGTTCAATTTTTTCATTTTGCTCCTTTCATTTTTTGATTTAAGAATTTAATTTCCTCAAATTAAACTTTTCCATCAACTGAACTGAGGATACAAGGGGATCAATCTAATGATCTAGCATAAATCAGTCAAGATATTTTTTAAGTTGATACTTATGGAAAAACATCTGCGGGTTTAAAATCGTCAAAACTTTTCAGGGTTTTGTTATTACATTGTTCCTGAATTTCAGTTCCGGGCAGGACTGCAGTAGAACATTTATATTTTTGCCTCAATTTCTGTGTCCTTTCATTTTCTTCCATACACACACATGCCAGTCCGGCAACTATACCTTTCTGCCCTTCAATCAACTCAATTGCTGCTTCCATTGATCCGCCTGTCTCTACCCATTGATCAACAATCAGAACACGGGTTCCAGGCTTAAAAGCAGGGTTCCGTATTTCCATGTCCTGTGTTCTATGAGAGTAATTTGTAAAAGAGACAGAGGAAGTTTCTACAGGAATTTTTCCGGCTTTACGAACAGGTAGAAACCCTTTCTTAATTCGTGTTGCAATGGCTGAAGCCAGGACGAAACCCATTGCATCAATTCCGGTAACGAGGTCAATATCCTCAAGGTTGAAAGTCTCTATGAGATCATCAACTAATGAAGAAAATGATTCAGCCTTTATATACATGGAAGAGGGATCGCACCAGGCAAATTTTCCTCCTTTTGTATTGGGTGATATTCTTGAAAGATACCATTCTCTTGATATTTTTTCATCCATAAGCGGTTTCAATAATTAGTTTATGTTTATGTTTTTGTAGTATTGATTAATCTTTGCAGTTTTTCAGGATCAATATTGTAAAAATCTCCTTCAAAGTTAATCCCTGTTGCAACTAAAAAGCAATCCAGGTCTGTTAAATATTCATGGGCATTTTCTGGAGTTACTCCGGAAGCAAGAGCCATTGCAGTATCTCCACAACCACTCCGCATTACAGTGATTTTAGACTTGTCAGCAGCTTCTCCTGTTGCAACACCAGAGGTTGTTACTACATCCATCCATTTGGAAGCAATCTCTGCGGATTTCTGATATTTTTCAGGATTAACTTCCCTTTGTTTTTTGAATGCCGTTCCGCCAAAATATAAACCCTTCCATCCGCATTTGGTCCGGACTTTCTCAATTTCGGCTGCTTCGGGTTGATATTCTATAGTGAGGTTTTCATCGATGCGAGCATTATCAGCCCAGTAAGCATCTATGTTAATACCGTCTTTTGCCAATTCACCAAGGACAGGAAATGCATCTCTTCCGGTTACAGCAAGGAAATTAACCCCAAACCATAAATCAGGAAAAACTGATCTTACGTTTCGTATAATTGGAATGAAAGTATCTACTGAAATGTCATGGTTGATTAGAAAAACTCCGGGGACATTTTGGTTTTTCGCAATTTGAATGTTACGTGACACCTGGTCATTGTCGAGCACATGGATGACAGGCAGAATTACAGTGCCTGGGGTCTCAAAATAGCTGAGCAGTTCAGTACGGTTCATAAAATTAAATAAAGGAATTTAATACATGTATTTGAATTGAGAATTTCAAAGATTTTTTTGTTTGGGTAGGATGAGTGAAGGAAAAGGATAACGTATATGTATCAAGTCTGTAATATCATTCAAAGTGAGGCAACATAACTGATACAATTATTAATATAGAATACACTTCTACTTGATCAAAAAATATTCCGACAAGATTAGCAGATTTATGCATACAATCAAGAATCTACTAAAGGAGTCAGGCCATCCATTCCCTGAAACAGTTTTCAATGACGTCGGCAATTTTATTTTTGAAAGTTTCTCTGCCGAATTTTTTTGTTTGACTGAAGAATGCTTCCGGAGAAAAGTCTTTCCAGCTTCTTTCCATTTTCTCAACTGCCTCACAAAGTGCATCCTCGGTTTGTTCTTTGAAGAAGATACCAGTTTTTTCAGAAACTGTTTCTAGAGCTCCTCCTGAAGCAAAAGCAATTACAGGAGTATTACATGCCTGCGCTTCAAGAGGTGTGATGCCAAAATCATCTTCTCCAGGAAACACCAGGGCTCTAGCCTGCTGATATAATTCTAACAGTTTTTTGTTTGAGAGTGTGCCTTGAAATTCAATGTTTTCTTCTGCAATAGACCTGCAGTATGCTTCATCCTGTCCTCTTCCGGCAATTTTAAGGGGGAGTTTGAGCTGATTAAATGCTTTCACAGCCAAATCAACCCTTTTGTTGGGAGCAAAGGCACCAACCATCAGGTAAAAACTGTCTTTTGCTCCGCCAGGTCTGAAGAATGATAAATCAACAGGAGGATGAATAACCTGTGATTCACGGTTATAATAATCACGAATTTTTCTGCGGATGTTCTGACTGTTGCATATGAAAGTGTCAACCCTTTTCGATGTTTTACTATCCCAGTGCTGTAAATATGAGCGTGTAGCTTCCGCACCAATCCTTACCAGCATTGAGGTTCGAGGCTGTCTGAAGTATGTGTCAAACTGATCCCATACATAACGCATTGGAGAATGTACGTATGAAATATGATAGACAGAGTCATCATGTTTCACACCTTTAGCAACGCAATGGCTGGAACTTACTATTAGATCATAACCATTTAAATTAAACTGCTCTATTGCCAAAGGGAAAAGCGGGAGGTAATGCCTGTATTTTTTTAAACCAAAAGGCATGTGCTGTATGAAGGAGGTGCTGATCTTCATTGACTCAATTATCTTGGAAAGCTTCCCTTTCTCGTGAATTAAAGTGTATAGATCTGCATCCGGAAACAGTTCACAGAGTACCTCAAGACACTTTTCCCCACCACGCATTCCATTCAGCCAATCGTGCACCAGTGCGACTTTACTTCCCTCCAGTGATGCTATTGTCACTACATCTCCTCAATCAGCCCAGGTAGCAAACCGATATGTTTTAATTGTTTAAAGTTTTTCGGATCAATATATGGATGTTTTTGTTCGTGATCCCAGGTGGTATAATAAGGTATGTGCACAGCGTGTCCCCCAATCTGCACAACAGGTACAATGTCTGAGCGCATTGAATTTCCTATCATCATGAAACGTGAAGCAGCAATATCATGACGAGACAAGATTTTTTCATATGTCTCAGAATTTTTGTCGCTCACTATTTCCACACCTGTAAAATAGTCTGCTAATCCTGAACGGGCAATTTTTGTTTCCTGTTCAATCAGGTCCCCCTTTGTGATAAGCAGCAGGCGATATTTTTTTGACAGCTCATCAATTACTTCCTGTACATCAGGCAGTAGCTCAATGGGCGCAGCTAACATTTCTCTGCCGAAATCAAGTATCTGCTGAATTTCATTCCCCTGTATTTCACCATCAGTGAGTTCAATAGATGTTTCAATCATGGAGAGAATGAAACCTTTAATTCCGTATCCAAAGATTTTGAGGTTTTTTATCTGAGTTGAAGATAAAGTTTGATCAACCACTTCCGGACCATGTGAGGAAAGCATTTCACGGAACTTTTCCTGAGTCATGGTGAAAATAGACTCATTATGCCAAAGGGTATCATCGGCATCAAAGCCAATTACATCAAACATTCTTAAGTTTGCTGTAAAAAGAGGAGTAAGTTAAAACTGGGGAGAAAAAAGTATGCGGGAAGCCAAATTCCTAAGCAAGCGGAAATCCAGCGGGTATGTAATTAGTTACAATTTATTGGAGGTAATTGTGGGTGAGATTCGCAAAATCTCACCCTTTCAGCTTTACGGAGTCTGGCACTGGCGCTCCTCCATTAACAATTCGTTGTAGGAATCACGCATAACGTTGATCGTAATCACGTCCTTCAGAGTTTTCGCCGATGACTCTAACATGTCCAGTCCAACACCAATTGAAATGTCCTGCCGAGTCAGATCTTCCAGCTGTAAAACTATATGCTTAAGAGAAGAATTCATCTTCCTCCTTACGGCTAAATTAACCGGAATTTTCCACAGAATCCAAGAAATCTTGTCGGTATTCTTTATTCCGGCATACCGTAAAGCGATGCAGTTACTGTGCCTGCTATATTTGCTTTATCAGATGTGCCATTTCAATCGCGCATTCAGTTGCGTAACGACCTTGGTTCCCAGCTTTAGAACCGGAACGCTCAATTGCCTGTTCAAGTGTGTCTGTAGTTAGAAGACCAAAGCTGACAGGAACTCCGGTTTCCAGGGAGGCAGAAGCTATACCGCTTGACGCATTTGCACATACATAATCGTAATGTGATGTCTCTCCGCGAATAACAGTTCCCAGGCAGACGATAGCATCAAATTTCCCGCTCTCAGCCAGTTTTTTGGCAGCTAAGGGAAGTTCGAAGGCACCCGGAACTCGTAAAACTGTGACCTCTTCCTTATTTCCGCCATGCCTTGCAAGTGAATCCAAGGCGCCTTCCAGCAGGCGCTCGCAGACAAACTCATTAAATCTGGATACCACAAAGGCAATTTTCAGATCTGTGGCTATTAAATCACCTTCTATTTGAATCATGCTTACCCGGATTGTTTGTAATGATATGTATCCTGAGAGGAGAAACTATTGAGAATTATTAAAAGCTCGAAGCATCTTATAATGAAAAATACCTGTATCGTGGGAATCACTCCAGTATACACGCAGGGCATAGTTCCCAACGTATTCACTTCTCAAAGGCCGAATATCTTTGGGGATAGTTTTTGGATCCAATTTCTTTACTCCACTGAATTCATCTATGCAAGTTGCGCAGGGGCAGGAGTCACGAAGATCAAAATAACTAATGTGACTCTCCTTCCCATCCTGCCAGAGAATGTACATTTCATCGCCCATAAGAATTTTTTCTGGTTTGGCTTTTTTCTTCACTTTAAGCATAATGGGCGGCCTGAATCTGAAATGTGGTTTCTATATTTGAAGAATTTTTTTATAATAATTACAGGACAATCTACATTATTTTACGCTACAACTCAAGCGTTTGTTAGAGCAGTTTTGATTGCTTTTAGGAACAATAACATGCTACCCGGTTTTGAAATAAAAAAAGATAATTGCCAGGGCAGGCGGATTCTGGCATAAAGGAAAGACTGAAAAACTCCGGAAGATAAGAAATTATAACTTGTCACAATCAACAATGCACTGGAAGAAAGTAAGTAGTAACAAGTCTGTTTAATTTAACAGTGTTTTCCGGCAGGGTCTAAGTGATTAGGATCAAAGCAGCATTAACAAAGATGCAATTTAAGTCAACTTTTCCAGAGTAATTGTGGGAAAGAAATAAATTCCTTCCTCAGCAGTTTATATTTACTTTCAATGCAATCCGGAAAACTAATCACATTTGAGGGACTTGACGGCTGCGGAAAGAGTACCCAGCTGGAAAAGGCTAAAAAATGGCTGACCCTGCAAGGCTGCAAAGTACTTAAGACACAGCAGCCGGGAGGCACAAGAATAGGCAAGCAAATCCGGAATATTCTTCTTAATCCGGAACACAAAGAACTTCATCCGGAAAGTGAATTACTGCTTTATTTATCAGACAGGATTCAGCATCTTACAGAAACAATCCTTCCTGCTAAAGCTGAAGGGAAAATTGTATTGTGCGACCGCTTTCATGATTCAACTGTAGCCTACCAGGGGTATGGCCGGGGCTTGAATTTAAAGAGTATTAAGTCTATTATTACATACAGTATCAAACCATATACTCCTGATTTAACTTTTCTTCTGACAATTTCACCGTCAACTGTTGTTGATCGACTGGATCAACGAAAAGAACAGTCAGCAAAAGATCGTCTTGACATAGAGTCATGCAATTTTTTTGAGCGCGCGGCCAAAGGGTATCAGGAATTGGCCTCTGCTGATCCTGCACGTTTTGTCTGCCTCAACGGAGAGCAGGAAATTGAGGTAATCCATCAACAAATCATTTCTGTACTGCAAGATCGTTTCAAGATAGGTTTGAAGTAAAAAAGGTTAATAAACTTATCTTTACCGTCAGATAAAATAGACAGGATTTTATGCAGTCGTGGGACTATAGAAATAATAGAATATTTCGCATATTCACACAGATAAACCAAGCATCAAGAGCGTATTAATAAGTATTTTATGAGAAGCACTTTTTTCCAGCAGCCCTTGCAGCACCAAATAGAAATTGATGGAGAGAATTGGAATCAGGGGGAAGAAATAAAAGGGAAGCTTACAATACGCAATATGAGCAGTGAAACAGTTGTTGTAAATACATCACAGGTAATCCTTGCATACGGATTGAAAAAATCCATTAAAGAAGGCAATGAGTCACCATGGGAAGTACTTGAAAAACAGGTAATGACACAGAATATCTCCCTGCCTGCAGGTGGCGAACAATCATTCGAGTGGATTTTTCAATTGGCAACAGACTGTCCAATTACAGATAAACATGGCGGATTGTATTTGCTTTTTGGCGGAGAAGATACTCTCTCTGTAGGTGGCAAGCTTGACGTGCCGGTTAACCTGCATCCAATCCTGCAGAATTTTCTGCAGACGTTTACCACACAATTTTTTTTCCTGGAAAAATATCAGAAACGAAAATCAGAATGGACTGAGGTCAAACTTGTACCGCCGGAATCAAAGGAATATCCAAATCTGGACTTTGTCCGCTGTTTACTCAGAATATCTCAAGAGCATCTTGAAGCGCATTATCTTTTCAAAATGAGAGGACTGGGACGCTCAGGTGAAAAAATGACAGTAACTAAAAAGAATCGTGAGCTTAAGCAGAAAATACCGTCGGAAAACTATTTGCAGCCAGGGGGGTTCCCTAATCGAGCATGTTTCCGCGAAAATATTAATGAGGCTCTGAACATTGCACGTCCTGATGTGATTTTTTGACCTTTGGCTGAAATTTAATCCGTCTTCAACTTCACAAAATAACCTGCCCATTTGTTACAGCTTTTTTCTTCATTTAAATAACTGCGCGGAAGTTTTTAACAGTTAAATTCAAATCAGCGGACATAATTCTGATCCAGTACAAACTCTATATTTTTCGCACCTAAGGCAATTAATTTTTTTGATCGGCCAATTATTTCTCCAGGGACAGATTGAAACGGCTGATTGTTTTTATCTGTCAGAATTCTGAGAGAAAGTTTTCCACTGAAAGGCTGGATTCCCAAAGCGTTGGACTTACCGATACTGAATTTTTGTGGAAGTTTGAAATTGTCCAATATTTTCACTGCAACGGGTCTGCCTTTTTCAGGATCGAAAAGCATGATAACCAGTTTATCTTCGGGGCTGACCAGGTTCGATAACTTTGGTGATGCTTTTACAATTCCACTTATGCTGCTTTCCGGAGAATCTGTTTCACGGTACATCAGTTCTTCGGGGAAACTTTTAAAGGGACGGTCCAGATAATATTTAAATCCTTCTGTACCCAGAGGGATCTGCTGTGTGAGAGGTCCTATTATTTCTCCAACCGAATGGCGATTTGGGTTCCCGTCTTTATCTGTGAGAACTAGCATCCTATACATACCACTGAGCTTGCGGTCTGTGTCTGACTGGCCAATACTAAAAGTTACCGGAGGTAAAAAAGGATTGAGAATTCTAGAGGTTGCCAGTTCAAGTGTGACTGGATCAAAAAGTAAAACATGAGCATTATCAGTTTTTACTATTCCACCACCGACACCTGGAGCTGTGAGGATAACTCCGCTGATGCTGTGTTCAAGTTTAGCAGTATTACGGGTTATTTCGTTCCACAGTGCGTAAGTCGTTAAACCAACAAAACAAAGCAGGGCTGACCAGAAAATCAGTTTGTTTTTACTCACAGTATGGCAAGTATGTATCTGAAAGCTTGTTAAACCAATACTTCAGCCTGAGGTGTGGATGGAAGCATAGAATTTCCCATTAAATATGCATCAATACAGCGAGCAGCTTCCCTTCCTTCCCAGATTGCCCAGACAACCAGAGAAGCGCCCCGATTAGCATCACCTGCTACGAACACTCCTTCCCTGCTTGTCATGAAATTCTCATCAGAACGAATGGAATAAACAGGCTGGGCGTTTCTAAGCATTTTTTTCACTTCAGCAGGCTTACTGGATTTTTCTGTACCAATAACACTTAACTCAACCCCAAGTCCTTCCAGCAGTCCTTCAACAGTTGGTCCTAAAAAACCCATCGCCAGCAATACAATGTCTGCAGACACAGTAAATTCAGAACCTTCAACACGCTTCATAGTCATTCTTCCATTCTTCCTTTCCCATTCCACATTTACTCCCTGTAAAGCCATAACACTTCCTGCACCGTCGTCTATGATGGTCTCTGTAAATATATTTGCCCTGCAGTCCGGATTCGCTTCTTCATGCACCGGAGTAGGCCTGGGTTCCATGTTGACCAGCTCAAACTGGCGTACATTCGGTTTTGCGCCTTGTCTATTAATATTTCCCAGACAATCTGCAGCAGTAAACCCGCCTCCAAGAATTATTACCAATTTGTTTCCGGAATCAATTTTTTCTTCTTCCGAAATGAAGTCTCCGGCAACGTCTCGGTTACACTGCGGGAGAAAATCCATAGCATAATGCACACCATTTAAATCATGCCCTTCAGCAGTAAGCTTTCTTGCGTTTTGTGCACCGATTGCCAGCAAAACAGCGTCAAAACTTTTCTGGAGTTCTTTGACAGATAAATCGATGCCAACATTTACACTGGTACGAAACTCAACACCTTCTTGCCGGAGTTGTTCCACTCGTCGTGATACAATTTTTTTTTCCAGCTTAAAATCCGGTATCCCGTAGACAAGTAATCCGCCTATTCTGTCATCTTTTTCAAAAACAGTTACAGCATGACCTGACCTGCGTAACTGCTGAGCTGCAGCAAGTCCAGCTGGACCGGAACCAATAATGGCGACACGCTTATCAGTCAGCTCACTAGGAGGCTGAGCTTTTATCCAGCCTTCAGTCCATCCTCTTTCCGATATGTGTTTTTCGATTTCTTCAATAGTAACAGCATTAACTTTTCTGAGTTTTTCATCGGAGTCCAACGTATAGTGTTCAGTCAGTACACAACTGTCTTCACATGGAGCGGGACAAATACGTCCTGTGAATTCAGGAAAATTGTTGGTGCTGTGCAAAGAGGCAAGTGCTTCTTTCCAGTGCCCTCGGTAAACAAGATCGTTCCAGTCCGGAATCATGTTGCCCAACGGACAACCCATGTGGCAAAACGGAACTCCGCAGTCCATGCAACGGGCTGCCTGTTGCTGCAGATCCTTGTCTGAGAAAAAAGTGTCGTACTCCTGATAATCAAGTACTCTTTCTTCCACAGGACGAAGTGGTGGGCTTTCTTTTTTAAATTCTAAAAAACCGGTATCGTTCCCCATTTAATATATTGAAAAAAAGGTATTATCAGGCAGCTTTGTTTTTCAGTGTTTCCAGTACTGCACGGTATTCGTGCGGCATCACTTTTACAAAGTTTCGTACTGTTTTATTCCAGTTTTCAAGCAATTGTCCTGCTCGTAAACTTCCTGTATTTTCCTGATGAAGTGTAATCCATTTGCGCAGCCAGAACTTTTCTTCAACATCAGTCACATTTTCCAAAGCAACCATGCTGGAATTGCATTTTGATTCGAATTTTTGATTTTCATCAAAGACATAGGAAATTCCGCCGCTCATGCCTGCAGCAAAGTTTTTTCCAGTTTCCCCCAAGACGATCACGTTCCCTCCCGTCATGTATTCACAGCCATGGTCGCCTACACCTTCTACCACGGCGATTGCCCCACTGTTGCGGACAGCAAAACGTTCACCGGCAATGCCGCTGAAAAAAACTTCTCCTCCAGTTGCACCGTAAAGCACGGTATTTCCCACCAGAATATTTTTTTCTGCCCGAAAACTTGAATTTTTGGGTGGATAAATGATGAGCCTGCCTCCGCTCAAGCCTTTGCCGGTGTAATCGTTTGCATCGCCCTCCAGTTCCAATGTAACTCCATGGGCTAAGAATGCACCGAAACTTTGTCCTGCAGAACCCTGGAATTTGCAGTGTATTGTGTTATCAGGCAGGCCTTTTGCTCCATATCTTCTTGCAATTTCACTGCTCAACAATGTGCCAACAGCACGGTTAACATTGAAGATCGGCAGGGAAAATTTTACTGTTTTTTTTTGTTTCAAAGCCTTTGCAGATTTTTTAATTATCTTGTGGTCCAGTTGACTTTCCAGACCATGGTCTTGTTTCTGAGTACAATAAAGAGTGTCATCTTCTCCCAGCGGAACTTTATGCAGCACAGTTGACAAATTTACTTTTCCTGCCTTCCAGTGCTTTATATCCTTGCGCTGAGTCAAAATATCAGTACGTCCGACCATTTCGTCAACTCTGCGAAAACCCAATTCAGCCATTATTTTGCGCAGTTCTTCTGCCACGAAAAAGAAATATTTGATTACATGTTCGGGCTTTCCTGTGAATTTTTTGCGCAGCTCCGGATTCTGAGTGGCAATCCCCACCGGACAGGTGTTAAGGTGGCATTTGCGCATCATAACACAGCCGATAGCAACCAGTGGAATAGTCGAAAATCCATATTCTTCTGCCCCCAGCATGGCTGCAACTGCTACGTCTCGACCTGTTTTAAGCTGGCCGTCAGTCTGCAATCTTACTCTTCCACGCAGCTGATTCAGCATCAATGTCTGGTGAGCTTCAGATATTCCCAGTTCCCATGGTACTCCGGCATGCTTTATTGAAGTTAAAGGAGATGCCCCCGTACCTCCATCGTGTCCTGCAATGGTGATGATGTCCGCATGGGCTTTAGCCACTCCCGCAGCAATGGTACCCACCCCAGCTTCTGCAACCAGTTTAACGTTGATTTTTGCTTCAGGATTTGCATTTTTGAGATCAAATATTAACTGGGCCAGGTCTTCGATTGAATAAATATCATGATGCGGAGGAGGTGAAATAAGTGTTACTCCTGGTATGGAATGGCGAACTTTCGCAATATCCTTACTAACTTTTGTTCCCGGCAGTTGTCCACCCTCACCGGGCTTTGCTCCCTGTGCGATTTTGATTTGAATTTCTGAGCAATTGACCAGGTAGTGGTTTGTTACCCCGAACCGTCCGGAAGCAACCTGTTTGATGGCGCTGTGAGGCATATCTCCATTTTCCCGTTTGACATAACGTGCTGAGTCTTCCCCTCCTTCTCCACTGTTGCTTCGAGCGCCAATACTGTTCATCGCGACTGCTAAAGTCTCATGTGATTCTTTGCTGATCGATCCAAATGACATTGCGCCCGTGACAAACCTTTTAACAATTTCGGACGCAGGCTCTACATTTTTCAGCTTAATTGGTGTGGACTTTTTGAACTCAAACAAATTTCTTGGTGTTGAAAAACGCTGATTTTGGTCATTTACCAAACGAGAGAATTCGTCATATGCCTCCTGGCTGTTGGTGCGAACAGCTTTTTGCAAAGTGTTTGTCATCACAGGATTAATTTGATGAAATTCTCCGCGTCTACGCCAATGATAAAAACCTCCTACAGGAAGAATATTGCTTGTATCCGGGGTTTCTTCCAAAGCCGTTTTATGTCTCAATAAGGTTTCCTGAGCAATTTCATTTATACCAACTCCACTGATTCTGGATGGTGTTCCGGAAAAATGCTGTTGAACCAGATCTTCTTCAAGACCAACCGCTTCAAACACTTGAGCTCCCCTATAACTTTGAATGGTGGAAATGCCCATTTTTGAAAAAACCTTAAACATCCCTTTGCGGATAGCGTTTAAATAATTCTGGTTAGCTTTTTCAAGAGTGAAATCTTTGGGCAAAGATTTTTGCCGAATAATATCTTCAAAAGTCTCAAACGCTAAATATGGATTGATTGCTCCAGCTCCGTAACCTACCAGCAAACAAAAATGCGCAATTTCTCGAGCTTCTCCGGTTTCAACAACTAATCCTGTCCTGTAGCGCTTACGTTTTCTAATCAAGTGGTGGTGCACTGCTCCAACAGCCAGCAAAGCTGGTATAGGAACTTTAGTCTTACCTGCACCACGGTCACTTAACACAAGCAAAACGCTGCCTGCATTGACTGCATCTTCTGCGTTTTTACAGAGATTTTGCAGGGCGCTGATAAATCCATCTATTCCCGTTTCTGCTTCAAAAAGCATGCTTAATGTTGCAGATTTAAAGTCCTGCTTGTCCAGTTCCTTGATTTGCTCAAGTTGTTCATTGCTCAGTATTGGATGGTCAAGTTTAAGCATTCTGGCATGTTCAGGCCCCGGGTCGAGTATATTTCTTTCATGACCCAATCGACTGGTAAGTGACATCACTAATTCCTCACGAATGGCATCAACAGGAGGATTGCTGACCTGTGCGAAAATCTGCTTGAAATAATCGTACAACAGTCTGGGATTATCCGATAAGACAGCCAAAGGTGTATCATTGCCCATTGAACCTGCCGCTTCAGCACCATTTTCCATCATCGGAGTTAAGAGCAGGTTAAGATCCTCAGAAGTATAGCCGAAAATCTTTTGCCTCAGTAAAAGTGTATCAAAATCAGTTCTCCGGATTTGCTCAGGTTTTGGTAAATCAGACAGTTTCAATACATTTTCCTTGAGCCATTTTCCATAAGGTTTTTTTCTGCATATTTCTGCTTTCAGTTCTTTATCATCAATTATGCGACCTTCTTCAGTATCAACTAAAAACATCCTTCCTGGCTGTAAACGGCCTTTGTAATGGACATTCTCCGGATCAATATGAACGGCTCCCACCTCGGATGCCATGATAACCAAATCATCTTTTGTTACCACATATCGTGATGGCCTTAATCCGTTTCGATCAAGTATGGCTCCAATTTGAATACCGTTGGTAAAAGCAAGTGAGGCCGGGCCATCCCAGGGTTCCATTAAGTGTTCATGATACTCATAAAATGCCTGTTTTTCCGCGGTCATATCCGGATTATGCTCCCATGCTTCCGGAACCAGCATCATCATGGCATGAGCAGGTGTATAACCTGATTGGATCAGAAATTCGAAAACATTATCCATACAGGCAGAGTCGCTTCCTCTTGGAATAATGATAGGATAAAGTTCGCTGATATTTTCATATAATGGAGACTTTAAATTCGCACGCCTTCCTACCATCCGGTTGATATTGCCTCGCAATGTATTTATCTCACCGTTGTGTGCCAGGTTTCGAAAAGGCTGGACCAGGTCCCAGCGTGGAAAAGTGTTAGTGGGGAAACGTGTGTGTACCAGGGCCAGGGCACTTTGCATTCGTGAATCTGACAAATCAGGGAAGAAATGCTTCATTTGATCAGGGATCAGCATGCCTTTGTACACAATTGTTCTTGAAGACATGCTTGTAATAACGAAATCTTCTTCATCCTGGAGTGAGGAGCGGATGGCTTTACGTGTTACATACAATTTATTTTCAAACAGATTCTGATCGAATTTCCCTTTTTGCTGATGGCTCACAAACAACTGCCGTATAACAGGCATAGATGACTTAGCCTGCTTACCCACATATTCCATGTTAATTGGCACATTACGCCACCCCAGCAGCTCCAAGTCTTTTTCTACAATCTGGCTCTCAATCACCTCCCCGCAACGTTTTCTTGCATAGGGATTTCGCGGAAGAAAAATTGAAGCAACTGCGTATTCTCCGGCTTCAGGCAAATTAATTCCGGAGCTTTTACACTCTTCAAGAAAAAATTGATGTGGAATTTGAATCATAATTCCTGAACCGTCACCTGTTTCCGGATCTGCACCAAGGGCTCCGCGGTGATTCAGATTGCATAGCAATCCCAACCCATGCTCTATAATCCGGTGGGATTTGTGATTTTTTATATGAACCACAAATCCAACTCCACAGTTATCATGCTCGAATACAGGATCGTACAGCCCTTGCTTTTTTGGGTATTTATTCATGTTGGAAACTACTGACGGTCGATAACCTCATGATTCTTTTTATGAGTTTCACTTGTTCTCACGGTTCTGTTACTTATTAGAAAAGGAGAATGTAATCAGAATTTTATCAATAAAATAAAACTTAATATGTAATCTAAATACAGATTTTTAGACTTCAGACTGTAAACAGCAAAGTAGAACAGAAATCGGATTCAAATTCAAGTTTTTCGAGCAATAATTCAATGCGGGAGACTTATCTGATTCAGATAATCAGTCCTGCATTTCAGGGGTTTTTATGCGGTTGATAATTTGCTGCTGGGCAATTGAAAGAACGTTGCTGGTTACCCAGTACAAAGTCAGCCCGGAAGGGAAGGTGAAGGAAAACACAGTAAAAATAAACGGAAGCATCTGCATTATTTTTGCCTGTGTGGAGTCCATCATTGCAGTTTGGGGAGTCATTTTCTGTTGAATAAACATCGATACTCCCATCAACAGAGGAGTGATGCCCAGGCCATCAGGTTGTGACAAGTCACTAATCCAAAAAATGAAGGGCGCATGGCGCAGTTCAACGGCACTGGAAAGCGAACTGTAAAGTGCAAAAAAGACTGGAATCTGGAGCAGCAAAGGCAGACAGCCGCCAAGAGGATTGACCTTGTTTTTTCGGTAAAGATCCATCATTTCCTTATTGAGCTTTTCTTTTTTGTTCTTATACTTTTCCTGCAGTTTCTTCATCCTTGGAGTCAGCTGCTGCATTCGCTTCATGCTTTTCATTCCTTTGTAAGTCAAAGGAAACAAAAGCAGACGTACAATTATTGTCAAAATTATGATTGCTACTCCGTAGTTACCAACTAATCCATAAATAAATCTGAGTAAATCTAGTAACGGCCCTGCAAGCACCTCGAGAGTCATGTCGTGAGACATTTCAAGTTTATATCCAAATTTAACCAGCTCTGCATCGGCCTTAGGGCCATAGTATAATTTAAAGTTGGACTCAACCTGCAGGTTTGGTTTTAAATCAGTAGGAGGGAGTGCAACACCGAAATACGGAGATAATTTTCTTTCTCCCCGTGCTTGAAATTGAGATTCAGGAAAGTACGTTCCTGCACGGAAAAATCCATTCCTCACCGGAGTTTCCGGAGCAACTGCGCCGATGAAATACTGGTCTTCCACTCCCAGCCATTTCATCATTGTCACAGTCAGCTCATTTTCGATGTTGTCAGTACTTTCAGTTTGCAGGCTTTCATCGAAAAAGAATACAGGTCCTTCGTGCGAAACCTGGTGCATTCCTCCACCGTTATCAGAAAGTCTCTGTTCCCCGAAAAAGTACAGGGCTTTGAGAGGTTTTATTTCCCCTGAACGGTTGATCAGCTGCACGCTGTAGTTCAGGATGTAGCTGTCTGGTACTGTCTCAAATGTCTTAATCATTTGGATTCCATTCACGATAGGAGAGGTAAGCTTCAGTGTGGGATTACCGTTTTTCCCATCATAGACTGCATAGTCCTCGCTGGCAGCAAATACTGTCTTTCGAAACAGCGATGTGGTGTTTGGGTCACCTTTAAATTCCTGAAAAAACGGAGGTATATCATCCAGGTGATTGCCAAACATCTGTACTCGATTCTCCTCAGTAACTTCATCCTTATAATCAGGACCCAGAAAGCTGGTCAGAAATGGGAACCAGGTACTCAAAGTAAGACGGGGCTTGGTATGTTTAAAATTCTTTAATTGCAGGCTTTTGCCTATTCCGCCTCGTGTATCCAGCACAAGCCGATAATTATCATTTTCAAGGATAACTTCTTTGGATTGCAAACTGCTGTCAACTTCAGCAATTGATGTCAAGGTTGAAGCAGTTGAAAGTGTGGAACTTTCGTCTTCAAACTCTTTTGATTCAGGCCTGTCTTTAATATTTGCCTGATCTTCCTGTTCAACACTATCTGCATACTCCCTCGGTGGTGGTTCTGGAGGAGGAAAAACAGTGTACCAGATAACCATGATTGCGCCTGAGAGAACAACTGCCAGAAGAGTGTTTTTGTCCATTTTATTAGAAGAGAATCAGTTATTTTCAGATAACTCCACACATTCAGTATCGGAAAGATCTGCACCAGGGACCGCATCAAATCCCCCAGGATGAAACGGGTTACATTTCAATAATCTCAGAAAGCTTAGGTAAGTAGCCCTGCAAAAACCCAGTTTTTGGTATGATTCCAGAGCATATTGTGAACAGCTGGGGTAAAATCTGCAGGAAGCAGGTAAAAAAGGAGAAATCCAATACCGATAGCCCTTGATTAATTTCACACTGAAATGGCTAATGATATTGCTCTTTTTATTGTGATCAGAGATTTTGCAAGAAGTCGTAAGGATTGACGCCACCGGACTTTGCAACGCATGTTCCGGTTCAGTCACAGGATTCCTTGTTTAAGCTGTTGAAAAGCCCTTTTACATGTTGCAGGACATAAGAATAGTCCAGGGGATTCTTTGGCGGATTGGTTACGAAAAAACAAAAATCATAGGAGGAATTTAACATTGATCGCTTCTGACGGATTGCTTCCCTTAATAAACGCTTTATTCGATTACGGCAAGGTGCATTGCCTGCATTTTTTCTGACGGATATTGAAAAGCGGCTGGAGACAACTTTTGCTTTTTTATATTTGACCCCGATCACTCCCAATGGTTTATACACACCGTTTTCGAAAACCTCCCGAATAATTCGGCTTTGATTCAGCCTGACCGTTTTCGGAAAAGTTTGATTCATGATCATGCACTAAGACGTTTACGCCCTTTTGCTCTTCTGCGGTTAATGATTTTGCGGCCTCCGGGAGTTGCCATTCTTGCCCGGAAACCATGATTTTTCTTTCGGCGCTGATTGTTTGGCTGGAAAGTACGTTTCATAGGTTTCTGACTAAAACAATAAAGTATTTATTATTATAAATAAAACACACCATTTGAACTCATTATTGTCAAGAATTCAAGCTTTAATGATGTATCAGGCAGGGATTTGAATCCGCATGCACTTTTCATGTTTGATTTTGATGGGAATGCACCTGCAGCAGCAAGTTCATATCAAAGTACAGAATCTTGTCCGTTTCTTGTTTAAAAAATGCCATGCAACTGTGCTTAATTATATATGCCTGCACAACACTCAACGCGGTTGAAATAGTGTTAAAGAAAAAATGTTAAGTTCCGATAATGGTAAGAACTGCGAAAAATTTTTTACATACATGGTGCGCAGTCTTAGTTAAAGAAATGTAACTTTGTACCGATAATAGGACAAGAAATCCATAATGTTGAGCAATTAGTAAATAATTATCATGGCATTGCGAGTCAATTCAAACATAGCGGCATTAAACGCGCTCAGGCACCTGCAACATACCGAGCGTGATTTGAGCCAGAACCTTGAAAGATTGTCTTCAGGGCGCAAGCTCAATCATGCTGCTGACGGTCCTGCTTCTCTTGTAATTTCTGAGCAGATGAAATCACAGATTTCTGGGCTTGGACAAGCAATCCGCAATTCAGAATCTTCGATTTCAATGATTCAGACAACTGAAGGTGCTTTAAATGAGGTAAGCAATATACTGGTTAATTTGCGCCAGCTTGCTATACACGCAGCCAACGAAGGTACAAATGACGAAAAGACTCTGCAGGCAGATCAGAATGAAGTGGAAAACTTAATTTCGACCTTGAAAAATATTGCAAAGAATACTCAGTTCGGCAGAAGAACACTGCTTGATGGCAGTAATTCAGCAACTGGAGTTACAGTTGGAGAAGGACTGGAATTTGTTTTAGCATCTGAAGATGCAAGATCCACTCTTGCAAACGGACATAAGGTTGATATAACTCAGGTAGCAACTAGGGCAATGATGGTGCCAATACGAAGGTTAAGTCTGGAAGATGTTGCTGCATCAGATCCAAACAAATCCGTTTCATTTGTTATAAACGAAGGAGGACGCACAGTTTCGGTTGATCTGCAAAATAACAAAGAATTGCGGGAGAAAATAGAAAAACTTTCAATCTCAGCAATACGAAATGGAACTCCAGAAGCAAGGCTTAGAACAGAGCGCGCCATTCAGCTGTTGCTTGCGTATGAAATGCAGAGGGTTGCAGATGATGCAAACATGGACCTGGACATATTTATTTATCGTCCGGAGGAAAATATAGGACCATTTCTTGAGAGCTTCGATACTTTGAATGATGCTTTGACTGAAGTTTCCAGAACACCGGGAAATATAAATAAGTTTACTACCGGAATTGACGAGGTGATTGTATTCCGGCATCGTCAATTTGGAAGTGAGCCGAACTTCAGTGTTTCTTCATCTTTAAATAATTTTTTGGGTCAGAATGTAGGCGTAAACGAGACTGCATTTGCAATTCCCGGAAGAGACGTGGAAGGGACGATTGGCGGTTCTCCGGAATTTAATACAGGAGGACCCGCGATGGGAAGAGGGCAGATGCTGACTGGCGCGCCTGGTGCTGTAGCAGAAGGGATAACAGTGAAATACACTGAAACTATAGATGATGTTATTTATGAAATATTTAATCATTCTGAAAACAGAATTGCCGGAATGTTCAAACGAGATAAAAGCAATGAATTATTAGTAGGTGATGTTGTGGACGGAAACGTTCATGTATCACAAAATTCACTTGCTTTCCAGATAGGACCGAATCAAGGACAAATGCGGCGCATTTCCGTTCAAAGTATAGATCCTGAACATCTTTCAAAAGGAGTTGTGAATGAAAGCAATTTTAGTAGTTTGGCTGAAATTGATGTACTGAATGCAGATGCGTCACAGGATTCTTTGCTGCTGATAGATGAAGCTATTGATGAAGTTTCCAGCATGCGTGGGAATCTTGGATCTTTCCAGAGAAACTCGCTGGAAGCAAATTTACACGGTTTGCGTGTCTCAAAGGAAAACCTGACTGCTTCGGAATCTCAGTTAGCAGATACAGACATGGCTCAGGAGATGAGTAATCTGGTAAAAAATCAAATATTGCTTTCTTCAGGTACTGCAATGTTGGCACAGGCCAATCAGGTTCCACAATCAGTGATACAGCTGCTTAATGTTAACGGTTGATTGGAATGTTTTTTGAAGTGATTTCTAGCTGCTTGTTCGCTTTGAACAGGTAAAACAGATAATCATTAAATATCAGTTAGTTGACTAAATTAAACTAGGCAAAATACTGCCTGTTTTTGCGGATTGACATCTGGGTCAACTCAACTGACTGCTTCATTTAACGGAACCGTCTTGGCAGAACTAAATCCAAACGCAGTTACTGGACTGGGGTCAAAGCTGAATACAGGTGAGATCATTGACCGCTTCATGGCGATTGAACAGAGGCGTATCAAACCTGTAGAAGACCGCAAAGAACAGAAAGTGGGAGAATTGGAGGCTTGGGATGCCGTTAAGATGGAACTGAATAAGCTCCAGGGCGTAACCGAGGCACTCAATAAGTATGAAGTATGGGAAGCAAGGAAAGTAGAAACAAGCGATCCCAATGTTGTGGAACCGAATGCCCGGAAGGATTCCGTGCCGGGCAGACACACATTCGTTGTGGAGTCGGTAGCCCTTTCACATCAGCTGACATCTCAGGGATATGAACGTGAAGATGTCAGGATTGGAACTGGAAAAGTTCAACTTCAAATTGGAGTTGATGAGGATGCCGCGCCAGTCACAATCAATCTGACAGAAGGCAACGACACCCTGGTCGATCTAAAAAAGGCAATAAATAACTCCGACGCTGATGTAGAGGCATTTATTGCAAAAACACATGGTGATGAACCATACCGACTGCTCCTCACAAGTAATGTAAAAGGAGAACGGGGACGGATAAATATGAGTGTAAATCTTACTGGTGGTGAAGTTGCAGCGCCAAGCTATGAAAACACTTTTGATAAGACTGCCACCTGGAAGGGATTTGACGTTAAAGAAGAAAAAACTTCAAAAGGTGCAGGATTTGGAGGTTCAACCAACATTGTCCAAGTTGGCGGGACTTATACCGGAGAAGATGACAATGTTTTCACTTTTCGAGTCTTACGCTCCGGAATGATTCCTTCGGAAGAAGGCGTGCTTATTGGCTGGCGCGATAAAAACGGAAGAGAAGGTGAAATACCGATAGATAAATTTAATTACGTTCCGGGAAGTCCACTGGATGTTACGGACGGATTACAATTGTATATCAGTGACGGTGAAGTTATTGATGGAGACACTTTTACAGTAGATGTTTTAGCAGAGAAATCTGATTTGTTCTGGTGGCTCAGTGAGGCAGAACGCGCCCCTCAAATATCACAACCTTCAGATTGGAGCAGTAAAGCCTCTGAGGGAGGGATTCGTGTTTCAGGTGAATATGAGGGAGCAGAGGATGACACCGTAATTTTCAGGGTGGAAGGCAATGGACAGGTCGGCGGACCAAGTCGGTTGAAGCTGCATTATGAATATACTGAAACTGGAGAAAAAGGTTCTTTAAATATTGGTTATCCTTATCTGGGTGAAGTAGGTAAAGGAGAAGGCCCCTTTGATCAAGCAACTGCTTTTGACTCGGAAGATGGAGAAGAACTCTTTGACATGGAGTTCACAAAAAAAGGTCGTCGAGACCCCACGCGTCTACCAATTGGGCGGGGCTTATTTGTGGAGGTGAACCCCACTGTTTTGCGTGATGGTGATTCTACAGATGTAGATGTTATTGCTCCTGTACATGAGGATATATGGTGGAGCGATGATGAACACCGCGGGGTTTCCAACAAAGTGGATGTTACAGCAAAGTGGATGACCTATGAAGAATATGAAGGACTTGATGAGGACAAGCAGAAAAGTGCTCTGGATGTATCTGCCGGAATCAGGGGGCTGACAGGGGGTGTTAGTAATGCGCCTATTGAAGTATCAGGTACGTATGAAACCGATAAAACAAAAAGTTACACATTTAGGGTAGAGAAACGGGGATCTGTAGGAATAACGCGCGCTTTACAATTGAGATGGGAGGACACCTTTGGCGCCAGCGGTGCTATTGAAGTTGGAGAAGGCTATGTTCCAGGATCGCCAATTGCCTTTGATGAGGGCTTAAGGCTGTCTCTTGGTGAAGGAGATTTGTACAAAGATGATTACTTTACAATCTCTACACAGACATCATCTGTAAGACTTGCACAGGACCTTGTCTTGCACCTTGGAGCTACCAAAGCTGGAGGAGGTCTGGAGGTAAGGCGCTCTGAAAATATGGCGAATGATGTGATTCCCGGGCTGGATCTGGAATTTTTTTCATCTAGTGAAAAGCCTGTGACTATATCTGTATTAGGAGACACTGATGTTGCCAAGGAGCGTATTAATGATTTTGTGGATGCGTATAATACGTTCCAAGCAACCGCAAAAGAAGTGTCAAAGTTTGATAAGGCTACAGACACAGCAGCTCCTTTGCTGAGTGACAGAAATCTGGCACAGGTGGTAAATGAAATTGCCACTACAACAATTGCAACTGTGAGTGGATTGCCTCAATCGACGAATATGCTGTTTTCAATAGGTTTGAAAATAAATGATAAAGGTATGATGTCAATTGATGAGAAAACATTAAATGAGAAGATCGTTGAAACTTTTTCTGATGTGGCAAACTTGTTTCGAAGCCATGGTAAAACAGATAACCCTTCAATAACTTTTTTGGGAATGACTGAAGAAACCAGAGTTAATCCAAGCGGATACAATGTGGACATTACAAATACTGCAAAACGTGGATACTATTTGGGTGAGCCACTTCCCGGAATTGTGAGGATAGATGATTCAAACAATGTTTTGATCATTAAAAACAACGGCAGGGTTTCTGACGCTATTGAACTGGAACAGGAAAACTATACTCCAGGCAGCCTGGCCAAAACTATTCAGAACCGATTGATGGAAGACAAAGCTTTGGAACGCCGCGGGATACAGGTGCGTCTGGAAGAAGGCAGGTTGAAGATAGTTTCAGGCACTTATGGAAGCAACAGCACAATAGAAGTTGAACCAGGTTCAGGCAAGGACATGTCTGATTTAGGTTTAGAAGACGGAGTCAGTACTGCTGGTGAAGATGTAGCAGGGTCAATAGGCAATGTTGAAGCTACAGGCAGGGGCCAGTTACTGGTGGGTGCAGAAGGCTCTAATACTGAAGGTTTAAGACTGTTTGTGACACTGGATGAAAGTGATCTTTCAGCTGAGGAAGAGGGCACAATAAGTATTTCAAAAGGTGTGGCAGTTAAATTAGGAGAAAAACTTAATATTTTAAACAATCCGCTTGATGGCAGCGTCAGGAGAGCCACCGACGATATTACTGGACAAATGACCAATTTTGACGAGCAATTAGAGCGTTTGAATAAACGGGCAGAAACCAAGCGGGCAAGACTGCAAAACAAGTTTGCCAAGCTGGACAGTACCTTGGGAAAATTAAGATCCCAACAAAACTATATTAGTCAACAACTCTCTGCAATGAGCGGAGCTAAAAGGTCTTAAAATTAATAGATAAGGAGTATCGATGAGCACTTACAGTAACTATCAGAATGCCTACAAAAAGGCCTCTGTTAACACACTTGATCAAAACAAGTTGATCATCATGCTCTATGATGGAGCGATTAAGAATGCCAACTTTGCAGTTGAGTATATGAAATCAGGAGAAATTGAGAAGGTTCACGACAGTCTGATTAAAACCAAGAACATTGTGACAGAACTGCTGGCAACCTTGAACATGGAGAACGGTGGTGAAATTGCAAAAAATCTGAAGTCACTGTATAGCTACATGTTCAGTCTATTAATTGAAGCAAACATGGAAAAAAAATCTAAACCTGTATTGACTGTAATAGATTTACTGAAAGAATTACGGGGAGCATGGGTTCAAATCAGAGAAAAGAAGAAACCTGAAGAAAAAAAAGGAAATGCTTCAGATCAAGGCATGATGCAAAATAATCAGGCAAATCCTGAGAAACGCATCAAAATAACAGGGTAATTTACAGGAATATAAGTATTAAAATTAAATAACTGAAATCATGTAAAAAACCAAGGGGCAGTCTTAAAACTGTTTTTTGGATTTATTGAAAAAAAATTTGATTGCCGGTATTGACCCGGCTGCGAACAGCACATGTAGGCCGCGACTGTTTTGAGTTGCAGGTGTTTCTGAGGCATGTACTGTTTGTCAGCCGGGTTTTGTTTAGGTATAGAAAAAAAAGAATAATTGAAATATCTCAGGTTTGACCAATATTAAAGCAAGTATCCTTTGATTAAATATTTGTAATATTGATTCATGATCTGAGTGTAATTTTTGGGAATAAAGCAAAGCAGAAAGAAACATTGGCATTGCTTTGCCTGAAGTGTTTTGGCAGTTGCTGTTCGTGAAAGGGTAACAGAAACATTCTGGTAGTGGCTAAGAGATGCCTGTTTTCTGGCTGAAGAAGCATTTGCCTGTATAATTTTTATAGAAGGCAAAATAATTTGTGATCCGGGTTTTTACCGGAGAGTTCTTTGAAAAGTTACAGTGGTCCACGTCGAATTGCGGGTACTGAAGGGCTATACCATTTTAGCATGGATAGTTATATCAGAAGATTAAACACCTGTGTGTATACGCAATCCATGAAAAGTGGTGACCAGTACAATGCTCCATTGGAAAAATGGACCGGGTAATTGGAATTGTAGTAGGATCTCCCAGGAATGTTATTGTCATTCTGATTGAAGCAATGTTGTCTTCAGATTGAAATTTCAGAAAATGAGTAACTTGATGGAAGTTTTTTATTAAGCGGCATAAAGCACATTGCGTTTATACAGCTTAACAGCAAGATAATATTTTGTAGTTTCAGCAGTTTTACTCTTCTGACCATGGGGAACTGTTGTGAACTTGAAAACTTTGAGTATTTTTAAAAAAAGGGGAATTCTCAGGCACTGCCTGCAGAATTCCTCATATTAATTTATTAGGGATCAACTATTTGATTGAATTCCTTTTCGATCTTAGAAATTAAAACAGAAAATATATTCTCAGCCTGGTAAGTCCTTCATGCGAACTATTCCTGATAGTTCAAAAACCAGGCATGCATTAATCTGTTTTTCATAATCTGACTCTTGAAGTGTGTGTTCTTGCAGCAGGTATTGTAAACATTAAAGATGAAGGCCTGTTTTCGTTATTGAACTGAGAGTGTTCGGGTAAATGTTTCTTAAATTGGAGTAGAAAGTGAACTACTTTGTGAAGAATCAAATTACCTCAAAAAAACAGATATTTTCTGAAGTCAGCTGAAGAATTGGATCTTTATATTTATGTAATGTTCCTTAAAAAAAGATCCAAAACAACAGAGGTAACATAGCCAGAAGACGGCAAATTGCTGTTTTTTGGCTTTGTTGTTTAGAGGGCTATTCATTACGGAAATAGACCGTAATTTGTGGGAAGTCTTTGATTATCTGTTAATAGAAACAGATATTTGAAAATCAGCATTTCATAAATGCAGCTGTATATTGAAGATTAAATTTTCAGGCATAGGTCCGCAATCCAACCTGTTCAATTGATTTGGATA
>Ga0209753_1000077_pt1 | contig 32869 bp, 23 predicted proteins | sample METZYME_3_550m_FD_187550 | JGI IMG/M metagenome (GOLD analysis project Ga0209753, IMG submission 187550) | Marine microbial communities from oxygen minimum zone in mesopelagic equatorial Pacific - METZYME_3_550m (SPAdes) (version 2) | ecosystem: Environmental > Aquatic > Marine > Oceanic... | reverse complement strand
CGTGATGAACCTGAAAACGGTGGATACCCCATGCCCTGGGATGTTGACAAAACAGTCGAAACTTTTGTGGGACGAATCAGAGAGGATTTTTCTCATCCAAAAGGTCTTACTTTCTGGGTTGTTGCAGATAACCTTAATAAAGGGGCCGCCCTTAACTCGATACAGATTGCGGAAATATTGGAAGCAGGTTAGTTAGACAGATTTGAGGAATTATAATATCTTACCCGTTTTACGTGGAGGATATATTAAAACGAAAAATGAATTAAATATTATGCGATTTTTCTTTTCCTCAAAAAGTCTGCTGATAATTGCTGCCTTTTGTTTTTCCACACAATTTGCTTCAGCTCAAAGCACCGAACCCGCGATCGCCACGCTTCTACAGGTGGAAGGTGCCGTGGAAGCTGTGACAGCTAAATCCCCAAAAGGACGCAGGGGCAAAAACGGTATGCTTCTGTTTGCGGGAAATAAAATCAGCACTGCAGAAAATTCCAAAGCAACCATTGAATATCGGGACGGCTCAAGAGTGCGCCTGTTTCAGAATTCTCAATTGGTACTCAATTTATCCGAAGAACAGGCTACCAGCAAACGCACTTTCAAATTTCAGCTCTCACTAAATAAGGGTTCTTTGCGTGGAAGATTCCTCAAAGGGCTCCAGCGGACAAGAATACGTACCCCCACAGCCCAAATTGGAGTCAAGGGAACTTCCGTCAGGATAAAGGATAATGACAACAGGGCTACAGTATCTTTAACAGAAGGGCAGGTTGAAGTCAGCAATATCTCTTCAAAAACCATACTGAATCCCGGACAGTGGCTGCCTGAATTTGGACGTACAGAAGATTTAACAGAAAAAGTCGCCACCCTGCCTAATATTCTGCATCTCAAAACAGATGATTATGAACTTGATTTTCGGGATGGTAAAGCAAAACAGTTAAAGTTCAGTGTTCAACTCCAACATGGCATCAGCGGCAAATCTGTTGCACGAAGCGGACTTGTAGTGTTTGAAAGTGATTACTACAGCATCCGTCTGCCTAAAAGATTCATGCTTGACAAAAAAGGTTTTGCCCGTGTACTTGTGGGAATTGATCCACCGCGACTGACAGATCCAGGATTTAAGGGACTTATAACCATACGTGCATTCATGGACCAGGATGGCTTTGATGACGTGGCTGAAGGCAGTTTGGTGCTTAAGATACTTAATGCAGGCAAAAAAAGAACACTGCTTATTAACCCTGAAGGTGGTGTGACAGAAAAAAATAACTGAAGTTATTCTTTAAAGTTTTATCTGCAGAAAAAATTATTTATGATTTTTTTTCAGAATGCAGCAAAACTTGTGCGTAAAAAGATTTTATTCAGATCTTGTGATCATGAAAACAGTCGTGCTCACAATTAAGATTCCTCCCAGCATGGTCTGTAATGAAGGAACTTCTCCAAGTAGGAAAAGTGCAAACACAATCGCACACACAGGTTCAAGGCCCGCAATGAGCATGCTGGCTGTTTGAGCCCGTACATTTCTCAGTCCGTTGATAAGCAGTGCGTGCCCTCCTACAGTGCAAACCACACCAAGCACAAACAATAATGCCCAGTCTGCAGTGCTTAGAACCCATGATTCAGATAAAGACCAGGGCAGGAGAACCATTGCAGCAAATCCATTCTGCCAGCATGTGAGAAGCAGTGGAGAATGGTGACGCACATGCCCCCGATTCAGCAGGGTAAGCAGGGCAAAACCGAGACCTCCCCCCAGGCCCCACAGTACTCCTTGAATTACTGATCCGGAAAGAATGCTGCCGGAATTATCTGATGGAGAGGTGGCCATCAAGGCCAGACCGCAGATAACAATCAATACCGCTGATACGTTCCTTTTACTGAGTTTTTCATGAAAAAATATCGGTTCCAGAAAAGTTGTGAACAAAGGGTAGCTTGCAAATGTAAGCAAGCCAATTGCAACTGTGGAAACCTGAATAGATTTGAAGAATGCTATCCAGTGAACTGCCAGTATGATTCCACATAGTATCAGCCTGAGCCATTCCCGATAATTGCTGAAAATGATCTTCTTGCGCAGGACTAGCAGGGCAAGCAATAAGGCTCCAAAGGCAAAAACTGTCCTCCCCTGAACAATTAATAATGGAGAATGAGAAAGAAATTTTCCGAAAAGTCCTGTCAGGCTGACAAAAGGAAGGGCCACCAGAACACTGATAATTCCGTTCCGATACGAAGCCTCAGTGCCATTGATATCGGACATTGATCTGTCGTTCAAGCAGCTTTTCTGGTACGCAAATGTACCCTTAAGATCGTAATTGCAGCAGGAGTCATCCCGGTTATCCTGCTGGCTTGTCCTAAGGTATCTGGTTTTGATTTTTCCAGAATTTCAATAACCTCCCTGGATAGTCCGGGAATTCCGGATAACTCCATGTCATCCGGTAGCGATATCCGGTCGAGTTGGTTAATGTGCTTTAGTTCCTGGTTCTGGCGTGCAAGATATCCCGCGTATTTTATGTTGACTTCAACCTGTTCCCGCACTGTGGCTGAATATGATTCCCAGTCTATTTTACCGCTGATGGAATCACATGCCTGCAGCTTTTCAATATTTAATTGTGGACGTTTCAGCAAATCATAAACTTTAACTGCGGTCTTGAGCGGAGATTCACCTAGCATTTTCAGTTCTGACTGTACAGATTTGTTGGGTGAGATTTTTTCGGCTTTTACCATGCCGGTTAAACTCACTATTTCCCGCTGTTTTTGTTTAAATTGGAAATAATTATTTTTGGGCAGGGTGCCAAGTTCCCATCCTTTCTGGCTTAAACGGGCATCTGCATTATCTTCCCGTAAATACAGTCTGTACTCGGCTCGTGAAGTGAACATCCTGTAAGGCTCAGCTACTCCCCGTGTGATCAGGTCATCAATCATCACTCCGATATATGCTTCATTGCGCTGCAGGATAAAAGGCTGTTTTTTTCGTACCTTCAAAACAGCATTTATTCCTGCCATCAGCCCCTGCGCGGCTGCTTCTTCATAGCCGGTTGTTCCGTTGATTTGACCTGCAAGATAAAGATTCTTAACGTTTTTTAATTCAAGCGTGGCTTTTAACTGAGTTGGATGAACCATGTCGTATTCAATGGCATAGCCCGGCTGCAATATTTCAACTTCTTCCAGGCCATGAATACTGCGCAGAAAATCATGCTGAACATCAACAGGCAGACTTGTGGAAAGTCCATTTGGGTAAATCATCATGCTTTCCTCTGAATATCCCATAGGTTCCATGAACACCTGATGGCGTTTTTTGTCCGCGAACTTGACAATTTTATCTTCGATCGACGGACAGTAGCGCGGACCAATCCCTGTTATTTGTCCGCCGTACAGAGCTGATCTGCCAAGATTGTCTTGAATTATCCGGTGTGTGTTTTCATTTGTGTAGGCAATGTGACAGACTACCTGAGGAAGCAGAATTTCTGAACCCCAGAATGAAAATTTCTTAGGCTTTTCATCTCCAGGCTGCATGCCCAGTTTACTCCAGTCAATGCTTCTCTTATCCAAACGTGCCGGTGTACCGGTTTTCATTCTTCCAAATTGCAGAGACTGATTCCCAAGTGACAATGAAAGTTTTTTTACTGACGGCTCTGCAACTCTTCCTGCTTCCACTCGATCTTCCCCGCGATGAATCAAGCCATTCAGGAAAGTACCAGTGGTGATAATAATTGTTTCTGATAAGTACTCATCATTATCAGTGCGTAGTCCAAATACCCGATCCCCCTGCATCAATAATTCTTCTGCAGTTCCTTCAACAATCATGAGCCCGGGCTGTTTTTCAAGTTTCTGTCGCATTACCTTTTTGTATGCAAGATAATCAGACTGACAGCGGGACCCTCTGGTTGCAGCACCACGAGAGGCATTAAGCACACGAAACTGTATACCGGTGGCATCTGCTGCCATCCCCATTTCTCCGCCCAGTGCGTCTATTTCCTTGACCAGATGTCCTTTCCCAATCCCGCCAATTGCAGGATTGCATGACATCTGGGCAATTGATTCTCGTGACTGAGTGATCAGCAGTGTTTCTGCTCCCATCCTGGCTGCAGCCAATGCGGCCTCACTGCCTGCATGTCCTCCGCCAACTACCAGGACGTCATGTTTTGTCGAGTTGATTTTCATTGAACTTTTATCCGGGTCAGCTTTGCTGAAACGTTTTTAAATTTTTCAACTGAAAAAAATTGCAAATAATTTAAATGATGAATTTTATCAGTATAATGCTGAAACTTTCAAAATGTAAATTCTAGGCAGGAACCTCGTTCAGCATTTGTTTAATTTCGGTATAAATATTTTCCGGTGAACCAGTCCCGTCAATAGCCCTGAGTATGCCCTGTTTCTGATAGTATCTGACCAGAGGTTCAGTCAGCTCATGGTATGTGTTGAGTCTGGATTGCACAATTTCTTCTTTGTCATCTTCACGCTGCACCAGCTTTTCGCCGGTAATATCATCTTTCCCTTCTATTTTAGGAGGATTAAACTCTATGTTGTAGCTCCTCCCGCTTGTTATGTGAAAACGTCTGCCTGCAATCCGTCGTATTGCCATCTCATCAGGAACACATAATCGAATTACCACGTCAATTTTCTGATTCCGGTCTGAAAGTATTTGATCCAGTTTTTCTGCCTGAGCAAGTGTACGGGGGAAACCATCGAGCAAGTAGCCGTGTTCACATTCAGTACTGAAAATTCTGTCCTTGACTATACCTATCGCTATTTCATCAGATACAAGTTCACCTTTATCGATAATGGATTTGGCCTGCATTCCAATTTCTGTCCCCTTACTGATAGCTGCACGCAGCATGTCTCCTGTGGAAAGCTGTACAAAGCCGAATTCACTTATTAATTTTTGAGCCTGAGTACCTTTACCGCATCCCGGAGGACCAAGCAAAATTATATGAATGTGTTTTTTCATCTGAAAAATGAATCCTCTATATTCAATTTTAGAAATACTGAGTGTTTATTTCACTTCTTACATTGTGAATGAAAATTTCTTCATTTACTCTACAGGCAGGGATGGTGAGGTGATTAAAAAAAGAACAATGTTTGAAAGTTCCATTATATAAAAAATTACTGACAAATGAATCTATAAGAAAAAACTGGCATCCATGTTATAAGGTTTAAAACAAATAACAATTAAAATTCATTTTTTTATCTTCAGACTGGTTCAATAACACAATTCATCAAAACTTCAGGCACATGTGATTCATTGGGGAGTAAAAGCAGAGTGCTGACAATCCGGGCAATGTCTTGAGGACGGGACATAATTTCCTGCTTAACTGACGGAGCATGAATTGCTGTCATTTCGGACTGCACGTAACCGGGACAAACAGCTGTTACCCTGATTCCATCCTCCCAGCCCTGCATACGGGCAGTATGAGAGGAAGCCAGTGCCGCATATTTGCTCATTGAATATCCAACCCAGTTCCCTTTTACTCTTTTTCCGGACATTGAAATAATATCAATTATGCGTCCACAACCCGATTTACGCAAATAGGGGAATGCAAGGCGGGTTAAGCGCAGCGGAGCTTTGGCATTTACTTCCCACATTTCATCCAGCAATTCTTCAGAATCATCTTCAAGCCCGATGCTGTGCAGAATGCCTGCATTGTTTATCAGCACATCAATTCTCCCAAAATATTCAATGGTGCCATCAATCCAGGATTTCGCATTTTGAGGTATTTTTGCATCATAGGCATGGCAGAGCAGCTGGTTTTCCGGAATAGATGAAAGTGATCCTGGGAGATTGCCGGGATTTCGTATGCCAAGACTTAGAAGATATCCGTCTTCAGAAAGTTTTTCCGCAACGACTTTCCCGATTCCCCGGTTTGCACCTGAAATCATCACAACTTTTTTTTCTGTATTTTCCATTCTGGACTTGTATTAAAGATAATGTTTTAGCATAAGCTGAAAAGAATTTGGAGTATCACCAAACTCTGATTTTTTTTGTGTTGGTTTTGCAGAATTTTTTCCGGAAGCCAGAATAAAACTTCCGGAAAACAGCCAGTTCTCAGAAATGTTCCACTCTAGTCCAGAGATAGTTTGGGACGAACTGTCATTGAGATTAAAATAAGCTGAACTGTTTAAAGACCAAAGCGGTGAAATCTGGTAGTTAAAGGATGGCAGCAGATAATCCCTTCCTAGCAGAGTAACAGGATATTCCTGGTATATGACAGAAGAAGCGTTGTTGAGATAGCTTCCTGGATTATCCGTACCCATAGAGTTGAAATGCATTTCCAGCATGGTGAAAAGTTGTTGACTCCATTGTAAATTCAGTCCAATTGTCCATTGTGCCCATTGTTCAGATCCATCAGAATTTTTTTCTGCAGCAGATTTGCGTTGCAATACAACTGCCCCGTCAAAGACAAAACCAACCTTCCCCAGTTCAGTCTGTAAAGTCAGGCCCAGTAGTTGATTTTTTTTAAAAACAGCCGTCATCGGGGTCAAATCCGTATTTCCATGCAGGAAATGTGAACGCAGATAAGCACCGTTGTTTCCCGGCAAAAAATTTTTTCCTGCTACTATACCTCCTTCAATTTCAGTTGTATCACCAAACCCTCCTGTAATTCGCACCGCATCCACACCAGGTCTATATTCCTGATCCAGTGCCTTGAAAGAAACAGGTGTGAAAACGTCTGTAGGGCTGATTGTCGCAGCTCCAAAAGCGACAGCCTGTCTGCCTAAAATAAATTCCAGGTTACCTGCCTGGTATCGAATAAAGATTCGATCCAGATTTTGTTCCACATGCCAATTCCTGGAGGTTGCTGATGAGTCAGGAGTTCCCGGCAGCAGGAGGTTTAGGTCAGTAATCCTGTAAATTCTGGTTTTGGAGTTCTTTATTGAGATTGTACTAATGTCTGAAGAAGAATCTGTCAGAGCCGGAAACAATTCATAATCAATTTCAATCGAGTAATTCTTATCCAGATCAAAGTAGGTTTGAGTACGGAAGCGGTTAAATAAATAATTCCTGGAAGCTTCAGTATTCTTCTGGGAGATAAGCAGGCTTTTTGTGCTGAACGAAATTTCTGCAGATACGTCCGGAGTAAATATGATGCATAAGAATAGTGATTTTAAAATGATCCGGGAAAATGAATATTTTTCGCAGACAATAAAGACGTAATAAGTTGTTTTTCCTGTCAAAGCATTAATCCAGGATTCATTAAACAGCCGAAATACCTGATCTGCAATCAGGTATGAGAGGGATTCCGGGTTTGATCCTGGAGCGGGATATACAAACAAATGAAGAATTTTATTTCCTGGACTCATCCTTGACAATCTGTCCATCTGACAGCGTTACTATTCTTTTGGCTTGCTCCATTATTTGAGGATCATGCGTGGAAAATACAAAGGTCATGCTTAATTCCTTATTGAATTGCTTCATCATCTCCAGAAGCTGGCCCCCTTTTTCAGAATCCAGGTTTGCAGTCGGTTCATCAGCAAGTATGATATCGGGATGAGATACCATGGCCCTTGCAATTGCAACACGCTGCTGCTGACCTCCGGAAAGTTCTGCAGGGAATCTGTCCTCTTTACCTTCCAGACCTAGCTTTGCAAGAAAATTTTGTACACGCTTTCTGCGTTCCTCGGCAGGAACTTTCTGAAGCAGCATCACATATTCAATATTTTCCAGCACGGTTAAAACAGGAATCAGGTTATATGCCTGAAAGACCAGTCCAATGTGTTCAAGGCGAAATCGAGACAATTCACTTCCATTCATTTCCTTGAGTGAGCGTCCGGAAACCTGGATATCACCGGAACTCAGCTTATCAAGTCCGCAGAGAATATTAAGTAAAGTAGTTTTTCCTGAACCGGAGGGCCCGACAATTGCTGCAAAGTCTCCGCGTTTAATTTCCAGGTTAACATTCCTGAGGGCATAAATTTCTGTTTCTCCTTCTCCAAAAGTTTTGGTCAAATTATTTGCTGCAATTAAAGTTTCAGTCATTTGTGATTTGGATTGTTATAGTTTACGTTTCCGAAGGGCATCTATCGGAAGCATATAAAAGAGCTTGCAGGCAGGATAAACTGAGGCAATTATGGTAAATCCAATACTCAAAAAAGGATAAAATACAAGCCTGCTCCATTCAAGTGAAGGATATATTTTTTCCTGTAAAGTGACTCCGGAAATTTCAATTCCGATGTAGTCTATGCCGTAACTGGCAAACATAGATGTAGAAACAGCAGATAATGCCAGTCCCACGATTACACTGAAAAAACCAAGACAAATTGCTTCATATACCATCAATCTGGCAGTCTGCCAGGGTGTTGTGCCGATTGACTTGATTACACCAAATTCAAACAGTCTCTCGTAAAGTCCCATCAACAAAGTGTTTGTGATTCCTAGTGAAATAATAAGAAACAGTATAACTCCCATGATTGCCATGGAAAGATCAGTCATCTGAGTCATCATGTAAAGTGAAGGCATCAGCTCTGTCCAGAGCAAAAGCTCATTGCCTGAAGATTCATGCAGTTCAGCAAGTGGAATAAGCGGAACTCCATCTTTCGTCAATTGAGAAAAACGCATTGCGATCTGGTGAACCTTACCTTCGAGTTTGAGCATTTGCTGCAGTGTCTTCCGGGGCACAACCACCATCGACTCATCCATTTTATCTTCACCTGTTTTGAAGATACCGCTCAATCGAAACAACTCCTGAGTCATTTCTCCAGAAGCCGCATCAACTGAAGTAAGAACAAGGCGTTCTCCGGGATGCAGCTCCAGTTTTTCCGAAAGTTTCGAGCCCAGAATCATGTTCCGACCGGATGCAGAATCAAGATATTCTCCTTCGATTATTGCTTCATCAAATTTTGAAAGACGATGTTCTTCTTTTGGATCGATTCCAAGAGACAAAACCGGCTCTGTACCTGCCGAAGAGGAAAGCATACTTTGAGTCACTACACGCATACTTAGTGCTGAAAGGTGAGGATGTTCTTCAAGGTGGGCAAGTGACTGGTCTATATCATTTATAGTGAGTGTCACATTCTGTTCATCACGAAATCCGAGGGCGTTCATTTGTGCATGCCCCATCAGTGAATCTGTGGCATTTTTCACCATGTTTGTATTCATTCCTTCAAACATAGTGTCAGTGAAGACCATGGCAACAAGGCCTACTGCAATGACAAGTGCAGTAAGCACAGTGCGTGTTCGGTTTCTCCAGAGATTTCTCCAAGCCAGTTTCCAGAGCATCTCAATTCTCCCTCATTGCTTCAACTGGAACTGCTCTTGCGGATTTTATTGACGGAAAAAACGCAACGACAACTGCTAATCCAACAACGAATATTGCCGGAACAAGTAAAACATACAAAGAAACCTCACTGATAATATCGCTGAAAAGCACTCCTCCATATTCCATCGGCGGATCGATTGCAATTCCATCTTCAGCAAAATACCAGTTCAGACCAGTAGCAAATATAAGTCCTGCAAACACACTGAGGCTGCTTAACAGGGTCGTTTCAGTAATAACTGAGCGAAAGATGAAAGCGGGCGGTGTACCCAGCGCCAGCAGCAGACCATATTCATGTCGTCGTTCATATGAATTCATCAAAACAGTGATTAAAACAACCAGCCCTACAATCAGCATGATTACCGCCTGTGTGAACCAGTTTCCCTGCTGGTCTGCAGTCATTGCTTTATAAAATTGTTTTTCAACAACCTGCCAAGGCTGTACATCAAGCTGATCATTGTACAGTATTTTTTGAATCAATTGAGCTTCAAAGCGTGCTTTTGAGTAATCTTCCAAACGCAGAGCAATTTCATGAACACGATTACCCAGCGACAAGAATTCCTGTGCGTCTGCCAGAGTCATGTAAATAAGACGTGCATCAGCGTCTTCAGAATTTTTTCCAACAATACCTGTCACAGTGAATAAATCATTGGCAATAGATCCATCAGCCGCCTGCCCGATAAAAACCACTTCGTCACCTGTATTTGCATTTAGCAGCTTTTGCAACTGTGTTCCAATTAAGACAGGGTTTTTCACACCAGCAGCCTCACTCAAGTAAATTCCATCCCTAACTTTTTCACGCATGTTTGTAACCATTGCTTCCTGCTTCGTATCAATTGCTGTTAGACGTGAAATTGTTGATTTTTTATCCTTGAACACTAATACGGCAGAATACACACGGGGAGTCCATGATTCCAATGACGCATGGCTTTCAAGCCTGCTTATAATTTGAGGAGTCAGTTCAAAATTGCGAAAGAGGGAGGGTCTTTCAAGGTAATCCTGCTTGTGGATCTGAACATGACCGGAATGAGTATCAGTCAGCATGCGAATTAAATTACCGTAGCTGCCTTCGCTGAAGCCCAATGAAATTGAAAACAGGACGTAGCAACCCATCATGCTCAGACCACAAAGTATAGACCTGCTTTTGTACCGCAGAATGTTTCTAAAGGCCAGTTTCAGGGTGAGCATAGTATTAAAATCTAAAATTCAAAATCAATTCATTTACCTCTCAATCGACTGAATGAAAAAAAATTTTTTGATAACTCAGGATTATAGTCAATAGACTTGTAACGGATCAGTGTCTTGCTCTTTTTGTTAAGCGTACGCATTTCCAGCACCGCAGGAATTTTCTTCCCTCCCATAAGCTGAAATTCCCTGAATTCCATCACACGCTTTTTTTCTCCATGCTCATTAAAAAATATCTGTTCAACAGGCATGTAATCATCGCGGCGTATACTGATGGATAGTTTTCCCCAGACTGTAACTGTGTGTTTTTTTGGAATGAGTATAATATAGTAAAGATCTTCAACTGCAGAGGGATGTGGTTCAAGCTTGGAGATATAATCGTCTACAAATGTGTTTTCCCTGACTAAATCATCGTTTGTGAAGTCCGATCCCATCCAGGAGCTCATCATCATCGAAGGAGGAACTTTGAGCATCTTGTTTATTTTTGGAAAGTAATTCCACATCTGATTGCCTCGTTTAAGTGTTTTAATGCCCCGATCCTTGCGGGGAGAGAGGATTTTAATCAGGGTTTCTTCCATTCCACGGGACCACACTTCCATTTCAGTAGTACGTTCCCAGTTTTCAGTAACAATTTTCATTTCCATTATGGCATGACTTGAGTTGCTGCGGTATAGCAGATCAACTTTTTCCAGCAGTTCCTCAACTGAGGTTTGCGCAGCTGCACAAATCGAAAAGCTGAAAACAAGTACAGCTGAACTGAAAATTTGTTTCATTGAAATTATTTTCACAATATCACTCACCTAGAGCTGTTTCAATTTCCCGCAGGACTTGAGGATTTTTTTCACTTTTCTTTGCACTTTTCAGTTCATTCCTGGCCCTCTCATTATTTATGCGTCCCAGGGCCCATGCAGAATGACTGCGCACAACAGGTTCAATGTCATGTAGACCAATTCTAAGTGCTGGAATGGCGTCCACATGAGCCCAGTTTCCAAGGGCTACGGCAACGTTGCGTAATAATCCCCTTCGCCTGGTGCGTTTAACGGGGCTTTTCCGGAATCTCTTGCTGAAAGCTGCCTGATCCAACTTCATCAATTCAGTGAGATCAGCAGCAGCATTTTCCGTTCGGGTCTTAAAGCCCGGTTCAACAGATTCAGGAGCATCCTTATTCCACGGACAGACATCCTGGCAGATGTCACAGCCAAAGATGTGATTATCCATCTTAGGCCTCAGATCAGCAGGAATTGCTCCCTTGTGTTCTATTGTCAGATAGGAAATACAAAGCCGTGCGTCAACAGTACGGTCCGCGATAATTGCCTCGGTCGGACAGGCCTCAATACAGCTGGTGCAGGTACCGCAGTCAACGCGTGTAAATGGGTCGTCTGCTTTCAGTTCAACGTCAACCAGCATTTCTGCAAGAAAAAACCATGAACCTTTTTCCACGTTGATCAAATTGGAATGCTTCCCAAACCAGCCAAGCCCGGCACGCTGTGCCACTTCACGTTCCAGAACCGGTCCGGAATCAACAAAGCTGCGTGTGTGATTTACGACATTTAATTCATTGCAGAGATAGTTTTCCAGAGTTTTCAGTTTGGAATGGATGATTTCGTGATAATCATCACCCCAGGCATAGCGGCTGATACGAGCTCTTGAAGGGGCATGAGTTTCTGGAGAAGGATTGCCTGTGTTATAGCTATAGCCAAGTGCGACCAGTGACAAAGTTTGAGGAAGTAAATTGCGAGGGTCTTCCTTAAGCTCTGAATGGCGTTCAAGATATTCCATTGTTCCGGCATAGCCTTTTTTCAGCCAGGCCCTGTATATCTCAATTGTTTCGCTGCGTGAAACCGGAACTACGCCGAACAGGTCAAAACCTAAAGCTGAAGCTTTTTCACGCAGCAGGCGCGTAAGCGTGGCTGGACTCATTCCATTTTTTTCAGTCCACTATATTCTCTGGATCAATAACAAGGTTGCGTTCCAGTTCAGCCATTCCCAGACTCACATCCAGGTCCACTCCCTGCTGCCGGCAGCTCATTCCTAGTGCATAGAGAACCTTGAATAAATTCTGGGATCGGCACTGTTCGCCCATCTGTCCAATGCGCATTATATCCAGACCGAAGGCTCCTGATATCTCCACATGAAAACGACTGGACATGTTTTTACGTATTTGAGCGTTGTCTGCATCTTTTGGGGTCTGAATTGCGACTACAGAATTGAGACGGTCTTTAATCGGTACAAACAGCTGCAGTCCCATTGTCTCAATACCTGCCTGCAAAGCAATAGAACTGGTCCTGTGACGCTCAAAACGTACAGGCAGAGTTTCCTCACATATCTGCCTCAGCGCTTCATACAAAGCCAATATTCCCGGCACAGGAGCCGTGTAATGGTACTTCTGTGATCCCCAGAATGTCTGTGCACGCAAGGCATCCAGACACCAGTGAGGCTGGCGTGCTTTTCGCGATTTTACTGTTTTCCAGGCTTCTTCTGAAAAAGCAATCAGGGAAACTCCCGGAATCGAAGACAGTCCTTTCTGTCCTCCTGCAATGGTAATATCAATTCCCCATTCGTCCATCTGCAGAGGCATTGTGGTCAATGTACATACAGCGTCCACAACCACCAGGGTTCCATTTTCCTTAGCCAGCCTGACAACTTCCGGAAGGCATTTCAGTTCAACGCCGCATGATGTTTCACCCTGTGCAAGTGTAATCACGTCAAAACTTTGTTTTGACAGAGCCTCACGGACCTGTTCCACACGAACCTGCTGAATTCCGTTTGATTTGAGCAAGGTGACATCAGCACCAACACCTTTGGCCATCTCTGCCATGCGTCCGCTGAAGGTCCCCATTGAAAGAGCTAATACACTTCGACCGGGCCAGAGAATGTTGGCAATTGCCATTTCCATTGCTGCTGATGCAGGACCGGAGACTCCAATAATTTTATCTGAAACTGTTTGAAATGCATAGCGCCCCATTTTCTTAACATTTCTTACAACTTCATCCATGGTTTCACCCAGATGATTAATCACCACGCCGTTTGCCCTTGAAACGGCGTGAGAAATAGGTACGGGGCCCGCGCCCATCAGAAGAAGAGGCTCGGATGGCAGGATTGTGTCCAGTAATTGTGTTTTCGGAGGTGAATAAGCCATCTTTAGAAAAACCTGCGCAGGGGAAAGTAAATTTTCAAAACACTGAAATATTTTCGCTTAAATATAAAAAACCATTCATACGAAAAATGTATTTTATGTTTGAAATGAATACCTGGTGCAAAAATGATCCGTCAAAATGCATATGCAAAAGCTGTCCCTCCACTTGGAGCAGAGACCTATCAAAAAACAATTCCGGGATTAGGAAAAGAATTTGTGTGCCTTCTTCCTTGAGACACATCCGGAATCTATACTAAACTCGAGAGAAATTTGAACAGGCAGCCAGATATTTTGCTGCCTCTTATTTAAAAGAAGGAATGTAAAAGGAAAGGATTTCTGAAGATTATCTGATGTGTATTTAATGGAGAAAAAACAGCAGTTCTTTTGTGCAGAAAACTCAAATGAGATGCACCTGAGTTTAAACTTCCCTTTCTCCTAAATTACCATAGCGGTGATAATCTGCTGAGAGGCTTTGTTCTCTTAAGTAACGCAGCATTTCTATGCGGCCTTCAGCCAGAGGCACATTTCGTGATATGTGCTTTCCAAGTTTGGCAGCGGCCTTGTGCATTTCTTCTGGAACCCGGTCATGGTGTGCATACCGAACTCTTTCGATTTCAGCAAGACGGACAGAAAGCTCATGATCACTTTCAGTGCTCATTTTAACGCTGTCGCACAAGTCTTTTCCTTCCGGACCATAAAGAAATTTGACAGCTGCATTTTCCAGATCAGCAGGCAGACTCACTTCGACTTCGCATCCGGCAATACGTGCGGCGGCAATCCTGATAAGTGTTTCAAACAGCCCATCATCAACATGCAATCTCACGCATACTTTTCCGATGGGCAGATAACGGAAAATATTGTCCTGTCCCCGTAAACGGAAAAAATCCTGCTCAGCTGAAAATTCATGCTCATACTGATAGAGACAGCTGTAAATCCCGTGAATGGTTTTTTGCAGTTCGCTGCGGATTTCCTGATGTTCATTTCTGTTTAATTGATTCTCCCATTTTCTGGCAAGATTCTGCAGCGGCGATTCTTCCTTCAAAGGTCCTTGTGTTGGTAAATCAACTTCATGTATTCTGCAGAACTGCAGCGCGTAATTAGGGCTTCCGGCTTTAATGCCCGCACCAATGGCTGAAAGCTTCATTCCCCCGAATGACTGACGGAGCACGATGGCACCAGTGGTCACACGGTTAACGTAAAGGTTGCCTGCTTTAATTTTTTCGGACCATAATTTCTGTTCGCGCGGATCAAGGCTTTCAAGTCCGGAGGTTAATCCGTAATCGGTGTCATTAACTATATTAACAGCATCCTCAATTGACTGTGCTTCCATTACAGAAAGCAGGGGGCCGAAAAATTCAGTACTGTGTGATGCGCTTCCGCGACGTACACCCCATTTTACTGAAGGATGCCACAGCCTGGAATTGTGCTGGTCGCACTTGGGAGGCAATGCCCAGCTTTCGCCCGGTTCTAAAGTTTTCAGTCCCTTGCGTAAATTCTCCAACGGCTCCCTTATAAGCGGTCCCAGTTTGTTGGAAAAATCCCAGACAGAACCGACTTTGAGGGTCCTGATCGCGTCAAGCAGCTGTTTTTTAAAAGTTGCATCATGGTAAACTTCCTTCTCAAGCACCAGCAGAGAAGTGGCCGAGCATTTTTGTCCGCTGTGACTGAATGCTGAATGCAGGACATGATCAACTGCCTGGTCACGGTCAGCCATGGCGGTAACGATTGTAGCGTTTTTACCGCCCGTTTCAGCTGACAATTCCACATCCGGTCGTGTCTCAAGCAGCTTCAATGCGGTCCTTGTTCCCCCGGTGAAAATGATCGCATCCACGTCAGGATGTCCGGATAGGCTACGGACAGTTTCTCCATCCTCACAGGTTACAAGCTGCAGTGCCTCCTGCGGAATTCCTGCATCCCAGAAGCACTGAGCGATCTCCGCTCCCAGTGGAAATGCCAGCGGAGAGGGCTTGAGCAAAACAGTATTTCCGCCTGACAGTGCTGCCGCCACACCTCCTGCAGGTATTGCAATCGGAAAATTCCACGGCGGAATCACCAGCACAACCCCAAGGGGTGAGAAACTCAATGATGTCCTGGTTTCAAGCAGACGCAGTGAATGCGGATAATACTCCACAAAATCAATTGCCTCAGATACTTCAGGATCACTTTCATAAAAGGTCTTTCCGCAAACTGCCGCCGCCACTCCAATCAGGTCCCCCCGCTTTTTTCGCATATTCACTGCCGCTTTTCCAAGCAGCTGATGACGTTCACTCAGAACTGTCTCCCGCCAATTACAAGGATCCTCACGGGCAATTTTCACTGCCCTGGTTACGTCATCAGTTGTGGCCAGTTCGACCGAAAAAACCGCCGGCATGCCCGGTTGTGAGGGATCGAAAAATGCTCGTTGTTTACGACTGTCTTTAACTTTTGAATTTCCTATGACGAGCGGAATTTTTCTGGCCTCCGTATTGGCGGTGGGCATCCATTTTTCACGAATTTTCTCTGCCCACTTTCGGTTTTCAGGAAGCACCCAGTCTGTATCAACTTCATTGCGGAAGGTCGTATTAGTATAAGTTCCAGTATTTTCATTAAATGTTTCGTTATTTCTGTTTTGTTTTCGGCGCGGCTCAGTGGATACCTCATCTTTGATTTGCCATGAATCAATAAACTGTTTTTCCAGGAATCTCCATTCTTCAGAACCAACCTGGATGTCAAAGGAGTGTCGCAAAAAGTTGTCCGGACTTGTGTTTTCATCAAGCCGCCGAACCAGGTAGGCGATGGCGCTGATAAATTGATCTTCTGCGGTTACCGGAGTGTAAAGCAGCAGATTGTTTTTTTTTGACTGCAGGGTCCTGCGAACATGGTCCGCCATCCCTTCAAGCATTTCAAATACCAGTCCTTCGGTAATGCCTCTCTCCTCTGCCAGAAGATGGGTATATGCAAGGTCAAACACGTTGTGTGATGCAATTCCTAAATGTACGGCGGCAATGTTATCAGGCTGAAGCCCGAATTCAAGCATCCGCTTAAAATTTGCATCGGTCTCAACTTTTGAATCATAAACAGTCATGGGCCAGCCTGATACTTCTGCTTCAACTGCTTCCATCGCCAGGTTGGCGCCTTTTACCAGCCTCATTTTGATCGGACTGCCGTCGTTTAGAATTCTCTTCTTTGCCCAGCGGTCGAGTTGCTGCTGACGTAAAAACGAATCCGGAAGATATGCCTGCAAAACTATTCCTGCCTGCAAATTCTTGAATTCGGCCTGCTCGAGGGTGCGTGTGAATGCCTCAATTGTGAGGTCAAGATCTTGATATGCTTCCATATCCAAATTGACAAATTTTGCGCGCATTGTCCCGTCGCTGTGCCTGACCGGATTTTCCAGGGCAATCCTGTACAGATGGGCAAGTCTCTCACAAATCAGGTCAAGTTCGCTCTCAAAGCCAAGCGGATGAAGCTGCGCCACAATGTTTGAAATCTTGATGGAAATGGTATGAAAATCCGGATTTCTCAGTGAGTCTCCATAATGCTTTAATCGGTTCTGCGCCTCGGAATCTCCGAGCACAGCCTCACCCAGATGATTAAGGTTGACCTGAACTCCTTCTTTCTGCCTTTTTTTCAGATGAGCCAGCAAAATTTCCGGTTCTTCCTGGAGAATGGTGAGGCGTGTCTGCTGGCGGATTTTACGTAAAATTTGAGAATGGGCGAATTTTGGTATGATTTTGCCGAAAAGAAGAAATGTATTCAGCAGCCAGCGCTCAAATGGCGGAAAGAAAGCGGGGATTCCATAGTGTTTCAGAATGTATTCAAATTGATCAACTGCCCTGAGAGGATTTTCGGAACGGAAACTCTGGTCAATCAAATGCGTCAGCACAGTTTTGTCGGAAGGATGCTGCAGCATGCGGCGCATCATCCTTTGATGAGCCAGTTCTTCTCTGGTTCGTAAAGAATTTGCTCTATTTTGCCATGTTTCCGCGAGGGCAAGCGTTTTGCGCAGTATTTCCGGAGTTGCGGTATGTTTCTGTGTGGAGGAATTCATACCCTGCTTTTTCAGGCTCAACTGTTGTTAAAGATGAGTATTATTTTATTTCATCACCTTCTAAGAACAAATTTTGAAAAAGAACTCACGCACCAGCATTAAATTGCTTCAACACTTTTGATTTGTGCTGATTCAGGGATACACCTTTTGCCTGAGATTATAAAGCTAAATTCACAGTTTCAGAAATTCATAACATTTTTTCTCCATGCATCAGGAAAAATTTATATCAGCAGATATGTTGTGTTTTTCTAATGCAACATGAGCAAGCTGCAGAATGTGCAGGCCTTATAATCGAAAAAATTTCTTCAGGAAGGAATTCCCTCAATTATAATTGAGGGCAGGAGAGCCATGCAGTCCGTATTGTTATTGTTTCGGACTGCATATTTGCAGCGTACATTGTGTTACTGTTTCATCCGTTCAACATATTTCCAGACAGTAGGGAGAAGAACTGCCGCCAGGGCGATTTTCAACAAGTCTCCCGGAATGAAGGGATACATTCCTAAGTCAAGAACCGGCTTATCCCAGCCAATGAAATTACCCAGCCAGATTAAACCGGACGTATAAAGCAGGACATTGCCTGCAAGCAGAGGAACAATCAGTTTAAAATAACTTCGGTCAAATCCTCTTTCAGCAAACCATCCGCAGGCAACTGCGGCAAGGAAAAACCCGTAAAGATAACCTGCAGTAGGTCCCATCAAAACGATCAATCCGCCTTTGCCTCCAGCAAATACAGGCAAACCAATGGCACCTTCGACCAGATACAAAGCGACGGTAATCCCGCCCAGTCGCCAGCCGTAAGTCAGTCCGATCAGAAATACCGCGAATGTCTGCATTGTCACCGGAACCGGATAAAAAGGGACTGAAACTTGAGCGCAGAGTGCGATCAAAGTCGACCCTGCAAGAGTGAGTATCCCGTAACGGAAAATTTTCTGGGAGTTGTTTTCAGCTTTATCCAGAACAAGAGTTTCAAACAAACTTGGATAAGTTAACATTTGGGTCTGGTTTTTCATTGTGCACCTTATTATTAATTAGTGTTCAGAAACCTTTTTTGAATCTTCCAGGCAACATCTTTACTTTATACGATGCCAGATGTTAACAGTTAATATCATAAAAGAGAATTTGTTTTTGTTGTTAAAAATTTTTCAGGAAATATTGAACAGCTATTTGATATCGTCCCAGGGACCGGGATTTTTGTCACTGACTTCAATATCAATGACGGCAGGACATCCGGCATCCAGTGCTGAATTCAGGGCAATTGGGAATTCTTCGTTGCTGTTTACAGCATATCCCCTGGCTCCCGCTGCATTTGCTATATCTGCAAAGTTTATTTTACCCAGGTTTGTTCCCACATTTCTTCCCGGGAACTCACGCTTTTGGTGTCTGCTGATCGTACCATAACAATTGTTATTGAAAACAATTACTACAAGTCTTTCCAGTTTGTACCTGACTGCAGTCTCCAGCTCACTCATGGTCATGGCAAATCCGCCGTCGCCGGCAAAGGCTACAGCCGGAGACCCAGGTCTTGCCAGCTTTGCAGAAATGGCGGCAGGAAGGGCGTAGCCCATTGCACCGCTGGTAGGTCCAAAAAAAGTGTGTGGTTTGTTCCATTTATAGTACCGAACAAGCCAGCCGCCAAAATCGCCTGCATCACAAGTTATGCTGACATCATCATCTAAAATATTCACGATGTCGTAATATATTCCTTCAAGATCTATAGCTCCTTCCACAAGACCTGTTCTACCGCTGCGTGGTGTAGTCAGTCTTTTATAACGTTTATGCCAGTCTGCCAGTTCTGTTTGGCGCGTTTTTGATGGTCCAGAATATTTTGAGGCTTTTAAAGCCTCACCAATTTTAATCATTGCTTCGCCGGCATCAGCCGCAATATAGAGGTGATCTTCGGCCCGCTTGCCTCCGGCATCTGCAGCAGAATGATCAATTTGGATAAGCTTTTGCCCAGGGGCAGGAACTGAATAATTTAATGTTGAAAACTCATCAAGCCTGGTGCCGATTGCGATTACCAGGTCAGCCTTCTTTAATGGTTCTGCCAGTATATTTGAATATGATGATACATGCAGCGCGCCCAGGTAAAGAGAGTGATTGTTTGGAAATGCGTCGAATCTCCTCCACGCTGTTAATACAGGCACATTAATAAGTTCTGCGAATTCCACCAGCCTGTCTGTAACATTGCTGCGTAAAACTCCTTCTCCGGCAACAATGCATGGACGATCGGCCGCGCCAATCATATCGGCGACAGTCCTTGCACCTTTTTCGGTTAAAGATTGTGAAATCGTTTCCGTCTCCTGCAGAACTGGCTGTTTAACGCAGTCACTCCTGTCTATATCCTCCGGAAGGCTGATGAGTACCGGTCCGGGACGCCCTGATTCTGCAACGTGAAAAGCCTTGTCAACTAACTCTGCAACACGATCAGTATCGGTAAGTTCAACTGCCCACTTGGAAACTGGACCTGCGAATTCAACTGCATTGATTTCCTGAAAAGCCTCCCGATGACGGAACTGTGTTGAAACCTGACCAACGAATGCGACCAGGGGTGTTGAGTCCTGCTTTGCTGTATGAAGAGCAATTGACAAATGTGTCAGTCCGGGGCCGCGTGTTACCATGCAGACACCTGTTTTGCCTGTGGCCTTTGCATAAACATCAGCCATGATTCCGGCACCTTCTTCATGTCGCGTAGATATTAACTTCGGTTTTTCCGACCCATAAAAAGCATCCAGGGCCGCAAGAAAACTTTCACCGGGGACGCAAAACACGTATTCGATATTGTGGGCCTTAATGGCCTCAAAAATTGATTGTGCAACTGTCATTTTTCAGAAATAACTTTGATGAATAATTTGCATCAGTTTTTATAGCAGTCTCGCTGTTAATATAAAATTTAAACAGAGTTCATGTATGCCGAAAAAAACAAAAACCAACCGGCTGATAATTAAAAAGGATAACCTACAAAAAAAGTTGTCTGTCCGCCTTCCCGGCCGTAACCGCGGTCGATTCGGACAATCACGTTATTAAACAGGAACCTAGTTCCTGCTCCATACGAATTCTTCATGTTTTTCCAGATGCTGCCTTTGTCGGGAGATACTGTACCCTGTTCGTAGAAAAAGGCTATCTGAATTCCGGCAAAGGTACCTTTTTCAAGTATAAAGTTGAATGCATTCTGCACTTCATGCGCGTACCAACGAAATTCTGCTCCTCGAAAATTTGTGTAACTGTCATAAAAACGATTTGTAGGGTAGCCGCGCAGCCTATTGGTTCCTCCAAGTGAAGTTGCCCGCCCGTTTTCCGCTTCAGCCAGCTGTCTGGCATGAAGTTCATCCAGAATTGCCTGGCACCCGGGTTTTGCTGTGCTGTCGCATACAAACTGGCTTCGATCAACAGTCCCTTTTTGGAGCACGGTTGAAGAGCCGAAAAACTGGTTCAAAACCAGCACACCCTTGTTTTCATCTAAAACGGGAATGTAGCCTGTAAGGTTAAAATCCTCCTGATAATATTCTGAGTTTCCTGCTCTTGTTGAAGGCTGCGCCCACTTTTCATACTGAAAACGATATCCGATTCTCGGGTCACGTCGATTGTCAGTATCATCCAGGTAGAGTCCGACACGGTAGCCCCTCGGACTTTCTATGATCCCAGCGTCCTGGGCACTGTAGAATATCCCGTTTGGATCAACCAGGCCATACGGTTTCACGCTGGCGTCGCTGTACCCGTAATATGCCTCAAGCTGATTATCATAAATATTGACAGACAGTTCTCCACCTGATGCATCAACATGGCTGGCCAGAAGATAATACATGCTTTCCCTGTCAGAATCTATTCCCCGCTGTCCTTCAGGCCATCCGGCGTTGCGGATTTTTGTTGAGAACCAGGTTAGGGTGAGGTGGTCGGTAAAGAGGGGGATATCGAAAATTGAGAGAATATCTATCTTGAAATCGTCGTCAAAATATTCTGCTTTTCCTCTCAGGCTGACTGCAGTGATGTCAGAATCAGTTCCTCCAATCGAGGAAACAGTGGCTCCCAGTCCGTAAAAATCCTGCACTCCGGGAATGCTGCCCACTACAGGATACACAAACCATGAAATTTCAGGCTCAGGTGTCTTGCGTCTTTCAAATAATAGAGCGTGAACTGAAGTGTGTATACTTAAGTATGCAAGCAGGAAAACAAGGAACATCCTCGAAAGTTTAGTCATTTAAAAAAATGCTCCCAGAGTCTCAGCCTGAGGTCATTATGAACTGGGTCATTCCCATGCAGTTATGGTAATGCGGTCTGTAACGTTCAGTGTCGTAGAAACGCTCAACGTCTATCTTTTTCTCATATTCTGTCACCACTTCAAAAGGTACATGATCATACCGCCCGTCTTTCAGGCAAACCATTCTTCCGCTCTTTCCATCCATAATAAGGTCAATCGCAAGGTTCCCGTAGACCATTGGGACAATCGAGTCTATTGCGTCCGGATGCCCTGACCGAGTCATGTAGCTCATCCTCTGATTAATGGTACTGATGCTTTCCCCATTGCTGTATTTTGGCGCACGTTTCTGCAGTTCCGCACAGACAAGGTCGCCGATTCCACCCAGTTTTTTATGACCATATGCATCGGTATCCTGATTTGAAAAAGTCATTTCTCCGCCTTCAAACATTGCTCCTTCTGAAACCAGCACAACAGAATAATTGCTGTCATTATCCCTGCGATCTTTCATCAGCAATTCAGTCAGCCTTTCAATATCGAATTTATGTTCAGGAATCACACAGCGGTCTGATGCACCTGCCATGGCAGGGACCAGTGCAGTATAGCCGGCATATCGCCCCATCACTTCAATCACCATCAGCCTTTCATGCGAACCTGCACAGGTACGCAGCTGATGAGTGAATTCTATGGTTCTTGTCACACAGGTACTGAAACCGATGCAGTAATCTGTACCGGGTACATCGTTATCCATGGTCTTGGGAATTCCTATGCAGTGTATGCCTTCCTTGTGCAGGCGCAGGCCATAGCTGAGGGTGTCATCCCCTCCGATCGGCACCAGGTATTCAATTCCGAGGTACTCCAGGTTTTTTATGATTTCATCTGTCAGATCATTTACATCTTCGCTATAATTTTCAAGCAAGAATTCGGGTACATTCTTTTTGGCAACTTTACTGGGTTTGGTGCGTGAAGTATGCAGAAACGTACCCCCTGTCCGAGCTATTTTCTGCACATTCCCTTCGTCCAGAACCTGGCAGTACTTTTGGTCTTCAAGAGCTTTGGAGCGGTCTATATTCATGATGCCCTCCCAGCCGTTTCGCAGCCCTACCATTTTGTATCCGTTGCGATTTGCTCGAATGGTTGCAGCACGAATTGCCGGATTCAGTCCAGGAACATCACCCCCTCCTGTAAGAATACCGATTGTTCCTTTAACCTTTGTCATTTTACTCCTTGATTTAAAGTTTTTTGATACAGTGCCGAGTATTTTTCCGCTGCAGCAGTCCATGTAAAGCGCTGTTTCATGGCACGCTCGATCATTTTTCTGAAACGCGCAGGTTTCCTGTAGAATATCTTCACTGCGAAATCAACCGCTTCTGCGACCACCTCCGCATTCGGATCTTCAAAAATGAATCCGTTGCCTTTCTGCGAGTTTTCCTGATAATTTATCACAGTGTCTTTCAATCCGCCCACATTTCTCACAATTGGAAGTGTCCCGTAGCGCAAACTGTACATTTGATTCAGCCCGCAGGGTTCATACAGCGAAGGCATTAAATACAAATCGCTGCCTGCTTCGATAAGGTGTGCCAGATAATTATCGTGACCGTTTTTCCAGCCAATCTTTTCAGGAAACTGCTCCTTCAGTTTATCAAAAGAACTGGCAATCCAGAGTTCTCCGCTGCCCAGAATTATCAGCTGAACTTTTAAGCGCAGAATGTCCTGTAAGGCAGGAATCAGGTACTCAAACCCTTTTTGCCAGGTCAAGCGGCTGACCATTCCTATCACAGCAACTTCTGATGATTCCGGAAGTCCAAAAGTCTGCTGCAGTTTTTGTTTACAGACCTTTTTTCCTGCCAGATCATTGATGCTAAAACATTCCGGAAGGCTTGGATCTGACTCAGGATCCCACTCCTCATAATCACATCCATTCAGAATTCCTGAAAAGGCATTACCTTTATCGGCGTAAATCTCGTGCAGGCCATGACTTCCCAGTGGTGTTTTCAATTCTTCCGCGTATCCCTGACTGACGGTATTGACCTGGTCAGCAAATGAAATACCCCCTTTGAGCAGGTTCAGCTGCCCATGATCTTCAAAAATTTCCGGTACAATGAATTTGTCATAAATATCCAGTGAGTTGCTGAACCTTCCGGGGACATTGCCCTGGTATCCGGAATTGTGAACAGTCAGAACGGAGCTGCTCACCAGTAATTCAGTGCCCGCTTCCTGTTCCTGAAACAGGTAATACGGAATAAGCGCAGTGTGCCAGTCATTGACATGAAAAATATGAGGGATCCATTTCAGTGCCCTGCACAGCTGCAGTGCTGATTTTGAGAAAAAACCGAACCTTTCAGCATTGTCCGGATATTCAAGCATCCCGTCATCGTAATATCCGCTCCTGAAAAAATAATGTTCGTGTTCAATGAAATAAACCGGAACAGTTACATTTTCACCTTCAACTGTTCCTGACATTTCCAGCTCACGAACCGCACAGCTGATTTCCTCACCGCCTAATGGAACACCCAGTGATTGGATCAGTGTTCTGGTAACATGATTTACAGAAATTGAACTATAGAATGGTGTGACAACCCGGATATCATGACCCTGCTGTTTTAAATGCAGAGGCAAAGCCCGGGATACATCTGCAAGTCCGCCGCTCTTGGAAAAACCTTCAACCTCAGTCGCCGCGTAAATAATGCGGAGTTTTTCAGACAACTTTTGCCCCTTTTGGAATCACCACGATACCGCTTTCGGTGACTTTAAATTTTTTTCTGTCCTTCTTGAGGTCATAGCCGATTTCTGCACCTGGAGCGATATTCACATGCTTGTCAATGATGGCCTTTCTTACTTTTGCTCCCCGCCCGATTTCAACATAGCTCATTATTACTGACTGGTCCACGTGTGCGTAACTGTGTATTCGAGCACTGTAGCCCACAACAGAATTTTCCACGTGGGATCCGCTGATAATAGTGCCCGTGCCGATCATTGAATTGATGGCGTGCCCAGTACGGTGCTCACTGAAATGCACAAATTTAGAGGGTGGAAGTGGGGGATTGTAAGTCAGCACAGGCCAATTTCTGTTGTAAAGGTTGAATTGCGGATCTACTCCAACCAGATCCATGTTTGTTTCCCAGTAAGTGTCAAGTGTCCCCACATCTTTCCAGTAGCCTTTTTCCATCTCTTTAACACCGGGAATGTAGTTGCGGCTGAAATCGTAAACATAAACTTCACCACCGGAATACATTTCGGGCAGGATGTTCTGGCCAAAATCATGGGCGGATTTTTTATTCCTCGAATCTTTCCTGAGCTGTTCAACAAGCTGTTTTCTTTCGAAAATGTAGTTACCCATTGATGCAAGCACATAATCGGGATTTCCAGGAATTGTTCTGGGAGCCTTTTTAGGTTTTTCAACAAACCCGGTCATCCTCCACTCTTCATCAACTTCAATGATTCCGAATTTACCTGCATCCATTACCGGTACGGGAATCGCGGCTACAGTCAGCACAGCCTTGCGCTTGAGGTGAAATCGCATCATCTGCATGATATCCATGCGGTAAATGTGATCTGCACCAAAAATACAGATTTGATCCGGATCTTCATCCTCAATCAGGTTCATATTCTGGTAAATTGCATCAGCAGTTCCCGCATACCACTTTTTGCCGGTCCGCATTTGTGCCGGCACCGGGTCAATAAATTGTTTTGCAATTCCGGATGGCATACGCCAGCCTTCACGCAGGTGCTGCATTAGTGAATGTGACTTGAACTGAGTCAGCACAAATATTTTCAATAACCCTGAATTTACGAAATTGCTGAGCACAAAATCGATAATTCTGTAATTCCCTCCGAAAGGAACTGCAGGCTTTGTTCGAACCGCGGTCAAAGGCTTGAGCCTTGAACCTTCCCCGCCTGCAAGGATCATTGTCAAAACATTACTCATTGAAGCTTTTTTCTACCTTTGCAAAAATGGTTTTTTATGATATTTTCTCTATCAAAAACTTTTGTGGAGGGCGTCTGAAATCCACTCAATTATCTCATTTTAAATGTCCTGTAACAAGCAAATATGAAAAAAGTCTTTCCGGTCAAACTGCTGGATGCCGCCCGTTTTTCCTTTCCTGCATCTCAATGCTTCAGCATCATAAAAGAAAGAATATTCAAAGAAAGGTTTTTCACTTTTAAAGCTGAGGAACGGCTGCTTAAAGATACTGACTCATTTTGTGCAGGAACAAAATCAGGCCATTCACTCGCTGAAACCGGCCTTCCGGCAGCACATTCTGCAGTATGAATTTTTCATCTTTACCAAAAACCATTTCCAGGCAATGGAAGCAGATATCGAGCTTTGAATTCACAAGGCTGCGTCTGCTGGACGCGGATTCATCTGTTATGCTGCTGACCTCGCTTATAGTGGGAATCTGTTCAGGTGTGGGTGCGGTTCTTTTCCGTCGCCTGATTGACTGGCTGCAAAATTTAGCCTACCAGGATATTTCCGGACTGATGCAGGAATACTACCCTCTACATTTAATCCTTATTCCCGCAATAGGAGGAGCGTTTGTGGGGCCGCTTATTTATTACTTTGCCAGGGAGGCAAAGGGCCACGGAGTTCCGGAAGTAATGGAATCTCTTGAACTGCGCGGGGGCAGGATCCGTCCAAGGGTGGTAGTTGTAAAATCGCTTGCTTCCTCAATATGTATTGCCAGCGGCGGATCAGTGGGACGGGAAGGTCCCATTGCACAGATCGGCTCCGCGCTCGGTTCAATAGTCGGTCAGGTGCTGAAACTTTCTGCGGACAGAGTACGCACGCTTGTTGCCTGCGGGGCTGCAGGCGGAATTGCCGCCACTTTCAACGCTCCGATTGCCGGTGCTGTGTTCGCGCTTGAAGTTCTTTTGCGTCGTTTCGGCAGTGTATATTTCGGTGCAGTCGTAATTTCTGCAGTGACCGCAGATGTGATTGCCCATTATTTTGAGGGAGATCAGCGCACCTTTTTAACTCCGGACTACGCACTTAACAGTCCCTGGGAACTGCTGCTTTACACTCTGATGGGTATTCTTGCTGCCCTTGCGGCAGTTGGCTTCAGCAGGCTGCTGTATTTTTCCGAAGATATGTGGAGACTGGTCCGCGTCCCTGAACCTACCAAACCCATCCTGGGTGGAATCCTGCTTGGTGTGCTGGGGATTTTTTCATTCCAGATTGACGGGTTTCCGAGGGTTTTCGGAGTGGGATACGATACGATTGAAAGCTCCCTGTTCAGTCAGTTGACGCTGCAGGTGACTTTTGGACTGCTGCTGCTCAAACTCCTTGCAACCACCCTGACACTGGGCTCTGGAGGCTCTGGAGGTATTTTTGCCCCGTCACTGTTTATGGGTGCGATGCTGGGAGGCACATTCGGTCATATGGCTCATTCAATTTTTCCTGAAACCGTTGCCCCTTCCGGAGCATATGCGCTGGTGGGAATGGCTGCGTTTTTCGGAGGAGTGGCCCATGCTCCCATAACTGCCATCCTGATCCTTTTTGAAATGACCGGTGACTACCAGATAATTCTTCCGTTGATGCTGGCCACCGTGGTGAGCACCATTGTCTCCAGAAATGTCAGTCGTGATTCGATTTATACTCTGAAGCTGAAGCGGCGCGGAGTGGTACTTTCCGAGGACACACAGGCTATTGATCTGATGCAGGGTGTAACGGCAGGAATGGCCATGAACCGCGAGACAGACGAGGTGCAGCTGGACATGCAGCTGGTGGAACTGATGAGCACTTTTTCCAGCACGCACTACCATGCCCTGCCGGTAATAAAACAAAATTCTGAACTGGCGGGACTTGTTACTATCAAGGAACTGGACCAGCTCAGAACTCACGGGTCGCTTGAATCAAAAACAGTAGCAGACATTTTGTCAGTAAAAAATACTCCAACCATTCTTCCACATCAGCCTGTCTGGATGGCTCTGAGACATCTTGAAGACCAGGGAGAGGGATGCGTCCCGGTTGTTGCTGAAACAGGCAGCAAAAAGCTTCTGGGAGTCCTCAGGAGGATAGACATCATACGCGCCTATAACAAGGCAGTTTCTGAAAGGGCCCAGGACCAGCATCATGATGAAATTCTTAACATTCGACAGCTCAACCGCTCCGGACTCACAGAAGTTACACTCAGCCCCGATTCTCCCTTTGTGGGAAAGCGCGTCAAGGAACTGCGTCTTGGAGAAGACACCCTGATGGTATCGGTACGCCGTAAAAACGGCCTTCGAATAGTGCGCGGTGAAACCATTCTTCATGCAGGCGACCATGTGACAATCTTTGCCGAAAACCCCAAAGCTGACTTCATCGAGAAATACCTCAACGGAACCCTCGAGGACCTAGATGTTCCCGAGCAATCGCTTGTAAGTCATCGTGAGGTTGAAATACCACCGGAATCTGCCGCAAACCAGAAAAGAATCCGTGACTTGAACTTTCCTGAAGACTGCGTGCTTGTTAAAATCATACGTGACCGCCGTATAATTCTTCCTCGAGGCGAGACTGTTCTGCAGAGCGGTGATACAGTAGAAATTTTTGGAATCGATCAAAAACTCAATGAAGCTGTATCATGTCTGACTGCCCGCGAACAGCAGGACAGTTAGAATTCCAATTGAATAAAATCCAGTAATTCAGTATAATTATGGCGCCTGTTTTTCCCGGGAATGTGAAAAGTTAGTTATTAAAACCCGGGAAAATTTGAGCCTTTTTAGAAAAAAATTTTTGCATATATAAAGGAGACATATTGAGTAAAATTAAAGTCCTCAACCCCGTGGTTGAAATGGATGGTGATGAAATGACACGCATCATCTGGGATAAAATCAAGCAGGACCTGATTCTCCCATTTCTTGAGATTGACATTAAGTATTATGACTTATCGATTCAGAAGCGTGATGAGACAAACGACCAGATAACACTCGACGCGGCAAAGGCAGTAAAAAAGTATAACATTGGAATTAAATGTGCCACCATCACACCTGATGAAGATAGGGTGAAAGAGTTTGGCTTAAAGAAAATGTGGAGAAGCCCGAACGGCACCATCCGCAATTACCTGGGAGGGACCATCTTTCGTGCACCTATAATCTGTAAAAATGTACCGAGGCTTATCAAAGCCTGGAATAAACCTATTGTGGTTGGGCGTCACGCACATGCTGACCAGTACAGGGCAAGTGATTTCACTGTCCCCGGCGCAGGCACGCTGAAAATGACTTTTACCCCTGATGATGGCGGTGAACCCCTCGAGTGGGTGATCAATGAATTTGAGGGTTCCGGGATCGGATTGGGCATGTACAACACGGATGATTCAATACGCGATTTTGCACGCTCCTGCATGAGTTACTCGCTGAACCTGGGCTATCCGCTATACCTGAGTACCAAGAACACCATCCTTAAAACCTATGACGGAACATTTCGAGAAATTTTTAAGCAGATTTTTGATGAAGAATTCGCCGACAAATTTGAAAAGGCCGGGCTGACTTATGAACACCGCCTTATTGACGACATGGTGGCACAGGTACTGAAGTGGGAAGGCGGCATTGTCTGGGCCTGCAAGAATTACGACGGCGACGTGCAGTCAGACACGGTCGCGCAGGGTTTTGGTTCCCTTGGACTGATGACTTCAGTGCTTGTTTGTCCTGATGGAAAGACCTTTGAATCTGAAGCGGCGCATGGTACTGTCACCCGTCATTACCGTCAGCATCAGCAGGGCAAGTCCACCAGCACCAATCCGGTTGCCAGCATCTTTGCCTGGACATCCGGACTTACCCACCGTGGGAAGCTTGACGGCAATCAGGAATTAATAGACTTTTGCAAAACACTGGAAAAAGTCTGTGTAGATACAGTTGAAGGAGGCACAATGACCAAGGACCTGGCTTCTGCAATTCATTCCAGTTCCAATCCGGACCCTTCAACGTATGTCAGTACACAGGAATTTCTGGATGCCCTTACTGCAGGATTGCAAAAGGCCGTAAATTGAACAATGCACGGCCTGGGCTTAAAAATGATTATTTAGAAAAACATTTATCTGAAATGGAGAAAACATGAAAACCGTAAAAGTAGCTGTTACAGGTGCAGCCGGACAGATCGGCTACGCGATGCTGTTCCGCCTGGCTTCAGGAGCAGTTTTCGGCCGGGACACTACTGTTGAACTGAGACTGCTTGAACTGGAACAGGCACTTCCAGCACTGGAAGGAGTAAAGATGGAACTGGACGACTGTGCATTTCCCCTGCTGGAAAATATCGTGACCACTTCAGATACAAACCACGCTTTTAAAGATGTGGACTGGGCTCTCCTAGTAGGATCAGTTCCGAGAAAAACCGGTATGGAACGTAACGACCTGCTGAAGGTCAACGGCGGAATTTTTGTAGGCCAGGGAAAAGCAATTAATCAGAACGCCGGCAGCAACGTACGAATAGTTGTGGTAGGTAATCCCTGCAATACCAACTGCCTGATTGCCATGAATAATGCGCCGGATATTCCTCGTGAGCGCTGGTTCGCCATGACGGCTCTGGACGAAAATCGGGCCAAGAGCCAGCTTGCCTGGAAAGCTGGGATAGCCGTGAGGGACGTTACCAATATGACAATCTGGGGCAATCACAGTGCCACTCAATATCCTGATTTCACCAATGCCCTGATCAAGGGCATGCCTGCTCGGCAGGTGATCAAGGATGAGGAATGGCTGAAGGGTGATTTCATCAAGACAGTTCAGCAGCGCGGGGCAGAGATCATCAAGGCTCGCGGAGCGTCTTCTGCAGCTTCCGCAGCCAATGCCGCACTGGATACAATCACAAGAGTCATCACCCCCACAGAGAAAGGAGACTGGTTCAGCGCCGCCATTCCAAGCGACGGAAGCTACGGTGTTAGCCAGGGACTGATTTTCAGTTACCCGCTGAGAAGTTCCGGAAACGGTGACTATGAGGTGGTGCAGGGAATCGAACTGGATGAGTTTTCTCAACAGAAAATCCAGGCCACGCGTGAAGAACTGGAAATGGAGCGTGAGGCAGTAAAGGAGATGCTGAACTGAATTAAGGAAGCTATGAAAATTCACGAATACCAGGCCAAGCAGATCCTGGCAAAATATGGAGTGCCTGTCCCGAAAGGAAGCGCGGCGTTTTCTGTGGATGAGGCTGTAAAGGCAGCGGAGGATTTAAACACCGAAGTCTGCGTAGTGAAGGCGCAAATCCATGCAGGCGGACGAGGAAAAGGAGGTGGAGTCAAAGTTTCAAAGGGACTCGAGGCTGTCCGTGAAAATGCCGAGGCCATACTCGGAATGCAGCTGGTCACGCACCAGACAGGTCCGGACGGGCAGAAGGTTAAGCAGTTGCTTATTGAGGAAGGCATGGACATCAGCAAAGAACTTTACTGTTCAGTGCTGGTAGACCGCGGGAAACAGCGTATTGTGCTTCTTGCATCCACTGAGGGTGGAATGGACATTGAAGAGGTTGCTGCAAATACTCCGGAAAAAATCCTGAAGGTTTTTGTTGATCCTTCAGTCGGATTGCGTCCATACCAGGCGAATGAACTGGCATTTGGATTAAAAATCCATGAAACAAATCCCAAGCTGATTCGCCCTGCAGCGTCAGTATTCATGGCATTATACAAGGCATTTGTCAGCGAAGACTGTTCCCTTGTTGAAATTAACCCGCTGGTGCTCACCGGAGACGGACGCGTGGTTGCACTCGACGCCAAGCTTACATTTGATGATAACGCCCTCTTCAGGCATAAGGAAAATCTGACCCTTAGAGACAGGGATGAAGAAGATCCGCTTGAGGTGGAAGCAAGTGAGGCAGACCTGAATTACATCAAGCTGGATGGAAACATAGGCTGTATGGTAAATGGTGCAGGTCTGGCGATGGGAACAATGGATATCATCAAAACCTACGGCGGAGAACCGGCAAATTTCCTGGATGTCGGCGGTGGTGCCACACAGGAAACTGTGGAAAAAGCTTTCCGCATCATCACCCGGGATCCAAATGTAAAATGCATTCTGATTAACATTTTTGGAGGCATTGTACGCTGTGACATGGTTGCGGCCGGAGTGATTGCCGCCTTTAAAAATATCAATCTGCAGATTCCGGTGGTGGTGCGCCTGGAAGGTACCAATTCGGAGGAAGCGCATAAACTTGTCAGGGAATCCGGACTTGGAGACAGTTTGCAAATGGCTGACGGAATTCAGCAGGCGGCACAAAAAGCGGTTGCGGCCAAAAAATAATCCTTACCTTATATTTATTCAATCTTACAGTTGCTCATGAAATGCATGCTTCACTAAAAAAATCCCGGCTAGGCAAGCTGTAACAAAAACTTTTGCAACAGAACCGCTAAAATAGTATAATGCACTCACAAATCTTTACGGTGAATTCTCTCTCCTGAAAATGGGGGTGTCATGGAATTCGATTGCAAGTGGAGATCTTGGGAAGCAAGTCGTGGGTGATGATCGGGGTCACGTAAAAACGATCATCGAAATGTTAGCTGCAAACAACGCTGACTATTCACCTGCCCGCGTCGCTCTTGCGGCGTAATTAAAGCAGGCGTCTTTCGTCGGGTTTGCCTGAGACGCGGAGAAAGATGTCATATAATTCAGGCTGGCTGCTGCATTCCTCTGCGGCAGCAGTAAGATTTAAGGAGGTGTTTCAGGTTGAGGAGGCTGGTTGCCGACATACCTGAAGAAAACGTAAAAATTCCAGCTAAACTTGTAGATGCCCAATTTGAAGCTTAGTAAGACGCGGGTTCGATTCCCGCCACCTCCACCAACCCTTTAATTTAACTAAAGCTAATTATTTCTAACTTTATATAATAATATCAGGGAGTTTAAGAGTTAATTAGACTCCCTCCCTCTCATTTAGTTTCATCCAATTTCACCCAATTTCACCCGATTTCCGGGGCTGATGGACACCTATATGGACACCTATTTTCTCATCGGGTTTCCATTTAACTTTTTGGAGCTCTTCTTCTGTAACGACATTGTAGCGCCGAAAAACTGAAGTGGTTCGGTGCCCGGAGATTGCCATGATGGTGAAATGGTCGTTGCCGGTGAGGCGCAGATTGTTTATGGCACAGTGGCGCAAGTCATGGAATGTAAAATCTCCCAGTTCTACCTCCTGC